>FSTQ01000581.1_pt1 | contig 23107 bp, 15 predicted proteins | sample 1637281 | NCBI WGS metagenome assembly FSTQ01 (sample SAMEA3914818, study PRJEB12502) | metagenome | biome: forest; material: soil | place: Canada | collected 2010-06-26 | depth 0.1 m
CGCTTCCTCCGCTGCGCCGAGCTCGCCCTCCGCGCCGGCGATCTCGATCGCGCCTGCGACTTCGCCACGCGCCCCTCGCCGCTGGGCGACGCGTTCGAGGCGCTGCTCACCCGCGGCCGCGTCTACGTCTCCAAGGGCGACATCACCACCGGCGAGTTCGCGCTGACCCGCGCGATGGAGCGCGCCCCCGACGCCGGCGCCGGCGCCCGCGCCGCCGTGGAGATGGCCGAGGTGCGGCTCCTCGCCGGCGACCTCGCCGGAGCGCGTCGCTTCGCCGACGCCGGCCTCGCCGACGCGCAAGACCTCGGGACCAAGCTCCAGGCGCGCAACGTGATCGGCAAGCTGCTCCTCGCCGACGCGGACTACAGCGCGGCCGAGGTCCACTTCGCGCGCGACGCGTGCGAAGCCTCGCTCATGGGCGATCTGGTGGCCGAACTCCGCGCCCGCCTCAACCGCGCCATCGCCCTGCTCTCCAGCGGTCGCCTCCACGAAGCGCGCGGCATGCTCACCGCGGTGCTGGAAGAAGGCGAAGCGCACGGCGAGGTCCGCGCCGTGGCCTTCGCGCTGAGCAACCTCGCCACCATCGCCACGCTCCAGCGCGACTACGTCGAGGCCCTGCGCCTCAGCGAGCGCGTGCTCGAGGTGCGGCGGCGCATCGGGGACAAGCTCTCGCTCGCGCTGCTCATCACCAACCTCGCTTACCTGCGCTTGCGCATCGGTCAGGTGACCGAGGCCGAGCAGGCGCTCCGCTTCGGGCGGCAGGCCTGCGGTCCGGGGATGCCCGCCTCCCGCGCCGCGCACTTCGCGCTCGTCGCCGCGCGCATCCACCTGGCTCGCGGCAACACGCTCGAGGCGGCGGCGGAGCTCAAGGCGGCCATCGTCGGCGCGCACTCCTCGCGCGATGGGAACAAGCTCTCCGAGTGCTACCGCGTCGAAGCGCGCATCGCCCTCGACGACGGGGACGTCGGGCGCGCCGCCGAGGCCATCGCCAAGGCCCGCGAAGAGGCGGCCTCCTCGCCCGCCCGCGCCGAGATCGCCCTCCTCGAGGCCATGCGCGCCCGCGCCGCCGGCGAGCCCTTCACGTCGCTGGCCCGGGAAGCGCTCGATCTCGCTCGCGCCGCCGAGGACACCGAGCTCGCCACCGAGTCGCACCTGATGCTCCATCACGCCGCGGTCACCGCGGGGGATGCGCGCACCGCGCGCGCTCACGTCGAGAGCGCGCTCGCCCTCCGCAATCGGATCGCCGCGGCGCTCCCCGAGGAGATCCGTCGCACCTTCTTCGCGCGCCGCGAGCTCTGCGAGCTCTCCGCCCTCGAAGCGGCGATGGAGCGCCGCGCCGAGGCCGCGCGCGCCGAGAACGACGCCAGCCCGCTCTCGGCGGACAGCCCCCGCATGACGCTCCGCTCCGGCGGCCTCGCGGCGGCGATGGGCCGCGACAGCGCGTCGAGCCCGGCCGCGCTCCCGGGCGCGCGCCGCATGGTTGGGCGGGATCCGGCGATCCTCGCGCTCCTCAACGCCGTCCAGAAGGTCGGCCCGAGCGACGCGATCGTGCTGATCCGCGGCGAGAGCGGCACCGGCAAAGAGCTCGTCGCCGAGGCCATCCACGAGGCCAGCGCTCGCCGCGACGGCCCGCTGGTCAAGGTCAACTGCGCCGCTCTGGTGGAGACGCTGCTCCTGTCGGAGCTCTTCGGCCACGAGAAGGGCTCCTTCACGGGCGCCTCGGCCCGCAAGCGCGGTCGCTTCGAGATGGCGGAGGGCGGCACCCTCTTCCTCGACGAGATCGGCGACATCTCTCCGGCGACGCAGGTCGCGCTCCTCCGCGTCCTCCAGGAGAAGACCTTCGAGCGCGTCGGCGGGGTGACCCCGATCCACGCCAACGTGCGGATCATCTGCGCCACGCACCGGGATTTGCGGGCCCTCGTCGCCCGAGGCGAGTTCCGCGAGGACCTCTACTATCGCCTCCGCGGCATCGTCCTCGAGGTCCCCGCGCTCCGCAGCCGCCTCGGCGATCTCCAGGCGATCTGCGCGGCCATCCTCGGTCGGATCGCCTCGGAGCGCGGCACGGTGCCGCTCCGCCTCTCGGCCTCTGCCCTCGAAGGCCTCGCCCAGCATGCCTGGCCGGGCAACATCCGCGAGCTCGAGAACGCCCTGCGCGCGGCGGCCCTCTTCGCCGAAGGCGACGCGATCGAGCTGGAAGACTTCACGAGCAACGTCGAAGGGCTGCGGTCGATCGAGCCTTCTTCGCGCAGGCTCGCCGCGGCGCCCACCTCGGCTCCGGACACCCTGGGTGCTTGCGAGCAGCCCGCCGTGTCCCGGGCATCGCTGGACGAGCAACCCGGGGAGGGCGTCCCCGTCGCTGCGGCCTCGTCCGCGACCGACGTGGCCTATGCTCATGTCCGCGGCGGCGTCAGCCTCAGCGACATGAAGCGGCAGATCGAGCGTGACTGCATCGCCCGAGCGCTCGCCGAGAGCGGCGGGAACATCACGCGGGCGGCGGGACTTCTGGGTATGAAGCGGCCGCGATTGTCGCAGCTGGTCAAGCAGTATGGCTTCGGAGTGGACGCCTTCGGAGCGGACGCTGAGTCAGAGGAGATGGAATCATGAGCGACGGAAGAACAACGCTCTGGCGTACGTCGCTTTGCGGCGTGGTGATGGCTCTGGCGGCATTCAGCATCGGCTGCGCCGTCGACGCCTCGAGTGACGGAGAAGACGACGCGATCGAGGCTCAGGCCGACCTCGTCGTGGGCTCGCCGGCGGCCCCCGGCGCGGCGAAGCTCGCCGAGCCGGTGAGCACCCCGCAGGCTCCGACGACCACCACCACCACCACGACGGAGACGAGGTCGCCGGAGGCCAGCAAGCTCGAAGAGGTCGTCGAGCCCGAGCCCGAGCCCTGGCATCCCCGCACCCGCGCCCGCTCCGACTCCGACAAGGTCTCTCTCGGGACGCTCTCGGACGATCGCAAATAGCGCCCCGAAGTCGGGGCACTGATGGCCTCTCCCGAAGCCGCCCTGGGTCTCGATGTCACCGTCGAGGCCTTTGCTGCGTCCGGCGTCGCCGCCACGGCCGCGCTCCTTCCCACCTCGGCTGACCACCCCACTCCAGGCGGCTCTGCCCCGCGCGCGAGCCTGCCCAGCATCGACCGCCACGAGAGCCGGCCCCTCGATCACTTCGTCGTCGGCAAGCGCCTCGGCGGGGGCGGCATGGGGGCGGTGTACCTCGCGCACGACGCCTCGCTCGATCGCGCGGTGGCGATCAAGATCCTCCCCGACGAGCTCGCCCTCAAGACCGAGGCGCAAGAGCGGTTCATCCGCGAGGCGCAGGCCCAGGCTCGCCTCAGCTCGCCCAACGTCGTTCAGATCTACTTCATCGGCCGCGTCCCCGCCGAGGTCGCGCCCTCGCCTCCGCACGCCGAGGGCGCGGGGGGCGCGGCGCACGGCTCGCTCTACTTCGCCATGGAGCTCGCGCCGGGCGGCTCGCTCGAGGCGCTGCTCGAGCGGGGCGAGCGCCTCCAGCCCGAGGACGCGCGGCGGCAGATGATCCAGGTCACGCGCGGGCTGCGCGACGCCTACGCCGAGGGCATCGTCCACCGCGACATCAAGCCGGGCAACCTCCTCCTCGGGCGTGACGGCGCGGTGAAGATCGCCGACTTCGGGCTCGCCAAGCCGCGCGATCCCAACCTCGGCCTCACGCGCGACGGCGCGGTGCTGGGCACGCCGCTCTACATGGCGCCCGAGCAGGCGATGGGCGAGCCGCTCGATCACCGCGCGGACATGTACGCGCTGGGCGCGACCTTCTATCACCTGCTCACGGGCAGCACGCCCTTCGACGCGCCCAACGCCGTGGCGATGATCGCCCGCCACCTCACCGCGCCGCCTCCGCGCGTGCGCGAGCGCGCGGCCTCCGTGCCGCCGCGCCTCGCGGCCATCGTCGAGCGCCTCATGGCCAAGGACCGCGCCGCCCGCTACGCGACCTACGACGATCTCCTCGCCGCCCTCGACGCCGCCGCGCCGGAGCGGATCGAGCCCGCCGGCTTCTGGACGCGCGCCGCCGCCGCGGGCATCGATCTCACCCTGGCCTCGCTGCTGATCGGCCTGCTCGGCGGCCTCGGGCTCGTCGTCTACATCGTGGCGATCACCGTCGCCCACGCGTTCTACGGGCAGACGCTGGGCAAGTACCTCCTCCGCATCGAGGTGCAGGGCCTCGACGGCGGCCGCCTCGGCTTCCCTCGCGCGCTCGCGCGCACCTTCGCGGGGCTCTGGCTGCCCTTCCTGATCGGGCTCCTGATCCTGCTCACCCAGGGGCTCCGCGCCCTCCAGGGCAACGTCGTTCAGCTCGCCAAGATCGAGCGCTTTCGCGAGCTCATCGTCCCGATCATCGGCAGCTACGCCGTGCTCACGCTGCTCTACGTCGCGGGCTTCCTCGTCGCCGCGCTCCACCGGCAGAAGCGCGGCGCTCACGACATGATCGTCGGCTCGCAGGTCGTCTATCGCCTCGGCCCGCGTCAAGCGCCGGCGCCGGGCGTCCGCTCGCAGCCGCGCGCGCCCGGCTGATCGCAGCCTGCACGACACGCTCTCGGGCCATCGGTTACCCTGGCGGGGATGCCGGTCACCGATATTCGAACCCCTGCCATCGTCGGCTGCGGCGTGATCGCGCTGATGATCGCGGCCTCGACGCTGCTCCGCGGGCGCGTGCGCACGGTGCACCTGCTCTTCGCCGCCTTCGCGGCCGACATCGGCTTCTGGTACCTGTCGCAGTCGCTCTTCTTCAGCTTCCCGACCGACACGCGGCTCTGGCAGACGGCGGTCGCGCTCCTCGCGGTGCTCCTCCCGCTGATCGCGCTCTCGTTCTTCGAGGCGATGATCCCGCACGAGGCCGATCGCAAGCCGCGGCTCCTCCGCTTCGCCGCCGTGCTCACTGTGCCGATGGTCGCGCTGGTGCTCGTCCCGCTCCAGAGCTCGATCGTCCGCGTCTCGGTCTTTCTCTATGTGTTCGCGCTGCTCACCGCTGGGCTCTACACGCTCGGGCAGCGCGGGGCGCAGAGCTCCTCGCGGGCCACGCAGCGGCGCGTGCGCTTTCTCATCGTCATCGGCGCGGCGGCGGGGCTCTTCACCGTCGTCGACTTCGCGTGGTTCCTCGTCCTCTCCAACCGGCTGCCGCCGATCGGCGCGGCGCTCTCGGTGGTCTTCCTCTTCGTGCTCGCGCAGGCCCTCCGCTACGAGCGGCTGCTCGACGTCTCCGAGCTGCTCGCCAAGCTCCTCGTCGCCACCGGCCTCGCCTTCCTGCTCGCGCTGATTTTCTACCTGCTCTCCGAGGTGCTCTTCAAGCAGTTCGAGACCACGTACCTCAACGCGATCCTGGCGATCCAGGTGATCTTCCTCTTCGATCCGATGCGCGAGCTCGTGGAGAAATGGATCCAGCGGATCTTCTTCCGCGACCGCTTCGATCTCGACTCGTCGATCAGCCTGCTCCGTCGCCGGCTCGTGCACACCCTCGAGATCGACGAGCTCGGCTCCACGGTGGTCGCCGCGCTCGAGCAGTCGCGGCGCATGACGGACGCGGGCCTCTACCTCCGCGATCAGGACGGCACGGGCTTCGATCGCCTCGCCGGCCTCGGCCTGCGCGTCCCCGAGCGGATCGAGGTGGCCACGGCGCGCGCCCTGCTCGACCGGCTCGAGCTCGGCCCGCTCGCGCTCGAAGAGGTGGAGCGCGAGGTCAACGAGCGCAAGGCGCGCTCCGAGCGCACCGTCGAGGCCGACGACGCCGTGCTCGCCGCCGCCGCGGTCCTCGGCGCCCTCGGCCGCGGCGTGGTCGTCGCCATCCGCGACGAGGCCCGCGACATCATCGCCCTCCTCGTCCTCTGCGACGACCGCGTGCGCGACGCCTTCTCCCCCGAGGAGGTCGCGCTCATCGGCAGCCTCGCCGCCCCCATCGGCGTGGTGATCGAGAACTCGCGCGTCTACGGGCAGATGAAGGAGCGCGATCGCCTCGCCGTCCTCGGCCAGATGGCAGCGGGCCTGGCCCACGAGATCCGGAACCCGCTCGGCGCGATCAAGGGCGCCGCGCAGCTCCTCGCCGACCCCTCCGCCGACGTCGTCCTCGACGCCGCCTCGCGCGAGTTCCTCGGCATCATCCTCGAGGAGGTGGACCGCCTCGACCGCGTCGTCGGCTCCGTCCTCGACCTCGCGCGCCATGATCAACAAACCGTCCCGCCCACCGACGTCAACGCTGTCGTCCGTCGCACCCTCCAGGTCCTCTCGGCCGAGCCGGGGAGCGAGGATTTGCGGATCGACGTGATCGTCGACCCCGTCCTCCCGCGCGTCGCCATCGATCCCGAGCAGCTCCGTCAGGTGCTGATGAACCTGCTCCGCAACGCCTCGCAAGCGATGAAGGGCCGCGGCAAGATCGCCGTCTCCACCCGCGTCCGCCTCGGCCGCGGGACGCGCTCCGGCGCTTCTGCGGAGGGGACGTTCATCGAGCTCAACGTGACGGACAACGGGCCTGGGATCTCGCAGAAGGTGCTGGAGAACCTCTTCATGCCTTTCTTCACGACCAAGGAGAAGGGGACTGGGCTCGGGCTCGCTATCAGCCAGAGGATCGTGCAAGGCGCGGGGGGGCGCATCGAGGTGCGATCGTATGAAGGGAAGGGGAGTACGTTTGCGGTGATCTTCCCGGCGGTGATGGATGCGCTGGGGACGCCGACGCCGAGCGCGGTGGCGCGGGTGGTGGAGGCGGCGGCGCTCAAGGGGTGAGGGGTGGGCGCGGTTGCGGCGGCCGACGTCGTTGCTACGGCGCGAACATCTTCGCGAGCACGTCGAGCACGGCGGCGAGAGTCTTCGGGTCCACCTGGCCAAGCCGTTTGACGACCCTCTCGCGATCGACGGTCCGGATCTGATCCACTGCGATGAAGCCGCGCGCTCGCTGAAAGGTGAGAGGGATCCGTGTCGGGCGGGCCTGCCCGGCGGTCGTCATCGGGGCGACGATGACCGTGGCGAACGCGCGGTTCATCTCGTCCGGAGAGACCAGGAGGCATGGGCGCGTCTTCTGTATTTCGTGCCCGACCGTCGGATCGAGCACGACCAGATGCACTTCGCCCCTCTTCACCACTCCCACTCGCTCTCGTCCCACCGGGTGGGGACCGGCGGATCGAGGAGCCCACCTTCGCCGGCCGCGTTCATCTCGGTGAAGGCCTCTTCCCAGCCTTCACGTGGAGCGCGCGCGCGCCGGATCACCAGCGCTTCGTCCTCGACGAGGAGCTCGACGTCGTCCTCGAGCCGGCAGGCGGCAAGCAGCGCCTTCGGGATGCGGATCCCGTGCGAGTTGCCTATGCGAATGATGCGAGCTTGCATGTGCGTACATTGTGCCTACAGCACGTTCGCGCGTCAAGCGTTGCGGCATGCGCGGACTACCAGGAGCGAGGGATAGCTTTGCACACTGTGTCGGTCGAGATTGGCGCTCAGCCGACCTCTTCCGGCGCCCCCTCGGCGCCCTTGCCCGGCTCGCCACTCACGGCTTCACCGGCAGCGCCGCCTTGTCGAACGCCACCGCCGCCGCTGCCGCATCGATCTCCACCGGCAGCGGGCTGACGCCAATCGAAGGATGCTTCGCCAGATAGGGCACCAGCCACCCAGGCGCCTTCTTTCAGAAGGCCATCGACTCCGGCAAAGCGCTGTCGAAGATCTCCTGTGGCGTGACGTAGTGGCCAGGCCCATTCCCACACATGTAGTTCGACTCCATGGTGAAGGTGTAATGCCCGCGCAGCACACCGCGGCCGTCATAGGCCATGCTGCTTCTCCCCTCCATCGCGCGCGCGAAATAAAGGCGATCACGCCTCCGTGAACAACCTCGCCGCCAGCGCGGTCGTCCTCGCATTCTCCGGCACCCGCTCGAGAAAGCTCGCCCGCAGCGCCGGATCTTGCACCTTGTCCGCGCGCGCGCGCAGCCGCTCCTCCGCGTCGCGCGCCGCCGCCCGCGCCGTCGTCAGCTCCCCGCTCGCGGCGTGGACCTCCGCATACACCAACCGGATCAGCGACTCCCCGTCCTCGATCCCCGCGAGCCCTTCCAATATCTCCATCGCCTCGCGCGAGGCGGCGAGGGCCTCCGCGTGTGCGCCGCGACGCCGCTCGGCGTCGGCGAGGAGCGAGAGCGCGCCGGCGCGGATCGGAGCCGCGGCGGCATCGTCGGTCGCCACCGCGCGCGCCTCGGCGGCGGCTTCGGCCCAGCGCTCGCCGAAGCCGAGGATCTGCGCGAGGTAGATCCGCGAGGCGGACTCCATGCGGCGATCGCCCTGCGCGTGGAAGGCGGCGACGGCCTCTTCCTCCACGGCGCGGGCCTCGTCGAGCTCGCCGAGGCGGCCGAGGCTGAGGCCGAGGTTGTGCTTGGCGTAGGTGCGGACGTTCTGGAGGCCGAGGCGCTCGGCCTCGACGAGCACGGTGCGGAGCACGCGCTCGGCCTGCGCGGCGTCCCCGAGCTGGAGGTGCGCGTAGCCGACGTTGAGGCCGCGCGTACACGCGCCGCGCGAGTCGCCCGCCTTCTCGAGCGCAGCGCGCGAGGCCTCGAGGCGGCGGAGGTAATCGCCGAGATCGCCCGCGGCGAGGGCGCGGCTCGCGAGCGCGGAGTCCACCTGCGCGGCGGCGACGGGCTCGCCGGGCAGGCGCTGAACGAGGGACGCGGCCTCCTCGAGCAGCGCCTCGGCGCGCGCGGTCTCGCCGGCGAGGCGGAGGTAGATCGCGGCGCGCGTCAGGGCGATCACGCGCGCGCCCGAGAGCGGGCGGCCCTCCGGGAGGGCGCCGAGGCGCGCGGCGAGGTCGAGGATCCGCGCGGTGCGACCGAGCTTTCCGCAGGCCATCACCACCTCGCCCAGGGCGTCGTACCACGCGGCGCTCCCCGGCACGAGCCGGCGCATGGCGTCGTCGCCGGCGCGCTCGGCCTCGGCGTTCTCGCCGCGCCAGCGGTGGGCCTGCGCCTCGAGCGCGAAGAGCTCGCCGGGCAGCGAGAGATCCTGGGTCACCGCGTCGTCGTTGGTCGAGAGGGCGATCGCGCTGGAGAAGCAGGCGATCCCGCGGCGCGCGCGCGCGAGCGCGGCCTCGAGATCGTGGCCCTCGAAGGCCTGCGCCGCCGCGCGCGCGTACCCCGCCGCCGCGCGCTCCGGCTCGCCGCCGCGCTCGAAATGCTCGGCCAGCACCACCGCGTCGCTCTCGCCGCGCTGCTCGAGCCACCGCGCCGCGAGGTGGTGGCCGAGCGCGCGATCCGGCTCCGTCAACATCCCGTAGGCGGCCTCGCGCACCAGCGCGTGCTGGAAGCCGTACTCGGCCTCGCCGGGGAAGCGGCCCTCGCGCGGGCCGGAGATCAGCTCGCGATCGGCGAGCGCGCGCAGCCACGCGTCGGGATCAGCCGAGCCGAGGAGCGCGGCGACGCCGCTCCGCCAGAAGGTCTGCCCGAAGACGCTCGCGGCGCGGAGGATCCGCCGCGCCTCGGCGTCCTGCTCCTCGATGCGCGACTGCGCCATCGCCAGCACCGTCTCGGGCACGGCGTCGCCTCGGCCCTCGGCGGCCTTGCGGATCAGCTCCTCCAGGTAGAAGGCGTTGCCGGCGCTGCGCTGCACGAGCGCGGCCGTGGCCGCGGCGTCGTGATCCTCGCCGAGCACCGCGCGCACCAGGCGCTCGCCCGCGCGGCGCGAGAGCTCGCCGAGCTTGATCTCCTGGAGCGCGCGGCCCGCCCAGAGGCGAGGGAAGAGGTCATGGACCTCGGGGCGCGCCAGGGCCAGCACCATCAGCGGCTGATCGACGAGGGTGCGCAGCGCGGCGTCGACGAACTTCACCGTGGGGAGATCGCCCCAGTGGAGATCCTCGAGCACCAGCAGCACCGGGCCCGCGGCGCACTCGGCGCGGAGCAGATCCTCGAAGGCGCGCCGCATCTGGTCGCCCATCAGCATCGGATCGCGCCTCGCCGCGCGGAGCTGCACGCTGTCGTCGTCGGGGAACGGGGCGCCCGCGAGCTCGCCCAGGAACTCGGCCATGCGATCCGCCGGCGAGGCGTCGCCCTTCTTCGCGAGCCGGCCCGCCGCCGCGTGGCGGCTCGCGCGCGCGCGGATCCGCTTGCGCCGGGCCTCGACGGGCTCGCCGTCGCGGAGCCCGAGCGCCCGCCGGAGCGCCTGCCCGAGCAGGCTGAAGGCCGAGCCCGCGCTCATCGGATCGCCGCGCGCGATCCACAGCGAGGCGCTGGCGCGCTGCTCGCGGAGGCGGCGGAGCAGCTCGTGGCCGAGGCGCGATTTCCCCATCCCCGCGGCCCCGGTGATCAGCACCGCGCTCGCCGTGCTCTCGGCGATGGTGTGCGCGAACGTGGCCTCGAGCAGCGCGAGCTCGCGCTCCCGGCCCACGCACGGCGTCGTCCGCCCGAGCAGCGTCCGCGTCGCTTCGAATGCGTCGCGCTCGCCCCGGAGGCGGTGCTCGTCGCCGTCGCCGGCGATCTCGAAGCGCGCGCCGAGCAGCCCCGCCGTGACCTCGTCGAGGCGGATCGCCGGCGGCCCGAGGGCGCGCGCCGCCCAGGTGTCGCCCGCGGCGAGCAGCCCCACCGCGCGATCGATGAGCGCGCCCACGGGCAAGCGCGACGAGAGCACGCCCCGCCCCGTGACCACGGCGATGGGGATGGTCTCGAGGATGGCGCGGACGGCGATCGCGCACCGCGCCGCCCGCGCCGCGAGATCGGTGACCGCGCCGACGCCGCCCGCGCCGCTCTCGTGATCGGTGAGGAGCACGAAGAGCGATCGATCGGCGAGGAGCTCGAGGCGCCCGTGGTGCCGCTCGACGGTGGCGCGCAGCGCCCGATCGCGTTGGCCCTGCCCGCCGCGGGTGAGGGTGTCCTCGCCGCTGTCGAGCGCCTGCCGCGCGAGGAGCAAGCACATCACCCGCTGCTCGCCCGCGCCGAGCTCGAGCGATCGCGGCGGCGGCGCGGAGAGCGAGGCGACCCGGGCCGGCATCTCGCCCAGCGCGAGGAGCTCCGCCGCCAGCGCGTCGCCGTCGCGCGGCCGCCCCTCCGGATCCTTGGAGAGCATCCGCGCCACGAGCTCGTCGAGCGCGACCGGCACGTCGGGGCGGAGCTCGCGCAGCCGCGGAGGATCCTCGAGCACCACCTTGAGCAGCACCGAGAGCCCGTCGTCCCCCACGAACGGCCCGCGCCCCGCGAGGCACTTGTAGAGAATGCAGCCGATGGAGAACACGTCGGCGCGGGCGTCGACCTCGGGCGCGCTCCGCGCTTGCTCGGGCGCCACGTAGGCCGGCGTCCCCAGCATCGTCCCGGGGACGGTGAGCTCGGCCTGGATCTCGGGGAGGCGGGCGATGCCGAAATCGATCAGCGTCACCCGCTCGATCTCGCGCTGCGCCAGGTAGAGGTTGCTGGGCTTGAGATCCCGGTGCACGACGCCGCGCCGGTGGATGGCGCCGACCGCGGCGGCGACCCGCGTCATCGCCGCCACGCTCTCGGCGATCGTCAGCGGCTTGCGCGCCAGCCGCTCGAAGAGGGTCTCGCCGTCGAGCCACTCCATGGCAAGGTACGGCGATCCGTCGGCCGTCGCGCCGTGGGCCACGTAGCGCACGATCCCCGGGTGGTGCAGCGTCGCCAGCGCCTGCGCCTCCCGGGCGAAGCGGATCCGCTCGCGAGGCTCGGCGCGGTGGAGCAGCTTGAGCGCGATCACCTCCCCCGAGAGCCGGTCGAGCGCGCAGTAGACGCGCCCCATCCCGCCCGACCCCACCGGTCGTTCGATCTCGAAGCGATCCGCGATGACGTCTCCCTTGTTCACCCGCCCGGCAGTATCGCAGAGCTCCCTCGGGGCCGCCGAGTTGAAGCGAGGGCACCATGTTCCGCGGCCTCCGCAACGCGCGGATCTCGTCGTCGCGGCCTCGCTCGCGGCGCGGATCTCGTTTCGCGCGCGCGTGAAGACCGTGTACCGTTCGCCCTCCCGGAGGTCTTCATGCGCCGTGGTCTCTTTCTTGTGGTCGGCTGCGCCGGGCTCGCGGCCTGCGTCGGCGAGCTCGGCGACGCGCCGGGCGGCTCGGCCGATCCGCCGCTCCCGCCGCTCGCGTGCGGCACCGCCGTGCAGCCCGGCCCCGCGCCCATCCGGCGGATGACCCGCTTCGAGTACGACAACACGGTCCGCGATCTCCTCGGCGACACGACGCACCCCGCCGCCGACTTCGGCGCCGAGGAAGAGGCGCTCGGCTTCAACAACAACGCGGCCAACCTCGTGACGTCGTCGGCGCTCGTGGAGAAGTACATGGTCGCGGCCGAGGGCATCGCCGAGCGCGCGACGGAGGCGATGTCCAGCGTCGTCCCCTGCGACCCGGCGGCCATCGGCGAGGACGCCTGCGCGCAGCAGTTCATCGCCTCGTTTGGAAAGCGCGCCTTCCGCCGCCCGCTCGCCCAGGACGAGGCCGAGCTGCTCCTCGGCGTGTACCAGCAGGGCCGCGCCGACGCGGATTTCCGCGCCGGGATCGAGATGGTGATCGAGGTCGCGCTGCAATCGCCGGCCTTCCTCTACCGCGTCGAGTTCGGCGTCACGCCCCGCGCCGGCGAGGCGACGGTGCGGCTCGACGGCTGGGAGACGGCGTCGCGCCTCTCCTACTTCCTCTGGGGATCGATGCCCGACGCCGACCTCTTCGCCGCGGCCGAGACCGGCAAGCTCGCGACCAAGGAAGACATCGCCGCCCAGGCCCGCCGCATGCTCGACGAACCCCGCGCGCGCGACGCCACGGGGGATTTCCACCAGCAGTGGCTCCACTACGATCGCATCGCCAGCGTCGGCAAAGACGCCAAGCTCTTCCCGAGCTGGTCGCCCGCGGTGGGGCAGCTCATGCGCGCCGAGACGTCGGCCTTCATCGACCACGTGGTCTTCGAGGACGGCGGCGATCTCCACGCGCTGCTCACGGCGCCGTACTCGTTCATGAACAAGGATCTCGCCGCGTTCTATGGCGTCCCCGGCCCCGCGGGCGACAGCTTCGAGCGCGTCGATCTCGACCCGACCCAGCGCGCGGGCATCCTCACGACGGGCACGCTGCTCACCATCAACGCGCACTCCAACCAGACGTCGCCCGTGCACCGCGGCAAGCTCGTGCGCGAGCGCTTCTTCTGCGCGCAAATGCCGCCCCCGCCGAAGGACGTGAAGATCACCGTGCCCGAGCCCACGGCCGGATCGACGGCGCGCGAGCGCTTCGCCGAGCACTCGCAGAACCAGGCCTGCAAAGGCTGCCACGAGCTCATGGACGGCATCGGCTTCGGCTTCGAGAACTACGACGCCGTCGGCCGCTACCGCACCGAGGAAGACGGCCAGGCCATCGACGCCAGCGGATCGATCGCCGCCAGCGACGTCGACGGCAGCTTCGACGGCGCCGTCGCGATGAGCAAGAAGCTCGCGGGCAGCCACCAGGTGGAGCGCTGCTACACGACGCAGTGGTTCCGCTACGCCTACGGCCGCGGCGAGAGCGCCGAGGACGCCTGCACCCTCGCCGCGCTCGGCGACCAGTTCGCCGAGACCGGCGGCGACATCAAGGAGCTGATCGTGGCCCTGACCCAGACCGACGCCTTCCTGTACCGCAAGGCCGGAGGTGCACCGTGAGCCGACCTTCCTTCTCCCGCCGCAACTTCCTCCTCGGCGCCGGCGGGATTTCCCTTGGTTTGCCGCTGTTCTCGAGCCTCGGCTGCGCCACGCCGCCGGCCCCGGGCGAGCGCCTCGGCGCCGCGGCGTCGCGCTCCAGCTTCCCCAAGCGCTTCATCGTCGTCTACACGCCCAACGGCAACTACACCCTCCCGCCGACGATGGACTTCGCGGGCTCACAGCTCGCGCCGCTCACGCCCTTCAAGGACAAGCTCCTCGTCCTCAAGGGCCTCGATCTCTCCGTGTGCAACCTGGCCCCGGGCGAGCCGCACCAGCAGGGCATGGCCTTCCTCACGGGGCGCGGCCTCAACGTGGGCAACCAGGTCGGCGGCGACGGCTCGCTCGCCGGCTGGGCCAGCGGCATCTCGGTCGACCAGGAGATCGCCAACGCCATCGGCGGCAGCACGCCGCACAAATCGCTGCATTTCGGCGTGCAATCGACGGCGTACGGCGGCACCGAGGTGCGCACGGTGATCAGCTACACGGGCTCGGATCAGCCGATCGCCAACGAGACGAGCCCCTACAGCATGTTCAACCTCGTCTTCTCCCAGCTCGGGCAGGACCCGCTCGGCGTGGAGAAGCTCCGCAAGCGCCGCCACTCGGTGCTCGACGCGGTCGACGGCCGCTTTCAGAAGCTGAACCCCCGCCTCTCCGCCGACGATCGCAAGAAGCTCGAGGAGCACCTCACCTCGGTGCGCGACGTGGAGAAGCGCCTCGACAACATCGGCGGCGCCCTCGGCGGCTACTGCCAGCTCCCGGACACCGGCGCGCAGATCGACCTCAACGATCCGATGAATTTCGGCACCATCGGCAAGCTCCAGACCGACCTGATGGTGATGGCGATGGCCTGCGATCTCACCCGCGTGGCGACGTTCCAGTGGTCGGCCTCGACCAACAACCGCCCGTACCCGTTCCTCTCCTACGACGACGGCCAGGGCGGCGGCCTCCAGCCGATCGTCGGCGACGAGCACGTGATGGGACACCAGCCCGACAGCGACACCGCCTCGTGGGGCAAGCTCGCGGTGATCCGCACCTGGTACATGGAGCAGCTCGCCTACCTGCTCGGCCGCCTCGACTCGATCAAAGAGGGCGAGGGCACGATGCTCGACAACACCGTGGTCCTGCTCGGGAGCGAGATCACCCGCGGCAACACCCACAGCCACATGGATGCGCCGTTCCTGCTCGCGGGCGGCGCCGGCTACTTCAAGATGGGCCGCATGATCGATTTCGCCGGCGACGTGCCCCACAACAACATGCTCGTGTCCCTGCTCAACTCGATGGGCGTGAACGCGACCACGTTCGGCGATCCGGCCTATTGCACCGGCCCGCTCAAGCAGCTGATCGGCTGAGAGCTTGTTTACCAGGCTGCTGTGCGCCCCGAGTCGTCGGTCGGCGCTCGGTCAGCGTACGAGAGTACGCCTCCCTCAGCCTCCCTAGCCTCGGGGCGCTCGCGACGCCTGGTAAACAAGCTCCGACGCCGACGCCGCGCCCCCATCAGCTGTCGAGCCTCCAGCCGCCGGGTCTCCGTCGCGTCGGCCAGAACGAGAGCACGACAGCGGCGGCCGGCTCGGAGAGGACTTCGAAGATCAACCAGTAGCCGTAGCGCCGGATCAACCCGCGCCGCACCTCGCCGTTGACCAGCACCGGCACGCGCGGGAACGATCGCGGCTGCGCGGTGATGCGCTCGGTCATCTCCTCGACGAGAGCGCGGAGGTCCCACCCCGCGCCGAGGCGCTGCCTGTCGAGGTAGAACGCCGCCTGGGCGAGCTGCGAGGCGGCCCGCGCCGTCCAGCGGATGACTACGGGCGCGGGCGCAGACGAGCGGTCGCCTGCTGCAAAGCGAGGTGATTGTCGAGGAGGGGCTCGGTTTGAGCGCTGGCCTGCCCACGCTCGATCTCGGCGACGAGATCCTGGTTGGGGGCGAGGGCTTCGAGGTCGGCCTCCAGGTAGGGCCCGACCTGCTCGAGCTCTTCGTCCGACAGCTCCTGGATGCGCTCGATCAGCTGGCTCTTGGTCACGAGATACATGGTGTCGTTCCCTCTCCGGGGCGGCAAGAGTTTCAGCCGCGCCGCTCTCTTTTGCGGGCCGCGCGGGCGCGGTGGCAACGGTGCAAAGGTCCATGGAAGTACCCTCCCGATCGGTAGGCCGCGCGGCACGAGCGCCGACGCGGCGCGGGAGAGGTACGTCGAGCCTGCCTGGACGCAAGCGAGCGCGGCTCGGGTATGTCCGAGGGATGGATGTTCAGTCGTCGTTCTGCATCAGCCCGCGGATCTTGCCGTTCGGGAGGAGCTTCACGCGGAGCGCGGACGGCTCTCGCGGGAGGCCGGGCATGGTCATCATGTCGCCCGTGAGCGGGACGATGAAGCCCGCGCCGGCGCTGAGGCGCACCTCGCGCACGGTGATGGCGAAGTCGCTCGGGCGCCCGGCGATCGCCGGATCGTCCGTGAGCGAGAGCTGCGTCTTCGCCATGCACACGGGGAGGTTCGAGGCCGAGAGCTTCTCGAGGCGCTCGAAATCCTTGTCGGCGCGCGCGGTGAAGTGGACCTCGCGCGCGCCGTACACGGTCGCGGCGATCTTGCGGATCTTCTCGCGCGGCGCGTCGGTGAGCTCGTACGCGAACCTGGGGGCCGGCGGCGCGGCGTCGGTGCTGTCGGCCGTCTCGATCACGAGGCGCGCGAGATCGAGCGCGCCCTCGCCGCCGCGAGCGAAGCCCTCGCAGCGCGCGGTGCGGACGCCGCGGCGGCGCGTGGCCGCGTCGATCAGCGCGAGCTCCTCGGCGGTGTCGTTGGGGAAGACGTTGATGGCCACCACCGCGGGGAGGCCGAAGAAGGCCGCCGTCTCGAGGTGCTTCTCGAGGTGCGAGAGGCCGCCCTCCAGCGCCGCGGGGTTGGGCTCGCCCGCGGCCTTCACCGCGGCGCCGCCGTGCATCTTGAGCGCGCGCAGCGTCGCGACGAGGACGAGCGCGCGCGGGAAGACGCCCATCTGCCGGCACTTGATGTCGAGGAACTTCTCGCCGCCGAGGTCGAAGCCGAAGCCCGCCTCCGTCACGGTGTAGTCGCTCGTGTGCAGGCCGAGGCGCGTCGCCAGCACCGAGTTGCACCCGTGGGCGATGTTGCCGAACGGCCCCGCGTGGACGATGGCAGGGCCGCCCTCGGCCGTCTGCACCAGGTTGGGCTGGAGCGCGTCGCGCAGCACCGCCGTCATCGCTCCGGCGGCGCCGACGTCGCCCGCGGTGATCACCGCGCCGCTGTGGGACGTCCCGATCACGATGCGGGCGAGGCGCGCCTCGAGATCCGCGGGCCCGCTCGCCAGCGCGACGATCGCCATCACCTCGCTCGCGGCGGTGATGTCGAAGCGCTCTTGCCGCGGGAGGCCGTCGAGCTTGCGGCCGAGGCCGACGATGACGTTGCGGAGGGCGCGATCGTTCATGTCGAGCGCGCGCCCCCACGTCACCTGGCGCGGATCGATGTCGCCCTTGTCGCCGAGCTTCGTCGCGAAGTGGCAGGCGTTGTCGATCATCGCCGAGAGCAGGTTGTGCGCCGTGGTGATGGCGTGGATGTCGCCCGTGAAGTGAAGGTTGATGTCGTCGGCGGGCACGAGCGTCGCTCTGCCGCCGCCGGTGCCTCCGCCCTTCACGCCGAACACGGGGCCGAGCGAGGGCTCGCGCAGGCAGAGGGCGACGCGCTTGCCGAGGCGGCGCATGCCCATCGCCATCCCGACCGACGTCGTCGTCTTGCCCTCGCCGGCCGGCGTGGGGTTGATCGCCGACACGAGGATGAGCCGGCCCGCTCCGCGCGGCGGCCCGTCGAGCGCCGCGAGATCGATCTTCGCTTTGCCCTTGCCGTAAGCCTCGACCATGGAGTCGGGCAAGCCGAGCTCGCGAGCGACGGCGGTGATCGGCTGCGGTTCCAGCGGGAGGGACATGACGCGCTCCTATCGGCGGCGGATGCCTCGCGCAGCGGGCCCCTCCGCAGGTCGGGTTGATGAGAACGGCGAGTCCGACGGCCCGCCCGGGTTGAGAGCGTATGGATCAGGCTGCTACGCGCCCGGAGTCGTCGGTCGGCCTCGGTCGACGTGCTGGAGCACGCCTCTCTCGACCTCCCTGGCCTCCGGGCGCTCGCGACGCCTGCTCCACACGCTCTCAGCCGTAGCGCGACGCGAGCAGCGCGGCGAGGGGCTTGTCGGCGCGCACGAGCTCGAGAGTGTGCTCGGCGTGACCGTGGGCATAACCGTTGCCGATGTAGAGGTCGACGTCGCGCCCGATCCCTTCGGCGCCGAGCGCCGCGGCGGTGAAGCTCGTGCTCATCGCGAAGTAGTAAACCTTGCCGCGATCGCGCGTGGCCACGACCGCGCTGAGCTCGACGCCGGGTACGTTGACGCACGAGAGCGTGAGATCGGCGCCGCGTCCGCCCGTCAGCTCGACCATGGCCGCGCGCACCGCGAGCGGATCGCGGGCGTCGATCGCCGCGACGCTGTCGCAGATGCGGAGGACGCGGAGATCCTCCGCGAAGCGAGGCGAGGCCTCGAGGCCGATGACCTTGCCCTGGGTGCCGACGCGGCGGCGGGCCTCGGCGCAGCAAAGCAGCCCGGATTTCCCGCCTGCGCCCAGGACGACCACGGTGTCGCCCGGCGACGCCAGGCGAGCGACCTGCGGCGCGGCGCCGGCGACGTCGAGGACAGCGAGCGCGAGCCGCTCGGCCAGATCGGCGGGCATGCGCGCGAGCGGCGCGGAGCCGAAGATGATCGCCGTGCCCTCGACGTCGACCTGCGCGGACACGGGGCGGACGGCGCGGATCCGGCTCAGGTTGAGAGGAGTCAGCGAAAGCGAGGCCAGCGTGGCGACGCGATCCCCGGGGAAAAAGCCGCGATCCTCGGCCAGCGCGCCGACGCGACGGACGACGCCGAGAAGCATGCCCCCCGAGCCCGTCACCGGGTTATGCTGCTTCCCTCGGCGAGCTACCGTGTCCAGCACGAGGCGCGCGACACCGTCAGGATCGCCGGCGGACGCCTCCTCCATCTGGCGGAAGCTCGCCGCGTCGATGTTGAGCGTCTCGACGTCGACCGTGATTTCGGTCTCGTACAGGCGAGACGCGTCCGCATCCAACCGCTCGGCAGGCTGCGGCAGCGCGCCGGCCGGTGAAAGAACGCGATGGGTACCGAGAGGATCACCGGGAAGGCCGTTCACCGGCAGGGCTTTAACACAGGCGTTGTCGGGCTGGGGGCGTCCGGCGGTCCCTGATACCTACCTCTTTGGGGAGGCGTCGCTTGACCCTGAAGGATCCCTGAACCTAAACTTTCCCGTTCACGTTCGTCTGGAAGATGGTCGTACGCCCCCCGATGGAAAGCCTAGTTCCCAAGGCGTCGCCTTCGCGCACGCTCGCCCTGCGATTCATCTCCGGTAAATACCAGGGCGGTGAGTTTCCGCTCGGCGCCCAGCACGAGATCGTCGTGGGTCGATCGAGCGAGCTCGACATGGTCCTCGTCGAGGACATGGTCTCGCGCCGCCACGCCCGCATCGAGTGCGGCGACGATCAGATCGTGATCGAGGACCTCGGGTCCACCAACGGCACGTTCGTCAACGGCGAGAAGATCAAGCGCGCCACGCTGAAAGAGGGCGATCGCGTCCTCATCGGCACGAGCATCCTCAAGGTCGTCTCGACCGAGCCGGGCGCCCCCGCTCCTCGCCGCCAGGACATGCAGAGCTCGGCGCAGCGCGGGCAGACGCGCTCGATGACGGGCGCGATCGACGAGATCCCGTTGCCGGATCTGCTCCAGCTCCTCGGCTCGTCCAAGAAGAGCGGCGTCCTCGTGGTCCGCTCCGACGACGACGTCGGCAAGATCTTCCTCAAGAAGGGCATCGTCACCTTCGCGACGATCAACGACGTCGATCAGGTGCCGCCGTTGAAGAGCGTGTACCGCATGCTCACGTGGACGCGCGGCTCGTTCGAGCTCGGCCCGCCCGACGAGCGCGAGATGCCGGGCGAGATCAGCGCCTCGGTCCAGGAGCTGTTGATGGAGGGGCTGCGCCAGATCGACGAGCTCGCGGTGATCCGCGACAAGCTCCCCGACATCAGCGCCAACCTCGCGGTGCCGCACCCGCTCGAGCCCTCGCTGCGCGACCTCGCGCCGCTGGCGCTCGACGTGCTCCAGCTGGCGTACAACCACCAGCAGCTCGCCACGATCTTGAACCAGAGCGCGGCGACGGACCTCGACACCGCGCGCGTGGTGCTCAGCCTCCTCGACGGCGGCTACCTGCGGGTGGAGTGAAGGGCGACGAAGAGCCTGCGGGCGACGTGAAGGCCGCAGCGACCCGCGCAGAGTCCGAAGAGGCCCCGGCGCTGGTGGAGGTCGCGGCGTCGCTCGATCTCCCCGGCGAGACGGGGCGACAGGCGCGGATCTTCGCGGCCTGGGCGCTCTGCCTCGCGCTCGCGGTGATCGTCGGCTCGATCCTGCGCGCGCGCTCCGAGGACGACCTCTCCCGCGCGCGCGCTGACAAGGCCAAGGCGGCGATCGTCCTCGGCCTCGCGCTCCCGGCGCTGCTGACGCTGGGCCTCAACCGCAGCTACCGGCGCGGCGGCGGCCACGCGCGCGGCATCACGGTGGACGTCACCGCCGACGGCGAGCTGCGCGTCTGGGGGCGCGGCTACGGGGCGCGCGTCGTCCTCTCGGGCTCCGTCGTGCAGGAGCGCCTCGTCGACGTCTACGCGGGCCGCCTCGGCGCGTGGCGCCAGCGCCGCCTCCGCGTGCGCGCCGGCTCGGTCGCGGCAGTGGCGCGCGGCGGCTCGCGCGAGATCGAGCTGGCTGCCATGGCCACGGCGCGCGACCTCGACGATCCCCTCACCGTCGAAGGCGGCGAGGGCGACTGCGTGGAGATCGATCGCGAGGACTTCGATCGCATCCGCGCGCTGGTCCTCGAGCTCTCTCGCCCGACCTGATCGCGCGTCACTCACCTCGTCGTCAGCGCGCTCGTCGTCAGCGCGCTCGTCGTCAGCGCGCTGCGTGCTGCGTGCTGCGCCTCATCGCGGCCTCGCGTGGAAGCACAAAATGCGAAACCCCCCTCGCCCGGGTGGGCGAAGGGGGCTCGCAGAGGAGGGGTCAGCCCCGTCCTCGGGTCGGGACTAGAAGAGACCCTTCATCGAGGGATCCGCGAGGCCGTACGCCGTGAGCGCCTGGCGGAGGAAGAAGGGCAGCTCGACGTAGCGCGTGAGCGTGACGCACGAGCGGTTCGAGGAGCACGTGCAACCCACGTTGGTGGTGCTGTCGCAGTCGACCGTGTCCGGGCCGCCCTGGAGGGTCGAGTCGTACTTGACCAGCGGCTTGCCGCTGTTCGCGTCGATCACCGGCTCGTACCAGGTCACGCCGTTCTTGGTCACCGGGGTCGTCACGTAGGCCTTGTTGAGGAGGGTGTTGGCCCACTCGAGCATGCGCGCCGCGATGCCCTTCTGCACCGTCTTGCCGAAGATCACCTCGGTGCCGAAGGTCTTGGCGATGTACACCTTGCCGGTCGGGTCGTGGAACTCGATGCGGTTGGTGAAGCCAGGATCGCTGTCCGCGCCCATCTCCCAGAGGCGCAGGTTGTCGAGCCAGTACTGCTGAGCGTTCTCGGGCAGGTACTGGAGCGTCGACGCGATCAGGAACTTCTGCTGCTCCCAGCCGACCTGGGGGTCGATGGTCACGGTCTTCGCGGGGGCCTTCGGGTTGAAAGCGCCGCCGTTCGGCTCCGCGTAGGAGCTGCAGACCATGCTGCCCTCGGAGGGGAAGCAGGCCTCGGGGCCCTTCGTCGGCCACCAGCTCGTCCAGCCGATGCCCTGCGCGGGGTACTTCTTGCCGTCCGGATCCGGGCCCACGTAGCCGGTGTCGAGGAGGACCTTGCCGTTGGTGTCGGCCGCGAGGTGCGCGCCCTTGATCTCGTCGTCGCCGGTGAGGTTGTTGCCGAGCCAGCGGCGGTAACCCTCGGGGAAGAGGTCGGCGACCGAGACCGCGCGGTAGCGGCCGTCGAGGTAGTCGGTGCGCGAGTCGCTGATGAAGTTGTCGACCGACTCCGCCATCAGCATCGGGGCGTAGACCTTGTCGTAGTAGTCGCCCGCGTTGATGTTGTACTCGGTGCTGTACTCGCCCTTGTCCTCGGCGAGCTGGTTCTCGAGCGGCTTGCCGCCGAAGGCGACGTTGCCGTAGTAGCCGGTCGCGCCGTTCGGGATGATGAACTGCGTGGCGCCGGGCGTGGCGATCGTGTCGATCGAGGAGCGGTAGACGGTGTCGCCGCTCCGCTTCTGGTGCGGGCCCGGCTCCGGGCGCTGCTGCATGCGCGCGATGTGATCGAACGCGACGCCCGACGCGAGGATGTTCTCGGGGAACTGGTCGTGCACGATGCTCGCCCAGTTGGCGTCGTAGTCGAAGCCGGCCTCGAGGGCGAAGTCCTTGTAGATGCTGACGTAGAGGCTCAGGCCCTTGGCGCCGTCGCGCATCTTCTCGTTGTACCGCTCGAGGGTGCGGTTCGCGGCCGAGCGGATGCTGAAGTCCGTGCGGTTGCGGCGGTAGTTGTAGAAGATGTGCCCGACCTCCTGCTGCGTGATCAGGAAGTCGAAGAGCTCGTACGGGTCGGCCCCGTTGTCGTGGCGGTAGACGCTGAGGTTACCGAGGTCGGCCCAGCGGTCCGTGGCGAAGCCGTAGGGGACGCGGACGCGGCCGGTGCTGTTCTCGACGGCCTCGCTGGTGCGGCTGTTCGTCGTCTCCGCGGCGGTCGGGAAGCGGAGCTGCCCGTAGTTCACGTAGTCGACCTGCTGCTCCTCGCACTTCGTGTACTTGCCGTCGACCTTGACGATGTGGCCGTCGAGGGTCGGGTGCCAGATGCCGTCGCGCTCCTCGTTCCAGGACGCGGGCTTGAACGTCTCCGGCGTGACCTCTTTGCAGTTCTTGATCAGCTCGTACGCGCCCTGGAGCTTCGAGTAGTGGATGTCGTCCATACCCGACTCGTTGGCGCTGGGCTTCTTGCCGTTGCCGATCTGCGGCTGGATCCCGGTGATCCCGCCGAAGTTGTCCATCAGCGAGAGTATGCCCTTGGCGCGGGGCGCCAACTTCGGCGCGTTGACGTTGTAGCTCGGGTCGGCGAAGACCGCGGCCACGTCGCCGTAGAACATCCTGGCGGCGGCGTAGTCGTAGGCGCCGAGACCGACGAGGTCCTGCGTCGTCTCGCCGGCGTAGTCCATGACCGAGGACTGCATCCACATCCAGATCAGGTTCTGGCGCTCGTTCTCGGAGACGGGATCGAAGTAGCGCGGGCCGACGCACTTGTCGCTGTCGGTCGTGGCCTCCTTGCAAGCCGTCTTCGGGTCTTCCTTGAGGGTCGAGTAGTTGTAGCCCGAGACCGCGCCGTTGTTCGTGCGGAGCTGCCAGTACTGCGGGCGGTAGCCCCAGGCGTCGTAGGAGCTCACGAAGTTGTGGCGGAGGCCGATGGAGTGACCC
>FSTQ01000111.1_pt1 | contig 22952 bp, 17 predicted proteins | sample 1637281 | NCBI WGS metagenome assembly FSTQ01 (sample SAMEA3914818, study PRJEB12502) | metagenome | biome: forest; material: soil | place: Canada | collected 2010-06-26 | depth 0.1 m
ATTCCCTTCAAGAAGGGGGACACCATCATTCGCGCGGCGCACGACGCCGGCATCGACATCCCGCACTACTGCTGGCATCCGGGCCTCACGGTCGCGGCCAACTGCCGCATGTGCCTGGTCGAGGTGCTCCCGCCTCCGGGGCGGCCGGCGATGGAGCTCGACATCCTTCGCTGGGACGCCGCGAAGAACGACTACGTGCCCGCGCGCAAGCCCAAGCTTTTGCCTGCTTGCCAGCAAGGGTGCTCGCCGGGGATGGAGGTGCTCTCCGACTCCAGCGAGAACGTCGCCGAGGCGCGCAGCGCGGTGCAGGAGCTCTTGCTCTTGAACCACCCTGTGGACTGCCCGATCTGCGATCAGGCCGGCGAGTGTCGCTTGCAGGATTACTGGCTCGAGCATCAGCGCAAGGGCAAGCGCATGCAGCAAGAGGTCGTGCACAAGCCCAAGGCCGTGCCCTTCGGGCCGACCATCGTCTACGACGCCGAGCGCTGCATCGTCTGCACCCGGTGCGTGCGCGTCTCGAGCGAGCTCGCGCAGGATCCGGTGCTGAGCATCCGCGAGCGCGGCAACCTCGGCGAGGTCACCGTCTCGCCCGGCCGGCAGCTCGATCACGACTACACGCTGATGACGGAGCACGTGTGCCCCGTCGGCGCGCTGACCTCGAGCGATTTTCGCTTCAAGGCGCGCGTGTGGTTCCTCCGCGGCGCGCGCAGCGTCTGCCAGGGCTGCTCGACGGGGTGCAGCTCCTTCCTCGACTACGATCCGCGCACCAACGTCGCGCACCGCTATCGCCCGCGCGAGAACCTCGCCGTCAACAAGTACTGGATGTGCGACGAGGGGATGCTCTCGTACAAGCGCGCCCACGAGGATCGCCTCAGCGCCGCGCTCGTCGGACGCGAGGACGCGACCATCGACGAGGCGCTCCAGGCCGCGAAGGAGCAGCTCAAGGGGCACAACAACGATCCCTCGAAGATCGCCGTCGTGCTCTCGGCTCAGCACTCCAACGAAGACAACTTCGCGCTGGCGACGCTGGCGAAGACCTACCTCGGCGCGGGTGACTTCTTCCTCGCGCGGCGAAGGTCGGGCAAGGGCGACAAGATCCTCATCAGCGAGGACAAGAACCCCAACACGCGGGGCGCGACCGAGGCCGCCGGGGCCGCGGGGGTGAAGCCGTTCTCGGAGCTGATCAAGGCCATCAACGCCGGCACGTACTCCTTCGTCATCGCCCTCGGCGCCGAGGTCGACGTCGACGCGGCGGAGGCGCAGGCGGCGCTGAGCAAGCTCAAGGGCGTGGTGACGATCGCCTCGCACACCGGCCCGCTGGCGATGGCGGCGCACATCGCGCTGCCCGCGTGCTCGTGGGCCGAGGCCGACGGGTCGTACTCCAACAACCCCGACGAGGCGCTGCGAACGAAGCGCCTCAACGGCGAGCCGGGGGCGCAGCTGCAGACGCAGCGCGCCGAGCGCGCGCTCACCCCGCAGGGCGACGCGACGCCGGGCTGGAAGCTCGTCGCCGCGCTGGCGCGGACCCTGGGCTACGCGCTGGACTGGAAGAAGCTCGCCGACGTGCGCGCGGCGATGGGGACGGCCTCCACGTCGCGGGCCGCCGCGGGCGTCGAGGCTGTGGCGATCAAGCCGGAGGCGTTGGCATGACGAGCGTCGAGCTGTTCCTGGCGATCGTGAAGATCCTGATCGTCATCCTCTTCCTGCTCAACACGGCGGCGGTCGCCACGTGGGCCGACCGCCGGCAGAGCGCCATGGTGCAGGATCGCGTCGGCCCCAACCGCGCGAGGGTGACCCTGCCGAGCCTGGTGGTGCGGCTGATCGTGCTGCTCCCGCCCTCGATCCTCGGCGGGATCGCGCTCCTCCCGCTCCTCCGCAACATCCGCCCGGACATGGCCGCGCAGACGCTGCCGATCAGCGCGCAGCTCGCGGTGCTGGTCGCCTGGTTCAGCCTCGTCGTGCTCTGTGGCATGGTCCGCAACGGCGAGCCGATGAACGACGCCGAGGCCGCGATCGCGCGCCTCGAGCCGCGCTCGATCTTCTACGGCGGCGTCGCCGCGCACGCGCTCACCTTCGTCGCCCTCGGCGCCGTGCCCGAGGCCCAGGTGGTCCTCGCCGCGAAGATCGCCGGCGCGGTGCTGGCGGCGTTCCTCTTCGTCAGCGGCATCTACGCCGCCTCGCGCGTCCCCGATGGGCCGATCGACTTCCGCTTCGCCGGCCTGCTCCACGCCGCCGCCGACGCGATGAAGATGATCTGGAAAGAGGACTTCATCCCCCCGAAGGGCGACAAGCTCCTCCACAGCCTCGCGCCGATGCTCGCGCTCTTCCCCGCGCTGGTGACGTTCGCCGTCATCCCCTTCGGCGAGACGATGTGCTTCGCCAGCGACCCGACCAAGCCCTTCAACCCGGCCAACCCGCCGCCGTTCGAGTGGGCCGACCTCGGCCGCATCGCCCACGTCATGGCGCGCGAGGGCGGCTGCCGCGGCCACCTCGTCAACCTCCAGGTCGCGGACCTCAACGTCGGCCTGCTCTACATCTTCGCGATGGCCGGCACGGGCGTCATCGGCGCCGCGCTCGCCGGGTGGGCCAGCGACAACAAGTTCTCGCTCCTCGGCGGCCTCCGCGCCGCGAGCCAGATGGTCAGCTACGAGGTCGCGATGGGCATCAGCCTCATCGGCGTCCTGATGACCTACGGCAGCGTCCGCCTCCAGCCGATGGTCGAGTGGCAGTCCAACAACGCGTGGGGCATCTTCGTCCAGCCCGTCGCCTTCGTCCTCTTCATCACGGCCCTCGCCGCCGAGTGCAAGCGCGTCCCCTTCGATCAGCCCGAGGGCGAGAGCGAGATCGTCGCCGGCTACTTCGTCGAGTACTCGGGGATGAAGTGGGGCATGTTCATGACCGGCGAGTACATCGAGCTCATGACGTCGAGCGCGATCCTCGTCACCATCTTCTTCGGCGGCTTCGCGCTGCCGTTCCTGCACCGCGACGGGATCAGCGTCGCCTTCGGCGACACCGTCCTCTACGCGTACAAGATGAACCACCTCGCCGTGGTGCTGATCTCGGCGCTGGCCTTCTTCGGCAAGACGATCTTCATGACCTTCATCCAGATCTTCTTCCGCTGGACGCTGCCGCGCTTCCGCTACGACCAGCTCATGAAGCTCGGCTGGACCAAGCTCCTCCCGCTCTCCATCGCCAACATGATGGTGACCGGCGTGGTGCTCCTGGCGATCCAGGGCGCGGGCCCGGCCGTGACGGGGACGCTGCGCATCGCCGCCGACGTCACCCAGGCCGTGGTCGCCGTCGCCTTCGCTGCGGGCTTCGTGGCCCTCGTGGTCGGCCTGCTCGAGCCGGTCGAGCGCAAGCGCTTCCTCAAGTCGACGACGGCCCGCTTCGCCGACGCCGCGGGCGGCACCAAGGCCTCCGTCAACCAGGCATGAGTCTCGGGGAGGCCGCCCGCGCGGCCTCGTTCTCCGGCACCGCACAGGGTGCCCGCTTCAGAGGTTCGATATGGCCAAGACGACTCCGAGCAATCCCTGGATGAAGCCCGCGCAGCGGCAGCTCGTCGGCCGCCCCGTGGCGCGCCCGAACCGCACGCCCAGCGTGCAGGCGTACGTGCCCGAGTTCCTCAAGGGCATGTCGCTGACGATGCGCCACTTCTTCAAGAACACGAAGGAGATGATGCTGGGGCAGAAGCCCGACCCGGTGCTCGAGGCGCTGGAAGAGGGCGTGACGACCATCCACTACCCCGAGGAGAAGCGCCCGTACCCCGAGCGCTTCCGCGGCATCCACCGCCTGACGATGCGCGAGGACGGCGCCCCGCGCTGCGTCGCGTGCCTCTGCTGCTCCACGGCGTGCCCGGCGCAGTGCATCTCGATCCAGGCCGGCGAGTACGCGGAGGGCGATCCGCGCCGCGGCTACGAGCGCTTCCCCGAGACGTTCGTCATCGACGAGCTCCGCTGCATCTTCTGCGGTTACTGCGTCGAGGCCTGCCCGGTCGACGCCATCCGCATGGACACCGGCCTCCACGCCGTCCCCTACGATTCGCGCGATCAGTTCATCTACGGGAAGGACCTGCTGATGGGCTTCGCCGCTCGCGACGGCGGGCACAAGACGGCGAATCCCCGGCACGAGCCGGGGGATCCGGGGCACCCGGGCATCACGCGCGAGAACGAAGTTCACTAAGACAAGCTCTTCGCCGCAGCGCTCAAGCCTTGCTAAGACAGCGGGCCATGGCGACCTCTTTCGGTGACTGGGAGCTCGTGATCGGGCTCGAGGTCCACGCGCAGCTCCTGACGCGGACCAAGGCCTTCTGCGGGTGCGCCACGAGCTTCGGGGATCTGCCCAACACCCACGTTTGCCCGGTGTGCCTCGGGCTGCCGGGCGCCCTGCCGGTGCTCAACCGCGAGGCGGTGCGGCTGGCGGTGAGCGCGGCGATCGCCCTCGGCTGCACCGTGCAGGAGAAGAGCGTCTTCTCGCGCAAGAACTACTTCTATCCCGATCTCCCCAAGGGCTACCAGATCAGCCAGTACGACCTGCCGCTGGCCCTCCGCGGCAGCCTCGAGGTCGAGGCGGATCTCGGCAAGCGGCGCGTCGGCATCCTCCGCGTGCACATGGAAGAGGACGCCGGGAAGAACATCCACGGCGTCGGGGACGATTCGATCGTCGACCTCAACCGCGCCGGGACGCCGCTGATCGAGATCGTCGGTGACCCCGATCTGCGCAGCGCCGCCGAGGCCGCCGATTACCTCAAGCGGCTGCGCGACGTGCTCATGTTCGTCGGCGTTAACGACGGCAACCTCGAGCAAGGGAGCTTTCGCTGCGACGCCAACGTCTCGGTTCGCAAGGTCGGCGCGGAGAAGCTCGGCACGCGCACCGAGCTCAAGAACATCAACTCGTTCCGCTTCGTGAGCGAGGCCATCGAGATCGAGGCGCGGCGGCAGATCGCGCTGCTGGAGTCGGGCCTGCGCGTCCGCCAGCAGACGCGCGGCTACAACTCCGAGAAGCGGGAGACGTACGCGCTCCGCGACAAGGAGAACGAGGCCGGCTACCGCTATTTCCCCGAGCCGGATCTGCCGCCGCTGGTGGTCGACGCCGCCTACGTCGCCGCGGTCCGCGCCGCCTTGCCGATGCCGCCGTCGGAGCGCCGCCAGCACCTCGTGGAGGTGCAGGGCCTCGCGCCCAACGTGGCCGCCGTGCTCACCAGCCACCCGAAGATCGTGACCTTCTTCGAAGAGTCGAGCCGCCTCTACGCCGACGCCGTCAAGCTCGGCAACTTCATCACCAGCGAGGTCATGCGCGACGTGCGCACCAGCGGCCTCGACGCCGCGCTCCCGGTGACGCCGACCCAGCTCGCCGAGCTCCTGCAGCTCGTCGACGACGGGGTGATCAGCGGCAAGCAGGCCAAGGAGGTCTACGGCCTGCTCGTCGGGGCGACGCGCTCGCCCACCGAGATCGTGCGCGAGCGCGGGATGGCCGTGCTCAGCGACGCGGGCGCGATCGAGGGCGTGGCCCGCACCGTCCTCGAGAAGAACGCCAAGCAGGTCGCCTCCTACCGCTCCGGCAAGACCGCGCTCCTCGGCTTCTTCGTCGGCCAGGTGATGAAGCTGACCGGCGGCAGCGCCGCGCCCGACGTCGTCAACGCGGTGCTCAAGCGCTTGCTCGATCCCGCGGCGGAGGCGCCGCCCTCCGAGCCGGTGTTGCCTCCGCCGGTGTCGTCCACGGATCTGATTCCCACCCTCTCTCCACGCTGGGTGATGAGCCAACAGGTCCTCTCCGAGGTGGCCGCCGCGGCCGGCGTGCCTTCGTCGCGCAAGCGCTCTCCTGGGTCGTTTGCGCCGCTGCCGATCGAGGAGCTCGACGAAGAGCTCGATACGAGCCCGATGGCCCACAGCGTCGCCCCCGTGATCCCCACGCTCACCAGCGCGTCGGGGCAGGTGCTCCCGATCATCACCCCTCCAGGGGGCTTGAACGTGGCGCTGCTCTCGGGGGGCGAGCCGCCCGAGCTCCTCTCGCACGAGGATTTCGCGCGCGTCGATCTCCGCATCGGCGTCGTCGTCTCGGCCACGCGCGTCCCTCGCAAAGACAAGCTCCTCGATCTCCGCGTCGACACCGGGGACAGAGAGGGGCCGCGGCGCATCGTCGCCGGGCTCGGCCTCTCGTTCACGCCCGAGGATCTCGTCGGTCAGAGGGTGATTGTCGCCGTCAACCTCGAGTCGCGCGCGTACTCGAAGGAGCTCGTCTCGAACGGGATGATCCTCGCCGCCGGCCCGAGCGACAAGCTCGCTCTGGTCACTGTGTCTCGCGACGTGCCCGCCGGCACCAAGGTGAGCTGAGGGCCTGTCATGACTCCTGTGGGTGATCTCCGCGCCTCGGCCCGCACCGCCGGCTTCGTGGGCTTGACCTTCAGCCTGCTCGCCTGCCTGGAGGCCGATTTACGCGCGTCGCCCGCGTCCCGGCAGATCGCGATCACCTACAAATGGATGGCCCGTTATGGCCAGGGCCTCCTCCGCCTCTACGGGCTCGAGGTCACGGCGCGGGGCCCTCACCTCGATCGCGGGGAGATCTACCCGGCCTGCGACGAGCGCGGGTTGGGCCGGATCTTCGTGATGAACCACCGCTCGATGCTCGATATCCTCGTCGACCTCGCCTTCGTCGAGGCCAACACCGTGAGCCGGGCCGATCTCGCGAGGTGGCCAGTCATCGGGCTCGCCGCTCGCCGCGTGGGCACGCTCTTCGTCGAGCGCGGCGACAAGCGCAGCGGCTCTGCGGTGATAAGCGCCATGGTCGACGGCGTCACGCGCGGCCGCGGCGTCCTCGTGTACCCCGAGGGCACGACGTTCTCCGGCGACGAAGTGCGCCCCTTCCGCCCCGGAGCCTTCCTGGCGGCTCAGCGCGCCGGGGCGGAGATCGTGCCGGTGGGGATCGCTTATGCCGGCAGCGGCGCGTCGTTCCTCGAGGAGAGCTTTCCTGCGCACTACCGCCGCGTCGCCTCGTCCCCGAAGACGCGGGTCGGCCTCATCGCGGGGGAGCCCTTTCGCGCCGAGGGCGACGATGTCGAGGCGATCCAGCGCCGCGCTCACGCCGAGGTCCAGCTCTTGGTCCACCGCGCGCGCGTGGCGCTGGCCGAGTGAGAGCCGCGCTCACTCGAGGCTGTCGTTGCAGCCCACGTCCAGGATGAGGAACACCAGGATGTCATCGGCCTCCTGCGTCGCCGGCCGCCCCACGAAGCGGATCGCGCGCTTCTGGAAGGGGGAGCAGTGGGTCACCACCTCGGGGTTACTGGCGGGCTCCTCGGCGTCGACGTAGCAATAGCCGTTGACGGGCTGCCCTGCGCTGTCGAGGACAGGAGTCTTGATATCCTGTTTGCAGGCCGTGAGCGCGGCCGCGTCGCTCGCCGTGAGCTGCTTGACCTCGCAAACGCAGCTCGCCTTCTCGATGGTGCCTGTCTGGCTGTTGAAGTATTTGTCGGCGGCGGTCTGGCGCGCGGCGCTGACTGGTTGGAGGCCTTGATCCGCCGGGCACGCGCAGGTGCTGCTCGGGGTGCGCGTCACATGGAAGGCGACGGACTCGGCGCCCCCTTCGGTGGAGAGGTTCGGCGCCTGCTCGAGGCATTGAGTGAGCTGCCCGCTCCCTTCGGTCATCGGAGGAGAGAAGGCGATTTTGGTTGACGTCTGTGTGGAGCTGCAACCCGGACCGGGGATGTCACCGGTGCTGCTGCCGTTGCAGGCGAGGAGAGGGAGAGTGAACAAGGAGACCAGCATGAAAAAGTTAAACTTCATGCTTCGATCCATAGCATGCGAGGTGATTCGGCCGCGCGGCGATTCGCCACATGATCCTGGGGCCTTTGCCGAAAGCGACCTGGAAACCGGGGCCGCGGCGGCGTAGGGTGCAGTCGGCTCCGGGCGCACCTGTGGGTGTCCTGGAGAATGAACAGGAGACCTCTCGATATGCGTTTTCATGGCTTCGCGCCGCTGCTGCTCGCCCTCTCGCTCGTGACGATCGGCGCCGGCTGCGGGCAGAAAGGTTCGAGCGGCTCCTCGGATCCGGGGGCGTCGTCGGCGCCGGGGACGGCGGTGAAGCAGCCGCTCGGCCCGAGCAGCGCGAGTCCTACGGGGTCGGCAACGACGCGCTGATCAACGCACCTTGCAGCGACCGCCGGGGGCGCCCTTGGCGTAGATCACCTTGGCGTCGCGGGGCTTCACGTAGACGGCGCCGTTGGGGCCGGGCTTGGGGATGAGCGCGCCCGAGGCGAGCGGGCGGCCCTGGGGGAGGTCCTCGACCTCGATGATGACGTCGTCGCCGATCTGATCGACGGCGGAGATCGAGGGGCGCCGCTTCTCGTCGGCGTCGCCGCCGGCGCAGGGGACGCCGCGGGCGTCGAGCGCGACGGCGACCGCGTCGGAGCTCGCTGTCGGGGCGCCTGCGGTCCAGAAGAAGCGGGGATCCTTGGCGGGCGCGACCTCGACGGCGAGGCAGTTGCAGCGCGCGGTGTGGGCGCCGCCGGCGAGCATGAGATCATGGCGGACGCCGAGCAGGCCGGACTGCTGCACGGCGAGCTGCGCGGCGGGCGTCGAGGGGGTCATCTCCTCGGTCTCGCGGAGCGGGTGGTTGACCTCCTGCGCCTCGTCCGACCAGTGAGGATCCGCCGCTTTCTCCGAGGCGCCGCAGGCGGACAGGAGGAGAGCGGCGAGGGCGAAGAGGGGGGCCGGAGCGGCGCGGAGGCGCATGCGAGGGATCCTTCCACCGCTGCGGGCCGGCGGCAAAGTTCGTGGATCCTGGCGCTGTCGCGCTGTCGCGCGCGGCTCGCTGCTCTCAGACGACGACGGGCTTGGTCTCGTACGCTTCGCTGAGCGCCTTGCGCAGGCGCTCGCCCGAGCGCACCAGCTCTTCGAAGAGCTGCGTGGCGTCGACCTCGGAGAGGATCGCCGTCGGCTCGGCGAAGACCAGGTGCACGACGTCGTCTTCGATGGTGAGGCGGAGGCCCGAGGCCGCCTGATCGTTGAGGGTGAGCAAGAACCGGTAGAACGGCTCCTGGTTGGCGGCGGGGACGCGCACCAGCGGCGTCTTGCCGCGGAGGACCTTGCCCTGCTCGTCGATGTCGAGCGTGATCTCCGCCATCTGGTTGGTGGCGCCGTTGCCTGCGGGGACGAGCAGGCGGTAGGTGCGCGGGCCGACGCGAACGCTGGCCGCGACGGCGCCGAGGCGGGCGAGGAGATCGCGGACGAGGCGCTCGGCGGCGGCGAAGGAGGGGGTGGCGGAGGAGGCGTTGGGCTCCCACGCGTGCGGGAGGCGCTGGCCGCAGGTGAGGCAGCGATCGACGGTGGCCACGTAGGGATCGCCGCAGCCGGGGCAGCGGTAGGTGGGGACGCGCGCCTCGAACTGGGCCGTCGGGAGGTCGAAGGCGGCGAAGGCGCGCTGCAAGGCGTTGATGGGGATCGCCGGAGCGAAGCGGGTGACGACCGGCGGCGCGGCGCGGCGGCGCGAGCCGCGGGGGAGGTCGAGGCCGCCGATGCCGAGGACGCGGCCGCTGACGTCGATGATCGGGCCGCCCGCGGAGGCGTTGACGGCGTCGATCTCGAAGCAGCGGATCGCGCCGACGCGCCGATCGACGGCGCTGACGAAGGCGCTGGCGGCGCGGAAGGGCTGGCCGGGGACGAGCGCGAGCGCGAAGACCGGCTCCCCGGTGCGAGGGAGATCGGGGCGGGCGAGGAGCGGCGGGAGGCCGAGCGCCTCGGCGGGGAGGATGAGCGCGAGGTCGCGCGAGACGTCGGCCCAGATGACGCGGCCGGGGACGCGGCGGTTGGCGTCGAGCTCGAGCGTGACCTCGATCTGGTAGCCGACGGCCTCGTGGCTCGTGAGGACGAGGCCGTTGCCGAGGGCGATCCAGCCCGTGCCGCCCGAGGCGACGGCGCGGACGCCGACGATCGAGCGGCGAGCGATGGCGACGACGTCGGTGCCGTCGCGCGACTGAGGGGAGGAGGTCGTCATCCGCCGGCGATCCTCTGGAGGGCGGTCATCATCAGGTCGATCGAGCCTTGCTTGGCGCCTTCGCGGTGCGCGTGGCCGACGATGTCCCGGAGGCGAAGCTCGGTCTGCGAGGGGAGCTTGGCGCGCGCGAGGAGCTCGGTGAGCGCACCGACGGCGAGGAAGTGGCGGAGCGCGGGGTCGAGCGGCGAGCGATCGATCTCGGCGACGTAGCGGCCGATGTGCTCCTTGGCCTGCGCGGCGCTGGTGAGGGGATCGATCGCCAGCGGCTTCTCGCCGGGGTGGTGGGCGCGCGCGGCGATGACGCGATCGAGGACGAGGAGCGCCGGCTCGGGGGCGTCGCGGCCGGTGCCCGTGCAGCGGTAGAGGTGGGCGACGGCGTCGGGGAGCACGTCGCGGTACTCGTGGATGGCGCGGAAGACGGTGGCGCGCACGAGCCAGGGCATCGTGCCGGGGCGGTTCTCGAGGACGAGCGAGGCCAGCGCCTTCGACTGGCGGAGCAACACGCAGAGCCGATCGGCCGGCTCGCGCACCTCTTGCGAGACGGCGGCCATGGTCATGCTCGGCTGGCGCGAGGGCGCCTCGATGTCGATCTCGGGCATCGACTGGCGCATGCGCGGCGCCGAGAGGCCCGAGGGCAGCGGCGGGAGCGGCGGGATCACCGGCACGGCGGGCTTGCCCGAGCTGACGAACATCGGCGCGAGGATCGCCGGGATCGGCTCGGAGAGCGGGCGCGGTCGCACGCTGCTCGCCGCCAGCTCGAACACGGGCTCGGGCAGCTCGGCCTTGGGCATGGGCGCGGGCGCGGGGCCCATCGCCGGCGCGGGGCGCGAGGGCGGCGGCGGCTGGAGCGGCGCCTTGGCCGAGAAGCCGGAGCTCGGGAGCGGCGACGATCCGTGCGGCGAGGAGGGCCGCTCGGGCTCAGGGCGCGACATCGGATCGGGGCGCGACATCGGATCGCTGCGCGGCACGGCGCGGAGCGGCGCGGTCTTCACCGAGTCGGGGCGCGGCGCGGCGGCGACGCTGTCCATGATCGGGGCCGCGGGGGGAGGCGGCGGCGCGATCGATCGCATCATCCCCGAGCCGCCGCCGAGGCGGAGCTTGCGCGGGCGGCCGAGCGCCTCGAACCCGATGGTGGCGCGCTCGGCCTCGTCGAGGGCCAGGTGCGCGTCGAAGCTCACCGCGAAGAGCTCGGCCCAGCGCGCCGCGAGGTGCCCGATCTCGCGGAGCAGGTCGCGGAGCACGATCGGCGCGAGCGTGGCGAGCGGCGCGCCGAAGCGAATGACGAGGAGATCCTCGCGCAGGCAGAAGCGAGCCGTCGGCAGCTCCTGCGCGCCGAGCTCGAGCGCGAGGCGGAGCACCGGGACGCGCTGAGCGCGAGGCACGCGGACGACGGGCGCCTGGAGGCTCAGCTCGGCGGAGATGGTGTTGATGGACGCGAAGACGATCGAGCCGCGGATCGCCGCGATCCACGCCGGGCCTTCGGGCATGGCGAAGGCGCGCACGCCGGCGCCGCCCTCGGCCGTGATGACGTGCCCGACGAAGCGGGCGAGGTCCCGGCTGCGGTGCGCGTCGAAGGCGCGCTCCAGCCCCTGCGCGGCGCTCTCGTCGAGCGTGGCGCGCGGATCGTGGACGACGCCTTCGACCAGGTGGAGCGGCGTCTGGTCGCTCCCGCAGATGTCGCAGCGCTGCCCTCGCAACGGGAACCCGCAGCTGGCGCAGAAGGTTCGCTCCGGTTTTGCGGCGTGCACGGTTCTTTCAGGTAAGCAGAGCGCGGCCGGCATGGGAATAGCCGCCGCGCGCGCGGCCGATCATTGGTGGGATGAGCCCGGTCAGAGGAACGGGTTCAGGTGCAGCGGGACGCGGGCCTCGCGCAGGTTGAACTGCACGCGCCGGACGAAGTGCACCATGAGGGCGAGCCAGGTGACGAACGTCGCCAGGCTGATGACGAGCTGCACGGTGCTGGGGACCTTGAGCACCATCCACAGCGCGGTGCAGAGGAAGGCGACGAACGAGAGCGGCACGAACCACTTCCAGCAGAGGTTCATCATCTGGTCGATGCGGACACGCGGGAGGGTCCAGCGGATCCACACCACGACGAAGACCAGCACCCAGCTCTTGAGCAGAAAGATGAAGGCGCCGAGCAGCTGGAGGCCAAAGTGCGCCTCCTGCTGCGCCGTGGTGACGCCCGGGATCTGCCACCCGCCGAGGAAGAGCGCGCTGGCGATGCCCGACATCACGAAGACGTTCGCCCACTCGGCGAAGAAGAAGAACAGGTAGCGCATGCCCGAGTACTCGGTGGAGTAGCCGGCGACGAGCTCGCTCTCGGCCTCGGGGAGGTCGAACGGGGCGCGGTTGCCTTCGGCGAGCGCCGTCGTGAAGTAGAGGAAGAAGAGCCCGAAGGTGATCGGGTTGCGGAACACGTACCAGTACCAGGGCCACCCGCCCGCCGAGAGGAGCCCGCCGCCGGGCCCGCCCTGCGCGACGATGAGGTCTTGCATGCGCAGCGAGCCGGTCATCATGACGAGGCAGACGACGGCGACGGCGCCGGGGATCTCGTAGCTGATGATCTGCGCGGCGGAGCGGATGCCGCCGAGGAGCGACCACTTGTTGTTGGAGGCCCAGCCGCCCGTCATCAGGCCGATGGTCACGAGCGAGGTCACGGCGATGACGAAGAGGATGCCGATGTCGAGGTCGGCGGCGATCAGGTACTGGCCGAAGGGCATGACGACGAACGTCGCCGAGACGCCCATGAAGACGAGGTAGGGCGCGAGCCGGAAGAGGATCTGATCGGCCTCCGTCGGGACGACGTCCTCCTTCATGATCGACTTGATACCGTCGGCGATCCACACGAGGAACCCGTGCGGCCCGGCGCGGTTCGGCCCGATGCGCGACTGCATGCGCGCCGAGACGCGGCGCTCGACCCAGGTGATGATCCCGGCCGTCGGCGCCATGAAGAGCAGGATGATCGCCGCGGCGACCGCGAGGATGATCCCCGCGCCGAGGAGGTCCGTCGGGGGGTGGACGTGGAACTTCTCGAGCGAGATCTGCTTGATGGTGCGCTGGCCGTCGCGGAGGATCTCGATGCCCGGCTTCTCGACGTGGCCGCTCGGGGTCAGGTCGCCGACCGAGAGGACCTTGACGCCTTCGAAGGCCGTGATGACGTCGCCGGGGAGGATCTGCACCTTGTCCGCGGGGCTCACCGGCTTGACGGCGGTGACGAGGAGGCCGCCGGCCGCGGGCGACTCGTTCGAGATGGTGATGCCGAAGTGATCGAGGGCGCGGCGCCCTTCCTTGTCGCGCGCCTCGAGCACCGCGCGGCGCGGGTTCGGCGGGCGGAAGTTGATGGTGACGTCCTTCACGGTGCCCGTCAGCGCGATCGCGTCGGCGGACAGCGGCGCCACCGTCACGACCACGTCGCCGGTGAACGTCGTGTGGATGGCCTCCTCGCCGCCGCCGCAGAAGCGCGTCTGCAGGCCCTCGGTGAAGATCATCGAGATCTTGTCGGTGCCCATCTGGGCCTTCTCGACCTTGATCTCCTGGTCCTCGAGGGGCTCGTGGCCGGGCCGGCGCAGCACGCCTTTGAAGGAGACCGTCGCCTCCTTCGCCTGGCCCGTGGGCAAGTTGATGCCGAGCACCTCGATGCGATCGCCCACGTCGATCTCGCGCGGGGCGACGTCGATGACGTCGAGCTTGAGGCCATCCCCGCTGGGCGCGCAGCCCGCGAGCCCGAGGAAGATCACGCAAGAGACGGCGAGGAGCCGGAGAAAGAGGAGCGTCGACGCCGGCCGGGCACCGACGCCGCCCCGGAAGGGAGAGGCGACCATGGCTACGGCGCTTATAGATCGGTGGCCCGGGAAGGTCGAGATCAGGGATCGAGGACCGCCGCCGTCACTCCGATCCCCGGGTGTTGGGGCGCACCGGCAAAAAATACCGAGCCCCGTCCAGCTCGTTGACGCCGACATAGAGCTCTGCCTCGAAGACTTCCTTGAGGCGCCGGTAGGTCATCACCTCCTCCACGGTGCCCTGGGCCACGATCCGGCCGCCCTTGAGCAGCGCGACGCGGTCGGCGTACTGCGCGGCGGCGTTGAGGTCGTGGAGCACGGCGATGCAGGCGAGGCCGCGGCGAGCGAGCTCGCGCCGGACGACCTCGTGGACGGCGATGTTGTGGCGGATGTCGAGGTGCGCGCCGGCCTCGTCGAGCACGAGGACGCGGCCCTCCTGCGCCAGCGCCCGGGCGATGGCCACGCGCTTCTGCTCGCCGCCCGAGAGCGCGGCGACGGCGCGATCGGCGAGCGCGTCGAGGTCGCACGCCTCGAGCGCGCGGGCGACGGCGTCACGATCGGCGGTGGCGGCGCTCATCCAGGAGCCCTGGTGCGGGGCGCGCCCCATCATCACCACCTCGCGCACCGAGAAGCCGAGCGCGACCTCCACCTGCTGAGGGACGACAGCGACGAGCCGAGCGAGGGCGCGGCGATCGAGCGACGCCACGTCCTTGCCGACGATGGCCACGCTGCCGCGGCGCGCGCGCAGGATCCCCGAGAGCAGCTTCACCAGCGTGGATTTCCCCGCGCCGTTGGGCCCGAGCACCGCGCAGAGCTCCCCGGGCGCGACCCGGAGCGAGACCCCGGCGAGGGCGTCCGTCTCCCCGTAGCCGGCGAAGACATCCACCACATCGACCGCCGCGTCCGTCATAGTAGGCCGCGACAATGGCCGGGGGCGACAGTGTGAGCAAGAGCTCATGTTCCCCGCGCGGAGAACGATGTCGATCAGGCACCGCTTAGCTTGCGCGGAGGGGGTCCGGGGTGGTCCAATCCGCATCGCATGGAAACGGTGAAGGAAGTTGCTGGGAGCGGTGAGAAGCCGCGCCGCGTTATCAAGCGCTATTCGAACCGCAAGCTCTACGACACAAAGGACAGTCGATACGTCACCCTCCAGCAAATCGGCGAGATGGTTCGCGCCGGCGAGGAGGTGCAGATCATCGACAACGCGACCAAGGAAGACAAGACCGAGGTCACGCTGGCGCTGATCATCTCGGAGGACCTCAAGTCGCAGCCGCGATCGGTGCCGCTGGGGACGCTGCGCGATCTGATCCAGGAGCGCGGCGAGCGGTTGCTCTCGCAGCTCCGCGAGGGTCCGATCGGCAGGCTGATCCCCGGCGTCGGCGAGCCCGGCGCGCCCGGCGCCCCGCCCGCGCCCGGCGTGACGCCCCCCGTCACCGAGGCCGCTCCGCCTCCGGCCGCTCCGCCCTCGAACCCTTCGGCCGAAGGCGAGAAGCCCGCCGGCGCCAAGGCGCGCATCACCGAGATGGTGGAGAGCTCGAAGCAGACGATCGAGCAATGGCAGCACACGATCGACGAGCGCATCGGCGCGATCCTGCCGGGCGTGGGCCACTTCCGCGAGCTCCAGGCCGAGGTGACTCGCCTGACGCAGCGTGTGGCCGAGCTTGAAGCGCACCTCCACGGCGGCACCGCGCCGTCGGCGCCGGCCCCTACCGTCACCAACGGCGAGAAACCTGCCGGTGAGGGTGCGGCCGACGAAGGAAGCGCTAAGTAGGAATAGCCTCGGCCCAACCTGGGTTGTGGCCGGCAACTCCCCATGGCGTTCTTCTTCAGCAAAAAACCTGCTTCGGTCGCCCAGGACATCCACCTGGCCGGGACCGATGGTCTTCCCCCACCGCTGGCAGACTCCTTCGAGGTGGAAATGCTCGGCCACCTCGACGCCCTCTACGGCGTGAGTTGCCGGATGACGAAGAGCACGGCCGAGGCCGAAGACCTCGTCCAGGACACCGTCGTGAAAGCGATGCGTGCCCGGGATCAGTTCACGCCGGGGACGAACCTCAAGGCGTGGCTCCTGCGGATCCTCACCAACACCTTCATCAATCGCTACCGCCGCGGCGGCCTCGAGCGCGACCTCTTCGAGGGGCCCGACGCCGACTCGCTCACCGACGGCTGGGTCGGCGCCAACACCATGCGCGCGATGCGCGACCCCGAGACGCAGGCGCTCTCTCCGCTCGTGGAAGCGGAGGTGCAGCGCGCCCTCGACGACCTCCCCGCCGAGTTCCGCCTCGCCGTCGTGCTCTCCGACGTGGAAGAGCTCTCCTACAAGGAGATCGCCGACGCGATGGGCTGCCCCATCGGCACGGTGATGTCCCGCCTCCACCGCGGCCGCCGCATGCTGCAAAAGACGCTGCGCGAGCAGGCCATCGCCATGGGGATCGTCAGCGAAGAGGTCGCTGTCGCCAAGGACGACAGCCCGGCCGATCTGGCCGCCTACCGCCGCAGGAAGCGGGGTGCCGCATGAGCCACAGCAACGCCAGCCGCAAGATGGACGACTGCTCTCGCTACTGTCACTCGATGGACTCGCTCGTCGACGGCGAGCTCGACCCCGGCCACGCGATGGACGTCGAGGCGCACGTCGCCGCGTGCGACCCATGCGCCGCGCGAGTTGCGCTCGCTCACGCGACGCGGCTCAGCCTCAAGCGCACCTGCGCGTTCCGCGCTCCCGACGCGCTCCGCGCTCGCCTCGGCGACGCGATGGCCCGCGAGCGCGCCAGCGCCGCCGAGGTCAGCGCGACCCAGGCCGCGATCAGCCCCAAGCTCATTCGCCTCCGCTACGCGATGGGCCTGGCCGCCGCCGCCGGCGTCGTCTTCGCGATGGCGATGTCGCGCTACAAGAACCCGCTCGACGCGAACGGCTCGTCGCTCGCCTCCGCGGCGGTCGCGGACCCGGCGGGCTTCGACCTCCTCGACGATCTCGTCTCGCTCCACGCGAACCCGCTCCCGCCCGAGACCACGAACCCCGAGGCGCTCCAGAACTGGGACCCGTTCGTCGGCGTCCCCGTGCGTCGCCCGAGCTTTCAGCCCTTCGACGCGCGCTTCAACGGCGCCCGCGTGCTCTCGATCCCCACGGGCGATCGCCGCGCCGCGATGTTGCAGTACACGGTGCACGGCGGGCACCGCGTCACGGTCTACGTCTTCAACCCGCGCACCGTCCCGGTGGAGGCGATGCGCCTCGATCGCCGCCTCGTCGGCCAGCGCTCGGTCTACGTCGGCAGCCTCCGCGGCTACTCCGTCGCCGCCGCGAAGCACAGCGGCGTCGGCTACGCCATCGCGTCGGACCTCGACACCGACGAGAGCGCCCGCATGGTGCTCGCTGCCTTGAATCAGTAACGAGCTGCGCGCGAGCGCGGATCACTCGACGATCGCCGAGCCGCCCTTGCGCGGATCGGCGCCCGCCTCGAGCGTGCGCGCGCCGCTCTTCTGACCCAGCGCGATCGCCTGCACCGCGCTGAAGTTGGGCTTGGTCGTGTCCACGACCTCGCCGCGCTTCTGCAGATCGAGCACCTCGTCGGCGGGGGCCGTCGCGTCGAGCAAGAGGCCGCCCGACGGCGGCGTCTCGATGCGCGGATCCGACACCGCCTCCTCGGGCGTGCGCCCGAAGATCAAGCGCGCCAGCAGCACCTGCGTCGTGCCGGTGGCGATGCGCATCCCGCCGGATCCGCCGAGCGCGAAGACCGGAGCGCCGCCTTGCATGACGATGGTCGGCGTCATGCTCGACGCCGGGCGCGAGCCGCCGCGGGGCGCGTTGGGATCTTTGCCGCTCATGCCGAAGCGCTTCGAGAGCGCGTCGCGCGTGAAGTCGTCGAGCTCGTCGTTGAGGACGAAGCCGCCGGCGGTGATCGCCTTGCAGCCGAACATGTTGTTCACCGTGCTGGTGATCGAGACGATGTTGCCCTGATCGTCGGCGACGACGAGGTGGCTCGTCCCCGCCTCGCTCAGCGTGAATTTCTCGGCGGGCGTCGTGGTGTCCATGCGGATCTTCGCCCGCCTCGCCGCCATGCGCGCCGGGCTCGCGAGCGCGTCGACGTCGACCTTGACGAAGGCCGGATCGCCGACCGTGTGCAGGCGATCGGCGATGGCGCCGCGGAACGTCTCGGCGAGGAGGTGATGGTACGCGCCGGTCGCGTAGCCGAGCCCCGCGAGGTCGGCCTTCCTGTGCATGTGCAGCGTCTCCAGCATCAAGAGGCCGCCCGCCGACGGGGGCGGCATGGTGAAGACCTCGTAGCCCTCCCACGTCGTGTGGAGCGCGGCGCGCTCGACGACGCGGTAACGCGTCAGCTCGATCGGCGTGATCTTGCTCCCCACCGAGGCCGCCGTCGCGAGGATGTCTTTCGCGATCGCTCCCTCGTAGAACGCGGCCTTCCCCTCGGCGGCGATCCTCCGCAGCGTGGCCGCGAGGGCGGGGTTCTTGATCACCTGCTTCGGCGCGGCGAGGGCGCCCGATGGAGCGAAGATGCCGGCGTAGCGCGGTGTTTTCAGCACCCACGCCTCGTTCCATTTCAGCGCGCGGGCGAGGTGCGCGCTGAGCGGGAAGCCGCCCTCGGCCGCGTCGGCGGCGCCGCGCACCACGTCGGCGAGAGGGAGCTTGCCCCAGCGTTTGTGGATCTCCGTCAGCCCCGCGACCTCGCCGGGGACGCCGAACATCACGCCGCTCTTCTTGGCGGGGATCTTCTCGCGCTCGAGGAAATCGTTGGGGTGGAGGCCGATCGGCGCCACCTCGCGGAAGTCGAGCACGGTGATGTTCTTCGCGGCGGCGTCCCAGATCACCGCGAAGCCGCCGCCGCCGAGGCCGCTCGAGACCGGCTGCGCGACGCCGATCGCGAGCGTCCCCGCGACCGCAGCGTCGGCCGCCGAGCCGCCTTTTTTCAGGACATCCATCGCGATGCGCGAGGCCGTCGCGTTCTCGGAGGCCACCGCGAAGCGCGGAGGCTTCGGCGGCGAGGCGAGCTCGGCCTGCGCAGCGTCGGTCGTGACGGCGTCGAGCGGCGGGAGCGACGCGAGGCGCGACGTCGGCGCGGGAGCGACGGGCGTGACGGGCGGCAGCGCCTCGCCGCAGCCCGCCGGGAACGCCGCGGCGAGCAGCGCGAGCGCGCCCAGCGCCGTCAAGGTCGAGGGGAGCGCCGATCGCACGGGAGCCTTTTTCACGCGTGGGCCAGTGTCGCCCGCCAAGAGTCTTGCCATAGTTGAAAACGATCTTCGGGCGGCACTGGTGCGGCCGCGAAGCGGACGCTGGGGTGTGGGGCGCAGCCCCACCGTGACAGGGTAGTTTCGGTCGCGCGCAGCGGCCGCGCAGCGGCCCAAAAGTCTGACAAGACTTTTGGCGAACGGAACTACGATGCGCGCTCCTCTCGCTCGGGCGCAACCCCGGCGAGCGATCTCCATGCCGCGGCAGCGCGGCCCGACCACCAGGAGTCCGCATGCGTTTCGTCTTCGTCATGGATTCGCTCGACCGAGTTACGCACGACAAAGACACGACCTTTGCCTTCTTGAAGGCGGCGCAGGCGCGCGGGCACGAATCGCATCACTGCCTGGTCCGCGATCTCTACATTCGCGACGGCGCGGCCTGGGCGCTCACCCATCGCATCGAGATCCTCCCCGCGGCGCCGTGGATCGTGCTCCACCGCGATCAGGGGCCGACGCGCCTCCGCCTCGACGAGACCGACGCGATCTTCATCCGCAAGGATCCGCCCTTCGACCGCGCCTACTCCTACGCCACGCTCCTGCTCGAGCGCGCGCGCAAAGGCCCGCTGATCGTCAACGATCCGCGCGGGCTGCGCGACGCCAACGAGAAGCTCTACGCCCTCAATTTCCCCGAGTGGACGCCGCGGACGATGGTGACGTCGGACCGCGACACCATCCACGATTTCGTCAAAGAGGTCGGCGGCCAGGCGGTGATCAAGCCGCTCGACGGCGCGGGCGGCGCGGGCGTGATGCAGCTCGGCGCCACCGACAAGAACGCGCGATCGATCGTCGACATGCTCACCCACGAGGGGCAGCGCCTGGCGATGGTGCAAGAGTTCCTCCCCTCGGTGACGGTGGGCGACAAGCGCATCCTCCTGCTCGACGGCGAGCCGCTCGGGGCCATCCTCCGCGTGCCGCGCGGGGACGATATTCGCTCCAACATCCACGTCGGCGGAAGCGTGGTGCCGACCGAGCTCACGGCGCGCGAGCTCGCCATGGTCGCGGCGATCGGGCCGAAGCTGCGCGAGGACGGGCTCTACTTCGTGGGGCTCGACGTGATCGGCGAGCGCCTCACCGAGGTCAACGTGACGAGCCCGACGGGCATCCAGGAGCTCGGGCGCTTCACCGGGACGACGCCGAGCGACAAGGTGATCGCCTGGGTGGAGAAGAAGCGCGCCGAGAAGGCGTAGCTAGGAGCCGCCGCCGTCCGCGCCGCCGAGGCGGTGCTTCTTGATCTTGTCGATCAGCGTCACGCGGCTCGTGCCCAGCTTGCGCGCGGCCTCGGACTGGTTGCCGTGCGAGGCCTCGAGCGCGCGGGAGATCAAGCCTCGCTCGAAGGCCTCGACCTGCTCGCGCAGCGAGAGGCCCTCGATCGGCTCCGGCGGCGGCGCGCCCTCGCGGGACGAGTGCGGCGGCTCGGCGGGGCTCGCGCCGTCGAGGAGCGCGTCGACCTCGATCTGCGGCGTCGAGCTCATCGCCACGAGGCGGGCCACGGTGTTCTCGAGCTGGCGCACGTTGCCCGGCCACGGCGACGCGCGCAGGCGCGCCAGCAGCGCGGGCGAGAGGCGCACGCCGCCGAGGCCGAACTTCTCGGCGTAGCGGCGCGTGAACTCCTCGGCCAGCGCCGGGATGTCGTCGACGCGGTCGCGGAGCGGCGGGACGACGAGATCGATGACGGCGAGGCGATAGTAGAGGTCCTCGCGGAAGCGGCCGAGGCGCGCTTCGGCGGCGAGATCGCGGTTGGTGCAAGCGACGACGCGCACGTCGACGCGCTCGACGCGGCCCGATCCGACCGGCTGGATCTCGCCCTCTTGAATGGCGCGGAGGAGCTTGGCCTGCACGGCCATCGGGAGCTCGCCGACCTCGTCGAGCACCAGCGTCCCGCCGTCGGCCTCGGCGAAGAAGCCGCGCCGCGCCTGCTGCGCGCCGGTGAACGCGCCCTTGGCGTGGCCGAAGAGCTCGGCCTCGGCGAGGTCGCCGGGGATCGCCGCGCAGTTGAAGCGCACGAGGGGCCGCGGCGCGCGCCGGCTCTGCGCGTGGAGGAGCGAGCCCACCATCTCCTTGCCGGTGCCGGTCTCGCCGCGCACGAGCACGGTCACGTCCTTGTCGGCCACGCGCGACACCGCGTCGAGCAGGCGCCGCATCGCCGCGCTCTCGCCGATGATGCGCTTGCCGATGGCGTGCTCGGCCGCGAGCCGCCGCGTCGCCACGCGCAGGCCGCGGGCCTCGAGCGCGCGCTCGACCACGATCACCAGCTCGTCGATGTCGAAGGGCTTGGTCGCGTAGTCGTAGGCGCCCGACTTCATCGCGCTCACCGCGACCTTCTCGGATCCGTGCGCCGTGAGCAGCACGACGGGGAGCGACGCGTCGCGCTCGCGGATCGCCGCGAGCAGCTCGAGGCCCGACATCCCCGGCATCGCCAGATCGGTCACCACCGCCTCGGCGCCCTCGAGCTTGGTCAGCGCCTCGCGCCCGGAGGACGCGGTGATCGGCTCGTGCCCGCGATCCGCGAGCACCTCGCGCAGCGTGAAGAGGACCGCGGGCTCGTCGTCGACGAGCAGGACCCTACCCATGCGCGCGCGCCTCGCTCTCGAGCGCCGGGAGCGGCGTGTCGGGCGGCGCCGACGCCGGCCGAGCCGGGAGCCGCAGCGTGACCCGCGTGCCTCGCCCCGCGTCGCTCGCGTAGGTGACCGCGCCCCCGTGCTGCTCGATCACCGCGCGCGCCAGCACCACGCCGAGGCCGGTGCCGCCCTCGCGCGTGGTGAAGAACGGCGTGCCCACGCGCGCCAGCTCCTCCGCGCCCATGCCCTTGCCGGTGTCGCGGATCTCGATGCGCGCGTCCTGCTCGCCCACGCTCCCGACGACGGCGATCTCCACCGTGCCGAGGCGCGGCGTGGCCTCGAGCGCGTTGGAGACGAAGTTGAGCAGCGCCTCCTTGAGCCGCCGCGGATCGCCGTCGACGCGCGCCGGGCCGCCGGTGCGCTGGAGCGAGATGCCCGCGACCTCCGCGCGCGCCTCGAGCACCGAGCAGACGTCGTCGGCGAGCGCGCCGAGCTCCACCGGCTGCGGCTTGAGGTCCTCGAGCGGGCGCGAGAACGAGAGGTAGTCGCGGAGGATGCCCTCCATCCGCGTCACCTCCGAGCAGATCACGCGGAGCCGCTCGCGCGATTTCTCGTCGGACGCCCCGCGCGCGAGGAGCTGCACCAGGCCCTTGATCGCCGAGAGCGGGTTCTTGAGCTCGTGCGCCACCTTGGAGCTGATGCCCTCGAGGCTCCGCGTGCGCTCGGTCGCCGCGGAGATCACGTCCTCGCGCATCTTGTCGAGCGTGGCCTCGGTCCGACGGAAGGCGTCGCCGAGCGCGAACGAGCTGGTGCGCAGGAGAAGGAGCGTGAAGAGGATCGTCCACGTCGCGAGCGCGGTGTGGAACGGCGCGGCGATCGCCGGCCCGCGCACCGCGTCCGGCAAGAGCGCCAGGACCAGCGTCAGCGCGCTGGTGTACGCGACGGTGATCGCGCTCTCGCGGCTCTTGCCGAAGATGTTGAGCGTGCCCATGCAGTTGCCGAAGAGCCCCGGCCAGAGCGGGCTGTGCATCCCGCCGGTCGCGCCGATGATCATCGCGTGCATGGTGAGGAGGATCAGGTGCGACACGAAGAGCGATCGCTCGTCGATGCCGCTGCGCCGCGCCCGCGCGGCCTCCATGAGCTGGTGCAGGAACATCAGCGCGTAGGCGACGCCGACGACAGCGACGCGCGGCTCCGGGTAGCGCGCCGCGAGCAGGAGGCCAATCACGACGACGATCGACGGCGCGATGCGCAGCGGCTTGAGGCGCACCCACTCCGTGGCCGTCGCCCGCGTCTCCGCGGCGCGCACGATATGAAATCCCGAGGTCGCCACGAGCCTCTGCGCTGCCAGGTTCGTGCCGTCGCCGAAGTTCGGTTCCACACG
>FSTQ01000052.1_pt1 | contig 22807 bp, 20 predicted proteins | sample 1637281 | NCBI WGS metagenome assembly FSTQ01 (sample SAMEA3914818, study PRJEB12502) | metagenome | biome: forest; material: soil | place: Canada | collected 2010-06-26 | depth 0.1 m
CGGCGCGCGATTTGGGAGGGGCGGGCCGCGCGCAGGCCCGCAGGGCCGAGCACGGACCGGGACTCTCTACCTTTCGTCAACCTCATTTCTCGTGATCGAGGCCGATCGGAGCGTGGGGCGCGGAGGGCGCGCGTGACGGCGTCCCACGCGGGGGCCGGAGCCTGTCACGGCGCCCGCATCCTCGAGATCGATCGCACGCGTCTCGAAGGGCGAGCCCCGCGCCAGGCTCCGGTCGCGACGCGACACGAAGGCTGCGGTCAGGCCGCGGCCGGCAGCGTGCGCCGGGTGGGATCGTAGAGCGTGTCGGACTTGAGCATGGCCACAAGCATGCTCAGCAAGCGGTCCGCGACGCCGCGGAGGGCGCGCCCATGCGAGTGCCCCGCCTGGCGCAGGCGAGCGTAGTGAGCGCGGGTGGCCGCGTCTCGCTGGGTGCTGACACGGGCCCAGTGATAAACCGCGGTGCGCAAACGCGGATTACAGGCGTGGCGCATGGAGACGGTCGGTCGGCGCTGCTTGCCTGTCTGCGAACTCACCGGTGCAACGCCGGTCTGCGTTCGGAGCATCTGGTAGTCTCGGTCGCGCAGGGCTGTCGAGGCTTCTGCAAGCATCGTGGCGCTGGTCAGCACCCCCAGGCCAGGCACGGACAGGAGGATGTCGGCGTCACGATGCCGTCTTGCTGGCCCCGAGCCGTCGCCATCCGCCGGGTCCGGACGCGTGGAGACGTCGACTTCGGGGCTGCGGCCCACACGATTCATCAGCTCCTCGATCCGCCGGTCGCACTCCGCGAGCTGCTCTCGGTTGCCGCGCAGCAAGGGCAGCAGGAGGCGCACGTGGGCGCTCGCGGCCTCAACGACGCCAGGGGCAACGACGAGAGGCTTTTCGCCAAGCGTCTCCAGCACCTCGTCCGTCGTCAGGCGACGCACGCGATGCTGACGCAGCAGACTCGCGACCTTGGCTCGACTCAGGCGCGCCGCCTGAGCCGGCGTGGGCGCAAGCTCGAGCAGCGCCTGGAGCCATCGGTCGTCATAGACCGATCCGAGCTTCAACACCTGCGGGTAATAGCGGTGGATCTGCTCCCGCAAGCGCGACCCGAGGGCCATCCCGTCCGCCACCATCGCCTCCCGCGCGCGCACCATTTCGCGCAGCTCCACGAGCACCGGATCCCCGAGCTCGATACGACGGTACAGCCGCAGATCCGTGCGAAGCGAGTCCGCCAAGACGAAGGCATCGAGCCGGTCGCTCTTGGCACCACCCACGGTGTGGCGATCCCGGAAACGATCGAGCTGCTTGGGATTGATGGAGAACGCCGCGATTCCCCGTTCGATGAGTGCCTCGACGATCGAACCGTGGGGGGTCTCGATCGCGACGGCGATCCGCTCGGCCGCACCGCCGGCGTGCTCCAGCAACCGCTCGACGAATGCCCCGATGTCGTCGCCCGTATGCTTCACCTTCCCTTCAAAGAGCGTCTTGCTCTGCCCATCGACCCCGCACACCTGATGCTCCTCGGTGGCCCAGTCGATCCCAACCCACACCAAGATGTCGTGCTGCACATGGCCCCCTTTCGCCCGGATGTACCCACGACCTGACCGTGACGTGCATCGGCCCTGTACTGGCGCTCCTCAGCGCGCCCGAGCGCGTCGAGGGCGCGACTCTCTACGGGATGTACGTCACGGTCAGCCCCCCGAGGCGCAGGTCCCGGTCAGGCGCTGTAACGCGCGGGGCGGGCATGGCGCTCTCGAGAAGCTGGCCGCGGCACCCGCCAAGTGAACCTCACCACGTGGTCAAGTTCAACCGTTGGGCGCCCTGAAGAGGTACAGGGGCGGGCATCGTCCCTTCCTTCTCTGTTCCCTTCTCCTCTTCTCCTGGGGTGGCCCGGAGGCGGGGCGCGCAGCACGAGCGGAGCCGCGTCGTTGCTCGCAACAAGGGGCGCAGATGATAGTGGCCAAGGTTGGCCAGGTTCAAGGCACCTTGGCCACTACCCATGGCTTCACGACGTCACTGCGCGAGCAAACCGCCGTCGATGGGCAGCTCCACCCCGGTGACGAACTTCGCGTCGTCGGAGGCCAGGTACGCCACCGCCGCGGCCACGTCGTCGGGCTCGCCGATCTTGCCGAGGGGGATGCTCTTGGCCAGGCCCACGCGCGCTCGCTCCTGGTTGCTGCTGGCGTTGACGATGGCGTCGACCATCGGGGTGTCGATGAAGGCGGGGTGGAGCGAGTTGCACCGGATTCCATAGCCCTTCTTCGCGCAGTGCATCGCCACCGACTTCGTCAACGTGCGCACCGCGCCCTTGCTGGAGCAGTAGGCGGCGAGGTCCGGCGCTCCGGCGATGCCGGCCACGCTCGACAGGTTGATGATCGAGCCGCCGCTGGCCTTCATCACGCGGACGGCGTGCTTGCAGCCGAGGAAGACGCCCTCGACGTTGACGGCGTGGACGAAGCGGAAGGCCTCGAGGGTCGTGTCCTCCACGCTCGCGATCACGCCGACGCCGGCGTTGTTGACGAGCACGTCGAGCCTGCCCTGCGCGGCGATCACCGCGTCGATCACCGCGATCCACTCGGCCTCGCTCGTGACGTCGAGCTTGTGGAAGACGGCGCGCTCGCCGAGCGAGGCGGCGACGGCCGCGCCCTTCTCCACCTCGCGATCGGTGACGATCACGAAGGCGCCCTCGCGGTGGAGCCGGCGCGCCGACGCGGCGCCGAGGCCCGACGCGGCGCCGGTGATGAGAGCGACCTTGCCTTCGAGACGATTCATCGAGCTCATTCGTTACCTCTTCGCGCCGTCGTTGACGGCGTCATCCATCGGGGGCCATGCGGACACGATCACTGCGGGTCTCCCCGCTCGCCGCGCTCGGGCACGGGCGGGCGCCGCTCCAGGAGCTCCTGCGCGGCGGCCCGCACCAGCGTCGAGATGTCGGCGGCGGCGAGGACCTGGTGGAGCTCGGGGCGGATGAGGAGGCGCACCAGCGGCACCGCGATCTCCGGCGGAGAGCCGGGGTTCTGGATGATCGCCATCCGCACGCGGGCGCGCTGCGACCACTCCGGGTGGCGGAGGATCTCCACGATCACGTCGGGGTGCGCGGGCCTCCGCGCGGCGAGGCGGAGGACGTCGTCCTCGGTCATCCGCGGGTTGCGGAGGAGGTTGTGGATCACCATCGGGTGCGGGTCGCGGAGGAGCTTGTCGAAGGCGGCGCGCGAGGGCTTGCGCGCGAGGGAGCGGCGCTCGCCCAGCGTGAGCGCGCGGCCGGTGCTCGACGCGGCGAGCTTGCGCTCGTCGATCGCCGCGGGCTTCGGGAGCTCGAGCGGGCCGGCGCGCACGAGGCGGCCGAGCGGGAGCAGCGCGCCCTCGATCGCGGCGCGGCGCAGCTGGGCGAGGCGATCGGCGAGATCGGGATCGGCGAGGGTCGGGATCAGCGAGGTGAGCACGGCGCGCGCCGCGGGCTCGGCCTGCTCGGCGAGGCCGGTGAGCGCGTCGAGGGCGAGCGCGATCTCCTCGATCGAGTGCCGCTCGAGCTCGCTGCGCAGGTACGCCGCGCGCAGCGTCAGGCTCTTCAGCGAGGGCGTGGCGCTGAGCCAGCGCCGCGCGAGCGTGGGCAGCGTGGGCGCGGGGGACGACACGCGGAGCCTTGTCTCAGGCGGACGCCGCGACGCGCGTTTCGATGAGCCCGTCGATGACCTCGAGCGCCATCTCGTAGCGGCCGAGGGGCGGCATGACGTAGGCCCCGGCGACGCGGTCGCGCACCGCCGCGAGCATCTCCCGCGCGATGCGGACGCCCTCGCGCCGCGCTTCGGGCCCGCTGCCGGCGGACTTCATGCGCGCCCGCACCTCGGGCGGGATCTGCATGCCCGGGACCTCGTTGTGGAGGAACTCGGCGTTCTTGTGGCTGGCGAGCGGGAGGATGCCAATCAGCACCGGGAGCCCCAGCGGCTCCACGTCGGCGAGGAAGCGATCGAGCACCGCGGGATCATAGACCGGCTGAGTCATGATCAGCTCGGCCCCGGCGCGCTTCTTCTTGCGGAGCCGCTCGAGCTCGCGCGGGTAGTTGAGCGCCGCGGGCTCGGCCCCGGTGGCGCAGAAGAACGAGGTCGCCGCGCCGAGGGGCTTGCCCCCGGGATCGATACCCTTGTTGAGCCGGCTCACGAGGCGGAGAATGCCAATCGAGTCGAGGTCGTAGACGGCGGTCGCGTCGGGGAAATCCCCGATCTTCGGGGGATCGCCGGTGATGATCACCAGGTTGCGAATCCCGAGCTCGTGGGCTCCGAGGAGGTGGGCGACCTGGCCGAGGAGGTTCCTGTCGCGGCCGCAGACGTGGAGCAGCGTCTCTATCCCTTGCTCCTTCAAACGCACCGCGAGGGCGAGGTTGCTCATCCGGGCCTGGGCGCGGGCGCCGTCGGCGATGTTGATCACGTCGACGCCGCCGTCGATCAGCATGCGCGCGGCCCGGAGCGCGCCGGACGGATCGAGCCCTTGCGGCGGGTTGACCTCGACCGAGACGATGAATTTCTTGCCGACCTTGGCGGCGAGCGGGCTCTTCTCGTCGCGCGAGACGATGCGGATGTTGGCGCCCGGGATCGGCGTCGTCATCGCCGAGGCGTCGGCCGCGGGATCGTCGAGCGCAGCTTCGGCGTCGCTGCCGGTGCCGGCCCAGAGCGGCGCGCCGAGCTCGCCCACGGCCTCGCTCGCGGCGGACGAGGCCGCAGCGCTGCCTTCCATGCGCGCGGCGCCCGCGATGCGGCGCACGTGCTCCGGCGTCGTGCCGCAGCAGCCGCCGATCATGCGCACGCCGATCTTGCAGAGGCGCCGGGCGAAGACGCCGAAATACTCGGGCGTGGAGACGTAGATGAAGCGATCGTCGACGCGCCTCGGGAGGCCGGCGTTGGGGACCGCCGAGACCGGGAGGCCGAGGGGCAGCAGCAGCTCCGCCGCGGCGAGCACGACCTGCGGGCCGTCGGAGCAGTTGATGCCGATCACGTCGCACGCGAGATCCTTGAGGCGCGCGCCCATCGCGGCGATCGGGGTGCCGTCGGCCATCGAGAGGTTCTCGTCGACGGAGACCTGGGCGATGAGCGGCAGGCTCTTGCCGAGGGCGAGGCGCACGCCCTCGATCGCCAGCTCGATCTCTTCGGGCTGGCGCATCGTCTCGAGGAGGATGGCGTCGGCGCCGCCCTCGGCGAGGGCCTCGGCCTGCTCGCGAAAGGCGCAGCGGACGCGATCGCGCTCCTCCTCGGTGAAGCCGGCGAAGACGAGCCCCGTCGGCCCGATCGCCCCGCCGACCCAGGCGCGATCGCCCGCCGCTTTGCGCGCGAGGTGGACGGCGGCGATGTTGAGCTCGCGCACGCGCTCGTCGAGCCCGTGGCGCGAGAGGCGCTCGCGGTTGGCGCCGAAGGTGTTGGTCTCGATCAGCTGCGCGCCGGCGCGGACGTAGTCCTCGTGGATGCGGAGCACGATCTCCGGGCGCGAGACGACGAGCTCTTCGTAGTTGACGTTGAAGAGCACGCCGCGCTCGTAGAGCTGCGTGCCCATGCCGCCGTCGACGGTGACCACCCCGCTGTGAATCGCATCGAGCAAGGCGCGGGCAGGCCGCGCGGACGGGGGCTTCGAGACAGACGACATCGCGGGAACGGTAGGCGCGGACGCCGGTGGGCGCAAGAAGCCCGAATCCACATGGACGGGGCGGAATGCCAGGGTTAAAGCCGCCGCCCGGGCGCTCCGGCCTCGACGCTGCGGCGCTCTCACCCACGCCTCGGGAGGTCTCATGTCGTCGCCGATCACGTTCACCGCGCAGGATGGCTCGAAGGTATCCGGAGAGATCGCTCTCCCCTCAGGCGAGGGCAAAGCGCCCGGCCTCGTGCTCGTGCAGGAGTGGTGGGGCCTCAACGATCACATCCGCGACCTCGCCGATCGCTTCGCCGCGGCGGGCTTCGTCACGCTCGCGCCCGACCTCTACCACGGCAAATCCACCAAGGACCCGAGCGAGGCTGGAGCGCTGATGCAGGCGCTCGACGGCAAGCAGGCGCTCGTCGACATCGCCGCCGCGGCGCAGCACCTGGCCGTGTACGAGCGCGTGAACGGGAAGGTCGGCGTCACCGGCTTCTGCATGGGCGGCGCGTACGCGTTCACCGCGGCGACGCGGATCCCCGAGATCAGCGCGGCGGTCCCGTTCTACGGGATCCCGCCCGCCGGGCGCGCCGACTACACCAAGGCCAAGCCGATCCTGGCGCACTTCGCCTCGCGGGACGAGTGGGCGAAGGCCTCGAGCGCCGAGGCCATCAAGAAGGAGATCGAGGCCGCCGGCGGCTCGATGATCCTCCACGTGTACGACGCCGATCACGCCTTCATGAACGACACGCGCCCCGAGGTGTACTCGGCCGAGAACGCCAAGCTCGCCTGGGAGCGCACGATCACCTTCCTTCATCAGCATCTCGGCTGAGCCGCCCCGCGCTGGAGGCCACGGCATCCGTCGTGGCCTCCAGCCGCTCCTCGTCGGCGCGGTACAAGCGCGCCGACGAGCGGGCAAACGAGGTCGAGCGCTGGAATGCCAGAGAGCGCTCGCCCCACGTGAGTGCCAGTACAGCATGGTTGAGCGGGCGGGGTGAGCCCGGATACGGCCGCTGTCGTTGCCTGCACTCGTCGATTGACACGATCGGGCCTCATCGCTTCTGGTGCAGCCGCTCACGGGGCTCCGTGAGGCGCCGAGCACACCATCGCCGGGGGGGACGGAGATGCTTTGATGAACCGTGTCCTTCGCCGAATTACTTTGCTTGCTTCCTTGATTCAGCTCTTCGGGTGCGACAGCGCTCGTGATCTGCCGGCCTCCGAGCCGGCGAGCACCGCCGTGACGGGCGGCAGCGAAATGGCTGGCGCGGACGGTGAAGCGGGCGCAAACGAGGCCGCGATGAAGGGGCAATCCGGCGCGTGCGCGGCGCTCTCCAGCAGGCTCCAGGCGGCGCTCGACCAGGCCACGAAGGCGCAGAGGATCCCCGGGGCGACGGCGGCGGTCGATCACGCGGGCTGCTCGTGGCGCGGGGCCTCCGGGGTGTCGGACGTCCCCGCGAAGACGGCCGCTCGGCCGGGCGACCTGTTTCACATTGGCAGCATCACCAAGACCTTCACCGCGACGCTGCTGCTCGAGCTGCGCGCCGAAGGCAAGCTGTCGCTCGACCGCGCCGTGGCAGAGTACGTGAAGGGCGTCCCCCGCGGAGAGACGATGACGGTCCGCCAGCTCCTCAACCACACGAGCGGGCTCTTCGATTACACCGAGTGTGACACCTTCTGGAGCGCGGTGGAGGCCAACCCGGCGCAGGTCTGGAGGCCGGAGGACCTCGTCGCGCTCGCGGCGACGAAGCAGCCTTATTTCGAGCCGGGGCAAGGGTGGCAGTACTCCAACACCGATTACATCGTGGCCGGGATGATCGTCGCCGCGGCCTCGGGCGAGACGGCCGCCGCGGCGCTGCGGAGCCGGATCCTCGATCCGCACCGGCTCGAGCACACGTACCTGGACGGGTACGAAGAGGCGGTGCCGGGCCTGGTGCGCGGCTACGAAGTGGACGGGCGGGGTTTCCTCGACGTGACCTGGAGCGAGGATCCCTCGTGGGCGTGGACGGCCGGAGGGCTGGTGTCGACCACGGAGGACCTCAATCGATTCTACGCTGACCTCCTCGGCGGCAAAGTGCTCGCGCCCGCGGAGCTCCAGGAGATGACGGGCTGGGTGGACACGACCTGGCCGAGCGTTCCACGGTACGGCCTCGGGCTGGCCGAGCGAAAATTCGGGAGCCGCGTCGCCACGGGGCACGAGGGCGGGGTCTGGGGTTTCGTCTCAGCCTCCTTTCATTTCACCGATCCCGCGGCCACGGTGTCTGTCTTGATCAACCTGGAGAGCGGCGACGCCGCGAGCATCGTCGGGGATCTCGCGAAGGTCCTGGAAGCACCCTGAGAGCCAGTCCTTTCAAGGTCACATCGTACCGGAAAGGCGAGAGCTCCAGTACCGCGACCGTCAGGGAGCGGTGCAGTGGGCTCTGGCGACCCACACCGCTCCCTGACGAAGTAGCGCGAGGTCCAGTACCGCGACCGTCAGGGAGCGGTGCAGTGGGCTCTGGCGACCCACACCGCTCCCTGACGGTCGCGGTACTGAACCTTAGCTCTATGAGCTGGAAAGGGCGGTCGTAGGGCTGTGCGCCTACGACACACGATCGCCGACTCTGTTCTCAGTAGAACTGGCCTGTCGCTTGCACTCACTTGCCGTCAGAGGCTCAGTCTCAGGCCCGTATGCGGCGCCGGGAGGCTGAGCCCAGGCAAGGAGTGCAGCCATGAAGCGCATCGCTCTGATCAGCATCTTCACCGCGGCAGCGGCGATCTTCGGGGTCGTCAAGCCCTCGTCGGCAGAGACCACGGTACCGATGAAGGATCTCGCCCTCGTCAACGAGACCGCGTCGCCGGGGGAGGAGCTCGCCGCGGACGCGGATCAGGCCATCCCTCCGCGGTTCCCGCGCCCGCGGTTCCAGGCTCCGCGATTCCAGGCTCCGCGATTCCAGCGCCCACGGTTCCAGGCTCCGCGGTTCCAGTCTGCTCACCGCGGCTTCTGAGCCGAGCCGGCGTCTGCGCTGCTGGATGGATAATCCTGCGAGCCCCCGCGCTGCCGGCGCGGGGGCTCGGCGCGGGAGGACATCGGATCTGGAATCGAGGAGGGTACCTTGACGGCAACACCGGATACACGCAGGCGTACTCGCCTCGCCATCGCCGCGGCGGCGGTGCAGCTCGGCTTCGCGGCGGCCGGAGCGATGGAGCTCGACTTCGATCATGCTCCCTTCCTGATCGCCTGGTATGGCGCGCTCTCGGGGACCGACAGCTCCTATGGCTTCTTCGCGCCCGCCGTGGGCACGCAGCTCCAGGTGACGTTCGGGCTGACGCGGGAGGACGGGACGAAGAGCACGGATGTTCTCACGACCGGCGCGAGCCACGAGGCGGATCTCCGCATCGGAGACATGGTGGCCATCTTCTGGATGGATGATGAGGACCTCCGTCGCTCGCTCGTGGGCTCGTGGGCGGGGCGGATGCTCGCCAGGCACCCCGAAGCCACGCGCGTCGTGGTCCACCTCGACGCCTACGAGCTCCCGACGATGGCCGAGTACCAGCGAGGCGAGAGGCCCGGCTGGGCTCCTCACTACGAGGCAGAGTTCGTCCATCGCAAGAGCCTCGACGCGACACCGGAGCTGAAATCAGGGGGGTAGTCCATGAAGAGCTCGAGAGGCGCCGTCGACGCGCCGGGGAACAGCGGCTTCCACGCGGGCGCCGGGGCGGCCGTCACGCGCTTCTTCCTCGCGCCGGCGTGGCCGACGCCCCTCGCCGCCCTGCGGATCGGCCTCGCGCTGGTGCTCCTCGCGCAAGCCGCGCTGATCGTCCCGGCGTTCTTCGTGCTCTACGAGCGCTCCGGCGTCCTTCAGGGGCCGGTCCGCGACGAGCTCGCGAGGCCCGGCCTCCCCTACCTCGGGTGGTTGATTCGCACGCTCGAGCGCGTGGGGATGAGCGAGCCCACGATCCTGGTGTCGACCGGGCTCGTCTACGTCGCTTCGCTGACGGCGCTGCTCCTCGGCTGGCGAACCCGGATGGCCGCGGCCTCGGCCTGGTTCACCCACCTGACGCTGATGATGACCGCCAACGGGACGAACTACGGCGCTGACAACTTCGGCAACATCTTCCTCTTTTACCTGATCTGGATCCCGTCGGGAGCAGCGCTGTCCATGGATCGGCTGGCCGGCCGCGCGGCCCTGGGGCCGACCTGGGAGGCGCGCCTCGCGCTGCGCGTGATCCAGCTCCACCTGTGCATCATCTACCTGACAGGAGGGTTGATGAAGGCCTCCGGCGAGCAGTGGTGGGACGGCGACGCGATCTGGCGCTCGCTAATGCTGCCCGAGTATCGGCAGTACGATTTCTGCTGGCTCGCGGATCACCCCTGGGTCGCCACGGTCTCGGGGTGGATGGTGATCGTGGTGGAGAGCGGTTATTCGATCTTCATCTGGCCGCGCCGCACGCGGCGGATCTGGATCCTCGCCACGGTGGGTATGCACCTCGGGATTGCCCTGTTCATGGGGCTCGGGGTGTTCGGCGCGATCATGATCGCCTTCACCGTCGCGGCCTTCGGCGTGAACGCCGAGCCCGGGCGCGACCTCAAGGGGACTTGAGAGCGCCCCACTCCACGAGGAGCTGCACTGTCTCCTTGGCGTGGTGCGCTCCGGCTCTTTCGCGGGCGCGGGCGGCGCGCCGTAGACGATCGCCAGGGACGGTGGGCCTCCGCCCATGCCGGCGCCGCTGCCGCCGCTCCCAGTGCTGCTCGAGCTGCCTACGCCGCTGCCCGCGCTCGCGCTGCTCGACACGGCGCTCGTCGACGTCCCCGTCGATTCGCCTCCGCACCCTGTCAACAGAACCACCCCGAGGACCCAGAGCGAAAAAGTGAAAATATCGGGGCATCCTAGTTAGATTCGTTACTACCTATTCGCGCCTGCAAAATAAAGCCCTGACCGCTCCGACCTCGACGTTTCGAGGACCTGTGCAGCCGCCGGAGCACCTCTCTCGCGAGTGAGCGCGAAAGCCACACCGGAGAGCGCGCCCGGATACCCGCTCTCTCGAAAGTGGCACCGATGGAGCACAGGAATCCGTTCCTGCTCACCTCGCCCCCTCGCTCGATTCTTGCTCTGACGCATTGACGGGGGTGCGCCATGGAATGGGATTCACTGCTCGCTCTGGGAGTCATCGCCCTTTGCGCCGCGGCCGCGGCCATCGTGCTGAGCCTGAGCCGGCAGAAAGCGCAGCTCCAGGCGCAGCTCCGCGAGGTGCAAGCCGCCTACGTGGCAGTCCAGGACACGCGTTCTCAGGCCGCCTTGCTCAGCGGGCAGCACACCGAGCTTTTGGCGCGCCTCGAAGAGGTCCAGGGCGACAACCTGCGCAAGGCCGAGTGGCTCGACAACCTCGAGAAAGAGAACGAGTGGTTCCGTGAAGAGCTGGAGAAGCGCCCGCGGGTGACCCGCCGCACCTACAAGATCCTCACGCTCGGCGTCAGCGGCACAGGCAAGACCGCGCTCACCCTCAAGTGGGCCAACCCTCTCACCGACCTCGGCACGCTCGCCGGCACCAAGATCGATCGTTACCAGCGCACCGTGAGCCTCGTGACCGGCAAAGAGGCCATGACCGAGCACGTCTTCGAGATCGGCGACTGGGGCGGCGAGTACATCGTCGACGCTCATCAAGAGCTGGTCATGGACGAGATTCACGGCCTCCTCCTCGTCGTCGATCTGGCCGGGCGCGACGCCACGTCGGTCGAGCCCGAGCGCATCCAGCAGCAGCTCCGCGATTTCCAGGCCGAAGTGCTCAAGTTCTTCTTCGGCCCGCGGACGGTGGCCTCATGCAAGACCGTCGTCCTCTTCATCAACAAATCCGATCTCCTCTCGGGGACGCCCGCCGAGGTCGAGCGCGTGGCCCGGAGCCACTACCGGAGGCTCATCGATGATCTGGAGAAGCACGACGCCCAGCTCAACGTTCATGTGCTCGTCGGCTCCGCCACCTCCGGCCACTCGGTCCATCACCTCTTCTCGCACTTCGTCGAGCGCATCCTCCCCAGCACCGCGTACGACGCGCAGCTGCTCCAACGCATGAAAGACGGCGCCGCCCCGGCGGAGACGAGGTGAGCGTCCATGGCATCTTCATCTGACGCGCGCCCGCGCTACGTCGTCCCGCGCTACCGCGCCCCGGAGGACGCGGTCTGGTATCATGTCCTCCACGGCAACGTGCCAGGCTACCAGATCGATTTCATGTACTGCCCCGAGGTGCCCCACGGGGCCTTCACGCAGACCCACTTCGGCCACCTGGCCCGCCTGATGAAGTACATCGAGCCTCGCGCGCGGGCCCGCTACGCCTTCGCGCTGGGCAACCTCTCGCGCGACGACGTGCAGCACGAGCCCGGGCACGGCGGCCTCGCGCTGATCTTCGGGCTGCGAGTCCAGGGCGTGCTCGATCACGCCGGGCGAGCGATGCCGCCCTACGCCCACGGGATCCTGGCCGTCGATCGCGCGCTCGACGCGGTCACGCTGCGCGACGCGGCCCTGGTGCTCCATCAACGCCTCTTGCCCGGAGCGGGCGAGCCCCACAAGGACACGAGCGGGAGGCTTTATCGCAAGTACGCGCGCGCGGTCCGCCAGCACCCAGGCACGGTGGAGCGGCTGCTGCGCCGCTACATCGACAGCTTCGAGGCCCTCCCGCAGCCGGGCCCGAGCCGCCTCCCGTGGAGCTTCCTCGCCGACGAGTCCGCGCTCCCGGAGCGGATCACCATCGTCCACCCCGACGACGCGCCCTTCGCCCGGATCGCCGCCACCGCCGCCCGGCTCGGCGCCATGCTCTATCGCTCCAACATCAAATGGACGACGATCTCGAGCGGCCGGGAGTTCGACATTCCAGGAGGCGTATCCATCCGCTTCGTCCCCGCCGGCGAGGCGACCTCGGATCCAGCGGGCCTCGTCGTATCCATCGACGACGTGCCGGAGGACGAAGCGACGATGGCGCAGACCCTCTTCGGCGCCCGCCCTCGAGCCTCCGTCGCGCCGCCGGCGCGGGTGGGCTGGCGCGAGCGCGACTCCGCAAAGAAAGCCGCGGAGGCCACCGTCTCCAGGAAGCACTCGAGTGCTGAAGGGGCTCCGCGACCGAGCCTCTTGCCCACCGCACCCTCGCTCGATCCCGAGGAGCTGCTCCGTGATCGCCGAGCCCAGGAGTCCGCCTCGCGCAAGCGCCTCTGGATCGCCCTCGGCGCAGCGAGCGCGGGATTAGGCGCCATCGCCGCGATCCTCGCCTCGACCCCCGAGCCGCCGAGCGTGCCAGTCAGCGCGCTCGCCTCCTCTCCACCGCTGTCGCCGCTCGCTTCGACCGCGTCCCCCCAATTACCCCGCGACGCCGGGCCTCCTCCGCCCGCGCAGGCGCTCGACCCCACTCGAAAGGTCTCGAAGGAGCCCTGGAGGCCGAACCGGCCACCGAAGGACGAGGTCACGGCGCCGGAGCCGACAGCATCGGCGCGCGTCCCCGCCCCGGCGACTCCCCACGCCATCGGCGGCAAACCCCGGTTCTAGCGCTCCACCCTGGATCACCGATGCACTGCGACCCCACCTCTCTCGACGCGGCGCTCGGGGAGCGCTTCGCCAGCTTCAAGCTCCTCGGCAAGGGCGGCGACGGCGCCGTCTTCGGCGCCTGGGACCGCGTCCGCAAGGCCGATGTCGCCTTGAAGCTGATGCGCGACGAGGGCGAGCCCGGCTTGCCGGAGCGGTTCGAGCGCGAGTATCAGATCCTCGCGGCCACACGCCACGATCACCTCGTCACCGTCTACGATCACGGCCAGCGCCTCATCCGCGGCGACGACGGCGCCCGTAACCACTTCTGGTACACGATGGAGCGGTGCGACTCCAGCCTGCGCGCCTCGCTCCCGCGCCTGCCCTTGCCGGCCCGGATCGCCGCGGTGATCCAGCTGCTCGACGGCCTCGCCCTCCTGCACGCGAAGATGATCGCCCACCGGGACATCAAGCCGGACAACCTCTTCGTGACGACCACGCGACGAGGGCTCCAGATCAAGATTGGAGACTTCGGCATTGCCACCGTGTCCCGCGTCGCCCCCAACGCCGCCTTTGGCCTCCTCAGCGGGAGCCCGCCGTACCTCGCCCCCGAGCGCTGGAACGGGACCGAGGACGCCGACTGGCGCCCGAGCGATCAATACGCGGCCGGAGTGACGCTGTACGAGATCTTGAGCGGAGGCGCCTTGCCCCTCGATTTCACCGGCGGTCACCGGCGCGGACACCAGAGGAGCGGTATCCGCCTCCTCCAGATCCCCGAGCTCGGAGGCCGGCGCCTCTTCATGGTCGATCAGGTCATCGCCCGGATGCTCGCGAAGCGATCGGAGCTCCGCTTCGCGAGCATCGCGGACTGCAAGCGGGAGCTCACCGCGGCATTGGCCAACGAGGGAGCGTCCGGCTGATCTGCTTCAAGGCGCGCAGGATCCCATGCCATCGCAGCTGCTGCTGCACTCGGAGTTGGGGTCGTCCCCCAGCTTGATGAACCCGCACACCCCATCTGCGCCCTGCTGCTTCACCGCGGCGCTGCACGCTCGACAGAGGCCGTCGCACGCCTCCGCGCAGCAGACCCCGTCCGAGCAGAACCCGGTCACGCACTCTCCCTTCCCGTTGCAGGGCTCGCCCACGACCTTCCTGCACACGCCCATGGCGTCGCACGCCTGATCCATGGCACACGCGCCCTTGCTGAGCGCAGGGAGCAGGACGCACGTGCCCATCGAGCCGGGAGCATCGCACTGCTGGCAGGGACCGTTGCACGTGCTCGTGCAGCACACCCCGCCCGCGCATGCATTGGACGTGCATTCGAAGTCGTTCTGGCAGGGAGTCCCAGGACCGCACCCCGCGCACGCTCCGCCGCAATCGAGGCCGGTCTCGGCTTGATCCTTCACTCCGTCCTCGCAAGCGCAGAGGTTGTTCACGCCACAGCCGCCGAGCCCGTTGCACTTGTTCCCATCCGGCTTGCCGAGCATGACCGGCGCGCATGTCCCGGTGGGCACCCCGGTCTGGCTCACCACGCAGGACTCGCACTTCTTGTCGCACGCCGTGGAGCAGCACACGCCGTCGACGCAATGACCGCTCTGGCACCCGACGGCCTCACCACCGCAGAGCTCTCCATCGCAGTGAGGGCAGTCGGGCCCTCCGCAGTCGATGTCGACCTCGTTCCCGTTCTTGATCCCGTCCTCGCAGGTCGCGCACTTCCCGTTACCATCGCAGATGCCGTTGAGGCACGACACGCCCGCGGGCGCGTTCGGCGAGGTCGCGTCGTCGCAGTCCTCGACTGTGCATTCATTGTTGTCGTTCTCGGGGAGGTCGCCGGGGTCGGGCACCACCTCCACGTTGCCGTTGCCGTCGCACTGCCGCTTCTGACAATCATGCTCGATCTGGGTGATCACCTTGTCCTTCGGGGCGCTGATCGTCTCGCATTTCACCCCGACGCAGGACACGGTGCGACACTCGGAGGGGTTGGCGCAGCCCTCCACGGAGGAGCACGCGCCCGCGCCGCCGCTGGTGATACCGGAGTAATCGATGGGCGAGAACAGGCACGCTACAGGGACGGCGCCGCAAGCGCCGAGCATACCGAGGAACAAGAACCTGCGGACTCCATGGATGAGCATGACACGACCCCCTGAGCTAGTGGAATTCTAGAACTCGCCCTGAAGCACCGCGGCGCCGCCCGTGGGCCCCACGAAGAGGTTCCCTCTCACGGGAGGTCGACTCGACTTCTCGCGCTTGACCTGGTAGATAATCGTACCGGCGCCCGCGACTCCGGCGGTGACGAAGCTCCAGAACGCCACGCTCTTGAACGTCGCTTCGGCCTTGGCGTCGGGGCCGGAGGCGGCCTCATGCTTCTCTTTGGCCTGATTCCCTCGCGCCGTGAACACGGCGACGGAGGCTATACCGAGCCCCAGCGCAGCGGCCGTTACGCCCGAGCCGGCGATCAGGATCGCCGTCGACCTGGCGGAAGAGCGCTTGGCGCCGAGGGGCGCGTCGGCGGGCGCGACCGCCGGAGAAGCAGCGACGCCGCCCAGCCGAGCTGACTCGGGGCTGGCGCAGCGCAAAGCCACATCCTTGGCGCTGCCGGCCGCGAGGTCCACCTCGCTCGTCGCCGCGCACTGCCCGAGGCGCCCTTCGACGACGTGCTTGCCCGGCTCGACATACACCTCTTCGCGGAGCGGCGCCTGACCGACCTTGAGTCCATCGAGGAGGATCTCGGCCCCGGGCGGCGCCCCCCCGATCGTCAGGACAGCGATCTTGGTCCGCGCTTGCTCCAGCCACTCGCGCACATGCTTCATCTCCTCGGGCGGGACGTCCTTGGCCTCGCGCAGGAAGAGGGACAGATGCAGCGCCGCGTCTCGGTTCTTGCCCAGCTTGAGCTCGACCTGGCCCAGGCTCCCGGCGACCTGCCAGTGCGGCTTTTGCCTCCAGGCCGCGAGGTAAGCGTCGTAGGCCTTTTGCCACTGATGGAGCTTCACCGCGGCATTACCCTCCTGGTAGCGCCGCCGCGCCTCGGCGGTGCGAAGAGCGGAGTCGTCGCTCTCCGCAGCCTTGGGCGCCTCCACCCGTGGAGCCGGCAGCACCCTTGGCGGCGCCGCGGGCGGAGGCTGCGCTCGACCTGTCCCGGACGCGGCAATGCCGACCAGAACGACTCCAAAGCTCACGACAAAAGGACTCTGCGATCGCATTGCTCCGCCCCCCAGGCTCGGTCCGTTACCACGGTGCAACGGCCGCAGGCTCATTTACATGCTTTCCATTCTCGTCAAGGCGATATAGCTTGTATGAGGTCGAATTCACGAGCCAGACATGATATATCCGTCGCCCATTTATCAGTACCGCGACCGTCAGGGAGCGGTGTGCGTCGCGAGAGCCGACTGCACCGCTCCCTGACGGTCGCGGTACTGGAGGTCTCGCCTGTCTCGATACGTCTGAGCTGCGGGAGTCTCTGGAGATTGGGAGCGCGCTGCTTCACCGAGTGGCGTCGCAGCCTGTCTTGACGAACCGGCTGCATTTGCGCTGCGGCTTCGGGGCCGCCACCCGAGCCGGAGGGCGCGGGGCGCTCTCGACCTTGGGAGGAGCCGCCGGCGGCGCGACGACGACGTGCACCCCCGGCACCACCGCTCGCGGGAGCGGCGTTGTCTCTTCGACGACAGGAACGCTCTCGCCAATCGATCCGGCCTCGGCAGAGGCTGTCGGCGCCGCCGGAGCGACAGCCGAGCTCCGGAGCGTGCCCCGAGTGAGCGCCAGAACGAGGACGACCCCCGCGACCACGCAGGCGACCAGCGCTCTCGCGACCAGGAGACGATCTCGCTTTGGAGGAGAGATCTCGCCGAGGAGAGGAGCCGAGCCCGCCCGCAGAGCTGGAGTGGGCTCGGGCAGCTCGGACAGAGCGGCGCTGCTCCGCACCGAGAGCGGGACCGGGGACAGGTCCTCTGTCAAGACCGCATTGGCTAAAGCCGTCTGAAGCGGCGAGGACGGCGGTGGCGCCGAGGAGAACATTTTCACGGTGGCATCGTGAGGCACGGGCGGTGGCCTCTCGCTGAGGTAGGGCGCGCGCGGGGCCCTCTCCGGGACAGCGAAATTTGCCAGGGTCTCGACGGCCAGCTTCTGAGTCTCGGCGTCCATCTCCTGCGCGGAGTCGGGTGGAGCGACAGCGCCGCGCGCGCTCGAGGGCGGCGGAAGAGCCGCTCCGGCGGGCGCGCCCCACAACGAAGTGAGCGTGGGCGTCGTCGCCCGGTAAGGAGCCTCGACGAACGGATCGAGCCCTTGCTCCACCTCGGTGATTGGCCAGGTCCGCTGCTCGCGATCCCGGGTGAGGCAGCCCGAGATGAGGCGATCGAGGCCGGAGTCGATGCTACGCACCCGGCGCGACGCCACCGGGATCTCGGCCCGGAGGATCCTGTCGATCACCTCCTGACCCTCACCGAGAAAAGGACGCTCGCCGGTGAGCATCTCGAAGAGCAGCACCCCGAGAGACCAGATATCCGACCGCCCGTCGATGTCGCGATCTCGAGAGGCCTGCTCCGGGCTCATGTACGCTGGAGTGCCGAGCGGCCCGTCGAGCATCGATCGGAGCCCGTCCGAGAGCAGGAGGTTCTTGCTCACGCCGAAATCGAGCACCTTGACGACGCGCGCGTCCTCTCCAGGCTGGTTGTGCAAGAAGACGTTGGTCGGCTTGAGGTCACGGTGAACAATGCCCTTGTCGTGCGCCGCGCCGAGGGCGCGCGCGACGTCCCGGCCAATCACCGCGGCCTCGCGCTGGTTGAGCCGGCGCTTGCGTCCAAGCAGATCGGCGAGCGTCTCGCCCGCGAGCAGCTCCATGACCAGGAAGGGATCACCGCTGTCGGTCTGGCCGACGTCGTGAATCTGGATCACATTCTTGTGCCGGATCTTACAGCACGCCTGCGCCTCGCGAAGGAGGCGCAGGCGGAGCTCCGGCCCACGCCCGAGGATCAGCTTGAGCGCGACCTGCCCCGAGGTGTGCTCGTTACGTGCGGCCCAGACGGCGCCCATCGCTCCTCCGCCGAGCTGCCGCAAGAGGCGATATTTCTCCGCGATCAGGGCGCCTTGAGACAGCGAGGTCGTGACGAGTGAACTGGACATGCTCGGCCCGCTTCCTTGACGAGAGTCGACGGATAGGCGGGAACTCTGCCAGGGGTTCTGCGGAGGGACACCCGGAGCACGAGGAATTGGGGACCCGGGGATTCCTGGATCCGGTGAACGATCCTTGGCGCGACGGAATCCCTTCACGCGACAAAGGCGCCACACTGAGGCACGAGCGCTCATCGCTCGCCCCCTCCTTCCTTGCGTTGTCCGCGCGCCGCCGCGCTTCTGTTGGCGTCGTTCCTGCTGGCGAGGTCCTTGCACGAGGCGAGTCATGATCTCGACGACGACCTGGCAAAGGCGGAAGAGCGCGCGTGCTGTGCTCTCGGTCCTGGCGTTTGGCACCCTGCTCGCGGCCTGCAATCGCAACGAGGTCGCGCTCGGCGAGGACAAGAATCGCACTCAGCCGCCGGGCAGCTCGATGCCGACCGGCGGCGGGGTGGACGAGAAGGGTGTCACTCCGCGCTCGGATCAGAAGATGGTGCCCGGCCTCGATCAAGGGCACACGCCCGGCTCCGCCGATACCACGGTTCCTCTCCACCCCGGCGTTCCTCCCCTCGACAACTGGGATGCGGGCGCGGACATCCGCCATCCGCCGCCGAAGATCGGCCCCTGATCTCGCGGCGCGCGCGGGCAAGCGGGCGCGACCTCTGAACGCGCTCTTGCGCTGGCCACCCCGGTGCGGCTATCCCGGGGGAGGCCATGATCTGCACCAAGTGCCACCGGCGGTTCAGCGGGGAACACCAGTTTTGCCCGCATGATGGGGAGAGGCTCGCCGCTCACCTCGACGTCAAGCGCATCCGCAGCAAGCCCACGGAGCTCGCGGGCACGGTGATCGCCGAGCGCTATCAGGTGCGCGGCCTCCTCGGTCGCGGCGGGATGGCGCAGGTCTTCCTCGCCCTCGACAAGCAGACCGGCGAGGCGGTGGCGCTCAAGCTGCTCGACACGAAATTCGTGAAGCAGCCCGACCTGCGCGCGCGCTTTCTCCTCGAGGCCAAGGCCGCGGCGCAGATCACCCACCCCAGCATCGTGCGCATCCTCGACGTCGGCCTGCGCGAGGACGGCGCGCCGTGGATGGTGACCGAGTTCATCTTCGGCGAGTCGCTGGGCGAGTGGCTCCGCCGCGAGGGGGCGATGGCGCCGCCCACCGCCGCCGCGGTGATCAGGCCGGTCGCGCTGGCCCTCGGCGCGGCGCATCGAGCGGGCGTGGTTCATCGCGACGTGAAGCCCGACAACGTGCTCCTCATCGGGGAGCGCAGCTCGTTTCACGACGTGAAGCTCGTCGACTTCGGCTTCGCGCGGCTCATCTCCGAGAAGGGGCTGACGCAGGCGGGCGTCGCCGTGGGCACGATCGAGTACATGGCGCCCGAGCAGGTCGTGAGCGACGCGCCCGACGCGCGCACCGACGTCTACGCGCTCGGCGTGCTCATGTTCCGCATGCTCTCGGGGCGCCTCCCCTTCACCGCCAAGACCGAGCCGGAGACGCTCGCCCAGCAGCTGCTCGCGCCCGCGCCCGCGCCCGCACTCGGCGCCGCGGGCCTCGCGCCGGGCCTGGAGGCGATCCTCCTCCGCGCCCTGCGCAAGCGCCCCGACAACCGTTATCTGTCGATGGAGGCCTTCCTCGAAGATCTCGACAGCGTCCTCGCCGGCCGCGCTCCGCGCCTCGCCCGGCAGCCCATCAGCGCGCCCGACGTCTACTCGCCCGTGACGCCTTTCGCGATCACCGCGGCGAAATTCCTCTCCAGGAAGCTCGGCCCGACTCCCACCGTCGTTTGAGGCGCAATCGTGACCTTCTCAGCCTCGTTTCGTTGCCTCGCCGGGTGCGAAGGCGCCTATCCGCTCACCCAGGCCATCTACCGTTGCCCGAAGTGTGATGGCCTGCTCGACGTCGAGCACGACACCCGCGCGCTCTCCGCGCGCAGCGCCGCGGCCTGGATGAAGCTCTTCGACGATCGCTACAAGCGCACGCTCTGGCCCTACGGCTCGGGCGTCTGGGGCAAGCGGGAGTGGATCGCGCCCGACGTCCCCGACGACGCGATCGTCTCGATGGACGAGGGCGGCTCGAACCTGTTCTGGGCCGAGCGCTACGGCAAATCCCTCGGCCTCGACGACGTGTGGGTCAAGCTCTGCGGCAACAGCCACACCGGCTCGTTCAAGGACCTCGGGATGACGGTGCTCGTCTCCGTCGTGCGCCAGGCCATCCAGCAGGGCCTCGAGGTCCGCGCCGTCGCCTGCGCCTCGACCGGAGACACCTCGGCCTCCCTCGCCGCCTACGGCGCCGCCGCGGGCCTCCCCGTCGTCGTGCTCTTGCCGAAGGGCAAAGTCTCGACAGCGCAGCTCGTCCAGCCCATCGCCTCGGGCGCCCTCGTGCTCTCGCTCGACACCGACTTCGACGGCTGCATGGCCATCGTCCAGCGCCTCGCCGCGAGCGGCACGGTCTACCTCGCCAACTCGATGAACTCCCTCCGTATCGAGGGCCAGAAGACAGTCGCCGTGGAGATCGTGCAGCAGTTCGACTGGACGGTCCCCGACTGGATCGTCCTGCCGAGCGGCAACCTCGGCAACGCCTACGCGCTCTACGCCGGCTTCAAGATGATGAAGGACCTCGGCCTGACGAGCCGCTTCCCGCGCCTGTGCGTGGCGCAGGCCGAGCACGCCAACCCACTCTACAAAGCCTGGACCGAGGGCCGCCGTGAGGTCACCCCGCAAAAGGCCCGAGAGACGTTGGCGAGCGCGATCCAGATCGGCAACCCGGTGAGCGCGCCGCGCGCCTTCAAGGCCCTCGAGGCCATGGACGGCGTCGTCGAGCAAGCGACCGAGGAGGAGCTCTGCGACGCCGCGGCCCGCGCCGACAAGACCGGAATGTACACCTGCCCGCACACCGCCGTGGCGCTCGCCGCGCTGGAGAAGCTGGTGCAAAAGGGGCTGGTGCAGAAGCGCGATCGGGTGGTGGTGGTGTCGACGGCGAGCGGCCTCAAGTTCACCGAATTCAAGGTGCGCTATCACGACAAGGCGCTCCCGGGGATCGCGTCGACGCACGCCAACCCGCCGGTGGATTTGCCGGCGGACTACGATCAGGTGCTGAAGGCGCTCGACGCGCACGCGAAGAGGCTCGCGAGCGCGACGTGACGAGGGAGCGCGGCCGCGTGCGTCACGGCGTCCGCGCTGTCGTCATGGCGTGGCAGCGCACCTGAAAGCAATGTCCTTCACGACCGTCCTCGTCACCGGCGCAACCGGCTTCATCGGCGGCGCGACGACGGCGCAGCTCCTCGACGATGCTCGCATGGATCGGGTGCTCCTGCTCGTCAGGGCGCCGAGCGAATCGGCAGCATGGGAGCGGGTGCGCAGATCGCTGGCGCGGTTCAAGCCGATCGCCGAAGTCGAGCGCGAGAGGGCGCGTATCGGGATCATTCTCGGCGACATCTGCGACGGTGAGGCGCTCGCCGATCCTCGGCTCGACACCGTCACTCATGTCTTGCACGCCGCCGCGAACACCTCGTTCCGCTCCATCCGTGAGGTCCACCGGACCAACGTGCTCGGCACGCTCGCGCTCGCGCACCGGATGCTGAGCGCGCCGCAGCTCGAGCGCTTCGTGTACGTGAGCACCGCTTACTGCTGCGGCGCCGCGCCGGCCGCAGTGGTCCACGAAGACCACTCACCGCGGCCGGACGCCCCTCACGTCGTCGAGTACACGCGATCAAAGGCAGAGAGCGAGCTCCTCCTCGACACGTCAGCATCCAGACTGCCTCTCGTCATCGCCCGCCCGTCGGTCGTGATCGGCCACACGGAGCTGGGCTGCGCGCCCTCCACCAGCCTCATCTGGTACTATCGTGCGCTCTCACGCCTCGGGCGAGCTCCTTTCTCTCCGCAGTGCACTCGCGACATCGTGCCTGTCGACTATGTCGCTGAAGCGCTGCAGCTCCTCCTGTTTTCAACGGACCTGAAGTGGCGTATCTACCACGTCTCCGCAGGAGAACGAGCACGCGTACCGTGGCAGGAGATCGCCGCGACGTTCGCGCGTCATGACGGGGTGTCGAGCGTCGAACCGCCTCTCTCCGTACGCGCCGATTCGATCGCCGACGCGGCCCGCTTGCGGCGTGTCTTCGGCCCCGGCGACGCCGAGCGGCTCGCCGGCGCGATTGAGCTGTGCGCGCGGTTCGGTGGCATCGGCGTCGAGTATTTCGACAACAGCCGCCTGCTGGCCGAGGGGATGCGCGCGCCGCCGAAGCTCACCGACTACCTCGATCGCTGCATCACCCACCCTCCGGGTCGCAGCGTCTATGAGGAGCTCGACGATGACGCCTGACGAGCTTCAATGCTCCGAGGAGATGCCTCGCGACGCCTTCAAGAGCCTGATGCACCGTGCGATCTTCGATTGCTTCAAATGGCATATCCAGCACGGTGACGAAGCTGTCCTCTGTCCCTTCCCCCTGGTCATCGACGCCGGCGCGTGGCGAGGCCTCGCCGCCGCCGCCGAGAAGCTGGCGCGCGAAGCGCTGCAAGCCGAGCAGGAGGTGCTCACGCGGCCGGACCTCCAGGCGCGGCTCGGGCTGTCGCGACGCCTGCTGTGGCTGCTCGGTATGGGCTCCGCGCCCACGCCCTCCGGACCGCGC
>FSTQ01000231.1_pt1 | contig 22583 bp, 13 predicted proteins | sample 1637281 | NCBI WGS metagenome assembly FSTQ01 (sample SAMEA3914818, study PRJEB12502) | metagenome | biome: forest; material: soil | place: Canada | collected 2010-06-26 | depth 0.1 m
CCCGGTGCCGGAAGTAAATTCCGGCACCTTCACCCCCGGTTTCGGGGCCCCGACCCCGAAACGGCTGAGAGGCTGACCGAAAAACGGTCAGCCTCTCAGCGCCCCAGGCCTCGAAGGACGGCGCGCGCGGCGTCGCGGCGGCTCTTGAAATGTAGGGCGGCATTCGCGGCGGTGAGGCCGAGGAAGAAGGGAGTCCAGAGCGCGAACTGCCACGCCTTGTAGGCGATCATCTCCGCGCGGTAGGTGGTGCCGTTCGCCTGCTTGCAAGTGTCGGAGTGCTGTCGATAGCCCTTCTGGAAGGTGCCGCCGCGCGGGCACGCCAGGCTGCTGCCGGCGATCTCGAGCCCGGTTTCCGTGAGATGAGGAAGCAGCGGCATCATGATCCCCGTCGGAAGGAAAGTGACCCAGAGGATCAGCACCCACCGGGAGTTGCTGCCGAGGCGGCTCGGGGGCCGCGCCGGTGGACGCGCTTCGTGGGGCCGCGCAAGGGCGCCGCCTGCGTCGAGCGCTGCGACCAGACCGTCGACCGGCTGCGGCGCAAACAGCATGCGGGCGCGCCCGGCGTGAACGTGCAGCGCGACGAAGCCGAGCGTGGAGAAATCGGCAAAGAGGGCACCGGCGGCCGGCGAGCGCGCCCACGGCGCGGGGTCCGATGGACTGGGCCGATAGCCCTGCGCCTCGGCGGGGCGCATGAAGATGCCGAAGCGCTGATCGAACTCCGGGTTGCCCGTTCGCTGCGCCGGCGGTGGAAACGGCCCGAACACGGCCTGGGCGCGATCGTGCGCGCAGATCATCTGATCGGGCAGCGCGAGATCCAGCTCGACGAGGGTCTGCTGGGGGTGGACCGGTCCGAAGCCGGGGAGCGTGGCCGCTCCTTGAGTCGAGTTGGGGGAGAGCGAGGCGCGCACGCCGTCGTGACGTTCGAGCACGATCCCACGCGCGGGAAACTCGAGCGCGTCCAGCGTTGCCGGAGTCGGAAGGCCTTGGGCGCCGAGCCCGGAGTAGCGAATTCCCCGCCGCGCGAGCTCCGCGGTGATGGCTGCGAGCGACGTGTGCAGCCCGCTCCGGAGGATCCACGCGGCGGCAATCGCCAGCGCTGCGAGCACGGTGAAGAGAAGAGGTCCGAGGTAGTGCATCGAGATCGAAAGGATGGCTGTTAACGAGCACGGGAAGGGAACGCGCGGTTCGTTAACAACCCCGGGGTATCCCGGACCTTCCTGGTAACGAAAGGCGACGATCTATTAACGAAGCCTTCTCGGCTCTCGCCCCGTTCTCGGGGTGTGAGAGCAGAGGGCGTGGTTCATGTGTAGCGTGCCTCACGTCGCTTGGCGCCCGTTCGGGGGTCTCTCCTGAACCCGCGGAGAGAGGTGCTCTCTCGCGAAACGCCTCGACAGAAAGGCTTCGAGCGCGCGATTGACCCCTGTTAACGAAAAAAGCCTCGCGAGGCCGCGAGGCTTTTCGATTGGCTCCAGCTGCAGGACTCGAACCTGCGACCCGGCGGTTAACAGCCGCCTGCTCTACCAACTGAGCTAAGCTGGAATGCTCATCCTTTGCTGAACGAGGGCGCCACCATAGCCGAGCCCTCCGTCAGGTCAAGCTCTTGATTTGCTTTCGCTTCGACCTTTTTCAATCCGCGAAGATCGCCCCGGGAATGCCAGCTGCTTCGGTCGGGTGAAGCACCGCACGCCGAGGAGCAGGCGACCCGCGGCGATGCGAACGTCCGAGGGGCGCCCGGCGGGCGAAGCGGAGGGCAGGGGAGAGCTAACCGCGGCGGTGCTTGTCGTAGAGCTGGTCGCGCCACTCGAGAAGATCCGGGTAGCGCTTCTCGAGCTCGGGGTTCGTCCAGCACGCGCGCGTGGCCGGGCCGAGGCGGATGAAGGCGTCGCGCACGGGGCGCACCATCTGGAGCATGACCGCCGCGGCGATGTCCGCGTACGTGAGCTCGCCGTCGAGCAGGTAGGCGCGGCCGTCGAGCGCGGCGCGGAGCTCGTCGAAGACGGCGGTGACCCTGGCCTCGGCGCCTTCGAGGCCGCGCGCGATGTCGTATTTCGAGGCCATGAAGCGCAGGACGAGCTGGGACGTGGTCGCGAGCGCGGAGCGGAGCGCCGCGGGGATGAAGCGGGGGAGCGCCTCCTGCTGCGCTCCGAGGTTCGTCTTCATGCGGGTGAGGACGAGGACTCGGCCGGCGGTGAGCGCCTCGTTGGTGCGGTCGTTCCAGCGGGTGATCTCGGCGAGGTGCGCGGCGGGAAAGAGCGGCGCGCCGCTGCCGTTGCGCTCGGCGTGGCGGGCGATGGCGAACGAGTCGAGGAGCACGTCGTCACCGTCGAAGAGGACCGGCACGGTGACCGGGCCGGTGAGGCGGCCGGTGCGCAGCCGCAAGAGCGGCTCGCCCAGCATCGGCATGTAGGGCTCGACGGTGTAGGGGACGTGGTGGTGATCGAGGGCCCAGCGGGCTTTCTCGGACCAGGGCGAAAGGTGGAGCGAGATGAGTCGGGCCATGGCGTGTGCTCTCTTTCCAGAGGCGAATATCACGGGTGAGGCGCGGCGCGTGGACCTCTCGGCGCGGGATCAAGCCCACGCGGCGGCGGGGATTCCGAGCCGCGAGAAAGGCAGGGCGAGATCGTCCGGCAGCGGCGCTTCGAGGCGGAGGCGCGCGCCCGTGAACGGGTGCACGAGCTCGAGCGAGGCCGCGTGGAGCGCGAGGCGGCCGAGGCCCACCTCGGCGCGAAAGAGGCGGTTCAAATCCCCTTTGCCGTAGTTGGCGTCGCCGACGAGGGGGTGGTTCACGTGCTTCAGGTGCCGGCGCACCTGGTGGAGGCGGCCGGTGCGCGGGCGCGCCTCGACGAGCGAGCAGCGCTGCACCGCGGCGGGGAGATCGGGCGCGGAGGCGGCGCTCACGGCGAAGCGGCGGCGAAACGCGGTGACGGCGGGGACGCGCGGCCCGTCCTCGCGGCGCGGGATCGGGTGATCGATGAGGCCCGCCTCCGGGGCGACGCCGCGGACGAGCGCGAGGTAGCATTTCTCGGCTTCTCCGCGCTCGAACGAGGCCTGCACGATCGCCGCGGCCTCGGCGTGGAGGGCGATGACGATGACGCCGCTCGTGCCGCGATCGAGCCGTTGCACCGGGTGGATGCGATCGCCGAAGCGCTCGCGGGCGAGATCGACGAGCGTGACCGCGTCGTCGCCCCAGCCGCGATGCACGAGGAGGCCAGAGGGCTTGGCGAAGGCGACGAGGTGATCGTCGCAGTGGAGAACGGGTAAATCCATCAGGGGCGAGACGGGGCCGCCGCTTGCGGCATCAGTGAGTAGCGAGGATGGGAAGATCTGCCTTTTACCAGCGAGCTTCGCACGAGCTCCGGACCCCGCTGATGTCCCTGCGGCTGAACCTCGATCAGCTCCACCGAGGGCGGGGCGCGCCGCTCGACGCGCGGCAAGTGGAGATGGTGCGGAGGATGAAGACCGCCTCGGAGCAGCTGATCGAGGCGGTCGAGGCGCTGCTGCTCCAGGTCAAGCGCGCTACTCGCCGCCCGTGGGCTCCGGCACGGCCTCGCGGGCGGGGACCGCGGCGTGGGCGTCAGCTTTCTTCGGGAACCAGCCGGCGATGCGGGCTTTGGCGTTCTCGATCGCGAGATAGAACGCCGGGACCACCACCAGCGAGAGCAGGGTCGAGCTGATCACGCCGCCGATGACCGCGATGGCCATGGGCGCGCGGAACTCGCTGCCGTCGCCGTTGGAGATCGCCGTCGGCAACATGCCGAGCACCATCGCCGCGCTCGTCATCAGGATGGGACGCAGGCGCTCCGGCCCCGCGGCGAGGATGGCGTCGCGCGGCGACTCGCCGTGCTCGCGCACCCGGACGATGGCGCGATCGACGAGCAAGATCGCGTTCTTGGTGACGAGGCCCATCAGCAGGATGATGCCGATGGCCGAGCCCATCGCCAGCGAGTTCTTGCTGAGGAAGAGGCCGAGGATCGCGCCGACCAGCGCCAGCGGGAGGGTGAGCATGATCGTGAGCGGGTGAATGAAGCTCTCGAACTGCGAGGCGAGCACGAGGTAGATGAAGACGACGCCGAGGAGCAGCGCCAGGCCCATCGAGGCGTTGGACTCCGTCATCTGCTTGATCTCCCCGTCGTAGGTGAAGCTCACCCCCGGCGGCGCCTTCACGCCCTCGAGCTTGGGCTTGAGATCCTTGACGATGTCGCCGAGCGAGCGGCCGTGCGGCGTCGCCCAGACCGCGATCTGGCGGAGGCGATCCTCGCGCTCGATCACCTGCGGCCCTTCGCCGCGATCGAGGCGCGCCACGTCGCCGAGCGCCACCATCCCCTTGGGTGACTGGAGCGAGATCCGCGAGAGATCGGCGGGGCTTCCGCGATCCTGCGCGCGGAGGCGCACCTTGATCGGGACCTCGTCCTTGCCCTGGCGGAGCTTGCCGGCCTCCTCGCCCTCCATCGCCGTGCGCAGCGCCATCGCCACCTGCGCGATCGAGAGGCCCTGGTCGGCGGCGCGCTGGCGATCGACGTCGACGCGGAGCTCGGGGCGGCCCGGCGTGTACTTGACCTGGACGTCGCTCACCCCGGCGACCCCTTCGAGCGCCGCGGCGACCTGGTTGGCGTAGGGCGCGAGATCCTCGTACGAGGTGCCGCGGCAGAGGATCATGATCGGCGCCTGCGTGGCCGCGCCCTCGATGAAGCTCGGATCGGTGATCACGATCTTCGACTCGGGGACGCGGGCGACGATCGATCGGACCTTGTCCTTGAGGGCGAGGATGCCGACGCTGCGCTCCTGCTTGGGCACGGTGATGACGCGCAGCGAGACCTTGTTGACGTCCCCGCTCGGGCCGATGGTGGCGAACACCGTCTTGATCAGCGGGTCGGCGAGGAGCTCGCCCTCGGCCACCATCGAGCGCCGGCTCGTCTCTTCGATCGTGGTGCCGGCGGGCAGCTCGATGTCGACCATCATCTCGCCGCGGTCCTCGGCGTTGACGAAGTCCGAGCCCATGATGCCGAGGATCATGAACATGCCGAAGAACGAGCCCACCGCGAGCAGGCCGACCGCCAGCTTGTGGCGGAGCGCCCAGCCGAGGATCGAGCGGTAGCCCTCATCCATCGCGCGGAAGACGGCCTCGAACGGGGCCTTGAGGGCCGCGAAGCGGTCCTTCTCGCCGTGGACGATGGTCTTCGAGAAGCGCGAAGAGAGCATCGGATCGAGCGTGAAGGCCACGAAGAGCGAGATCAGCACCGCGGCCGAGACCGTGATCCCGAACTGGCGAAAGAACTGGCCGACGATGCCGTCCATGAAGGCCACGGGGACGAAGACGGCGACGATGGTCAGCGTCGTCGCGAGGACGCTGAGCGCGATCTCCTGCGTGCCCTGGAGCGCGGCCTCCTTCGGCGAGTAGCCCTTCTCCAGGAACTTGAAGATGTTCTCCCGGACGACGACGGCGTCGTCGATGAGCAGGCCGATCGCCAGCGAGAGGCCGAGCAGCGTCATCATGTTCAGCGTGTAGCCGAGCACGTACATCAGGAAGAAGGTGGCGATGACGCTGGTCGGGAGGGCGAAGGCGCTGATGATCGTCGACCGGAGATCGAGCATAAAGACGAGGATGATCAGGATGGCCATCGCCCCGCCGAAGACGATGGCGATCTCCACCTCGTGCGCGTTCTCGCGGATGAACTTCGATTGATCGATGAGCAGCTCGGCGCGGGTGCCCTCCGGGAAGGTCTTCTCCAGGGTCGCGAGCTTCTTCATCACCTCGTCGGCGATGGCCACCGTGTTGCGGCCGGACTGCTTCACGACCTCGAAGGCCACGGCCTCTTCGCCGTTGGAGCGGACGCGGGTGCGCATCTCGGCCCAGCCGTCCTCGACCGTGCCGAGGTCGCGCAGGCGTACCGCCGAGCCGTCCTTCGCGGTGGCGACGACGAGCTCGCGGATGGCGCCGACGGCGCTGAACTCGCCGACGGCGCGGACGCTGATCTCCCGCGTCTTCTCGTCGAAGTGGCCGGCGGGGACGGTGAGGTTGTTGATGCGGAGCACCTGGACGATGGAGTCGGGCGAGAGGCCGAGCGCGTCGAGGCGGGCCCGCTCGAGGTCGACCTTGACCTCGCGATCGGCGCCGCCCTTGACCGAGACCTGCGCCACGCCCTCGACCTGCTCGAGCGCGGGGCGGAGCACGTCGTCGGCGAACTTGCGCGTCTCGCTGAGCGAGCGCGGGCCGTGGAGCGTATAGGTGAGGATCGGCGCCGCGGAGACGTCGAGCCGGCTCACCGCGGGCTCCTTGATCTCGGCGGGGAGCTTGAAGCGCGTCTGCGCCACGCGCTCGCGCACCTCGGTCGCGGCCTCCTGGATGTCGGTGCCGAGCTTGAAGAAGATCACCGTCGTCGAGAGGCTCTCGCGCGAGTACGTCTGCACGCGGTCGATGCCGTTGAGCGAGACGACGGCGTCTTCGAGGGGCTTCGAGATCTGGTTCTCGATCTCGTTCGGGCTCGCGCCCGGGTAGACGATGCTGACCGACACCACCGGGAGGGAGATGTCGGGGAAGAGCTCGGTGCCGAGGCGCGAGAGGCCGACGCCCCCGAGCACGAGCAGCGCCAGCGTCACCATCACGGTGAACACCGGGCGCTTCACGGCGATCGCGGAGAGGTTCATGGCTCGCCTTTCTTCCGTTGATCAGCGGGCCGCGGGGGCCGCCGGTGCTGTCGCTGCGCCGAGGTCGTCGCCCTCGTGGATCTCGGAGCTCGGCTTCTCGACGAGCGTGTCGGTGACGGCGACGCCGCTCCGCACCACCAGCGATCCGTCGGCCGCCGAGGTGAAGACGACGCGCACGAGGTGGGCCTTGCCGCCCTGCGCGACGACGACCTCGTCCTGCGATCCGGGGCGGATCACGTTCGCGGGGAGGGAGAGCGCCTGGACCTCGCGGCCCGCGGTGATCGTGGCGCGCACGAACGAGCCCGCGAGGAGCGGGGTCGCGCCGTTGTTGGGGATCTCGGCGAGCAGGGGCACGCGCCGCGTCTGCGCGTCGAGCGACCCGAGCACCGCGACGACCTTGCCCGCGGCGGGCGAGCCCTCGATGACGATGGCGTCGCCGTTCTCGATGAGGCGCGCGTCCGTCTCGGAGAGCGTCGCGGCGAGCTTGAGCACGCTGGTGTCCTCGACGTGGAACAGCGGCTCGCCCGGGCCGACGATCTTGCCGATGCCGTTGGGTGTGCGGGTGATCAGGCCGGAGAAGGGCGCGCTCAGGCCGCCGTTGCCGACGCCGACCGCGGCCAGCCGCGCCTGCGCCCGCGCCTGCTCGAGCTGCGCTGCGGCGAGCGCCGTCCGGTTCTTGGCGCCGGTGTGATCCGAGTCGCTGATCGCGCCGCCATCGAAGAGCGCGACGAGGCGCCGCTCGCCGTCCTTCGCCATGTCCAGCGCGACCTCGGCCGCGCGCACGCCGGCCGCCGCCGTCGCCGATTGAGCCGCCGCCTCGGCGACGTCGAGCGAGGCCAGCGCCTGGCCGGCCTTCACCCGATCGCCCACCTTGGCGCGGACCGCGACGAGCCGGCCGCCCATCTTGAAGCCGACCTCGGCGTCCTGGATGGGCGAGAGCGTGCCGGTCACCGGGATCGAAGGCCGCCACGAGATGGCCTTGGGGAGCACCAGCGCCGCCTCGGCGCGCTTCGGACCCTCCTTGGTCTGCGTCGCCGTCATGCTGGCGGCCATCGTCTGGCGATCGGCGAGCGTCTCCTTCACGCGCAGGCCGATGAACGCGAACAACCCCACCCCCAGCGCCACGGCCGTGATCTTGGCCGCTCGCCCGCTTCGCTTCGTGCTCATGAGATCTTCCGTCTCCCCCGTTCCGAACCCCGATCGACGGCCGCTGCCACGGCCGGTGAGCTTTCCGTCGCGGGCGCGACAGCGCGCTTCCCGCTACTGACCTCTCGGTCAAGAACTCGGCGCGCCTCGTCCGTGAGGACGCCGCGCGTGAGCAGGGCGATCGCCTGCTGCGACCAGGCCGCGATGTCGGGCCGCTTGGGACGGCTGATCAGCGCGCGCACCATGCGCTCGTAGCCCCCGGAGAGCATCGCCGACACGACCCCGGTGTCGATGTCTTTCCGGTAGACGCCCGCCTTGACTGCGAAGCGGAGCCAGACCTCGGACGCCTCGGCGACGCGCCCCGCGAACTCGTCGACGAGGTACGCATAGGGGGCGCCGCCGCCGCCGGCGAGGACCATCTTGAGAAGCGCGCGATTTTGCCAGCAAAACTCGAGTATTTCGAGATCGTGGCGGTGCCACTGCTCGAGGTGATGACAGACGTTCTCGGTCAGGTCCGAGCCGAAGTCCTTGGGGGTGTCGAGGCAGTTGGCGAGCTTGGCGACGAAGCCTTCGATGATCTGCCGCCAGCAGTCGTCCTTGCTCTCGAAGTGGAGATAGAACGCGCCCTTGGAGACGCCGGCGCGCGCGGTGATGTGCTCGACCTTGGACGCCGCGAGCCCGTGCTCGGCGAACACGGACTCGGCGGCGCGGAGCAGCTCGATCTTGGCGCGGGGGTCGGCGATACGGGACATTGTTGACTCGCCGGTCAACCATGGGGAGATCGCGAAGCGCAGTCAAGAGACACCCGCGCCGAGGCCCCCGCGCAGGCCAACCCGCTGCCCCTCGACGGCGCGCCTGCCTCCGCTCTATGCTCGACCTTCGACCATCGCCATGCCTCCTTCCTCCCCCACCTCCGCGCCCGAGCTCGCGCCGTCCGACGAGGACGCGCCGATCCTCGCCCTCGAACGCTTCGCCGCGCTCAGCGCCGACATCGAGGCGGGCGGCGCGCGCGACGAGGTCATCGCGCGCGAGGGCCTCTCGGCCTCCGCCTGGACGCGAGCGCAGGAGTCCTGGCTCGGCAAGATGGCGGAGGAGGCGGCGCGAAAGCGCTTCGATCTCACCAACCGCTACAACACGGCCTTCGTGGCGCAGCGCCGCTCCCACGACGGCGGCGGGCGACGCACGAGCAAGAAGAGGAAGGGCGCGCGCGGGGACGTCGTGAACGTCGCGCCCGCGTCTCCGCCGCTCGTGTCGTCTCCGCCGCTCGTGTCGTCTCCGCCGCTCGTGTCGTCTCCGCCGCCGCTCGCCTCGGCGCCCGCGTTCGTCGCGCCTGCTGCTGCGCCGTTCGTCGCGCCTGCGCCGTCCTTCGTCGCGCCGCCGCCGCGGGTGTCCGCTCCGCCGTTCGTCGCTGCGCCTGCTCCCGTCGCGTCTTCTTCTCCCTCCACCGTCGCGGTGCCGGCGTACGTCGAGCCGCCCGCCGCCGCGCCGCTGCCGCAGCGGCTCGGCGAGACGTCCGCCGCTCGCCGCTCGCCCTTCGCTGGGGACGCCGCGCTCCCGTTCGTCAAGAGCGCGCTCCCGTTCGAAGCCGCCGAGAAGTCGCGGTCGAGCGCGCTGCCTCCGGCGACGCCCTTCGAGCGGCCCTCGGCGCACCCGGCGCCGGCCGCCAAGTTCGATCCCAACGCGGTGATGGATCTGAGCGGCACGGTCTCCGCCGAGATGCTCTCGCCCGTCGAGATCAACGCCTCGCTTCCCTTTCGAGGGGCGGGCGCGAGCGCTCGCCCGCCGCCTCCAGCTCCGCCGCCTCCCGGCGCGAGCCTTCAGAATTTGCCATTTCGCGCTGCCGCGTCTGCCGCCAAAGCACCCGCGGCACCCGCAGCGCCCGCTGCACATGGTGCGTCCGCGGTACATGCAGCGCCCGCGGCACCCGCTGCACATGGTGCGTCCGCGACACATACAGCGCCCGCGGCACATGGTGCGCCCGCGGCGCCTGCTGCCGCGCGCGCCGTGCGCTTCACCCTCGAGCAGTTCACCTCGCTCAGCGCCGAGATCGCCATCGCGCCCGCCTCCGTCGCGCAGGTGCGCGGTCGCTATGGCCTCGACGAGGCATCTCATCGCGCCGAAGCCGAAGAATGGGGCCGGCGCTTCGCCGCCGATAAAGAGCTCTTCGCGCGCTACAGCGCCCTTTTTCAGAGCTATCGCGACTGGCTCGCGCGATCGGCTCGATAGCGGCATCTGCCGCGGTTTGCGGCATAGACGGGCCGCTCGCTCGCCGTGTATCCTCGGCGTGTGGCGGCATCGACAGGCTTCATCGATCTGCGTGGGCCGGACCTCCCTCCGGATGTGGCTGTCATCCGGTACGAGGTGCGTGAAGCCATTTCGCGCCCCTTCGAGATCGACGTCGAGCTCTCCACGGAGGACCCCGGCTTCGTCGCCGCGTCGGCGCTGCGCAAGAGCGCGCTGCTCACGCTCGTCGACGCGCAGGGCGGGCAGCGCCTCTTCCACGGCGTCATCGATCGCTTCGCCTTCGACTACCTCACGGGCACGCGCTTTCACTTCACGCTCCGCCTGCGGCCGGCGATCGCCGCGCTCGCTCATCGCGAGAATTGCCGTATTTTCCAGGAGCAATCGATCGTCGACGTGGTCCAGACCATCCTCACCGAGGCCGGCGTCGACAAGGTGGAGCTCCAGCTCAAAGGCACGTACGAGCCGCGGGAGTTCATCGTTCAGTACCGCGAGTCCGAGCTCGATTTCGTGCATCGCCTCCTCGAGGACGAGGGCATCTTCTATTTCTTTCGCCACCAGGAGGACGGCCACACGCTGGTCCTCGCCGACGATCCCGGCGCGTTCGTCCCCGCCGAGGACGCGCCGGCGGTGCGCTTCGCCATGGGCCAGGGCCTCGGCGGCGAGCCGCTCTCGGTCTTCAGCAGGACGCGCGCGCTCCGCACCAGCGACGTGCTCCTCCGCGACTACGACTTCGAGAAGCCCCAGCAGGCGCCCGCGGCGGCGCTCCCCGCCAAGGAGGTCTGGCCGCTCTCGTTCTACGAGTTCCCCGGCGGCTTCACCAAGGGCGCCGTGGGCTCGCAGCGCGCCAAGGCGCGCATCAGCGAGCGGCGGAGCGACGCCACCACCGTGCGCGGAGAGAGCCGGGCCATCGGCCTCCGCTGCGGCGTCCCCTTCACCGTCGACGGCGCCGCGCAGGACTGCTTGAACGGCGAGTTCATCGTCACCGAGCTCCACACCTCGGGCGAGCAGACGCTGGAGAGCGGCGGGCCCAACCAGCTCTGCCACAACGAGTTCACCGGCATCGTCAAGGGCGCGCCCTACGCGCCGAAGCGCCTCGCCAAGAAGCCGCGGATCCGCGGGATCCAGACGGCGACGGTGATGGGCCCGGGCAGCGACGAGCAGGCCATTCACGTCGACAAGTACGGCCGCATCAAGGTCCGCTTTCACTGGGATCGCATCAACCAGAAGAACGACACAGCGAGCTGCTGGCTCCGCGTCTCGCAGCTCGCCATGGGCGGCTCGATGATCATCCCCCGCGTGAGCTGGGAGGTCTCGGTGGCCTTCTTCAACGGCGATCCCGATCAGCCCTTCGTCATCGGCCGCGTCTACAACGCCGAGAAGGCGCCGCCCTACGCCTTGCCGGGCGCGCAGACCTCGGGCGCGATCAAGAGCATGTCGTCCCCCGGCGGCGGCGGGCACAACGAGATCAACATGGGCGACTCCGGCGGCGGCCAGGGGTGGAACATGCACGCCTCGAAGGACCTCAACATCTCCGTCGGCAACAACAAGGCCGAGACGGTCGGGGCCGACGAGACCCACAACGTCACCGTGAACATGACGGTGGACATCGGCTCCAACGAGACGGTCAGCGTCGGCAGCAACCAGTCGATCGACGTCGGCTCGATCATGTCCCACAAGATCGGCGGCGCCCAGGCGATCACCGTCGGCGCGAACGAGACGAGCAACGCCACCGCCAACTACATCGAGCACATCGGCGGGGATCGCTCGTACTCGGTCGGCTCCAACATGACGGTGATCTCCAACAGCGTGAAGACCACGGTGGACGGGTCGATCACCCGCACCGCCGGCACGGCCGACGTGCTCGCCTCGGTGGCGTCGATCACCGAGAGCTTCGGCGGGAGCTACGACGAGACCGTCGGCGCGGTCAAGGTCGAGCTGATGAAGGGCACGAGCAGCGAGACGGTGGCGGGCAGCAAGAACCTCACCTCTCTGGCGGCCGAGCTCCACCTCGTCAGCGGCAACGTCGACAACGCCTCCGACGCCGCGGTCACCAACCTCGTCGGCGGCCTGCACTACGCCAAGGTGGCCGGCGACTACACGGTCAAGGCGCCGATCATCGCCCTCATCGGCGCGATCGGCGACTTCAAGGGAGGCGGGAGCAGCCTCAAGCTCGGCGGCGGGCCGGTCGTGCTCACGGGGTCCGAGGTCAAGATCGAGACAGCGCTCCTCGTCAAGCTGGGGTTCTCCTTGAAGATGGGCGCGGGGTGAGGTCATGGCAGACGGGCTCGTGAGCGTCAAAGGTGCGGTCGAGGTCGACGGAGAGGCGTATCGCCTGCTCGCCTGCCAGCTGCGAGAGTCGCTGTCTGCGCTGCCGACCGCGGTGATCGAGATTGGCACTCTCGACGCCGTCAACAACGCAGGGCCGCCCGATCCGGGCAGCATGGTGGGCAAGCCCGTCGTCATCTCCCTCGGCTTCGAGGACGAGAGTCAGAAGCGCTCTTTCGCGGGCGTCGCCGTCGAGGCCACGCGCGTCACCGACAAGCAGGGCCGCCCCTTCACGCGCCTCATCGTCGCTCCGCGCCTCTTTCGCCTGGGGAAGCGGGCCGATTGCCGCACGTTCCAGCAAGAGAGCGTGCCGGACATCGTCAAGAAGGTCCTCACGCTCGGCGGGGTGCCCTCGGACGCGCAGGAGGCGCGCCTGTCCGGCAGCTACGCCCCCCGCGTCTACTGCGTTCAATACCGCGAGACGGACTTCGACTTCATCGCTCGCCTCCTCTCGGAGGAGGGCATCTATTTCACGGTGACGTTCGAGGACGGCAAGGACAAGGTCGTCTTCTGCGACGATCCCACCGGGCTCGACGATCTCGAGGGCAACGCCTCGCTCCCGTTCATGCACACCTTCGGGTTCGGCACCTCGCGCGAGTGCGTCCTCTGGGTCAAGGAGGCGAGCGAGGTCCGGTCCGACAAGGCCTTCATCCGCGACTACGATTTCGAGCGGCCCAAGCTCTCGCTCGAGGCCTCGGTGGAGAGCAAGGACGACGGGGCCCACGCGCTCGAGGTCTATCACTACCCGGGGCGCTTCCTCGATCAGGCCGTGGGCAAGCGCTACGCGCAGGTGCTGCTCGACTCGCTCCAGGCCGATCGCCGCGTCGTCACCGGGGAGACGACGGTGCTGACGATGGCGCCCGGGCGCCGCTTCACCATCACCGATCACCCGTACGAGCCCCTCAATCAAGAGCTCTTGATCACCGGGGTCGAGATCGAGTTTCGCGCCGAGGCCGGGGCCGGGCCGAGCGGCGCCAAGACCGGCGGGCAGAGCTACTCTTGCCGCTTCACCGGGGTGCCCACCGCGACGACGGCCTACCGGCCCCCGCGCCGGCAGCGCGCCACGGCGATACCGGGCTTGCAGACCGCGGTGACGACCGGCCCCTCGGGGCAGGAGATCCACAGCGACAAGCACGGCCGCGTCAAGGCGCGTTACATGTGGGATCGCCTGGGCAAGGCCGACGACACCTCCAGCCTGTGGATGCGAACGAGCCAGCTGCCCACCGGCGGATCGATGCTTTTGCCCCGCGTGGGGTGGGAGGTCTCGGTGCGCCACGTCGAGGGTGACGCGGACGTGCCTGTCGTCATGTCCCGCCTCTACAACGCCGTCACGCCTCCGCCCTACGCCCTCCCGGCGGGCAAGGCGCGCGGCGCTTTGCAGACGGCCACCACGCCCGGCGGCGGGAGCTCCAACGAGTTCCGGATGGACGACACCAAGGGCAAAGAAGAGATGATGTTCAACGCGTCGAAGGACATGACCGTCGACGTCGTCAACAACACCGTCGAGTCCATCGGTAACAACGAGTCTCTCACCGTCGGCGCCAACCGCAAGGTCAACGTCACCAACAGCGTCATGGCCTCGGTCGGGGCGAGCCAGAAGGTCAGCGTCGGCGCCAACCAGACTGTCCACGTGGAGACGTTCCTGGTCGAAGAGATCGGCGGCGCGCACACCCTCGATATCAGCGGCAATCGCGACATGAAGATCGGCGGCGATCACCGGCGCGAGGTCGCGGGCTCCGACGGCACCGACGTGGGAACACTGATGACCGATCTCGTCGTCGGCAAGATCAGCACCGAGGGCGCCGGCGATCTGACCATCGATGTCGGCACCGTCTCGGCGCTGATCACCGCGGGTGACCACAACGTGGAGGTCATCGGCGACAGGACCGAGACCACCGGGGCAGCCAAGGCGGTGATCAGCCTCGCCGGCCGCGGAGTCGAGGTCACCGGGGCGATGACCCAGAAGGTGGCCGGCGCCATCCTGGCGAAGATCGGCGGCGACAGAGCCGACAACGCGGCTGCCACCTTCACCGAGGTCGCCGCGGGGGCGCACATCCTCAAGGCCGACAAGGTGGTCTTCGAGGGTGACGCCATCGTCTCCTTCGTCATGGGCGCTTCCACCATCACCCTGACGCCGGCGTCGGTATCCATCGCCGGCGTCAGCATCAAGATCGACGCCGCGGTCGCCGAGACCGCGGTGCTGATCCTCGACAACTGAGAGCGCGATCATGGCCATCCGGACCTTCACCCGCAGCTTTCGTACAAGCTCGCTCGACGCCCACGCGGTGCTCGCCTTTCGCGCGGAGCAGCGCCTCGGCCGGCCGACCGAGGCCAGCGTCACTGTCCAGCTCGCCGACTACGTCGATCCCGAAGAGCTGATCGGGACCCCGGCCGAGCTCGCCTTCGCCGCCGGCGACGACGGGCCGCTGCGTCGCTTCGGCGGCATCATCGAGGCGGTGACGATCATCGGCTCCACCATGATCGGCGGGGGCAGCGTTCATCACGTCAAGCTCCACGTCGTCGCCGCGATTGGCCTCCTCGCCCGCAGCGAAGGCTCGGAGATCTTCCAGGAGCTCGACGTCAAGGAGATCGTCTCCAAGGTCCTCACGGCCAACCACATCCCTTCGGGGAAGCAGGACTGGAAGCTCAGCGGGAGCTACCCGAAGCGCGAGTATTGCGTCCAGTACAACGAGAGCGCGCTGGCCTTCATCTCTCGCTTGCTCGAAGAAGAGGGCATCTATTTCCGGACCGAGCTGCGCGACGACGGCGAGTACGTGATCTTCGAGGACGACAGCTCCAACAGCGCTCCCATCGAGGCTCCGGAGGAGCTGCCGTTTCGCCAGCGCACCGGCCTCGACATGGATCTCGACGCTGTCTATTCGATCTCCGAGCGTCGCCGCGTCGTCTCGGGCAAGTTCGTCCTGCGCGATTACGATTTCAAGCGCCCCAAGCTCGAGATGACGACCTCCGCCGAGAGCGACGTCGACACCGATCTCGAGGTCTACGATTTCCCCGGCCTCTACGTGGAGCCGGCCGAGGGCAAGCGGCTCGCCAAGGTCCGCCTCGAGGCCGAGCAGGCCGCGCGCAACGTGACGCTGATCGAGAGCGACTGCACCCGGATCGACGTCGGCCGTAAATTCAAGATCACCGACGCTCTCCACGACGAGATCAACGGCGCCTATGTCATCGTCGCGGCGGTGCACGAGCTCGGCTACGGCGGCGGGGGCGAGGCCACCTATCATGTCGTCGCCGAGCTCCTCCCCGAGGCGGTGAAGTATCGCTCCCCGCGCGTCACCCCGTCACCGATCGTCGAGGGGCCGCAGACGGCGCGCGTCGTCGCCCCCAAGGGCGCTCCCTCGGAGGACATTCACACCGACGAGCACGGGCGCTGCAAGGTCAAGTTCAACTGGGATCTCGGCCCGGCTCAGGACGACAAGGCCTCTTGCTGGATGCGGACTGGCCAGCTCCAGACCTCGGGATCGATGATCCTCCCCCGCATCGGCTGGGAGGTCGTGGTGGAGTTCCTCGAAGGGAACCCCGATCGCCCGGTCTTCAGCGGGCGCCTCTACAACGGCGTCTTCATGCCGCCCTACGCCCTCCCCGAGGGCAAGACGCGGACGTCGATGCAGACGGCGAGCACGCCGGGCGGCGGCGGGCACAACGAGATCCGCTTCGAGGACCGGGCCGGCGCCGAGGAGCTCATGCTCCACGCCGAGTTCGATCAGAATATCTCCAGCGCCAACAACAAGACCAAGAACGTCGGCAACAACGAGACTCTGCACGTCGGGGTGGACGCGACCAGGAACGTCGGCGCCAACGAGGACGTCAAGGTCACGATGGGTTTCGAGACCAACGTCAAGGCGGATCAATCGCTCTCGGTCGGCGCCAATCGCACGCTCGAGGTCAACGCCGTCACCGCCCTCAACGTCGGCGGGTCGAGCACGACCACCATCGGCGGCAATCACTTCGAGATGGATGGCAATCCCCTCAAGGCGCTGATCGCCATCGCCGCGGAGCGCGCCGCGGAGGTGGCCAAGGCCGCTGCCGGGGAGGCGATGAAGAAGATCGACGCCGCGGTGCAGTCGAAGGTGGATCAGGCGATGGCGCCGATCAACGGCCTCCAGAAGCAGATGGCGGAGATTGGCGCCGGCATGCAAGCCGTGGCCAACGGCGATATGGGCGGCGCGGCCCCGCTCCTGGCCCAGGCGGCCGGGCTGCCCAACCCAGGGGCCTTTGCCACCGCGATGGCGGGCGGAGGCGGAGCCGGCGGGGGCGGAGGCGGCGAGGCGACCGCCGGTCGAGCGGCGAGCGGTGGTAGCGGCGAGGCTGGCGCGGGTGATGGCCCGACTGGCATTACCCACCAGCTCGGCATCGACTCGGCGGTCAACAGCGCTATCGATCGCGGCGCGGCGTCGGCGGCGGACGCGCTCGGCTCGGCGCTCGGCCTCGACTCGGACGGTGGAGGTGGGGAGTCCGCGGCCAACGAGGCTGGGCCCGTGGGCGACGTCGCCGGCGTCGACGTCACCGACCGCGCCAAGGGGCCTGGGCACTCGACGGCCAAGGTCACCGGCGATCTCACGGAGAAGGTGGGCTCGACGCGGATTCGCGCGGTGCTCAACGGCGTCAACAACGAGATCGCCGGCAGCGTCAAGGAGACTGTCGGCGCCGCCAAGATCGAGATGGTCCTCGGCAACCGCACCGAGACCGTCGGAGGATCGAAGACGGAGACGGCCCTCGGCCTCGTGATCATCACCAAGGGTGACGAGACCGAGAAGGTGACGGGGGCCAAGACCTCGATGGTCGGCGGCGCGATCCTCGAGAAGATCGGCGGCAACCACAGCATCACCGCCGGATCGCCCGCCACCTTCATCGGCGCCTTCCACAAGATCGAGGCGGGCACGTCGATCACCCTCAAATGCGGCGCGAGCGAGGTCGTCATCGACGGCAGCGGGATCGCGATGACATCGCCCCTCGTGACGATCACCGCCGGCAAGGTCAGCATGACCAAATCCGTCTCGGAGCTCTGAAGGGTCGAGCATGGCAGACGCGAACCGAGATCGACCCGAAGCAGACGTCGTGGTGGAGGAGCAAGAGGCCTCCGCGCCCGCCGACGCCTCGATAGCGCGGCTCCTGGAGCACGTGTCCGAAGAGGCCGTGACGCCCGAGGCCGCGCCCGCGCTGCGCACCGCGCGCGTGGTCTCGATGGTCGGCGGCGGCGCGCAGATCACCTGGCGCGGCCTTCGCCAGCCCATCGAGGCCGAGCTCGACGAAGGGGTGGACTCGGAGCTGGTGAAGCGCGCCATGGAGGGCGGCGATCGGGTGCTCGTGGAGATCGATCCTGCACTCGGCCCGCTGGTCGTCGGCGTGGTGCAGCGCCGCGTCCCCAGCAAGGTGGAGATCCGCGGCGAGACGGTGGTCATCGAGGCCGAGCGCGAGATCCTGCTGCGCACCGGGCGCGGGGCGATGCGCATCCGTGAAGATGGGGATATCGAGGTGGTGGGGAGCCGCATCTCCACCATGTCGCGCGGGCTCTTCCGCATCGTCGGGCGCGTGCTCCGCCTCAACTGACCATGGATCAGCCGCCCGTCGACAACACCACGGACTTCGTGGTGCACCCCCAGCTCTTCGTCGATAAAGACGGGGAGAAGCTCGTGGCCATCGTCAAAGCGACGTTCGTCCGCGCCGCCGACCTGACGATCGAGGTCGCAGCGAAGAAGAGCCAGCGCAAGATCCGCTTCGCCGACGTGCCCTGGGGAAAGCCCGAGAAGAGCAGCATTCTCTATCCCTCCGACCTCTGCTTGCTCAAGCCGGGGACGGACGTCATCGTCGTGGCCAAGGCCCATGCGCCCGGCGGCAAGGCGGTCCCGTCGTTCGATGTGGCGGTGCGCGTCGGAGCGCTCCAGAAGCTCTGTCGCATCTATGGGCTCCGCGTGTGGCAGTCGGGCGGCAACGGGCTCTCCGCGCCGCGGCCGATCGCCGAGCTGGAGATGCGGTATGACCACGCCTGGGGCGGCGTGGACGACAGCGATCCGATGGGCTTCCTCGAAGAGGCGCGCAACCCGGTGGGCGTGGGGATAGCGCGGGATTCGGCGAGCCTCACCCACCAGGCGGCCCCTGGCATCGAGGACATCGCTCAACCGATCGTGACCGCGAAGACGCGCCCGCCGCCCGCGGGGATCGGGGCGATCGGCCGGCACTGGGAGCCTCGGCGCAAATACGCTGGCACCTACGACGCGCGCTGGCTCGAGGAGCGCTCGCCGCTGCCGCCGCTCGATCAAGACCCGCGCTTCAACCTCTGCGCCACGCCGGAGCTCGTGGCCACACCGCCGCTCCGGGGCGGGGAAGAGGCGGCGCTGCTCAACCTCCAGCCGGGGGGCGGCGCGACCGCGTTCCTGCTCCCGAGAGTGGGTGTCGAGATCGAGTTTCGCGTCCCCGACCGGCCGCCGGAGGTGACGCGGCCGCACCTGGACACGGTGCTGATCGATCTCCTCCACAACCCGCGGAAAGAGGAGCGCCCGCTCACGATCGAGTACGTGTGGCGGGCCTCGATCAAGGCCCCGAGGCGGATGAAAGACGCGCGGATCATCGTGCGCGAGCGCGAGGTCAGGGGATGAAGACGCTGGCTGTCTGCGCCGCGTCCGGCGCCCGCACCCCGCTCGGCGGTACGCTCGTGGAGACTGCGTTTCTCCTCCGCACCGGGATCGCGGCCATCGCTGCTTCTCCGCTCGCCGACGCCGAGGGAGAGCAGGTGACGATGTGCTTCGACAAGGCGATCGATCCCTACCTGGTCGGGGACGAGCGCGCGGCGGTGCTCGCGGCGCCGGCGCTCGAAGAGGCCCTGTCGCAGCTCGGGGAAGAGGGGGAGTCGCTGTCGCTGCGTCTCCTGCTCTGCCTCGACGCGCCGCGGGGGCCGGCGGTTCGAGGCGAGCAGGCCGCCGGCGCCGTCGTCGCGCAGCGGCTGCACGCGCGGGCGAGCGAGCTCTCGCCGGGGATCACGCTGGAGGTCTGCGCGCGCGGATCGGCCGGCGCGGCCTTCGCGCTGCCCAAGGCGCTCGAGGCGCTCGCCGCCCGGCAGATGGATGCGCTGGTGCTCGGCGGCGTCCACACCGACTACGATCCGGCGACGATCGCTGCTTTCGCGGAGCAAGGCCGCCTCCACGGGCCCAAGAACCTCGACGCGGTGATCCCCGGCGAGGCCGCCGCATTCGTGATCTTGATGCGCGAGTCCACGGCGCGACGCCTTCACCTCGAGCCGGCGGCGCGGATCTCCGGGATCGGGAGCGCCACGACGCGCGCCCTCGCTGACAACGACGAGAGCGTCATGGACGCCAAAGGCCTCACGACGGCGGTGCGCGCGGCCGCGGCGGAGCTCGTCGCCGAGCAGCTCCGCGCCGGGTGGCTGCTCACCGATCACACCTTCGAGAGCACACGTATCCTCGAGTGGCAGACGATGGCCACGCGCGCTCATGCGCTCTTCGGGAGCCCCTATCACCTCGAGGCGCCCGCGCAGCGCCTCGGTCACCTGGGCGCGGCCTCCTTGCCGCTTTCAATCGCTCTCGCGGCCGAGGGGTGGAAGCGGGGTTATGCGCCCTCGGCCATCGCCATGGCCCTCGCCGGGAGCGAGGGGGGCGAGCGCGGGGCGATCGTGCTCGTCAGCAACGTTTAGCGCGCCTTCAAAGCACGTTGAGCGCGTGTTCAAAGCACGCTCTCAGCAACGTTCAGAGCTTGTCGCGGCCGGCCGGCTGCTCGTGATCCAGCGCCTCCAGCACGATCGCCGCTGGATCGAGCAAGAACCCATCATCGCGGCTCTGCAGCAGCCCGCCGAGCCCGAGCTGCCGCAGCTTGGTGAGCGTCACGTAGACGCGGTTCGCCGCCGCCTTGGGCGCGATTCGCTCTCCGGGCCAGCCGGCCGCGAAGAGATCGCCGAGCGAGAGGGCGCGCCCGGGCGCGTCGACGTGCTGGCGCACGAGCCGCGCGAGCACGAGGCGCCCCGCCTGCGCCTTGAGCACGCGCACGGGCTGGTGCTCGCGCAGGCGAAACCAGCGGGCCTCCGGGCCGACGATCAGCATCGGGAGCGAGGCCGCGCGCGGCGCTGCGGTGGGCTCGGCGGTGCGCGCGGGCTCGGCGATCGCGCGCTCGAGGAGGCGCGCGGCGAAGCGGACGTCTTCGGCGCAGAGCGCGGGGGCCGGCGCGCCGTCGGCCGCGGGGGCCTGGGCGAGGGCGATCTTCGCGGCCGCCGCGCGGAGGTGGCGCTCCGCCGCTTCGACGTCGCCGGCCGCCGCGGCGCGGCGCGCGCGCTCGACGTCCGCGTGCCCGCAGTAGAGATCCACGGTGACGCGGGTCGAGAGGACGCGCACGCCGTCGAGCTGCGCGGTGGCCGCTTCGAAGCGCGAGGTCGCGGCGTCCACGCGCCCTTGCGCGAGCTCGACGGCTCCGAGGGCCGCGAGGAAGATGGCCGAGTAGTGCCGCTCCCCGGTGCCCCGGAGCCGCGCCACCGCCTCGCCGTAGGCCAGCCGCGCGGCGTCGAGGAGGCCCTCCTCGAACGCGATGTTCCCGAGGAAGCCGTGGAGCACGCCCTCCGACCAGCGATCCCCGACGGCGCGGTGGATCGCCAGCGCGGCGGTGAGCGTCGCGCGCGCGTCGTCGAGCTGACCGCGCACCTGATGCAGGCGCCCGAGGACGCTGAGCACGTAGCCTTCGGTGCGGTGATCCACCGTGAACTCGAGCAGCGCGAGCGCCTCGTTGGCGGCGAGCTCGGCCTCTTCGAATCGACCGAGGCTGAGGTGCGTCAGGGCGACCTGCGCGCAGGCCATGGATTGCCCGCGCCGATCGCCGGCGACCCGGAACCCCTCGGCGGCCTGCGCCGCGTGCCACGCCGCGTTCGCGGTCCGCCCGCGCCAGAGGAGCGCGCCGGCGGTGGTGAGCATCCAGTCGGCGTGGAGCGCCGGCTCATCGAGATCGGTGGCGATGGCGCGCGCCTGATCGAAGCGATCGCGCGCCTCGTCGGGGCGATCGGCCTGGTCGAGCATCAGCCCGATCTTGGTGAGCGCGAGGCCCTCGTCGGCGCGCGAGCCGGCCGCGCGGGCCTCGTCGAGCGCGCGCTGGAAGCTCAGCAGGCAGTCCAGCACCCGGCCGCGGAGCAGATCGGCGAGCGCGCGCGTGTAGAGCGCCCGCGCGCGGACGACGCGATCGATCGGCTCGACCTCGAGCTCGAGCGCGGCGTCGAGCATCGCCACGTAGGGCTCGAGCCGCCCCTTGGCGCACATCAAGAGCACGGGCTCGAGGAGCAAGAGCCCGCGCAGGGCGGCGTCGGCGTCGGCGGGCAAGAGCGGCCTCCGGGCGAGCGCGCGCGCGCACACGGCCATGAGGTTGTCGACCTCGAGCGAGACGCGGGCGACGTCGGCCGAGCGCGGAAGAACAGAGCCCCGTGGCCCCGCGAGATCGAGGAAGAACGCGGCGTGGCGCTCGACGGCCGCCGCCGTCCCGCCGAGCTCCTCGAGGCGCTCCTCGCCGTACGCGCGGAGGCTCTCGAGCAGGCCGTAGCGGCGCTCGAGCGCAGGGCCGCGAGGATCGAAGGCGCGGACCAGCGATTTGTCGTGCAGCGACTGGAGCACGTCGAGGACCGAAGGGGACGCGCCGCCGTCGTTCGCGGGGCGAAGCGCGAGCACGGCCTCGGCCGCTTCGAGCGAGAAGCTGCCCGCGAACACGGAGCACTGCGCCAGCGCTTCCTTCTCCCACGGCTCGAGCAGATCCCACGACCAGTCGATCGCCCCGCGCAGCGTCGCCTTGCGCGCGGGCGCGCCGCGGGCGCCCGCGACCAGGAGGTCGAAGCGGCGCGCGAGCCGGGCGAGGAGCTGCTTCGGCGCGAGGACGCCCATGCGCGCAGCGCAGAGCTCGATCGCGAGCGGGATGCCGTCGACGCGCCTGACGATGCCAGCGACGCTCTCGGCGTCGGCCTCGGTGAGCTCGAAGTCGAGGCGCACCGCGCGGGTCCGCGCCACGAAGAGCTCGACGGCCTCCGACGCCGAGATTTCTCGGGCGGATCGCTCGTCCGTCGCGGGCACGGGGAGCGGCTCGAGCTCGAGGCACACCTCGTCGTCGAGCCGGAGCCGCTCGCGCGACGTGACGAGGAAGCGCGCGCCGGGCGCCAGCGTGAGCCAGGGGATCAGGATGCGCGGGGCGAGCGCGACGAGCTGCTCCAGGTTGTCGAGGATGACCACGCA
>FSTQ01000486.1_pt1 | contig 22443 bp, 14 predicted proteins | sample 1637281 | NCBI WGS metagenome assembly FSTQ01 (sample SAMEA3914818, study PRJEB12502) | metagenome | biome: forest; material: soil | place: Canada | collected 2010-06-26 | depth 0.1 m
GGCGGCCTTCGCGCTCGAGGAGGCGAACCTCACCGTCCCCGGCGAAGGCGAGCTGGTGCACGAGATCGGCCGCCTTTACCGCGACTACATCGCAACTGTCGACGCCGTCTTGGCCGGCCCGGTGGGGAACCGCTCGGACGCTTATTTTCGGGGGCTGCTCCCCCGGTTCACGCGGATCAAGGAGCGCGTGCAGGACGTGCTCCGCCTGAACCAGGAGAGCATGGAAAAATCCGATCTTCAGGCCAAAGCGCTTGCCCGGAGCACGGTGCGCGCGGCGATCCTCGTGAGCCTCGCCGCGGTGCTCTTCGCCATGTGGTTCGCGTGGCGCCTCCCGCGCTCGATCGCGCAACCAATCGAGGCGCTCACCCGCTCCGCGCGAGCGGTCGGCGAGGGTGACCTCGACGTCGTTGTCGAGGAGCCCGACGTGACCGAGCTCGCCGCGCTGGCCACCGCCTTCACCCGGATGACGGTGCGCCTGCGCGCCTACCGCGAGAGCTCGCTCGGCGAGCTGCTCGCGGCGAAGGATCTCGCCCAAGCGACTCTGGAGTGCATGCTCGATCCCGTCGTCGTCTGGGGCCGTGACGGCGCGGCGCTCCTCGCCAACGCGGCGGCGACGAAGGCGTTCGGCATTGAAGCGGGCACCGTCGACGAGCTCCGGTCCTCGGGCCGCGCCATCCCTGAAGCCATCACCGGCGCGCGTGACGAAGTCTTCGCCACCGGCCTCCCCGTGCTACCAAGGAGCCTCTCCGAGGCGATGTCGCGCCGCGCCGCGGACGGCGATCGCCACTATCTGGTACGCGCCGCTCCGCTCCGCGCCGCGCCCGGCGAGCAGCCCGGCGCGATCGTCGTCGCGCAGGACGTGACGCGCTTCCGACGCATCGACGAGCTCAAGAGCGATCTCGTCGCGACCGTGAGCCATGAGTTCAAGACCCCGCTCACCTCGCTGCGGATGGCGACGCACCTGCTCCTCGATCCCAGCATCGGCGAGCTGTCCGAGGCCCAGCGGGAGATCGTCAACAGCGCGCGCAACGACACCGAGCGCCTTCGCGCCATGGTGGAGGACCTGCTCGACGTCGTCCGCATCGAGGCCGAAGCCGGCGAGCTGCACCGCGTCCCAGTCGAGCCCTTCGGACTTCTCTGCGAGGTCGCTGACGCGCACCGCACGGTCGCGGCCGAGTAGGCGGACGGGTGAAACGGTCTGGTTTCGTAGTTCTTTCGTTGATTTACAGATAGAAATGGGAGCAGGGCGCGTATGGGCCCCACCCCACGCGGCCTGAAAGGGCGACCGAATTTCGGTCACCCTTTCAGGTGTGCTTCAGCGGATCGCCAGGGTGAGCATGCCCGCCCAGCGCGTCGGCTCGCGCACCCCCTCGGCCTCGAGCGCGGCCTCGGCGGCGGCGACGCGGGCGTGGCCTTCGTCGCCGTCGAGGAGCCGGCCTTCGGCGTGGCGCGCGCTCGCGGCGTGGAGCTTCATCTCGGCGGCGTCGTAGGCGGCGGCGGCGGCGCGCAGGAGCCGGAGCGAGGCGTCGCGCCGGTCGCGCGCGACGGCCACCCCGGCGCGGATCAGCGCGGCGGGGGCGGCGGCCGCGTGGAGGTGCTCGCCCTCGAGGCGGGCGGCGTCGGCCTCGGCGGCGCGCAGCAGCGGCGCGGCGAGGCGGGGATCGGCCTCGAGGATCGCCGCGGCGGCGGAGGCGACGCCGCGGATCTCCAGGATCTCCACGCGCGCGGATCGCCGCAGGAGCAGGTGGGCGCGGTCGACGGCGGGGAGGCCGACCTCGAGGCGCCGCAGCGCTTCGCGCGGGAGGCCCTGGTAGAGCGCGGCGCGGGCGTCGAGCGCCAGCGCGGCGAGGTGCTGGAGCGAGGCGCGGCGATCGGAGAGGAGCTCGCGGTTGAAGCCGCGCAGGGCCTCGCGGACCTCGGAGGAGGCGCGCTCCGGCTCGCCGCCGGCGAGGCGGATCGGGGCGAAGGCGAGCGCGGCCTCGATCGAGGCGAAGACGTCCCCGGCGCTCTCGGTCTCGCGCAGCCAGCCGAGCGCGCGGCGGGTGCGCTCGGTCAGGTCGCCGAGCGCGAGCAGGGATCGCAGCGCGAGGGCGCGGCAGAGGCTCTGCTCTTTCCGCGTGCCCGTGCAGCGATCCCGGAAGAGCGCGAGCGCCGCGTCGGCGTGGGCGAGCGCGTCGCGGAAGCGGCCCTCGGCGAAGCGGGCGACGCCCTCCTGCTGCTCGGCGTAGGCCAGCGCCGCGGGCTCGTCCGCGTGCACGGCGAGGCGGCGCGCCTCGGCGAGGAGCTCCGCGCCCCAGGCCGGGGCGCCTTGCTCGACGGCGACCGCGCCGGCCGCGGCGAGCCCGAGGGAGGCGGAGCTCGCGTCGCCGGCGTCGAGCGCGAGGAGGAGCCCCAGCGTGGAGGAGGCCGCGGCGTGCACCGGCGAGATCCCGGCGAGGCCGCGGGTGGCGCTGCGGCAGGCGGCGATGCGCGCGCGCTCCTCGAAGCTCATGCGGTGGCTGCGCTCGCGGAGGCGGACGCCGCGGAGGCGGAGGCGCCCGACGCGCAGGCCGAGCGCGGCGAGCGCGCCGCTGTCGCTCGCGGCGAGGTCGAGCCCGAGGGCCGCGAGCACCGGGCGGAGGAGGTCGAGCCCCTCGCGGACGCGGCCGCTGACGAGGAGCTGCTCGGCGGCGCGGCGGCGGAGATCGATCGCCTGCGCGGGGAGCGCGCCCCGGGCCGCCATCAGGTAGAGCGGCGCGGCCTCGCCCGGGCGCCCCGCCGCGGCGAGCGCGTCGGCGCGTCGCTCGGTCAGCTCGCGGCGCAGGCGCGGCGTGCGCACCCCGAGGGCGAGGGCGCGGTCGTAGAGATCGGCGGCGTGATCGAAGGCCAGCGTGGCCGCGGCGTGGCCGGCGGCGTTGGCGGTGTGATCGCCGGCCTCGTCGAAGCGGCCGGCCTCGTGGAAGTGGAGCGCGAGGACCTCGGACTCGGCCGAGCGGCCGGCCTCGAGCGCGCGGCCGAGCCGGAGGTGGTAGTCGGCGAGCGCGGGCGCCTCGAGCCGGGCCAGCGCGGCGGCGCGGAGCCGCTCGTGCGCGAGCTCGAGCCGCGCGGCCGAGCGGAGCCCGTGGACGCGGATGAAGCGCCCGGCGCGGAGCGCTTGCAGCGCCGCGTGGACCTCGGCCCCGATCGCGGCGACCTCGACGGCCACGCCTTGCTGCACCGGGCGCCCCGCGACGGCGACGACCTCGAGCAGCCGGCGCGCCGCCGCGGGCAGGCGGGTGATCCGCGCGCTCATCAGCGCCTCGAGCGAGGCCTCGCCCGGCGCCCACGAGCAGCGCGCGAGCTCTTCGATCATGAAGGGGTTGCCCTCGCCGGCGGCGGCGATGGCCTCGGCCGCCGCGGGCGACGCCGAGGAGGCGCGGGCGAGCGAGAGCGCGTCGGCCGGCGCGAGCGGGCCGAGCGCGAGATCCCGCGCCGGGCCGAGCCGCTCGCGATCGGCGCCGCGCGGCCCGCGCAGCTCGCGGAGCAGCGCGCTCGAGGCGGCCTCGTCGCTGCGGTAGGCGCCCACCAGCAGCAGCGGCGGGGCCGGATCGGCGTCGCCGCGCGACCCGAGGACCTCGACGAGGAGCCGCGCGCTCTCGACGTCGCCCCACTGGAGATCGTCGAGGCAGAGCACCAGCGGCCGCTGCGCGCCGAGGCGCCCGAGCAGCGCGCGCAGGCAGGCGAAGGCGCGCCGCCGCACCTCGTCGGGATCGCGCCCCTCGCCGCGCCGCCGCGGCATCGCGGCCACGGCCGAGACGCCCTGGAGCACCGGGAACAGCCGGGCCAGATCGAGGATGTCCGGCGGCAGCAGCGCCGTCGCCGTCTCCTCCGGGAGGGCGCGCAGGGCATGGGTGAGCGCGTCGATGAGCGCGTCGACGGCGTTGTACGGCAGCGTCTCGCGCTCGTAGCAGCGCCCCGTCAGCACCTGCGCGCCGTGGCGCTCGGCGGCGATCGTGCTGAACCTCCGCAGGAGCGCGGTCTTTCCGATCCCCGAGGGGCCGTGGACCCACGCCGTCACCGGGCGCCCCGCCGCGACGGCCGCGAGCGCCGCCTCGAGCGCGCCGAGCTCCTCGCTGCGGCCGACCCAGGCCGGCGCGGCCGCGCGCGGGGCGCCGGCCTCGCGGGGCACGCCGAGCCGCCGCAGCACCTCGGCGCCGCTCGGGCGATCGAGGGGCGAGGGGCGGATCAGCTCCAGGCAGAGCGCCTCGAGATCCGCGGGCACGCCGGCCGCGAGCTCGCTCGGCGGCTTCGGCGCGGGGGCCTGCTTCTTCTCGGGGGCCTGCTCCTTCGAGCCGTCGCGCTTCTTCGCGGCGCCCCGCGAGCCCGCTTTCTCGTAGGGGAGCTGCCCGGTCAGCGCCTCGTAGAGCATGATCCCGAGCGCGTACCAGTCGCTCGCCGCGGAGACGACGATCTCGCCTTGCTCGGGGGCCATGTAGCCCGGCGTGCCGCCCACGCGCGCGAACGAGTCGGGCTCGCCGCCGGGCGTGGGGACGCTGCCGATCAGCCCGAAATCGAGCACCACGACGCGCCCCTCCGGCGTGACGAACACGTTGTTGGGGTTGAGATCGCGGTGGACCTTGCCGGCGTCGTGGAGCGCGGCCACGCCCGACGCGAGCTGCCGGAGCGCGTCGCGCAGCCGCGCCTCGTCGAACCCGCGCTCGGCGCTCTCCGAGGGCGGGCTCGGCTGCAGCGACGCGCCGTCGTCGTCGCTGCCATCGGCGCTCTCGTCCTGGGCGATGGGCTTCGTCGCGCCGAGGCCAGGCCGGCGTGCGCCCTCGACGTCGGAGCGCACGTAGGCGAGGAAGCTCGTGCCCTCGAGGAACTCCATGGTGAAGTACCACTCGTCGTCCCCCTCCGACACGAGCTCGTGCAGGTTCACCAGGTTGGGGTGCGCGACGCGGTGGACCGCGCGGAACTCGGTCTTGAAGTGGTAGAGCCCGCGCGCGTTCATGAGCTTGAGCGTCTTCAGCGCCACCCGACGCGAGCCGTCGCGGGTCACCGCCTCGTAGACCACGCCCATCCCGCCTTCGCCGAGGCAGCGCAGCACGCGGTAGCGGCCGACGTCGATCGGCTGGCCGGGGAAGCGCCGCAGCTGCTCGTGCAGTTTGGAGAGGCGCCCCTCGAAGCTGCAGCCGTCGCTCGTCGACGAGCCCTCGCTGTGGTTGTCGCGCGTCTCGCGCACCGCCTCGGCCGCGAGCGTGTCCGCGGCGAGGCGGTAGAGCCGCTGCGCCGTCGCCCCGATGCCGGTCGGGCACGCGGGGAACTCTTCGGACCTGTGGGTTTGCCTCGCCATGATCGCCGCGTCGAGTGCGCCTCGAAGCTTGCAATTCTAGGCGGTTCGAGGGCTGGCTGACCAGCGCGGGGACGCGGGAATTTCATGAAGTAGCGTTATCTGGCCCCATGTCAGCGCCGCGCGCATGAAGTGGGGGCAGCGGCGGGCGCGGGATCGTCCCGCGCGACGATCCGCCGCGGCTACTTCTTCGGCGCGGGATCCGCCTTGGCATCGGTGGGCGCCGGGTCCTTCTTCGCCGCGTCTTCTTTCTCTTTTTCCTTCTCCTTGGCCTGCTCCTCGACGTGCTCCTCGCCGAGCAGCTCCTTGATGATCTTGGCGTCGTCCTCGTCGAGCTTGCTCAGCTTGGAGGCATCGAACGTCAACATCGGGAGGGCGCCGCCTCCGTTCATGACGGGGAGCTTTCCGTTCCAACGCTCGAGCGCGCGGTACTGGAGCACGTTGGGGGAGGTCGACGCGCGCAGGATCAGGTTGGCCTTGGCCTCGGCGCGCGCGGTGATCAAGCGGGCGTCGGCCTCGCCCTTGGCGCGGGCGCGGGCCGCGCTGGCGCCGCCCTCGGCCTGGGTGATCGCCTGCTCGGCCTCGGCCTTCACCTGGCGCACCCGGTTCTCGGCCTGGATGGAGAGCTGCGTCGCTTCCATCGCGCGGTTGATCGCCGTCGCCACGTTGTCGGGCAGGCGCAGCGCGCCGTTGATCGTCAGCTGATCGATGATGAAACCGTCCTTGCCGAGCAGATCCGAGAGGCGCTTCGTCACCGCGAGGACGAGCTTGCCCTTCTCCGATCCGTAGATGTTCTGCACCGGCATCTGCGACGCCTCGAGGCTGAAGGCCTCGCGCACGGCGCTGCGCACGTAGCCGTTGGAGAGCTCGATGAGATCGGTCTTGCGGAAGCGCAGGTAGAGGTGCGGCGCCAGCGCGGGCTCGATGTGGAACGAGAGGCCGATGTCGGCGTTGATGTTCACGCCCTCGAGCGACGAGAAGGTGATCGACTCGTCGTGGGTGTTGCCCTCGTGGGCGTCCTTGGTCCAGACCACGTTCTGCACGCTGGTCGGGAACATGAAGAGCTGCTCGGTGAGCGGGTTGTAGAAGACCCAGCCGGTGACGACGGGGATGTCGTCGACCCCGCGCGAGCTGCCGGCGAGCTTGACGCGGATGCCGACGTGGCCGGCGTCGACGCGCGCGCTGCAGGAGGAGAACGCCACCATCGCGGCGATGATCAGCGCGACGGCCATGACGAGGCGCTTCGCCAACGCGGAGACGCCGGAGATTTGAGGCTTGTACACGGGTGACGCCATGGCGCGAGACGTAGCACGGCGGTGATCGCGCGTCGGGGCGGCCGCGGCGCCCGGCGCGGGGATGATCTTTGGCTGACCTCTCCCGGGCTTTCGGCTACCGTCTCCCCTGGCCGTTTGATGCCCCGTGCCGCCGCCCTCGCCCACGGCGCTCTGTTCCGGCGCGCTCCTCTCGCCGCGGTCGCCGTGCTCGCCGCGTGCGCCGGCGGCCCGCGCCCTCGCGCCGCGCCGCGAGAGAGCGCGCCCTCGCCGAGCGCCGCGGCCTTCGCTGCGGGATCGTCGCGCTTCGTCCACGCGCTCCCCGAGGCCGGGTTCTGGGTCACGCACGACGACGCGCTCGATCGGATCGTCGTCGAGGGCGCGCGGCTCGAGGTCGCGCCGTCGGGGCAGATCCTCCGCGCGGCGTGGGACGATGATCTCCTCGCGCGCGCGGACATGATCGTCGGATCGATCGCCGCGCCGGCCGCGGAGGGCGGCGGCTTCGTGCACTGGACGCGGACCCGGCTCTTTCGATCGACCGCGTTCACCGGGCCGATCGAGCCCATCGCCGCGGGCGGCGACGTCATCCGCGGCGTGCGCCCCGGCATCGTCGGCCTCGTGGTCGTGACCGAGGCGGGGCCGCGCGCGCTCCTCGACGGGGGGCGGCGCCTCGGTCCGTTCGCGGAGCCGAGCCTGCTCGACGTCGTCGCGGCCAGCCCGGAGCGAGCGATCCGGCTCGACGTCTTCGGCCGCACCGCCGCGACCTTCGACGGAGGCCGCGCCTGGCTCGACCTCAGCTCCTCGGCGGGCATCGTCGCGCGCGCCGTCAGCGCCGAGGACGGCGAGCTCGGCGTGGAGACCTGGCAAGGTCGCTTCCTCGTCGGCCCCGGCGGCAAGCTCGCGCCGGCCCCGTTGTCGACCCGCAGCTCCCTGGTCAAGGCCTTCCAGATCCCCTGGAAGGGGACGCGCGCCGAGCGCGCCGACGGCAACTACCGCGAGACCTCGCCCTTGCAGGCCGCGGTGCTCGCCGGCGCCGCGCTCGGCGACGGCACCGCGTACGGCGTCGCCGAGGCGACCCTGGCGCGCGTCGAGCTCGCCACGGGGAGGCTCGTCTCCGCCGCGCGCGACGGCCTGGACACCGGGCTCGAGTGCCAGCCCTTCCCCGCGGGCGGCGACGTGCTGCTGGCCTGCGTCTGGAACCGCTACCAGAGCGTCGGCGGCTACGCGCTGCGCGCCTCGGGCGGCGGGCTCCCCGTGGTCGAGCGCGCCTTCACCGACGAGGGATCCTTCGTCGCCGACGACGACGGCGCCCTCGGCTACACGGGCTCGTGCGTCGCCGCGCCGCGCTTCGAAGATCCCGACGAGGCGATGCGCCGCTTCGAAGGCCTGGATCCCACCATCCCGCCCGTCCTCTGCGTGCGCCGCGCGACGCCGGGCTCTCCGGCCGCCGCCGAGTGGGTCGAGCGCGCCGTGGACCTCGAGCCCGGGGCGACCCTCGCCGCCTGGATCCCCCACCGCGACGGGACGGCGACCGCGCTGGTGATCGACGGCGGCGCGCTCCCCGCGCCGGTGGGCTCGCAGCCCGCGCGCGAGCAGGGCGGCGTCCGCGTCGTCCGCGCCCCGCGCGCGCCCGCGGGCCTCCGCTGGAAGGCCTCGCCCTTTCGCCAGCGCGCGCGCGACGGCGGGCTCACCATCGACCAGCGCTTTCACGAGCGCGCCGACGGGACGATCGACGCCTGGCTCGCGTCGGAGGACGAGGGCGCTCTCGCCGTGCTCACGGCGGTCACCGTCACGCGTGAGGGGACGACGTCGCTGCACCCGCTCCCGCCGGAGACGAGCTCGATGCAGGGGACGGGCGCGTTCGGCGCGGCGATCTCCCAGCGCGGTGAGCTCTTCGAGACCCTCGATCACGGCCGATCCTGGCGCTCCGCGGGGCCCTCGCCGCTGCCGCCGGCCCTCGCGGCGCAGGGCGGCTGCTCGGCGCTCGGGTGCGTGCTCGGCCCGATCGTGCGCCTCGGCTGGGGCCCCGCCGCGGGGCTCGAGGTGAGCGTGGCGATCGAGCCGACCCCGCGCCCTCCGCCCGCGCCCTCGCTACCGACGATCGCCTGCGCCCCCCGAGGCGCGCCGCGCCCCGAGGTCCCGCCCGCGCCTCTGCCGGCCAAGCTCAAGCAAACAATCGCGACAGCCTGGGGTGACACGATCGAGATCGCGCGCGATCCGGCGATCCCCGCGGCGCCGTCGCCGACGAAGGTCGCGTCGCCGCCTGCGCCCGCGCCGTCCGTGGCGCCGGCGGCGGCGGCGTCGGCGAGCGCCGGGCCCAGGTCGCCGCCTCCCGCCGCCGCTGCGCACGCGCTCGCCGACAAGCCCACCCACGCGCTGCTCTTTCGCCAGCCGCTCGCGCCGTTTGCCGCGGCGAGGCGCCTCGATCTCGTCGCGCCGGAGCTCAACGTGCAGCGTCGATCCCTGGTGACGCCGCTCCTCGGCGCCGCGGGCGCGGTCGATCTTCTCCTCGGCTTCGAGCCGAGCGAGATCCTGGTCGCCGGCGCCCGCGCCCTGGTCACGCCCTCGTTCGAGCCGCGTCGCTTCGGCGGATCCAGCGTCGGCCTCACCGCGGCCGGCCTCGCGCTCGGCGGCGATCGGTCGCTCGTGCTCGGCGAGGTGCGCCGTCGGCTCACCCTCGAGGATCACCGCGCCGCGCCCGCGCCGCCGCTCTTCCTCGGCGCCGATCGCGAGGCCTCGAGCCGCCGGCCGATGACGCTGGGGCGGCGCGACGACGGCGCCGCGGGCGTGCTCGTCTTCGACGGCGCGGCCCCGGAGACCGTGGGCGTCACGCCGATCGATCCCGGCGGGGGAGGGCTCCTCGCGCAGCTGAAGCTCGCGCCGTGGTCCACCGCGGCCCGGGGCGATGATCCTCGCTGCAAGGCGCCGGATCCCACCGCCTACCGCGCCCTCGTCGTCCTCGATCCTTCGGCCTGGCTCGCGCTCGATCCCCGCTCGCTCCCCGGCGTGACGCTGGGATCCAAGGCGCTGGCCGAGGTGCGCTGGGGCCGCGAGCGCGTCTGCCTCGTCGCCCTCGACGCGGCCGTCGAGGACACGCGCCGCCGCGGCGACAGCGCGCGCTCTCTCCGCCTCGTGGTCCGCTGGGACGGCCGCGGCGCGACGCCCGGCGGCGCAACTGGCGCGCCCAACGGAGCCCTCAGCGCCCCCGATCTCCGCCAGGATCTCCAGTGCTCGCTCGCGCCGGCCGAGGCCGCGCGATGAGGCCGCGATCGCTCGCCGCCGCGCTGCTCACCGCCCTCGCCGCGGCGTGCAGCGCAGCCTCGCCTTCGGTCCCCGTGGAGCCCGCGCGGCCCGCCGCGCCCGCCGCCGCGCCCGCCGGCCCCGCGCGCTGGCTCGTGCCTGATGGGAGCTTCGTCGAGCACACCGCGGACGGCCTCGATCTCGTCGTGGTCGGCGGGCGCCGCCTCGCGCTGCGCGGGCTCGCCGTCGTGGAGAGCGCGCCTCGGCTCCCCGAGGTGCAAGGCGGCGCCGTCGCCCCGCCGTGGGCCGGCGCCGGGCCGCAGCGCTACGTCTTCTGGAAAGGCCGCGCGCTCTACGGCGCCGCGAGCTTCACCGGCGAGCTCCACGCCCTCGCCTCGCTGCCCGGGGAGCCGCGCGGATCGTTCGACTGGCTCGGCGGCGTCGGCCTCGTCCTGCCGGGCGGCGCCGCGGTGATCGCCCCGAGCACCGCGAGCCTCGCGCCGCTGCCCCTCGCCGCCGCCGCGCACGGCTTCGCGGCCGACGCCCGCCGCGCGCTCGCGGTCGACGTCCTCGGCCGCGCCGCGCTCACGCTCGACGGCGGAGCCACCTTCCGCGACGTCACGAGCGAGCTCGGCCCCGCGCCGCGCGTCGCGCTCCACGGCGACGCCCTCGTCGTCACCCAGCGCGACGGCCGCGAGCGCTTCATCCTCGCGTCGGGCGAGATCGTCGCCGCCCACACCGCGCCCGGCGCGAGCCTCCACGATCGCTCGCGCCGCCCCGATCTCGACGCCGGCGCCTGGCCTCCCAACGCCTTCCGGAGCGTCCTCGACGCGGCGGTCAACGCCGGCCTCCCGCTGCCCGACGGCGGCGCGGTCATCGTCGATCGCGGCTTCGTCGGCCGCCTCGATCTCACCACGCTCCGCGCCGCCTCGGTGACGCCGATCCCCGCCGTCGCCGACGCCGAGTGCATCCCCATCCGCCAGGGATCCGCGGTGCTCCTCGTCTGCGGCGACAAGGATCGCGCGACCGTCGTCGACGTCACCGGCACCCCGCGGATCGAGCGCACCTTCGACGTCCCCGCCTCCACCAAGCGCGACCGGTTCACCGGCAGCGACGACGGCGGGCTCGGCTTCCTCGGCCCCTGCGATCCCGCGGCGCCCGCGCCCCGCCTCGCCGCGCTGCCCGACGACAACGCCGCCTTGCCCGGCCGCAGCGCCGTCTTCTGCGCCCGCGCCTCGCGCGACGTGTGGATCGAGCACCGCGTCGATCCCGACGACGCCGCGGATCTCGTGACCTGGATCCCGCGCCCCGGCGGCGGCGCCGTCGCCCTCGTCGCGCGCCCCGGCTCCTTCCTGCGCGACGCCGATCGCGTCGAGGTGCGCGGCGCGCTCCGCATCGTCCGCGTCGCCCGGAGCGAGCCGCCGCTGAGCTTGCCGCCCTACGGCCCCCGCGCCGGCCTCGTGCTCGATCGCGCCTTCCACGCCGACGCCGACAACGTCCTCGACGGCTGGATCCCCAGCACGAGCGGGTCCACCGGGCAGAGCGCCGTCACCATCGACGCGCGCGGCCGCGTGCGCGGCTACCCGCTCCCGCTCCACGCGCAGGTCAGCCACATCGCCGGGGCCTTCGGGCTCCTCGCCGGCGACGACGACCAGCTCTTCGAAACGACCGATCGCGGCCACACCTGGATCGCCGTGGAGCCGCCGCCGGGCGAGGTCTCGTCGTACAGCACCCAGTGCTCGCCGGTCGGCTGCCGCGTCGGCTCGTTCGTTCGCCTCGGCTGGTCGAGCGCAGGAGCGCCGCCCTCCGCCGAAGCACCGCGCTCGCCCGCGCCCTCGTGGCCGCGCCCGCCTCCGCCGCCCCCGCTGGTCGCGCTCCGCTGCCGCTTCGACGGACCCGCCGCGGGGCGGCGCGCCGCGGAGGCCTCCGGGTTCGGCGCCCCCGCGACGCCTCCTGTCGCCAGAGGCTCGGTCCGCATCGGCCAGCAGGGCGCCGTCCAGATGACCTGGAACAGCTCGCTCCCGGCCCCGCAGGGCGACGCCGAGATCGCCTGGATCCCGCCCCTCGATCCCGCCGGGGTGATCCGCCGCGTCACCCTCGCGCTCGGCGCGCCGGGCCTCGCGCTCCCGACGCAGCGCCCCTACGAGGCCCGCCTCGGCTACCTCCTCGAGCCCCACGGCGAGCTCGCGCTCATCCCCACTGGCCGCCGCGAGATCTGCCTCGACGGCCTCCTCGATCGCGCCGGCGTCACCCGATCCCTGGGCGGCTGCGCCGGCGATCAGACCGTCGGCGTCGAGCTCGCCGATCGCCTGATCTTCGCCCAGCCGCTGGCCACCTCCCTCGTCGTCTCGTCTGCCGCGTCGCCCGCGCGGCCGACGTCCCTCCGCGAGCTCGCGCGCCTCCCCGCGGCGATCACCTCGGGCTTCTCCTTCGGCGCCGGCGCCCGCGGCGGCGCCCCGGTCCTCGTCGCCGTCGACGTCTTCGGCGAGGCCCTGCTCGCGCCGATCGATCCCGATCGCGGCGCGCTCGGCCCCTCCGAGCGCCTGCGCCCGCTCACCGCCCTCGCGCTCGGCAAAGACCCCTCCTGCAAAGGCACCACCCCCGCCGCCGAGGCCCGCGTGGTCCTGCCCTTCGAGTCCTCGATTGGCCTCGTGAGCGGCGCTCTCCCCGGCGTCAACGCCGTGGGATCGAGCGGTGTCGCGGTGATCCGCTGGTCGAAGGAGAGGGCCTGTCTCGACGCCGTGGAGATGGCGGTGCGCGACGAGCGCTACGAGACCGAGCTCAGCACCTACGACCCTCCAGGCTCGGTGCGAAAGCTCATCGCGCGCTTCGGCGCCGCCTTCGCTGGCAAGGGGAGCACGAGGCCGTCGAGCCAGGACAGCCACGCTGGCCTGGTGTTGATCACCCCCGGCAGCGAGATCCGCCAGCCCATCACCTGCGATGGGCTCGCCCCCGCGGCGCCGCCGCGCCCTTGACGCGGTATCGGTAAGCGGAGGTGTAATGCGCCAGGAGGTCGCGCGTCAGCACCGAGGAACAGCGCAGACGTGGCCGCCGCGGCGACGCCTGCCCCACCGACACGAGGAGATTCCCATGAGCGCTTCCCCCAGCCCGACCTCCACCCCTTGCCCTTGCGACCCTTGCCACGCGCCCTCGTGCGGCTGTGGTGACCGCGGCGCCGCCGCTCCCCCGGAGCGCTCGGCCGGCTGTTGCTGTGGCTCGCGCTGCGGCTGTGGCGCCGCGTGCGACTGCCCGCCCGGGTGCGGCTGCGCGAGCTGAACGATCCGCGAGCGCGCCCCGCGACGAGGCCCTGGAGAGCCTTTCCCGCAGTCAGACCGGGACAGGCTCTTGGACAGGCCCCGTCGCGGGGCGCCATGCTCTCTCCGCTCCTCCGCGACAGGACACGATCATGCCCGCTCTCCCCGCCGAGCTCCCCGCTCCCGATGACGACGCCGCCGCCGGCCTGACGCCGGAGATCCTCCGCGCCCTCGTCGCCAACCACGCCGCCTTCCTCGCCTTCCTCACGCGCCGCGTGGGCCGCCGCGACGTCGCCGAGGAGATCCTCCAGGAGGCCTTCGTCCGCGGCATCGGCCGAGGATCGTCCCTGCGCGACGGCGAGCTGGCCACCGCGTGGTTTTACCGGCTCCTCCGCAACGCCCTCGTCGATCACCACCGCCGCCGCGACGCCGAGCAGCGCGCCCTCGAGGCGGCGGCCGGCGAGCCTCTGCCCGCCCCGCCGGAGCCCGATCACGAGCTGATGGGGGCGGTGTGCGCCTGCGTCGGCTCCCTCGCCGCCGCGCTCAAGCCCGAGTACGCCGAGGCCCTCCGGCAGGTCGAGATCGACGGCGAGAGCGTGCAGTCCTACGCCGCCGCGACCGGCATCACGCCGGGCAACGCCGCCGTGCGCGTCCACCGCGCCCGCGAGGCCCTGCGCCGGAAGCTCGCCCAGTGCTGCGGCACCTGCGCGACGCACGGCTGCCTCGACTGCACCTGCGCGCGACCCTCCGGATCGCCCGCGCGCGAGAGCGGCGCTGTCTCTTACCGAGGCGCGAGCTCGTAAGGATCAGGTTTGGTGACAGCGCTTGCTGCCGGGATCGGCGCGCTGTCGCCCGTGTTCTTCGGCTTGAGCTGAAGCGCGATATCCACCCTCAGGTCCTTGTCGAAGACCGCGAGGCGGCTCTGCGGGAAGAACCCGACCGCCTCGAACTGGAGGCGATGGACCGCGCCGTCCTTGAGGAACTTCCCCTCGAACGGGTTGGACGGGAGCGCCGCGCCGTCGACGAGGATCCGCGTCTCGGCGGGGCTCGCCGTCACCTTGGCGTGCAGGTACGAGCCGGCCGGCGTGAGCGCAGGAGGGGTGTTCGCCCCCGCCCGCGAGCTCGCGCTGCTGCTGAGCGCCGGAGCGTCGCGCGCCGCGCTGCCAGCCGGCTTGGCGGCGGCCGACGTCTGCGAGGAGAGCAGCCAGCCGGTGACGACCACCGCGAGCACCGCCGCCCCGAGCGCCACGAAGAAGGGCGTCCGCGAGTGCATCGCCAGCGCGGGCAGCTCCGGCTCCGAGCCGAGCACCGCGCCGAGCAGCGTGTTGCGCGGGCGCTCGCTCGGTGTCGGCGGCATGGGCACCGGTATCGAGCTCACCGGCGACCGCCGCGAGCTCGCCGGCGGGTAGACGCTCCCGGGCGAGTGGCTCGAGGGCGGGTAGCTCCCCGCGTCGGGCGGCGGGGGGATCGAGCCGCGGATCTCGGGCAGCGTCCCGCGCATCTGCAGCTCGCGCTTGGTCTCGGGGGCGTCGTCGAGCGCGGCGAGCTGGCGATCGATGATCCCGCGCAGCTCCGCGCGCTGCTGCGTGAAGAGATCGCGCACGTACGCGCCCACCTCCTCGGCGGTGACCTTGAAGCCGAGCTTCTCGATGCACGGCTCGAGCTCGGCCCGCATCGCCGACGCGCTCGCGTAGCGCTCGTCCGGATCGCGGGCGAGGGCGCGCTCGGAGATCGCCGCCAGCTCCGGCAGCACGCCGGGCACGACGTCGCGCACCCGCGGCATCTCCTTCAGCAGATTGACGAGGATCTCCGGATCCCCGAGGCCCTGCCAGAGGCGCTTGCCGGCGATGGCCTCCCACAGCATCACGCCGACCGAGAACACGTCGGCGCGCCCATCGATGTCGCACGAGGGCGAGAACGCCTGCTCCGGCGCCATGTACGAGACCTTGCCCTTGAGCACCCCGACCTGCGTCTCCACCATCCGCCGCGCCGCGCGCGCGATCCCGAAGTCGACGATCTTGGTCTGCCCGTCGTAGGTCACGAAGACGTTCTGCGGGCTGATGTCGCGGTGGACGACGTGGAGCGGCGACCCGTCGTAGTCCTCGAGATCGTGCGCGTACTGGAGCCCCGCGAGCACGTCGCAGAGGATGTGGAGGGCGATGCCGAGCGGCACCTCGCTCTTCTCCTGCCGCGCCCGCGCGAAGACGCGGTTGAGCGGCTGGCCGTCGAGGTACTCCATGGCGATGAAGTACTTCTCGTCGGTGACGCCGACCTCGTTGGTCTGCACCACGTTGCGGTGGTTGAGGCGCGCCGCGAGCCGAGCCTCGTCGAGGAACATCGCCCACAGCTCCGGCTCGTCGGTGAGGTTCTGCCGGAGCCGCTTGATCACCAGGAGCTTGTTGAACCCCGCCGGCCCCACCGCCACCGCGAGGTAAACATCGGCCATCCCGCCGTGGCCGAGAGCCGCGATGAAGCGGTGTTTTCCGCCTGAAGTGGACGGTTCATCGAAGCGTGCGGGAGCCTCCTCACCGTCGTCGATCCTCCCCCTCGCCTCCTCCACGAGCGAATGCTTCCTGCGTCGCTCCCGCCCGTCAAGCCTCTCTGCGCCCATGCTCTGTCACGGGTGCGTGACAGGTCGGAGCGCCGCCCCATCGACACTGGGGGCCGGCGCGAAGCCCAATTCACACTAGAGATAACCTCCGAGCTCGTGCATCAGCAGAAAGCCCGCCAGGAAAAGGCCGCTCAGCGCCAGCAGCAGCGCCAGAACGAAGCCGAAGCTCAGGAGTGGCAAGGGAGGGCGAGCGCGCTTGGCGTCCTCGAGCTCGGAGCGCAGGCGGGAGTTCTCGCGCTCCAAGCGCTCGATGGTGAGGCTCGCGATCGCACGTTCATCGCGGAATGGAGACGTCACGAGACCACACTAGCAGGGGCCTTCAGGCCTCGCGACCATGGTTTCAGCGACTCGCGTCGTTCACGCCGCGCTCACGCTGCCTGCCCGCGTCACGCTCACCCGGATCGGTTGCGCATGAAGTCAGCGACCTCGGCGAAGCGCGGCTCCAGGAAGGCGCGAAGCTCCGCGCTGACACTGGACTCCTCGAGCGCCAGGATCATGCAGCGCATCCACGCATCGCGCATGGCGACGTCGACGGGCACGGCCGCGTGGCGCATCCGCAGCCGCGGGTGCCCGTTCTGCGCGATGTAGTCCTGAGGTCCGCCGAGCCAGCCAATCAGGAAGAGCGCGAATCGGTCACGGCTCCGGGGCGACACTCGGCCGGCCTCGTCGAGCTGGTGCAGCCGAGCCAGCGCAGGCTCGGTGCGATCCATCGCGTCGTAGAAGCGCTCCACCAGCGCCCGCACCGGGGGCTCGCCGCCGATGGCCTCGAAGGGGATCATCTGCTCGCTCATCGGCCGCCGATCTAGCGCATCGATGGCCTGGATTCTCCCTGGATCTCGGGCCGCGCGCGCGCGGGCTCCGCTCGGCGCCGGATCGAACGTAAAGTCCGCCGATGCCGAGCCGACGTGCTCCTCGCCCCTCTCCGCCGCTCGCGGGGGCCGCCGCGCTCGCGTGCGCGCTGTCCGTCGCGCGCGCCTCTGCCGATCCCGCCCCGGTGCAGCTCGCCTGGGTCCGCGGGCCGGGCGCGGAGGCTTGCTCCAGGCAGTCATCGATCGTCCAGCAGGTGACGGCTCGGCTCGGCCGGAGCCCGTTCAGGGCCGACGCAGAGCTCTCGATTGACGCGTACGTGACCCACGTCGAGGCCGGCTGGCGCGCCGAGATCTTCGTGAGGGATCGAGAAGGCAAGCTCACCGGCGCGCGCGAGCTCACGAGCGAGGCCTCGGACTGCGGCGCCATCGAGTCCGCGACGGTGCTCGCGCTCGCCCTGGCCATCGATCCCGAGGCCGCCTTGCGCCCGCCCGCGCCCGCGCCGCCTGCGCTCACGACCGCGCCTGCGCCCATGCCCGCAGCGCCCGCTCCGGCGACAGCGCCCGCGCCCGCTCCCGCGACAGCGCCGCTCCCCGCGTCAGCGCCGCCTCCTCCTCGCGCGGATCCGCCCCTCGAAGCCGGCCTTGGCAACTCGGGTGTCGCCCTGCGAGGCGAGATCGCCTTGGGGCTCTTGCCCCGGGCCGCCGCGGGCCTCTCTCTCGCGGGGCGCGCGGCGATCACCGAGCGCTGGGCGCTCACGGCCGAGGCGCTGTGGATGCCCGAGGTCTCCGCCGCGGATGATCGCTTCGCCTTCGGCCTCTCCGCGCTCGCGCTCGGCGCCTGCGCGGGCGTGGTGCGCTCCTCGCGCGCCGAGCTCTCCGCGTGCGGCGCGCTCTGGGGCGGCGCGCTCCACGCGGTCGTCCGCGGGCTGCCCGCCGTCGAGCCGGGCGACAGCGCCTGGGCCGCCGTCTCGGCCACGCCGCAGCTGCGTCTTCGCCTCGGCGGCCACCTGCACCTCGACCTCGGCGCCCAGCTCCTCGTGCCCCTCCTGCGGCGACCGTTCCAGGTTGCCGGCTGGTCCTCGCCGGTGTTCCAGCAGGCGCCGGCGGCCTTTCTCCCGTTCGCGGGCCTCGGCGCCAACTTTCCTTGAAGGTTCTCGCCCGGACCTCGCATTCAGTCGCTGCTTGTCCGCCCTCCTCGCTCCCGTGTCGCCGCCCGGCGCCCAGCGCTCGGCGCCGGCCCCGGCGCGGCCGCTCGACGTGGTGGCCGTGCACGATCTCCACGCCTCCTTCGTCTGGTGCTCGCTCCAGCGCCTCGGCGTGCGCGCCCCCGATCTCGACGACGTGTTCCAGGAGGTCTTCCTCGTGGTCCACAAGCGGCTCCACACCTTCGACGGCTCCTCGCAGCTCACCACCTGGCTCTTCAGCGTCTGCCTGCGCGTCGCGGCGGCGCACCGCCGGCGCGCGTGGTTCCGGCGCGAGACGCCCACCGACCATTTCCCCGACGTCGAGGAGGCGTCGAGCCGCCGCCCGGACGAGCTCCTCGCGGCCCGGCAGGCCCGCGCCCTCGTGGAGCGCGCCCTCGACAAGATGGACCTCGAAAAGCGGGCCGTCTTCGTGATGTTCGAGATTGACGAGCTGCCGTCGGAGGAGATCGCCGTCACGCTCGGGGTGCCGATCGGCACGGTCTGGTCCCGGCTCCACACCGCGCGAAAGCAGTTTCAAGCCGCGCTGACGCGTCTCCAGGCGAAGGTTGCACGAGGAGGTGCCCCATGAACAGGCCGACCCGCTGGCGCGATCAGGGCCCCGACGACGTGCGCGAGCTGCTCCGTCACGCGCCCAGGACCCGCGATCTCGGCCCCGACGATCGCGCGCGGACCCGCGCCCGCGTCGCGCGGCTGGGCGGCATCGCCGCCGTCGCCGGAGGCCTCACGCTGATGCAGAGCGCCGCCCTCGGCGCGGGCCTCGCGGTGCTCACGGTGCTCGCGGTCGAGGTCGCGCCGTCCTCCTGGTTCTCGTCCGCGCCGCCCCTCGCTCCTGCGCCCCCGCCTGCTCCCTCCACCGTCCTCGCGGCCGCGCCGCTCGCCTCCGCCGCTCCCTCCTCCGAGCCGCCGCTCGCGCCCTCGCCTCCGCCCCTCGATGCGCTGCCGCCGCGCTCCGCATCGCGCCGCCCCGAGGCGCCGCCGCTCGCCGACGATGCTCCCGCGCCCCCGCCCGCTCGCGCCGCGGACACGCTCGCAGAAGAAGCGGCGCTGCTCGAGCGCGCCCGCGCGGCCCTCGCCTCGAGCCCGAGCTCCGCGCTCCAGCGCACCGAGGAGCACGCCGCGCAGTACCCCGCCGGCAAGCTCGGGGTGGAGCGCGAGCTCCTGGCCATCGACGCGCTGGGCCGCCTCGGCCGCCGGGCCGAAGCGCGGGCGCGCGCCGAGTCGCTGCTCGAGCGCGCCCGCGGCAGCCTCTACGAGGAGCGCCTCCGCCAGCTCCTCGACGGCCTGCGCTGAGCGCGCGATCGGCCTCCTCCAGCAATCGTCGGCGGCGGTGACGATTGTGCGAAGGTCGACGCGTCGACCTCGCATCAAGCCCTCACAGGAGGTCAATCATGTCACTTCGTCTTGCTTCGTTCTCGCTCGTCGCCGCCCTCATCGCCGCCGCCGGATGCACGAGCTCCATCAGCCTGGTCGGCTCGACCAGCACCACCGGCAGCGGCGGCGGCTCCGGTGGTGACTCCAGCACCTCGGGCAGCATCGCGAGCGGCACCGGAGGCAACTCCATCGGCACCGGAGGCAGCGCCATCAGCTCGGGCAGCCTCGCGAGCGGCACCGGAGGCGGGCCCAGCGGCACGGGCGGCGCCTCGAGCGGCACAGGAGGCGCCTCGAGCGGAACGGGCGGCGCCTCGAGCGGCACCGGCGGCCCGTGCGACCACCCGTGCCCGACCGCGGGGGCCACGCGCTGCACCGGCAACGCGATCCAGACCTGCATGCAGACCGCCACGTGCCTCGCGTGGGGAGGGAGCACCTCGTGCCCCGCGGGCGAGGTGTGCAGCAACGACGCCACCCACTGCCTCGCGCAGCCCGACATCTGCAACGGCAGCTCCGAGTGCGGCTGCGGCTGCGGCTGCGCCGCCAACCAGTGCTTCTGCACGGGCGCGCTCCCGCCGACGTGCGCCAGCGACGCCGAGTGCGGCCCCGCCTGCGCCGGCTACATCTGCGTCGCCAACTACTGCGTGAGCGCGAACTAAGGCAGCGACCGCGATCCTCGATCAATTTGTGCAGATACAGCGTATTAGAACCGCGCGCGCCAGCGAGCGGACCAGAGCCCCGCGCGCCAGCAAGGGGACCTTTCGCCAAGGTGTCCGCTTGCTGGCGCGCGCGGCTCTGGTCCGCTTGCTAGCGCGCGCGGTTCCAACCTTGTGTTGGCGCAGGATCGTGATCGCTGATTTAGCCCTTCGCCTTCGCCTGCGCCTTCGGCGCCTTCGCCTTCGGCGCCTTCCCCTTCGCTTTCGGCGCCTTCGCCGCCGGCGCTGACTTCGCCGCGGGCTTCACCCGCGGCGTCGTCTTCTTCTTCTCGCCGGGGATCTTCCCGACCCGCACATCGCCCGCGAGGATCATCTCGCACGCGCGCAGCGCCTCGTCCTCGAAGTCGGGCGACGTCGACGGGAGCACCTGCCAGCCCGTCACGCCGCTCCCGAACACGGTGATCGATCGCAGGCTCGGCAGCTCGCGGCGCAAGCTCTCGTGGTGATCGAGGGTCGTCGCCACCCACACGCCGCAGTCCGGATCCGCGCCGCCCTTGTCGCGCAGGACGAGCATGATCTTCTCGCCCACGTAGACGGCGGTGCACCCGAACATCGGCCGCGTCTCGGGGTGCGCCGCCTCGAGCGCGTCGAGCACGAAGGGGTGGGGGAGGGGCTTCTTCTTCTTCGCCGAGAAGATCGCCTCCCCGGCGGGGACCTCGAGGGCGCGGCGAGGCGTCTTCGACTTCATGCGATCACGCGCTCCGGTGGGACACGTGCCCGACGAAGAAGGGCCCCATCTTGGCGATGAACTCCGACGTCTGCCGCGTCTTGCGCATCGTCTGCACGAGGTGGCTGAGCGGGTGCAGCTCCTTGCCGACGAGCCCGATGACGAACTCGTTGTCCTCGGCGTCGATGCCATGGCACGCGAGCCGGATGTCGTGCGCCAGATCCTGCGCCCCGTACGCCATCCCGATCGTGGCATGCTCGCGCAGGATCCCGCCCTGCTCCTGCGGCTCGAGCTTGGCGAACGCCCCGTTGCGCCGGAGCGGATACCAGACATGCCACTCCATCATCGGGTTGAGCACGTTCTGCACCGCCCGATGAATGAGCGCATGCTCGAGCTCCGGCTCGTGCCCGAGGCTGTAGGTCCGCCCGAGCATCCCGAACGAGGGCCGGATCACCACGCTCTTGAGGTGCTCCGTCGCGAAGATCGGCCGCACGTTGTTGACGAAATGCGCCGGATTCTCGTTCCACGTCAGCAGCCCGACCCCGCGCGGGTTCATCGTGTCGGCATACACGACCCCCTGGATCTGCCGCCCGATCAGCTCCTTCGCCGCCTCCGCCGCGACATAGTCGGCCGCCTGCCCCTCGGGCACATCGAAGACCAGGAGCTGCATGAAGAGGCGCCGGTTCATCGCCTGCTTCTCGCCCTCCTTCTTGCCGCCGTACTCGTTGACATCGATCGTGGGCAAGCCGGGCGCCTTGTGAGCTTCGGGAGCAGCGCCGGGAGCGCCGGGAGCAGTGGGGTGACTCATAGGCGGCGCATTCTGCCCCGAGAGGAGAAAAGAGGACAGGGGCGCGTGGGTTCGTTCGGGCGCCCAGCCGCGCGGGGCGGCGCGAGGAGCTTCACCGCTTCGCCAGAGCAGCGTAGGGTGCCCGCCGCCGGGCTGATGCACGCCGAAGTCCTCGCCGCGCAGGCGCGCGACGCGTATCCGCCGGCCGGCGACGGGAGGTTTTGTGAGGCGCTCGTCGAGACGTCGTCGCATGGACAGAGACTGGCATGCTCTCGACAGGCACTCTCGACACCACCTTACGACGGTGACGTCGGCGGCGCGGCGGTCGAAGGAAGGGAAGGAGAAGGAAGAAGCGATCAGCCCACACCCTTGAAGAGGTACTTCACTTGGTCGGGGGTCCAGCCTGCCGCTCGCTCGGTAGGTGCGGTCGGCGGACGTGAGGGGTAGACCGCGCTGCCCTTCTCGCCGCTCGGGCCCCGGGACCAACCTGTCGCGCTCGCTGCGGCCCTCTCCGGGAGCCCCGCGGCGCGAGGAAGGATTCCATGATTCAAGCGGGGCAATCTGCGGGGCAGTTGCAGGCGTTCTCGCCCTTCCCGCACACTCCATCGCCGCACAGGGCGCACACGGAGACGCTGTCGATCCCTGTCTGATCACAGCCATCCGGCAGTCCGTCCACGGCTGGGGGGAAGGCGTTGCCAGGAGTGATCTCTGGAAGGCGCGAGAGGCCGTCGCAGCACCGCGCACAGATGACCTTGCCTTCGATCTCGCCGCCCTGGGGGACGCAGGCGCCGTACACGCCGCCGAACTGAAAGCACGTGCCCGACGGTGCGCCTGAGCAGCAGCTGGTCCCCGCGTCCTGCAGGCAGCATCGGTAGGGGCCGATCGTCTCGTAGGCCGGTGAGGCGTCGGCGCCGGCGTCGGCGGCCTTGCTACCGCAGTTCGAACGTGACGAAGGACAGGTCGCGGAGTCGCGGGCGCTACATCCGGCGATGGCCAGGAACAATGCAAGGAGAAGAGTCGGTTTCATATTCACCCAGCCCCATGGAGCGCGAGTGATCTGCCAGCAGAGCGCTGGCTTCGGGGCGCTCACGACGATTTTTAGCACCGTTCTAAATCAGCGACCGCGATCCTGCGCCAACACAAGGCTTGGAACCGCGCGTGTTAACAAGCGGACCAGAGCCGCGCGTGTTAACAAGCGGACCCTTGA
>FSTQ01000539.1_pt1 | contig 22434 bp, 19 predicted proteins | sample 1637281 | NCBI WGS metagenome assembly FSTQ01 (sample SAMEA3914818, study PRJEB12502) | metagenome | biome: forest; material: soil | place: Canada | collected 2010-06-26 | depth 0.1 m
CCCCGCCGTGCTCCGCGCCGGCTGCCGCCACTTCGCGGGCATCCCGCAGGACCCGGTCGATCTCGCCGCCGCCGCGCTCCACGCGGCTCCCCTGCTGGCCAGGTCGCTCTCTCGCCGCGCGCGGGAGATCGCCCTGGCGCGGCTCCCGGCCCTGGCCTGCTGCGAGAAGCCTCCTTCGTGAAGCGCCGGGTCCTCGTGCTCGGCGGCGGCGTCGCCGGCCTCAGCGCCGCGCAGGAGCTCGCCGCGCGCGGCTGCGCGGTCGAGGTGATCGAGGCGCGCGCCGAGGCCGGCGGCAAGGCGCGGAGCGTGAGCATCCCGGGATCGGGCACGGGGGGGCGGCGCGACTTGCCCGGGGAGCACGGGTTTCGCTTCTTCCCCGGCTTCTATCGCCATTTGCCCGATACGATGTCTCGTATCCCCTTCGGGCGGCAAAGGGACGGCGTGCTCGGCAACCTCGTCCCGGCGACCGAGGTCCAGATCGCCGTGGCGGGGAGGCGGCCAGTCATCCTCCCGGCGCGGCTCCTGGCGCACCCTCGCGGCCTCCTCGGAGCGATGGAGTCGCTCCTCGACTTTCGCGAGCTCGGGATTCCTCGGGCGGAGTCGCTCTTCTTTCTCCAGCGCTTGCTGGTCTATCTCACCAGCTCGGACGAGCGCCGGATGGGCGAGCTCGAGAACATCTCCTGGTGGGAGTTCATCGAGGCGGATCGGCGCAGCGCCGCTTACCAGATCTATTATGGCCGCGCGCTGACTCGGGCCCTCGTGGCGGTGCGCGCCGAGCGGGGGAGCACCCGCACCACCGCGTCCACGTTCCTCCAGCTCGCGCTCGATCTGCTCGCGCGCGGGCGGACCTTCGATCGCGTGCTCGACGGCCCCACCAGCGACGTGTGGATTCGCCCCTGGATCGAGCACCTCCGCGCGCTGCGCGTGCGGCTCACGTCGGGCGCGCGCATCGAGGCCATCCACTGCGACCGGGGCCGGATCACGGGCGTCACGGTCCGCCGCGCCGACGGCTCGCGGGCCCGGCATACCGCGGACGACTACATCGCGGCGCTGCCGGTGGATGTGTTGATCCCCCTGGTCACCGCGCCCATCGCGGCTGCGGCTCCGGCGCTGTCGCGGCTCTCGCGCTTGACGACCGCGTGGATGGGCGGGCTCCAGCTCTACCTGCGCCGCGATGTCCCGCTGGTTCATGGCCACACCATCCTCCCGGGCACGCCCTGGGCCCTCACCGCGGTCTCGCAGGGCCAGTTCTGGCGAGAGGGACTCCGCGGCTACGGGAGCGGCGAGCTGCGCGGGCTGCTCTCGGTGTGCATCTCCGACTGGGAGGCGCCGGGGATCGTCTATGGCAAGCCGGCGCGCGCGCTCACGTCGCCCGAGCAGCTCCGTGAAGAGGTCTGGGCCCAGCTCGTGCAGGGCCTGGAAGGGCGGGGGGATCGGCCGCTCGTGCGCGAGGATGTGATTGGCTGGTTCCTCGATCCGAGCCTGTCGTTCCAGGGCGGCCGGCCTCCGCGCAACGAGGAGCCTTTGCTGATCAACACCGTGGGCTCCTGGAAGAACCGGCCCGAGGCGGTGACCGAGATACCCAATCTCTTCCTCGCCGCCGACTTCGTCCGCACCCACACCGACGTGGCCTCGATGGAGGCGGCCAACGAGGCGGCGCGCCGCGCCGTCAACGGCGTCCTCGCGGCGGCGGGGGCGACGGCGGACGCGTGCCCGGTGTGGCGCCTCGACGAGCCGGCGGTCTTCGCGCCCCTGCGCGCGCTGGATCGCCTGCGTTTCCAGCGCGGGAGGCCTCACCTCGGCTACCAGGGCGCCGCGGCCGCGCTGGAGGAGCCCCTCCCATCTTCGCGCCCGGAAGCCCGCGCCGCTGTGATAGGGTCCGACCTCGGGAGACCGCCTTGAGCCTTCGCAAAAAAATCTGGGACGACACCACGACCCTCGACGCCCTCGCGGACTACCTCGACGCGCTCGCGCACGAAGAGCGCCTGGCCGAGACGCGGACGCTGAGCCGCCGCGATCAGCGCCGCCTCTACCAGCGCGCCTCCGCCGCAAGGCCCTTGTCGCTCGACGACTTCGTGAGCCCGAAGATCGCCCCGCGGACCGAGGTCATCCACCACGGCCGCAACACCCTCCCGCTGCCGGCGCCGCTCCGCCTCTTCCAGAAGCGCTTCTGTCGCCCGGAGACCGGGGAGGGCCGCCTCTTCGGCTACAACCAATCTCCCTTCCTGCGGCCCATCGGCCCAGGCTTCTTCATCATGGTGCCGACGGCCGGCAAGAGCGCCTGGGAGGCGCGCGGCGCCGTGGTGGTGGACTACTACCAGATCCCCGACGGCCCGGTCGCGGCGGGGTGGCCGGAGGTGGTGCCCAACAGCAAAGGCCTCCAGGTCTTCGTCTATCACCACACGCGGGATTACATGCGCCGCGTGTCGGCGCATGTGACGGTCGGGGCCGCCTACAAGGGGGAGAAGTCGCTCGATCATTACTTCATGCTCTGTCGCGAAGACGTCGGCGGCTGAGAGTCGGAGTCAGAGGAGAAAAGGCACAGTACCGCGACCGTCAGGGAGCGGTGCAGTCGGCTCTCGCGACCTGCACCGCTCCCTGACGGTCGCGGTACTGTGCGTCGCGCTCTTCGAGCCGACATCACTGCTGCCTGACGGTCGCGGTACGGATTGCGCGTGCTCAGCGCCGCTCTCGAAGCTCCTGCCTCCGAGATTTGGCTTGACCTTCCGTCCGCTATGACGGATGCTCGTCCACGAAAACGGAGCGCTCCTTTGACTAGCCCTCGTACAGCTTCCGACCTGCTTCACGCCTCGTCCTCGCGGATGCGCTGTTGCTGTCGCTGTTGCTGTACCGGGGTGGTGGGCCTCGGCGCGGTCGCCTGAGCGATACTGCGCTGACAGCTCACCACCTCTCCCGGGTCGGTGGGCTCTCTCGTGTCATTCGATCATCCAGGCGATCGAGGTTGGCCGGGGTCCGCTGATCTCTGCTGCTTCGCAACGGAGATTCCATGTCGCAAGAGATTCGCCATTACCTCGTTTTCGTCGAGCAGGACAGCCTGCCCGAGGGCGCTCTCCCGGGGAAGGTGGGTGAGGCTTCGCCGCCGCTGCTCTCCTCGGCTCTCGAGGATCATTTCGTGGCGCGCGCTCGGGCCGGAGTGCTCTCCGACGCTGCGGCGGAGGATCTCGCGCTCGCGCCTCATGGGCGCTGTGTCAACCTCGAGCCGGCGGAGCGAGGGTAGCCTCGATGGACGCGCGCGTGAGCCCGGTGGCGGTCGCGTCTCTCCTGGTCGGTCTCGGCGCGGACGAGGCGTGCGTCGCGGCGGCGAGCCTCCTCGTCGCTCGGCCGCCGCCGGCGAAGGCGGATCTCGCGGCCGCGGGGCCGGAAGCGGCGCGGGTCGCCGAGGCGGCGCGGCGGGCGCTCGGGGTTCGCTGGATCGCGGGAGGGCGCACGCCGGCGCGCCACGCGGTCGAGGCGGTGCGCGCCATCGCGGGGGAGAGCCGCGCGCTCGTCGTCGCGCTCGCGGTGGTGCTGGTGCGGCTCCGCGCGGCGGAGCGCGCGGGCGAGCCCGACGCGGCCTTCGCTCGCGAGGCGCTCGCGGTGTGGGCGCCGGCGGCGGCGCTCCTCGGCGTGCGGCCGATCCAGCGCGAGCTCGAGGATCTGGCGTTCAAGATCGCGGATCGCCCGGCCTACGAGGCGGTCGCGCGCTTCGTGGCGCGCTCCCGCGAGGCGCGCGAGGGGGCGCTCCTGGCGGCGCGCGAGGCGCTGCGAGGCGCGCTCGCCGACGGCGCGGTGGAGGCGCGGATCACCGGGCGCGCCAAGCACCTCTGGTCCATCCACCAGAAGCTCCGCGCGCGGCGCGACCGGGAGCCCAACCTCCACGACCTCTTCGGGCTCCGCGTCCTCGTCGAGAGCGAGGCGGCTTGCTACGAGGCGCTCGGCGTCGTCCACGCGGCGTTCACGGCGGTCCCCGCGCGCTTCAAGGACTACGTCGCGCGGCCCAAGGCCAACGGATACCAGTCGCTGCACACGGTGGTCGTCGTCCCGCTCGCGGCCGAGGAGCAGGTGGAGATCCAGATCCGCAGCCGGGCCATGCACGCGCACGCCGAGCACGGGACAGCGGCGCACCTCCGCTACAAGGGCGTGGAGGCGCCGGCGACGAGCCTCCTCGAGGCGCGCTGGATCTACCCGCTCACGCCGAGCGGCGAGGTGCGCCGGCTGCCGCGCGGGGCGACGGCGCTCGACTTTGCGTACGCCATCCACACCGACGTCGGGCGCGGCTACAGCGGGGCGCGGATCGGCGGGAAGCTCGTGAAGATCGACGCGCCGCTGGCGACGGGCGACATCGTGGAGATCCTCCACTCGGCGCGCGCGCACGCGACCGAGGGGCAGCTCGGCCGGGTGCGGACGGCGCGCGCTCGCAACCGGATCCGCGCGGTGCTCCATCGCGGGCGGCCGGGCGGTGCTCTCGTTCGATCGGCCTGACGAGGTGGATCGAACGCGCGGCGCTGGGCGCGGGAGATCGGCTTCGTTCTCCGGGCGCCCCATGCTAGCTGTCCCGCCGTGAAGCAGTACCTCGACCTGCTGCGCCGGATCCTCGACGAGGGGCGCGATCGAGAAGACCGCACCGGCACGGGGACGCGCGCGGTCTTCGGGCACCAGATGCGCTTCGATCTGCGGGAGGGGTTCCCTCTCCTGACGACGAAGAAGCTCCACGTGAAGTCGATCGTCCACGAGCTCCTGTGGTTCCTCCGCGGCGAAACCCACGTGGCCTCGCTCCAGGCGGCGGGCGTCCGCATCTGGGACGAGTGGGCGACGCCGGAGCAGACGGCGCGCTTCGGTCGGAGCGCGGGCGATCTCGGGCCGGTGTACGGGCATCAGTGGCGCAACTTCGGCGCGACGCGCCTGCCTGACGGGAGCTACGCCAGGGACGGCGTCGACCAGATCGCGCGGCTGCTGGAGCAGATCCGGACCAACCCGAGCAGTCGTCGCCTCCTCGTGACGGGGTGGAACCCGCGCGAGGCGGACGAGGTCGCGCTGCCGCCGTGCCACACGCTCTTTCAGCTCTACGTGCAGGACGGCGAGCTCTCCTGTCAGCTCTACCAGCGCAGCGGCGACGTGTTCCTCGGCGTGCCCTTCAACATCGCCAGCTACGCGCTGCTGACGCTGATGATCGCTCACGTGAGCGGGCTCCGCGCCGGGGATTTCGTGCACACGCTCGGCGACGCGCACCTCTACAAGAACCACCTCGACCAGGCGCGCCTCCAGCTCGAGCGCGCGCCGAGGCCGCCGCCGCGCCTCGTCTTGAATCCCGCGGCGCGTGATCTCTTCGCCTTCCAGTTCGAGGATTTCTCGCTCGAAGGCTACGATCCTCACCCGCACATCAAGGCCGAGGTCTCGGTATGACGACGGCGCGCGCCCCGCTCTGCCTGGTGCTGGCCGTGGCCAGGAACGGGGTCATCGGCAAGGCCGGCCAGGTGCCCTGGCGCGTGCCCGAGGACCTCCGGCACTTCCGCCGATCGACGGTGGGCCACGCGGTGATCATGGGCCGCAAGACCTGGGACGAGGTCGGCAAGCCGCTCCCCGATCGGCGCAACATCGTGGTGAGCCGCAAGGCCAATCTGCGGCTCGAGGGGGCCGAGGTGGTGACGTCGCTGGCCGAGGCCATCGCGCTGGCGCGGACCACCGACGAGGAGCCGCGGGTGATCGGCGGCGCGGAGATCTACCGGCTCGCGCTCCCGCTGGCGACGCGGGTGCTGTTGACCGAGATCCAGCTCGAGCCGGAGGGAGACACGTTCTTCGAGCTGGATCGCAGCGAGTTTCGCGAGACCGAGCGCCGGATGGGCGACGATCCGCGCGCGGTCTACGTGACGCTCGAGCGCTAGCCGCCGCGGTTTCGGGCTTCCGGCACCGCGGAAGGTGTGGTTCAACGGGCGAGGTCCACTCGCCTTCTGGAGGTCTCATGAAGCTCGCGCTCGTCTCGATTCTCGCTGTCGCCTCGCTCTCTCTCGCTGCGTGCGAGGACAAGAAGCCCGAGCCCGCGAACGCCGCGGCGACGACGACGGCGGCGGCGACAGGGGCCGCGGCGGCGCCCAAGCCCAGCGCTGCGCCGGCCGGCGGCTGGTAGGCTCGAACGGGCCATGCGGTGCGCTCCACGGGCGGCGCCGGCGCTCGTCCTCGCGCTCTCGGCGCTGATGGGGATCGGCGCTGCGTGCGGGGGGCGCACGCGCTCCGAGCCGGAGGCGGATCCGGCGCCGGCGGTGCCGGATCCGCGCGCGGCGCTCCATGCCTTCGAAGAGGGGCAGCGGGCCTCCACCGATTTCCGCAGGCTCCCGCCCTCGGATCGCTCGCGCGGGCCTGATCCGTACGTGATCCGCGCTCTGCCCGAGGGGGCGGGCCCGGCGCGCTTCGCGGGCATCCTCCGCGGTCGCGATGCGGTGGTGCTGCTCGACGCTTCGCTGCGGGAGCTGAGCCGCGCGGCGACGGCGGCGTCACCGTCGGGGCTCGCGGTCTCAGCCCAGGGCGAGATCTTCGTCGCCGGCGAGCAGGCGACGGCGATCCATCGCTACCTCGTCAAGGACGGGCGCTTGCAGCCCCACGGCGAGCTGGAGACGGGAGCGCCGGCGCTGCGCGACGTGGCGGTGGGGCCCGAGGGCGTGCTCTACGCGGTGGAGGAGCGGCGCGGGCGGCTCCTGTCCATCCCGCTCGGCGGCGGCGAGCGGCGCGAGATCCCGGCGGGGGTGGGCGCATTTCGCGTCGCGCGCGTCGGCTCGCGCGTCCTCGTCGACAGCTTGCTCGAGCACACGATCGTCGCTCACGACGTCGACGCCCGCGGGGTTCCCCGCGCCGAGGCCGCGATCACCATCCGCCACGACGGGCCGCTCTGGGGCTTCGACGCGGTCGACGTCGGCGGTGAGCTCGTCCTCGCGGCGGGCGGCGTCGAGGATCATCCGCTCGATCGCACCGGCGGATCCTTCGGGTACATCGACTCGTTCGTCTTCTTCTACCGCGTCGCCGCGGGCGCGCGCGCGGCCGAGCGGCTCGCGGCGATCAACGTCTCCGCGCTCGGCGTGGTGACGCCGAAGGCCATCCTCTTCCGCGCGGTCAGCGGCGGCTTCGAGGCTCGCGTCGCCGGCTACGGCAGCGATCGGTTGCTGACGATCGCCCTCGGCCCGCTGGGATCGCCGGGCTCGCCGCGGACGGCGACCATCAAGCTCTTCCCGGGCATCGCGGCGATCACGGCGGGGCCCGGGGGCACGATCTTCGGCGCGGATCCGCTGCTCGACGCCTGGATCGGGATCGCCGGCGACGCGCCGTTCCTCGTGCACGCGGAGGAGGCGGGCGAGCACCCGCCCGAGCCCACCCCGGCGTCACGCCTCGGCGAGGCGCTCTTCTTCACCACCGCGATGGCGCCGTGGACCTCGTCGGAGGGGCCGCTCAGCCGCTTCACCTGCGAGACGTGCCACTTCGAAGGCCACAGCGACGGGCGCATCCACGCCACCGGCCGCGGCGACATCCACGCCACGACCAAGCCGCTGCTCGGCCTCTTCAACAACCGGCCCCACTTCTCGCGGGCGCTCGATCCCGATCTCACCACGGTGGCCGACAACGAGTTCCGCGTCGCCGCGGCGAAGAGCGATCACGATCCCTGGTTTTACGCCGACGTGGAGTCGCAGCCGTGGATCCTCGGCCTCGGCGTGGCCGAGCGCGAGCTCGATCCGGTGTCGCTGCGTCGCGCCCTGATGACGTTCTTGATGGACTTCACCCACCGGCCCAACCCGGCGGCGCTGGCGATCACGGCGTTCGATCCGCGCGCGCGTGCCGGGGCCGAGGTCTTCGCGCGCCGCTGCGAGGGCTGCCACGCGGCGCGGTTGATCTCGGACGAGCCGGCGTCGCGCGCGGCCCCGGTCGAGTGGGAGCGCCTCGTGCTCTCGCGCGAGGGCGCGATCGTCTGGGGCATGAACGAGTACCGGAAGACGGGGATCGAGCCCTACGTCCACGAGCTCGGCGCGCGCGTGCCCTCGCTGCGGAGGCTCTACAAGAAGCGGCCTTACTTCACCAACGGCTCGGCGAAGACCCTGCGCGAGGTGCTCGATCGCGCGCGCTTCGGCGGAGCGCCGGGGTTCTTCCACGACGGCGCTCCCGCGGGCCTCGAGGCGCTGAGCGAGCAGGAGAAGTGCGCGCTCGAGGCGCTCCTCGATCTGCTCTGAGGGATCGGATCACGGCGCGGCGGCGTGGACGATGGCCACGGCGTCGAGATCGAAGCCCGTCGTCCCGTCCAGTCCGGCGGTGGTGTGCAGATCGACGATCTTGATGAAGCGCGCCTCCTTCACGCCGATGGTCGCCAGATCGAAGGCGTCGCCGCCGGCCGCCGCGGGATCGCTGGGCGAGATGCCGTTGCTCGGGCTCGAGTAGACGGGGTGCCAGCCGGCGCAGCCGTCATAGGGCAGCGCGTCCTGCTTGCAGGGGAACGCCGTCCAGGCGACGCCGTCCTCCGAGACGCTGATCTCGGCGAGCTCTTTGAAGGGTTTTCCCCCGGCCAGGAAGGCGTTTTCGAAGACGATGAAGTCCGCGCCCGCGCCGTCGACGATGGAGTTGCCGCCGAAGCCGACGACGATCACGCCGCCTTCGCCGAGCGAGAGGACGTCGGTGCTGCCGCCGTGATCGCCGCCGCCGTGGGGCGGGCCGTAGACGACCTCGGGGAAACGCTCTTGCCCGAAGCCCGCGCCTGGGCCCGGCGCGAAGCTCTCCACGCAGGAGATCAGCGTCGTGGCCGGCGCTGCGGCGTCGCAGCCCGCGGCGATCGGCGCGCCGCCTCCGGTGCCGGTCGCGCCGCCGCTGCCGCCACTGCCGCTGCTGCTCGGGCCGGCGCTGCTCTGCTCCGAAGAGGTGGTGTCGCTGCTGCTGCAGCCGAGGGGGAAGAGGCAGAGAGAGGCAGCGATCAGCAAGGTTTCACGGCGCATGCGCCGGGGTTACCAGGGGGCTGCTTCGAACACCAGTCAGCCCGGCTGGAAGATCGGGATGAAGCTGGCCACGATCGCGAAGCACACGGCGGTGCTCGCGATCATCAGGCCGGTGCCGGCGAAGATCATCCGTCGCGAGCGGCGGAGCGGGGCGAGGACGGCGAGCGCCGAGAGCGCGGCGGCGGCGGCGAGCGCGGCGGGGATGAACCACGGAGCGAGCGCGAGCTCGGTGTACGCGGGCATCGCGGTGTTGAACTCGGCGAAGGCGCGGGCGATGGCGGCGCGCGATCGGAAATGAAAGAAGAGGCCGAGCACCGCCACGCCGATCTCGGAGGCGAGGATCACGTAGAGGGCCAGGTTCCGTCGCACGGGGAGCGCGTAACGTCTCCGCGCTCGGGCGGCGAGCCGAATCCGTAGTAAGGAATCAGCGTGATTCATCGCGCTCCGTTCCCTCGCTCGTCGGCCGCTGACGTGGACCGCGCGCGGCGCTTGCTCGAGCGGGCGCTCGGGCCCTCGAAGGTGCTGACCGACGCCGACGCGTGCCGGAGCTACGGGCGCGACGAGTCGGAGCAAGAGCCGGTGGTGCCGTGCGCCGTGGTCCTGGCGAGCTCGAGCGAGGACATCCAGAAGGCGCTCGCCGTCGCCACGGAGGCGGGCGTGCCGATCGTCCCGCGCGCGGGCGGCTCGGGCAAATCGGGCGGCGCCGTCCCCGTGTCGGGCGGCATCGTGGTGAGCACCATCGGCATGGCGCAGATCAAGGAGATCGATCGCGCCGAGCAGATCGCGGTGGTCGAGCCGGGGGTGATCCTCGCCGACCTCCACGCCGCGGTGGAGGCCGAGGGCCTCTTCTATCCGCCCGATCCCAACTCGCTCAAGGTGTGCGCGCTCGGGGGGAACATCGCGGAGAACGCGGGCGGCCCGCGGGCCTTCAAGTACGGGGTGACGCGCGAGTACGTGCTCGGCCTCGAGGTCCTGCTCGTCGACGGGACGCGGCTCCGCACCGGGCGGCGCACGGTGAAGGGCGTGACCGGCTACGACGTGACCGCGCTCCTCGTCGGCAGCGAGGGGACGCTGGCGGTGACGACCGAGGCGACGCTGCGCCTCATCCCCAAGGCGCCCAAGGTGGAGACGCTCCTCGCGCTCTTCGCCGACGTGCGCGCCTGCGGGAGCGCCGTGGCGGCGATCGTCGCGGCGGGCCTCGTGCCGCGCTGCCTCGAGCTGCTCGACGCCACGACGCTCGACGCGGTGCGCGCGCGCGGCGTCGGCGTCGACGCGCGGGCGCAGGCGCTCTTGATCATCGAGGTCGACGGCGAGCCCCTGGTCTGCGAGGCGGCGATGGAGCGCGTCGGCTCGGTCTGCGCCGACGCGGGCGCGATCGAGGTGCTGGTGGCGCAGGACGAGGCGCAGCGCGATCGCCTCTGGGAGGCGCGCCGCCAGCTCTCTCCGGCGACGCGGGCCATGGCCAGGTTCAAGATCTCGGAGGACGTGGTCGTGCCCCGGAGCCGCCTCGTCGATCTGATCCTGGAGACGCGAATCATCGGCGAGGCCACGGGGATCCGCGTGCTCACCTACGGCCACGCCGGCGACGGCAACCTCCACGTCAACTTCCTCTGGGACGACCCCGGCGAAGGCCCGCGCGTGGTCGACGCCCTCGACCGGCTCTTCCGCGCCGTCGTCTCCATGCGCGGCACCCTCTCCGGCGAGCACGGGATCGGGACCTCGAAGTCCGAGTACTTGCCGCTCGAGCAGTCGGCCGAGCTCATCGCGATCCAGCGCAACCTCAAGGCCGTGTTCGATCCGCGCGGCCTCCTCAACCCGCACAAGATTTTCCCTCGCGCCACCCACGGGGCTTGCTGAGCATGGCGACCACGATCCGGGTGATCGGGATCGATCCCGGGACACGACACCTCGGCTGGGGCGTGCTCACGCGCACCGGCACGCGCGTCGAGCACGTGGCCCACGGGGTCATCGACACCGATCTCGACGGCTCGCTCGCCGAGCGCCTCGTGGAGATCGACACCGCGCTCGAGGCGGTGATCCGCGAGCACGCGCCCGACGTCGGCGCGGTGGAGTCGATCTTCTTCTCCAAGAACGCCAACAGCGCCGCCAAGCTCGGGCACGCGCGCGGGGTGATCCTGCTCCGCCTCGCGCGCGCGGGGATCGCCGTCCACGAGTACGCTCCGGCGCTGGTGAAGCGCTCCGTCGCCGGCAAGGGTGCGGCCGACAAGAAGCAGGTGGCGATGGTGATGACGGCGATCTTGCGGCTGGCGGCGCCGCCGCGATCGGACGCGGCGGACGCGCTGGCGGTGGCGCTGACGCACCTGCACGCGGCGAATTTCAAGTCGATGGTGGCGGCGGCGAAGCGGTAGGCGGGGCTTTTTCGTGCGTGGCGCCCCGGGCATATAGAAGCCCTTATCGCGAGCCCGCTCCACGAGCCCGGCTCCTTGACGGCCGGGCAGCAGAAAGGGACGATGCGCCGCGGCGGCCCCGGTCGCGACGCCAATCCTCGCGAGGGTCGGCCTCACGCACCGAGCCCCGCCGAGGATTTCCCGCATGAGCTGGCCCATCGACTCCCTCACCATCCACCGCTTCCGCGGGCTCGAAGAGCTCACGTTGGAGGGCATGGGGAGGATCAACCTCCTCGTGGGGGACAACAACTCCGGGAAGACGAGCGTGCTCGAGGCGCTGGCGATCTACGATCAGCCTCTCGATGAACTGGCGTGGCTGAGCACGGCGCGGCGGCGGGTGCAGGGATTCACGAGCATCTCGCAGATCGAGGCGTTGAAGTGGCTATTCCCCCACGGGAAGCAGGCGGCGGAAGACGAAGATGGCCTTTTTACAGGAGATCTGTCGATTAGTGGGAGCGGCAGCGCCGGGGCACGGCGACTGTATGCGCATCTCGAAGAATTCGAGGGGATAGGTGAACAGGGCTCGCTCTTTCAATTGATGCATCGATCGACACGGCATCAACTACGGAAGAAAAGGCTACAAGAAGCGGCCACGCTCGAGCGCGGCGCAGCGCTCAAGCTGACGCTGAGCACAACGACCGGCATCAAGGAGCGCAGCTTCAGAATACGTGACCTTGCGGACTTGGAGCGCACTCAAGCTGACGAATCAGTCTCGATCCCGGTGCAAATCCTGTCGCCCTTCGACCATGCCATCGAAGAGCTTTATCTCGGGCGCTTTCGCAAGGCCGTGCTTCAAGACTATCGAGAGCTGGTCCTCGAAGCTCTCCAGCGCATTGATCCCGCGATTGTCGAGGTAGAGGTTCTGCCAACGCAGGATTTTCGCGCGGCTCTTTATCTCCGCCATAAGCGCAGCGGACGCACACCGGTGAGTGCGTTCGGTGACGGCGTGCGTCGCGTGCTGCTAATGGCGCTCGCATTGCCGCAGGCGACCAATGGCAACCTGCTGATTGACGAGATCGAGACTGCCATTCATATCTCCGTGCTCGGGGAGGTCTTCACCTGGCTCGTCGGTGCCTGCAAGCAGCGGAACGTGCAGCTCTTCGCTACGACGCACAGCCTCGAAGCGCTGGACGCCATCCTCGCCGCGGGGAAGGAGCATCCGGACGAGATCGTCGCTTATCGCTTCCCCGATCCCGCGCGCCCCGGCCCGCCGAAGCGCTATGCGGGAGACCAGCTCCACCGGCTCCGCTATGAGCGGGGGCTGGACGTGAGATGAGCGTGAAATACGGTTATCTCGCCGTCGAAGGCCCGCACGATCTGGCCTTCGCGGGACAGCTGCTCAAGCTGCATGGTCTCGAGCGGGTCAAGTTGTACCCGCGTCTGGACGCCTTCTGGCGCCCACTGGTGCCCACGAAGTTTCCCCACCAGGATGATCTCTTGAAGCGGGTGCCTGTCCCTATCTTCTTCGCCAGTGCCACGCACAGCATCGCCGTTCATACGGTCGGCGGTGACAGCAGCTTTGCCAAGACCATCAAGGACAGCCTGGATGTGCTCTACATGGGAGGAGAGCCGCCTCTCACGGGGCTCGGCATACTCCTGGATGCCGACTCTAAGGATTCCCCCGCCAAGCGTCACGCGGAGCTGTTGCAGGAGCTTGGTTCACCGACGTATCCAATCCCGCTGGCCTTCCCGAGCACTCCCGGAGCTGTCTCCGGCGCTCCGATCCATTGCGGGATCTTCGTGCTCCCCGACAACCAGAGCCAGGGTACGCTCGAAGCGCTGCTCCTGGAGTGCGCGAAGAGCGTCTATCCCACGCTGGAGGCCGGAGCCCGCACCTATGTTGAGCTGGCGCGCGGCGCCAAGGAGCTGGTCAAAGCTGATCGTAAAGATCTGGATAAGCCCGCTGGTCGCGATAAAGCCATGGTGGCCTGCATCGCCGCGGTGCTCCGTCCTGGTAAGGCGATTCAGGTGTCCATCCAGGACAACCGCTGGATCGAGCCACCGCTGGCGCAATTCCCGCGGATCACGGCCATCGACGATTTCTTTGTGTCGCTCTTCGAGCTCTAACGAGCCGCCGCGTCGTCCTGTGCGCTCACGCGGCCGGATCACTGCAAGAGCTGCATCGCCTCGTCGTGCGCCTCGCGGACGGCGGGGGGGAGCGAGCTCTTCGAAGGTGCGGAGCGCCGCGGCGACATGGGAGGAGCCATCCCGGCGGCGGGCGACGGCGCGGCGGGCGGCGGCGTGGGGAGGGAGCTGCGGAGGGAGCGCAGCTTCCTGGCGTTGCCGCGCTGCACGCTGGGCGCGCTCCCGCTCGTGTCGTTGTCGGCGAAGTCGGCGGCCTGGTCGAGCACGGCGCGCGCTTGCTCGCTCTCGCCGTTGCGCACCATCTCGATCGCTTGCACCGTCGTCGCGGCGGCCTGCATCGTCGCGGCGGTGTCCTCGACGTCGGGGTTCCTCCCCTTGGTGAGCTCATCGTCGGAGGCGGTGGCCTTGGCGCCGAGGAAGACGCGTCGCTCGACGCGCTCGCCGTCGCCCCAGGCGTCCTCGAAGGTGAGCACGGCGTCGAAGAGCTCGACCGAGGCGCCGGCGCGGTGGGGATCGGTGGTGACGCGCACCACGAGATCGCGGGTGTCGGTCCGGCTGATGTCGCCGAGGGCGATGTGGACGCTGCCGTTGCCGGCCATGGTCGTCGGCTGGCCGACGACGGACTCGATGCGGACGCCGGGGCCGGGCTGCACGTCGACGCCGGCGTTGCGCGCGTAGACCTGCTTGAGGCGGAGCACCTCGCTCTTGAAGAAGGTCGCGACCTCGGCCGACTCGCGCACGTAGTGGAACTGCCCGCCCGAGAGCTGGGCGACGGCGCCCATCAGCGTCTCGTTGTAGTCGGGGCCGAGCCCGAGCACGGTGATGGGGATGGCCTGGTCCGCCGCGCCGGACGCGAGCTGGCGGATCGGGCTCTCGTCGTTGGGGACGCCGTCGCCGACGAGGACGATGCGGTTCACCCCGTGCGGATCCAGGTATTTCTGCGCCTGCTCCAGGCCCTTTTTCAGGCCGCCGGCGAGATCGGTGGTGCCCTCGGCCTTCATGGCCTCGATGCTCTTCCTGGCGGTGAGCCGGTTGCCGGAGTCGAGCTCGGTCGCGGGGAGGAGCACCTCGACGCGCGATCCGAAGGCGACGACGGCGAGGTGATCGCCGTCGGCGAGCGTGTCGATCATCGCGAGGGCCGCGGCGCGGGCGTCGGTGATCGGTTGTCCTTCCATGGATCCCGATGTGTCGAGGACGAGGACGACGTTGACGGCGCCGCTGCGCGTGAGCTCGGGGGCGCGGGTGGCGATGCGGAGGCGGGCGAGGACGGTGCCTGGTTTGTCGGCGCGGAGGTAGCGGTTGGCGAGGGCGCCCTCCATCGTCATGAGGCCCTGGTCGGGCGCGGCGGCGGGCTTCTTGAAGGCGCAGGCGGGCAGCGCCGCTGCGAGCAGGAGCAGCAGAAAGCAGAGTCGTTTCATCGGACGGGCTCCTCCGAGCGGGTGGTTCGAGGTGGGCGCGTCGGACGGCTGGAGGCGAGAAACGATCTTCGAGCCGATCGAAGGGGGATCACCCGTGAACGTAGACGATGGTCCCTGCGCTCCGGGCGATCACCGCGTGCCACCCCTCGGGGATGCGGGGATCGGTCCAGCGGAAGAGCCAGGCCGCGTCGCGCGGGGCGAGGTTGACGCAGCCGTGGCTGTGGGCGCGGCCGAAGTCGTCGTGCCAGTAGGCGGCGTGGAGCGCGTAGCCCTCGTTGAAGTACTGGACGAAGGGCACGTCGCGCAGGTCGAACGAGTCGCTCGTCTCGCGGTTGTCCATGGTGACGGTGGTGTGCTTCTCGTAGATCTTGAAGGCGCCCTGCACGGTGGCGTGCGTCTCCTTGGGGTCGGCGGTGCCGCCGATGCCGGTCGAGACGAGCGTGGCGTAGACCGGCGTCACGCCCTCGTAGGCCACCAGGGTCTGCTTGGGGATCGAGACGTCGATCCATTTCACGTCGTCGGCCGACCAGGCGGGCAGGCGGCGGAAGGGCTTGATCACCACGGTCTGGTAGGCGGGGATCAGCGTGCCGTCCCTGGCGACGAGGTACTCGACGCCGCCGAGGGAGCGCATCTCCTCGGTGACGGCGACCGCCTCGCGGAAGGCCAGCGCGGCGCCGGGGGTGATGCCGTGGGGATCGTCGATGACGCGAAAGGCGCCGCGCGTGCGCACGAAGGCGATGGGCAGGGTGACCTCGCCGAGGGCGATCCCGCTGAAGGTGCTGGGGACGACGGGCTGGGTGCGATCGAGCGGGAGGACCTCGAGCCCGGTGGTGACGCCGAAGCGACGGCCGGTGTGATCGACGGTGGTGAGGAGCGCGAAGCCCGCGCGCGGGCGCGCTCGATCGAGGAGGACGCGATCGGCGCCGTGCCAGCGGTTGCCGAGGCTGGGCGCGGCGCGGCCGTCGAGCCACTCCGGGAGGGGATCGGCGGGAGGGAAGCCCGCGCCCGCGCTCGAGACCTTGAGGAGGTGCTCCACGAGATCGTGCTCGAAGCGGAGCTGATCGCGCCGCGTCGGCAGGCGCGCGTAGAGGGGCGGCGGCGCCGAGCGCGCGAGCACGTAGGGGTAGGGGAGATCGTCGAGGCGCGGGCGGCGCGCGGAGGCGAGCACGACGGGGTTGCCCAGATCGAGCGTGGCCATCGATCCGACGCACACGTAGCCGCGCGGCTCGATGCGGTACCAGCCCTCGGGGCACCGCTTTCCAGCGGCCGCGGGGATGCGCGCGCGCCGCACCGTCGCGCCGGCGCGGAGGTAGCCGAGGCGGCGGCTGCCCCAGCGCGGCTCTTCGTAGACCGAGGTCTCGGTGGCGGTGCTGGCGAGGCGATCGTCGGTGATCGCCTCGGACTCGAGCGCCTCGGACGGCTCGGCAGCGGCGTCCTGCGGCTCCCCGGCGTCGGCGCTCTCCGCGAGGGCTTCGTCGAGGGAGATCGTCGCGGCGCGCGGGAGCGGCATCGGCGGATCGGCCGCGGCCTCGCACCCCACGGCGAGCGCGGTGAGCGCGATGGCGAGCGCCGTTCGAACCACGCCGCGGAGCACGCGCACGGGCTACCATGCCGCGCAGAGGACGGGTAGCCGGCGCGCGCCGCGGGCATGCGCGGTTTCGCCGACCAGCGTCGGCGCGCGCGACCTCGTTCCTTTTCCAGGGCGCTGATGTTAGCGTTCCAGGCTCAAATCGCAGGCGTTTCTACCGCGATCGATGCCCCCGAACGACCCGACTCCAAGCTTCCGTCGGCGCTACGTCATCCTGGAGACGCTGGGCACCGGCGGCATGGCGGTCGTGTTTCGCGCGCGCGATCGGCTCGGCGGCTACGTGGCGTTGAAGCGGATCGGGGCCGACGTCCCCCCGGAGCACGAGGGCTACGGGGAGACGGTGGCGTCGATCGTCACGACCTGGGACGCGCCGCCGCCCGTCCACCGGATCGGCACCGACGCGCCGACGGAGGTGCGCGTCCCCCGCGACGAGGTGCAGTTCAGCTCCGCGCCCACCCTCGATCCGACCGGCCCGATGATCGTGCGGGCCACGCGCCTCGACTCCTCCGACGCGGGGGCCTCAGGGTACGCCAGCGCCGACGCCGGGCTCCGCCTCCTGCTCACGCAGGAGTTCCAGACGCTGGTGTCGGTGCGCCACCCCAACATCATCGTCGTCCTCGACTACGGCTTCGACGAGGGCGGGCAGCCCTATTTCACGATGGAGCTGCTCGAGAACGCGCGCTCGATCGTCCGCGCCGCCGAGGGCGCGTCGGTGGAGCAGCGCGTCGGGCTGCTCGAGCAGGTGCTCCGCGCGCTCGTGTACCTGCACCGGCGCGGGCTCGTGCACCGGGATCTCAAGCCCGCCAACGTGCTCGTCGTCGGCGAGCAGGTGAAGGTCCTCGACTTCGGCCTGGCCGTGGTGCTGGAGCGCGCGCGCGAGCACGGGCATCCGCTCGCGGGCACGCCGGCGTACATGGCGCCCGAGCTCTACCTCGGGTTTCCGGCGAGCAAGGCCAGCGATCTCTACGCCGTGGGCGTCATCGCCTACGAGCTCTTCACCGGCGAGTGCCCGTTCCAGGCCGAGAGCTTCGCCGGCCTCCGCGCCGCGGTCCTCGAGGGCGCGCCCGATCTCTCGCGCGTCGATCCGCGGATCGCGCCGGTGGTGGCCCGCCTCCTCGCCAAGGACGCGAGCCACCGCTACGCCGACGCCGCCGAGGTCATGGCCGCGCTCGCCGACGCCACGGGCCAGAGCCTCCGCGTCGAGACGGCGCACACGCGCGAGAGCTTCCTCCAGGCGGCGCGGCTCGTGGGGCGGAGCGCCGAGCTCGATCACCTCGCGTCGCTGCTGGAGCGGCTCCTCGGGGGCGAGGGCAGCGCCTGGCTGGTCGGGGGCGAGAGCGGCGTCGGCAAATCGCGCCTGCTGGAGGAGATGCGGGCGCGCGCGCTCGTCGACGGCGTCACCGTGCTGCGCGGGCAAGAGGTGAGCGAGGGCGGCGGCCCGTACCAGGTGTGGCGCGACGTGATCCGCTGGCTCCTGCTGTTGACGGACCCGGCGGATCACGAGGCGAGCGTCTTCAAATCGCTCGTGCCCGACCTGCGCGCGCTCCTCGATCGCGACGTGCCCGACGTCGCCGAGGTCGAGCCCGACGCGGCCCAGCTCCGCTTCGCGAGCACGGTGGAGGCGCTGCTGCGGCGCACCGGGCGGCCGGTGCTGATCCTGCTCGAGGACATCCACTGGGCGCGCAGCGACAGCCTGAAGCTGCTCTCGCGCGTGGCGGCGATGACGGCGTCGCACCCGGTCCTCGTGGTGGCGAGCTACCGCGACGACGAGCGCCCGTCGCTCTTCCACGAGCTGCCGGCGATGCAGGACTTCAAGCTCTCGCGCCTCGATCCGGAGGGGATCGCCGAGCTCAGCCGGTCGATGATCGGCGCGGAGGGCGCGCGGCCCGAGGTCATCGCGCGGCTGGCGCGCGAGACCGAGGGCAACCCGTTCTTCCTCGTCGAGGTGGTGCGCGCGCTCGCCGACGAGGCCGGGCAGCTCGATCGCATCGGGCAGGGGCCGCCCTCGGGGCCGGTGTCGACGGTGGGGCTCGCGCAGGTGATCCGGCGGCGGCTCGATCAAGCGCCGCCCCGCGCGCGCCCGCTGCTGGAGGCCGCGGCCATCGCCGGGCGCCAGATCGACGTGGCCATCCTCCGCGCGCTCGATCCCGCCGCCGATCTCGCCGAGTGGCTGGCGGCGTGCACCGCGGCGGCGGTCCTCGACGTTCAGGACGGCCAGATCCGCTTCGCCCACGACAAGCTGCGCGAGGGCCTGCTCGCGGCGATGAGCGAGCCGAGGCGGCGCGAGCTGCACCGCGGCGTGGCCGAGGCCCTCGAGGCGGTCTACCCCGACGTCGCGGCCCACACCGAGGCCCTCGCGCACCACTGGGCGGCGGCGGGCGACGACGCGCGGGCGGCGGGCTACTGCGGCCTCGCGGGCGAGCACGCGCTCCTGAGCAGCGCGTACTACGAGGCGGCGCTCTTCTTCGAGCAGGCCCTGCGCATGGTGCCGGCCGCCGAGCGCGGCCACGCGCCGGTGGTCGAGCCGCGCGGGGCCAAGGCGCTCGAGGCGGTGACGCGCGGGGCGCGGCGGCTCCTCGGCCGGAAGGCGGGCGCCCCGGCCCCGGCGCCGCGCGAGCCGGGGGAGCGGCTCCGTCGCGCGCGCTGGCTCGGCCTGCTCTCGGACGCCCGCGGCCGCCTCGGCGATCACCTCGGCGGCGCCCGCTACGGCGAGGACGCGCTGCGCGAGCTCGGGCTCCACGTGCCGGGGAACGTGCTCGGGTACGCCGCGGGGATCACGGTGGAGGCGCTGCTCCTCGGCTTCTCGCAGGCGCTGCCGCGCGCCGCGAGAGCGCAGCGAGGCGCGCCGCCGACGGCGGAGGCGCAGGCCGCCCTCACCGAGGCCACGCGCATCCAGAACCGCGTCACCGAGACCTGCTTCTACACGGAAGAGACGCTGCAGATGCTCTGGAGCGGACTGCGCGCGCTCAACCTCGGCGAGTCGGCCGGCCCCTCGGCCGATCTGGCGCGCGGCTACCTCTCGATGGGCATCATCGCGCGCGTGGCCGGCCTCGGCGCCGTGGCCGAGTCCTGGTGCGGCCGCGGCGTGGCGCTCGCCGAGCGCACCGCCAAGCCCTACGAGCTCGCCTGGGTCGTGCAGCGCGACGGCGCCTACCGGGTGATGATCGCCGACTGGGAGCGCGCCGAGGCCAACGCGCGCCGCTCCCTCGCCATCGCCGCGACCTCCGGCGATCGCCGCCAGTGGGAAGAGAGCCGCGCCATCCTGGCCTTCGTCGCCGCGTACCAGGGCCAGTTCCGCGCGGCGAGCGAGGGCTTCGCCGAGGTCCACGCCTCTGGGCTCCGCCGCGACGATCGGCAGGTGATGGCCTGGGGCGCCGAGGCGCAGGCCTGGTGCGAGCTGCGCCTCGGCCGCGACCGCGAGGCCACCGCGCTGCTCGAGGCGTCCCTCGGCTGGTCGATCGACGGCGGCCCGGTGCCCGACATCCTCAACGGGTACGGCCTGCTCGCGCTCGCCCACCTCCACCGCGGCGATGAGCGCGCGGCGCGCGAGAACGCGGAGCGGGCGCTGGATCTGATCACGGCGCGGCGGCCGGTCGCCTACTGGATCCAGCAGTCGATCGCCGCGGTCGCCGAGGTCTTCCTCAAGCTCCTCGCCGCGTCGAGCGCCTCGGGCAGCGAGCGCGCCGAGCTCGCCCGCCTCGCCGCGCGCGCGTGCAAGGGCGCGCGGACGTTCGCCCAGGTGTTCCCGTTCGGCGAGGCCTCGGCGCTCCTCTGGCGCGGCCACCTCGAGCACCTCACGGGCGATCCGCGGCGGGCGCGCGCGTCCTGGTACGCGGCCCGCGCCCGCGCGGCGCGCCTCGGCATGCTCTACGAGCGCGCGCAGGCGGACTTCGCCCTCGGCCGCTTCGCCCCCGACGAAGGCGAGCGCCGCTTCTACCTCGGCTGCGCCCTCGCCGCGTTCACCTCGCTCGAGGTCGCGCCCGACATCGCCCTCGCCCGCGTCGAGCTCCACCGCGCATGAGCCCCGAAGGCCTCGCGCTGCTGGTCTGCCCGCTCTGCCGCGCCTCGCTCGCCCTGTCGCCGTCGTCGCCGTCGCGCGAGCCGATCCGCGACGGCAGGCTCGACTGTGCTGGCTGCCGCGCCTCGTGGCCGATCGAGCGCGGCCTCCCTCGCCTCTACCGCGAGGAGGCGGTGCGCGGCACCGATCGGCTGATGCGCCTCTTCTACGACGGCCTGCCGAGCCTGCACGACCCGTTGACGCGCCACCTCCTGCCGCTGCTCCAGGCCGGCGGATCCGAGGCCTCGCTCCGCGACGGGTACATGAAGCGCATCGATCTCGCCGCGCTCGCGCCGCCCCCGCGAGGCCGCGCCCTCCGCATCCTCGAGGTCGGCGTCGGCGCCGGCGCCAACCTCCCGCTCCTCCAGCGCGATCTCCCGCGCGGCCTCGACGCCGAGATCTGGGGCCTCGATCTCAGCCTGGGCATGCTCCAGCAGTGCCAGCGAAGGCTCCGCCGCAGGGCGGGCCCGCCCGTCCACCTCCTCGCCGGCGACGCCCACGCGCTCCCGTTCCCCGACGCCGCCTTCGATCGCGTCTTCCACGTCGGCGCGATGGGCAGCTTCCGGGACGGCCGCCGCGTGCTCGCCGAGATGGCGCGCGTCGCTGCGCCGGGGACGCCGATCGTCGTCGTCGACGAGCAGCTCGATCCTGGGCGCGCGCACGGCCTGCTCCCGCGCGCGGCGTTCCGGCTGCTCACGTTCTACGACGCCGCGCCGCGCTGCCCGGTGGATCTCTTGCCGCCCGGGGCGACGGATGTGCTCGAGGAGGCGGTGAGCCGCTTCTACTACTGCCTGCGCTTCCGCATGCCGTAGAGCGGCGCAAAGGCCCAGTACCGCGACCGTCAGGGAGCGGTGCAGTGGGCTCTTGCGTCCCACACCGCTCCCTGACGGTCGCGGTACTGAATCTTGGGGATCCGAGCGAGTTCTATGACCTTGAAAGGGCTGGCGCCGGAGACTATGTCGTCGCATTCCTCGTAGAGCTCAGATCCAGCTACCCATTCATGAGATCCGCCAACCATGACGCAAAGTCCTTGGCTTCCACGGCTGGAACCTGGTCACCACCTCCCTCGTGATCCCAGAATACTACCTGAGGCCCCGCAGAGGCCGTATCTAGACAATAGAGATTTCCCCCGCCATCATTCATGATGGGAATCAGCTCCTGTCTGAGCGGAGGGAACATTTCTGTCCTCTCGCTGTGAGTGATCGTGACTAAGTTTAAAAATTGGGGAACATCTGAGCCTAAGCCATAAAGTTCAAATTTTTCGGTGCCACCCCAACCAAAATCAAGCAAAAAACTACGATAGTCTCCCTGGATGAGAACGCCGAGCGCTTGTTGCGCTTCTTGGATCTCAAGCTCGCTTGCACCCTTGCCAACGGTCAATGATCCAAGCTGGATCATTCGCTCCTTGAGTTCGTCGTAATTCACGTGTTTCTCCAACTAGGGCAGATTCGGGTGATTTGACTTGTAATTGGGGCCAAGGCGATGATCCGTCCTCGTCAGCGGGCTAAGATTGTCGAATGAGTTGGTTCCTCCTTCGGCAAGGGGTGTCTTATGATGCAGTTCCATCCGATAGCCATCGGCACCCACGGGAGCATTCCCTCTCGTCATATCAGCGATTTGCTCGGGCGAATAGGCGTGCATATTTGTAATTGCCTCTTGCTTCCAGAATTTCGATTTTGTGGCATTGAATTCTTGCCGCGCAGTTTTGAGCGCATCCCCCGTGACTCTCGTGCCTCCTCGCGCATCCTGCACCGCCCCCACGGCGGCTGCCCCCAGCTCCCCCAGCGCAATCCCCGTCGCCACCCCGATGCTCACGGCCCCGACCGTCGACGCAGCAGCCCCCCTGAAGTCGCCATCGGCAGCCTGGTCCGCCGCCGCCGCAACCTGCGCTCGCCCCGGCTCCCAGAACATCGCCGAA
>FSTQ01000158.1_pt1 | contig 22249 bp, 13 predicted proteins | sample 1637281 | NCBI WGS metagenome assembly FSTQ01 (sample SAMEA3914818, study PRJEB12502) | metagenome | biome: forest; material: soil | place: Canada | collected 2010-06-26 | depth 0.1 m
GCACATGCCCCTGTTCCGTGGAGAAGGGGCTCGGAGGATCGGTCATCATAGCTGTGTTCGGTAGCGCCGTCGCAGCTGGCATCTTCTTCGCCGTGGTCTTCTTTGCTACTGTCTTCTTTACTGCGGCCTTCTTTGCCGCGATCTTCTTTGCCGCGGTCTTCGCTACTGCGGATTTCTTTACTGCGGACTTCTTCGCCGCGGTCTTCTTTGCTACTGTCTTCTTCGCCGCCATGAGAGACCTCCGAGGTCCGAAATTACTGAATATCTCCGAGGAACGCCATATGGTCGATTCGGAATACTGTGAACTTACCAGCATTCCTCGGTCATACTACTTTACACAGCCCCCTCGCGGTCCCACGACCTGTCCATGACGTCGCTCCACCCCCGCTCGCTCGCGGCGCTCCCCGCTCTCCTCGCGCTCCTCGCTTGCGGGAGAGTGACGCCCGAGCCTGGGCGCTCGCCGCCTGAAGCCTCTGCGGCGGTCCCCAGCGCCTCGCCCTCGGCTCCGGCGGCGGCTCCTCCCAGCCTGGTCGTGAGTCAGGATCCCTGTCAGTCGGACGCTGACTGCGTGCCTGCGGCGTGTTGCCACGCCTCGGCGTGCATGAGCAAGGAGAAGGCGACGCCCTGCGACGTGCTGTGCACGCAGGTGTGCCAGCCCGGGACCATCGATTGCGGGGGCGGGTGCCTCTGCCACCATGGCCGCTGCGCGGCCAAGCTGATGAGCCTCGTCGTGACGCAGCCCCTCAGCCCGTGAGGCCGGCGAGCGGGCCCTTGCAGTAGGCAGGGTTTCCGAAGGTGCTCACGTCCACGTCCATCGCTTGGCAGAGCGAGACGAGGAGGTTGTTGTGGGGGTCGCCCTGGTAGTTGAGGTAGCGGCCGGTCTTGAAGGCGCCGCCGCAGCTCCCGGCGAGCAGGTAGTGCATGTTGTCGTGGGAGTGGGCGTTGCCGAGCGCGAGCTCGTTGCACCAGAGGATGACGGTGTTGTCGAGGAGGGTGCCTGAGCCCTCGTGGATCGACTTCATCTTCTCGATCAGATAGGCCATCTGCTTGGCGTAGAAGTTGTCGATCTTGATCAAGGCGGCCTGGGAGACGGCGTCGTCGGTCGGGTGGTGGGAGAGCTCGTGGTGGCCCTCGGTGAGACCGAACTGGCTGAAGGTCGTGTTGCCCACGCTCACTGTCCACTGGAGGCTGCTGACGCGGGTGATGTCGCAGGCCATGGCGGCGACCATCAGGTCGATCTGGAGGCGGCCGACGGCCTCGTGGTTCTTCTCGTCGTAGATGTCGCCGATGTCGCCGAGGGCCGGTGGGAGCGAGCAGTCGCCGCCGAGCTGACCCACGGTGTCGAGGTGCTTGTTGATGCCGTCGAGGGAGGAGAGGTGCTGTTCGAGCTTGGCGCGGTCGCCGCTCCCGAGCTTGGCCTTCAGCTTGTTAGCGTCGCTCATCACCGAGTCGAGGACGAGGTGGCGCTCGGCGGCGAGGCGCTTGGCGCCCGCGGGATCGGCGTTGAAATCGCCGAAGATGCGGTTGTAGGCGAGCTTGGGGTTGTCCACCGGGGGCATCGGCGTGCCGGGGCCGGAGAACGACATGCGCGACCAGCTGTTGGCCTCGTGGACGCTGACGCCGAACTCCATCGAGGCGAGCTTGGTCTGATTGCCAATCTTCTGGGCGATGACCTGATCGACCGAGGGGCCGCCGGCAAAGCCTGCTGCTGGGCAGGTGTCACAGCCGCCCTTGTCGGGGCCGGGCTGGAGCTCGGTGCCGGTGAGCATCGTGCCCATTCCGCGCTGGTGGTCGTCCCCGGGGCCGTGGTGGGCGGCCTCGTTGTTGATGCCGGTGAGCACGATGAGATCGGACTTGTGGGCGTTGAGCGGCTCGAGGATCGGGCCGAGGGTGAAGTTGTCCACGCTCCCTGTCGCCCAGGCGCCCGGGATGGTGCCGTCGGGCGTGAAGAAGACGACGAGGCGCTTCGGGAGCGGCGCCGCGCTGGCCGTGGGGCTCATCGCCTCCAGGAATGGAAGACCGATGGCCGCGCCCGCGAGGCCCCGGAGGAGCGCGCGTCGGTCCAGCATGAATCGCCCTTTTGCCATGTTCATCTCCCTCGGTGCGAAGCCTGCCAAGAAGTCTTTATTCGCCGGCCACGACAGGCTTCCTGTAGAGGAAGGCGTCTGTCTGGGTCAGGCCGATGAGGAGCGCTTTCACGTCGTAATTCGCTGACGCGAAGGTGGTGCGGAGCTGCTGCATCGTGCAGCCGTCCTCGGTCGTCGTGGTGCGGCCATGGCCGTAGTTGAACCACTGCGTGACGACGCAGGCGCGGACCTCCTCGCTCTTCGAGAGGCGATCCGCGAGCTCCACCGCGCCGTTGAACTTGCCGTCGGCGTCCTTGCTGTTGATGATCTCGCCCGAGGTGTCGATGGCGCGGCCGGCCTCCTGGGTGCGGTAGAGGCCGATGGCGTCGTAGGCCTCGAACCCGAAGCCGATGGGGTCCATCAGCCGGTGGCAGGTCGAGCAGGAGTCATCGTTGGAGTGCTGCGAGAAGCGCTCGCGCGTGGTGGCGTTGGGATCGACCGCCGGGGGGACGGCCTTGACGTTGGGCGGAGGAGGCGCGATCAGCTCGCAAAGGAGGCGCTCGCGCACGAACTTACCGCGGTGGACCGGGGACGTCTGGTCGACGTGGGCGTTGAGCGCGAGGAGGCTCGGCTGGGTGAGCAGGCCGGCGCGCTGCGCGGGATCGAGGTCGACGTGCTCGAACGCGGCGCCCTTGGGGCCGTTGGAGATGCCGTAGAAGGCCGCGGTGTCGGCGTCCATCATCGTGTAACGCGCGCTGAGCAGGGTCGAGAGATCGCCGTCGCCGTCGAGGATGACGTCGTCGATGAAGGCCATCGTCTCTTTGCGCCAGGTGTCCTTGAGGGCCGGCGTGTACCCGGGGTAAGCCTGGCTGTCCTTGGCGAGGGTGTCGAGCTTGGTGAGCCCCAGCCACTGCTCGTGGAAGTTCTCGATCACCGAGCGCGCCTTGGAATCGGCGAGCATGCGCGCGGCCTGCGCCGAGACCTGCTCCGACGTGGAGAGCTCGTGGGCGTCGGCCGCGGCCATGAGCTCTTCGTCCGGGGTCGAGCCCCAGAGCAGATAAGAGAGCCGAGAGGCCATCTCGTAGTCGTCGAGCCGCACCACGCCGGGCGCCGAGGGCTGCGGCATGCCGAACTCGAGCCGGTAGATGAAGCGGGAGGACTGGAGCGCTGTCTGGATCACCAGGCGAATCGCGGTGGGGTAATCCCACGTGGCCAGGGCCTTGGTGAAGACGTCCGTGAGGAGGGCCCGGCTCTCCGTGTCGAGCGGGCGGCGGAAGGCGCGCTTGCCGAACGACTCGATGAACTGGGCGCCGCAGGCCTGCTCGCTCGACTGCTTCGGATCGCAGCCGACCAGCGTATCGAGCTGCTTCACCGCGTTGGCGGCCACCGCCTCCGAGGCGTTCATGTAGCCTTCGGCGAGGAGCTGACTCACCACCAGGGTGTCGGCCTGGTTGTTGAAGATGCCCGACACCTCGTCCGCAGGGAAGGACGCGGAGGCGCTGACGGTTTCACCGAGGAGATCGCGAACGGTGTTGTCGTACTCGAAGCGGGTCATTCGCCGCGCGGGCGCTTCGCCCGGGTGAATGCTGAGGCCGTCGCAGACGAGCGGTGTTTTCCCGGGATCCGACCCGTCGCCCCCGGGGCCGTCGCCGAGGTTGCCGACGCAGGACGCGGCGCCGGTGGCCAAGACGACCGCAGGGAGCCAGACCCATCGTTGCCACGTGCTCGCCGCCATGATTGCCCTCACGCGCGACCGGGGAAGATGGGTGGGCCCGGATTCCAGGTCGCTTGCGATCAGGCTAGGCCAGTCGAGCCCGTTTGGATACGGCTGAAGCCGCTCGCCTCAGGGCCTGAGCGTCGATTTATGGGCTTTCGTTTGTGGTTTTCCAGCGTGAGTAGAGCAGGACCCGCGGGTCCAGCCATGCTCTCAGGTCTTGGCCCCGAGATCGAGCTCCGGGTAATGCCGGAAAATGCCATCCTCGTTGAACGGTATGCGGCGCTCGGAGGCGAGGTAAGCGGAAATGCGCGGGCGGGCGGCGACCTCGGCCTTGAGCGTGAGGAGCCGGGGGATGCTCGGCTCGAGCTTCTTCATGCCCTTGGGGAAGGCGTACTCGAGGCCGGAGAGCGCCTGGAAGATGGCCAGATCGACATACGATGTCTCCTTGCCGACGAGGTGCCGGTGGCGGCCCTTGGCGCGCTCGAGGATGCCCTCGAAGTAGCCCAGGAACTTCGGCGCTCGCTCGGCCAGGAAGCTGTGAGAGCGCTTCTTGGCTTCGGGCTTCTGATCCTCGTAGTAGAGGCCGGTGCTGATGGGATGGTGGGTGTCGTGGACCTCGTTCACGAGATCGGCGATGGTGAGCATGAGCTGGTTTCCGGCGATCCGGGCGTCCTCGTCTTCGGGGACGAGGCCATGGCGCGGGGCGAGGTACTGGAGGATGTTGGCCGTCTGGGCGATCACCAGCGCTCCGCTGACGAGGAAGGGCGGGGCGAAGGGGTGGACGCCCGCGTCCTCGCTCTTCATGATCTTCATCATGTCGCGCACGCCGTGCGGGCCGCGGGCGATATCGATGTAGGGCGCGCCGGCATCCTCGAGGGCGAGGCGGACGAATTCGCCGCGACCCTGGATGGTGGGCCAGTAATGGAGCTCGTAGGGGGCGTCGTTCATGCGGGAGAGGGTTTGGCGTTTTCGCGCCGTCGTCAATCCGGCCGTGCGGCGAGGCGAGCGCGGGGGCCGACCGCAAGATTCTTCCAAAGGGCCCGCTCCTGGCTCCGCTCGGCGGCGATCCGAGGCCTTCGTTTGGCGACTTTTACCGAGAACTCTCGGCTATTTTGCGCGGGAGCAAGCGGCGTCCATACGCCGGGGCGCCTCGGTCGCATCTTCTCCCTCGTCTTCGCGGCGCCTCGAACCGGCCGCGGGCACGAGGAGTTCATCCCATGAAGAGCCGCTCATTTTCGATCGCTGTCGCCGCCGTTCTCGCTGCCTCCGCGGGCCTCTCGGCCGGGTGCAGCGATGACTCGTCCACCGGGACCACCACCTCCGGGGCCGGCGGCGGCGGCGGAGCAGGCAGCACGACGAGCACGGGTACGAGCACAACGAGCACGGGCACGAGCACGGGAGTGGGTGGGGAGAGCGCTGCGCCCGTGGTGGTGGCGGCCTTCGATCCCAACAAGGGTCAGTTCGTCGAGGGTCTCGATATCAAGGACGGCACGGCCTACGTCGGCGCGCTCCCCACCGGGCAGATCGTCACTGTGGATCTCGCCAAGGGCACCATCGCCGACTACGGAGCGACGCCGTCATTTCCCCAGAACGGCGGGGCGCTGGTGGGGTTGACGCTGGGGCCGGACGGGGCGCTCTATGCGGCGCTCAACATCACGGCGGCCGGCGGGCCGAAGACCGGGGTTTATCGCGTGGCGCCCGGGGGCGGGGCGGCCACGCTCTTCGCCTCGGATCCCGGGATGTTCTTTGCCAACGATCTGCGCTTCACCGCCGCGGGCGATCTGCTCGTCAGCGACTCGATCTCGGGCACGATCTTCAAGATCGACAAGGCCGGTGCGGTGTCCAAGTGGCTCTCTGACCCTCTGTTGACGCCGGATCCCACCGTGTGCGGCGAGGACACGATGTACCACCTCGGCGTCAACGGGTTCGTGCTGAGTGGGGGTGCGTATTATGCGACCAACACCGATCGCGCCTCGATCGTGAAGATCCCTGTCAAGGCGGACGGGAGCGCGGGGACGCCCGAGGTCTTCGTGGCCACTGACTGCGCGAAGCTCTCGGGCGCGGATGGGATTGCGCTGGACGAGGCGACAGGCGATCTCCTCGTGGCTGTCAATTACAAGAACGCCGTGGTGCGGATCGGGAAGGACAAGAGCATCAAGACGGTGGCTTCGGGCGAGCCGCTGCAGTCGCCGGCCTCGCTGTTCGTCGACCAGAAGGCGGGCTCGCTCTACGTGACCTGCGCGGCCTTCGCGGCGCTGGCGACCGACCCTTCCAAGGCCAAGCCTTCGCTGCTCAAGCTCCCGCTGCAATGAGCGGCGCCGCGGCGCGGGCGCGGGCCGGGCTCTCGGCCCGCAGCCACGCGCCCGGCGTGGTGCCGAACTCGGCGCGAAAGGCGCGGGTGTAGTGGCTCTGATCGGCGAACCCGAGCTCGTAAGCGATGGAGGAGGGGGGGAGCCCCTCGCCGAGGAGGAGCAGAGATCGGGTGAGGCGCAAGCGGAGCTGGTAGGTGTGCGGGGGGACGCCGACGGCGGCACGAAAGGCGCGGACGAGGTGGTATTTACTCAGGCCGGCGAGCGCGGAGAGGCGCTCGAGCGGGACGGCTTCGCGGTAGTGGGCGTGGAGGTACTCGCGGGCGATGGCCACGCCGCGCGGCTCGGAGAGCGTGCTTGAGCGATGCTCGTCACTGGCCCCCGCGAAGAGGCGGCGCAGGCTGGTGATGAGCCAGGTCTCCCACTCGAGGGGGCCTGTGCCGGACCACAAGCTGCGATGAAAGGCCTCGATTCCCAGGGCGGCGACCGGGTCTTGCAGCACCAGGGGGACCTCGGGCGGGGCGAGGCGGAGGCGCGATGTCTCCCCGAGGTACTGGGCAAAGAGGTCGGTGTCGATGGCGGCGCCGAGGATGGCGGGCGGGTGGCCGGGGATGGCCGTCACGGCGAAGCGGGTGAAGGCGGGCATGATCCAGATGCGGGCCGACTCGCGGGCGTCGCTGACGAGGAGGCCTCTGTCGGTCTCGGTGCGGACCATGCCGCGGAGGAGAATGCCAATCTGGATCTGGGGGCGGCCGCCGCCTTCGGAGGCGAACGTCGCGGCCTCGGCGCGAAAGAGGTTGACCCGCGCGCCGCTCGAGGGGGCTTGAAACTCGCAGGCGTCGAACCTCGGGCGCGTATCCATGCGAGTCGAGCCTCGCTTTCCTTCAGCGCTTGAAGAACTTGCCAAACAGGCCACCACCCTCGGCGGTGCCCTCGGGCTTGGCGGCGGGCTGGCCGCGCTTGCGCATGTCGCTGAGCCGGACCTCGCGGACCGCGTCGATGTTCTTGGGGTTGAGCATCACGGCGTGCTTGAAGTCGCGCAGGGCTCGCTCGATGTAGCCGCCGCGCTTGAGCAGGACGCCGCGGTAGTAAATGGCGCGCTCGTAGCTGGGCTCCTTGGCGAGGACGCCGTCGAGCAGCTTGATGAGGTCGTCGAAGTGGGGGCTGGTCGTGCCCTCGCGCAGGCCCGGCGGATCGCCGCGGCGCTGGGCCTGGATCCACACGAGGAGCGCGAGGTACTCGGGCTGCTCGGGATCGGCGCGGATGGCGTTGGTCGCGAGGGCCTCGGCGCCGGCGAGGTCGTTCTTCTTGAGGAGGATCTCGGCCTTCTGGAACTCCATCGCGGCGTCGACGACGCGGGCGATCTTCTCGTCGTCGTCGTGGGTGCCGCCGCCGGCCTGGAGGCGCTCGAGGTACTCTTTGCGCTTGGCCGCGTCGTTGAGGGTCTGGAAGGCGTCGCTGATGCGCGCGAAGACGCGGGCGACGAGGGGCTTCACGTCGGCGAGCTCGGGCGGGACGCGATCGGGGTGCCAGAGCTTGGCGAGGGCGAAGTAGGCGTTGCGGATCTGCTCCGGCGGCGTCTCGCGGGTGAGGCCGAGGAGCTGGAAGTGATCTTCGCTGTCGAGGGACTGCGCGCGCTTCTCGATCTCGGCGCGGCGCGCGGCGTGCTCGGGGCGAACCGCGGGCGCGGGCGCGGGCGTGGTCGCAGCGATCGGCGCGGGCGCGGGTGCAGGCGCAGGTGCGGGTGCGGGTGCGGGTGCGGGTGCGGGCGCAGGCGCGGGCGCGGGCGCGGGCGCGCGCGTGGCGATCGGCGCCAGCGGCGTGAGCGCGACGGGGACGGGGACGACCGGCGGAGGCGGGGGCGTCGCGAGCATCGGGGCGCGCGTCGAGGGCGGCTCCGGCGTGCGCGAGTAGGCGCCGGGGCTGGTGATCTTGCGGGCCGAGCCGCGAATGGAGGAGGGGATGAGCGGCTCGCTCGAGGAGGACGGCTCGGGCTCGGGATCGGGCAGGCCGGCGGTGATGTCGACGCCGGTCTGAGGCGACGCGGCGCGCGGGAGCTTGGTGGTCGGGTGCGACGCGCCTGGCGGCGCCTCGAAGAACACGGCGGGCGGCTGCTGATCGAGGGGCGCGATCGGCGCGGGCGGCGGGCGGCGCTGCGGCTGAGGCGGGCGCGCTTGCTCGGGCGTGGGCGTGACGCGCTGCTGCTCGATGATCTGCGGCGGTGTCGCGGTGGTGACGCGCGGCATGCGCGTGGTGGGCCGCGCGGCCGGCGCGGCGACGGCGACGCGCGGGGGCGAGGGCGTCTCGCTGCTCGCGGACTCGGCGGCCTGGGAGCGCGCGAAGGCTCCGGGGACCGGCGGCGGCGTCAGGCTGGGCACCTCGCTGGTGAGCGTGCCGGTGCGCTTGCGCGGCGGAGGCACTGTCGGCGCGATGCGCGAGACGCCGCTCTGCGCGGCCGACGGGGGCGCGGGCGTGGCGGGCACGGGCTGCTCGCGCACGGCGACCGGCGCGGCCTCGGCTGCTGCGGGGGGGCGGCCGAAGCCGACCGGCGCGCGGCTGCCGGGGACGCCGAGGTCGAGGTAGCGGGTGATCGCCAGCGCGTAGATGGTGAGGCGAACGACGCGCTCCTGCGCGACGCCGGCGGCGAGGATCTCGGCGAGCGTCATGCGCCGCGCGCGGAGGAGATCGACGACGCTGCGCTCGTCGCGCTGGAGCTGGAGGCGGCGGAGCTCGGCGTCGATGTGGAGCGCGAGCGGCCTGCCGGCGATGCGGAGCAGCGTGGCGTCGACCATCGGGTCGTTGGCGCGGAGGCGGACGCCGGCCATGATCGCCGCGAGCGGCTCGCACGGCGTGAGCTCGGGCCCGCCGTAGCTCGCGAGGAGGTTGGTGTTCTTGTAGTAGGCGTAGCGCGCGTCCTGCGGGAGCTCGAAGAGGTACGTGGTCTTGCGCATGACCTGGAGGCGGAGCGCCTCGATGATCTTCTCGCGATCGAGGAGCCCCTTCATGACCAGGTGGCGGCCGTGGAGGATGTGCTTCTTCGAGATCTCCATCAGCGTGCCGCGGAGCGTGGCCTCGTCGAGGAGGCCCATCTCGAGGAGGACGCGATCGAGCGGGGCGACCGTGGTCCCGGTGCGGACCTTGGCGGGGCCGCCGTCCTGGAAATAGATCGCGTGCGACACCCCGTCCGGCCCCTCGAACACCGTCGTGCCCGTGAGGCGCTGGTCGAGCATGTAGATGAGCAAGTGCGCGAGCGGCGTCTTGGCGAAGGTGCCCTGCGCGTTCGGCGGGGGCAGGGACTCTTCGGGCATCGGGGCGGGGATGCTCGAGGCGCGCTCGCTGGCGACGAGCTCTTCCTGCTCTTCCCAGGAGGTGGCGCGCGTGCTCTGCCCCTCTTCGTCCTGCACGTCGGCGTAGGGCTCTTCGTTCTCGTCGGCGTAATTCGGTAGGTCGATCGAGGTCGGCCGCTGCGGCGCCTGCATGACCTGGACGTCGATCGGGCGCTTGGGCGCCGCGGGCATGGTCGAGTCGCGGCGGCTGTACTGCGACTCGAGCGTGGGCATCCACGGCGAGCGCGGGCCCTGCGTGTGGATGACGTTGATCGACGAGGGCGGCAGCGTGGCCGGCGCGATCGAGGGCGGGTGCTGGACGCTGCTGCCGAGCCGCACGCTCGGCGCCGCGGGGATCTCGGTGGGCGGCGCGTAGGTGGCGGCGAAGTCGCGGAGCGAGGCGGCGTTGGGATCGTCCCCGGTGGCGACGACGCGGCGCACGTGGCGCGGAGGCTCGCCGCGGCGCTTCTGCGCGAGGTCGACCTCGATCGGGCGCGCGAGCCAGCCGCCCGACGCGTCGAGGACCACGCGGACGCGCGGCTGCGAGTAGAGCGAGGGGTTGGCCGGCGTGTGGACGACGAGGGCCGTCTCGCCGGAGGAGAGCTCGACGATCGTGCCGGTGGGGAAGAGGCCGAGGGCGCCGACGAGGAGGCGAATGGCGGTGCGATCGGCGGGCTCGGTCGCGTCTTTTTCGAGGCGCGCGACGGCCTCGTCGGCCGGGAGCGGGGCCATGCCCGGCGAGGGCGTGAGCAGGTCGTTGAAGACGCGCGCGACCGAGATGATCCGCGCCTGCATGCTCGGCTGGCGGAGGCCGCGGTAGAGCGGGCCGAGGCGGTCCTTGCGGCGGACCCAGTGGGCCTCGTAGCCGATGACGGTGCGCATGACGCTGGGCTCGTTGACGCGGCCGAGCGCGGTGAGGACGACGGCGGTGCTCGCGGGCGCATCCATCTCTTGCTGCTCGCTGAGGTGGGGCATGACGCCGGGGGCGCCCTTGCCAACGACGCCGGCGATGCGCGCGCGCGCGGTGTCGAAGAGCAGCGCGGCCATGGCGACGCGCGAGAGCAGCACCATGTCGGTGGTGATCTGCCGCGTCATCGCCAGGCTGAGGATGGCGGTGTTGACGGCGCGCCCGGCCTGGTCGTGGTTGGCGTTGCGCGCGGCGGTGACGCCGAGGAAGGCCGGCGTCTCCCCGGTGGAGAGGTCGACGAGGCGCTGGGCGACGCGCTTGACGCGCTGGGGGAGCTCGTATTTCCCGCGCCGCAGCTCCTCGAAGAAGCGGCGCATGATCACCACCGCCGAGGCGTAGGTGCGCGCGACCTGGAGGCTGGGATCGAGGCGCTCTTCGAGCTGGATCTCGCGGTTGAGGGCGACGGCGTTGATGGCGCGGAGGCGAATCTTGGGCGAGGGCCGCTCGATCCGCGGGGGCTTGGCGCTGCGGAGGGCGTCGGCGAGGGCCGAGGCGAGGGCGTAGAAATCGGTGTCGCGCGCGTCGCGCATGATCCCGATCTCGGCGGCGCCGACCTTGTGGAGGATGGTGCCGAGCTCGAGCGCGCCCTCGTAGATGCCGCGGTTGGCGCGGAGGAGGAGGCCGCCGACGAAGACCGAGCCGTGCGCGAAGAGGATGGAGACGTTGTGCTCGGTGCGCTGGCCGTAGTCGTTGACGAGGGCGACCGTCTCCTCGATCTGGCGCTTCATCGCCTGGTTATCGAGCGAGTGCAGCGTCGAGAGCTTCACCAGGCGAAAGAGCGCGGTGACGATCGACGCGGCGAGGTCGCGCGCGTGGATGCGCCGGGCCATCTCGCCGGCGTTCTGCGTGAGGACGTCGAGCCCGCCCGCCGGGGCGCGGCCGGCGTCCCCGGCGCTCGCCCCAGGTCCCGCGACGGCGGCGTTGGGATCCGCTCCAGGATGTCGGACGCTCACAGAATCTCCCCGCTCTCGGTGATGCGGCGGCCGAGCTTGGCCGCGATGGCCTCGGCCGCTGTGGTGGCCTTCTCGCGGAGCTGCGGGCTGTTGCCCCAGCGGCGGCGCGCCTCCTTGAGCACGGACTGGAGCGCCTCCATCGATCGAGACTCGCGCCCGAGGAGCTCGACGGCGACGACGCGCGTCTGCTCGACGGCCTCGTCGGTGCTGAAGAGGCCGCGCTTCTCGAGGATCTCGGCGAGGATCTGCTCGGCGCGGAGGGGGTGGAGCGCGTGGAGCGCGCCGAGGATCTCCTTGCGCTCGTCGACGCCGAGCTGGTGAAACGTCGCGTCTTGCACGCGCCGCACGAGGAGCGGGCCGGCCGGCTTGACCTGGTGGTGCGCGAGCGTGCGCAGCGCCGCGATGCGGAGATCGGGCGTGCCCGTCTCGGCGAGCTGGGCGAGGTCGTCCTTGAGCTGCTCGGGCGAGGTCGACAGGAGCGCGATGGCCTCGCAGCGGAGCATGGCGTTGGAGCAGCCGGCGAGGCGGCGCAGGGCCTCGGTGGCGCTGGGCTTCTTCACGGCGGCGAGGATGCGGAGGATCGGGCGGGCGATCTCGATGTCGAGCGTCATGACGCGGTCGACGATCTCGGCTTCGCGGCCGGGGAGGATGCGCTCGAGGTAGCCGAGGAGCACCTTGCGGAGGCCCTCGTGCGGCATGTTGCTGACGAGGTCGAAGGCGACGTCGAGGTGCGCGGGGCCGAGCGCCGAGACGACGGGCATGAGGTCGCGCGCGAGGGCGTCGAGATCGACGGCGACGAACCCCTCGGGCGGCTGGACGCCGACGGGCGCGGTGCGCACGGCCTCCTTCATCACGAGGCGGAACGTCTCCGGCGAGAACATGCCGCGCGAGACCTCGGCCTTGATCGCGGCGACCTCGTTGCGCGGCGCGTAGGCCTCGAGCGCCTTGGCCACGGCGTCGAACATCTGGAAGACGATGTCGAAGCGGCGCTGGAGGACGAGGTCGCGCGTGGAGGAGTCGAGGGGCTCGTAGATGAGCTCGGTGTCCTTGAAGCGCCGCGCGTTGAGGATGGCCTCGGTCAGCACGTCGACGTAGCGCTCGCTCCAGCGCTCGGGCGTCATCGAGAGCTGGACGCCGAGGGCCTTCTTGGCGACGGGATCGAGGGCCAGGGCGCTCGCGGCGATGCGCGCCGCTTTGAGGGCAGCCTGGTCTGTCTCGATCACCATCGCGGCGGCCTCGGCGCGGTTGGCCTTCTCTTCGGTCGCGCGCCGCGCCTCCTCTTCGACGTCGTCGGCCTCGGCCCAGAAGGCCTCGCGATCGGCGGCGTCGCCCTCGGCGAAGACGTTGATGACGTCGTAGCTGACGTGCTCGAGGCGCTTCTCCCAGAGCGCGGCGGCGACGTCGTCCTCGGGCGCGAGGTCGGTCGCCGGGTCGAGGAGCATGACCTCGCAGATGGCGCGGAGCTCTTCCTCCGAGAAGCCGGGCGCGAGCGAGATCTTGCGAATCCCGGCGGCAAAGAGGTGATACGGCACCGCGTCGAGCGGCGCCGGCGGCTCCCAGATCGTCTGCCCGCGGTGGGTGAACGAGTAGGGCGAGAGCTTCCAGAACACGGCCGCGGGATCGGCGCGGAGCGCCTCGATCAGCCCCTGGTAGGTCGCGCGGAGCTTGCCGTCCGTCTCCGGGTGCTTCCACCCGTAGTGCCGGATGGTGGGCAGCAGCCGCTCCCAGCGGCGGAACGTGTCGATGAGGTTGACGACCGAGGGCTCGTTGGCGTCGGCCTCCTCGTCGTCGGCCGGGTTCATCTCCTCGACGATGGGCATCGCCGCGGCCTCGGCCTTGCGCTGGCGCTCCTCCTGGCGCCGGGTCTCTTGCTCGTCGAAGCGCCGCGGCTCTTGCCGCTTGGGCTGGATGCTGGAGCCGCCGAGATCGTCGGAGATGCGGCGGCACTCGTCCCGCATCGCGGTGGCGTTCTCGAAGCGGTTCCGCTGATCCCAGGCCAGCGCCTTGTCGACGAGGGAGATGACCTCGATCGGGAGATCGGGCGCGACGCGGGCGAGCGACGGAGCCGGCGTGGTCGCCGCGAGGATGAAGGCCTCGTTGTCGGTGCGCCCTTGGTGGAGGCGCTGGCCGCTGAGCATCGCGTAGAGCATGGCGCCGACCGAGAAGACGTCGGCGCGCCCGTCGACGCCGTCGGCGAGGCCCATGGCCTGCTCGGGCGCCATGAACGAGGGCGTGCCGAGCGCGGTGCCGGCGCGGGTGCGATCCCCGCCGGCTTCGCGCATGCGGGCGACGCCGAAGTCGAGCACCTTCACCTGCCCGTCCCGCGTGACGAAGATGTTCGCGGGCTTGATGTCGCGGTGCACGATGCCGAGGACGTGGAACCCCTCGAGGGTGTCGAGGACCTCGGCGGCGATCCACAGCGCCTCGGCCGGGGGGACCTTGCGGTTCTTGCGCTTCCAGAGCTGCTGCGCCGTCTCGCCCTCGAGCAGCTCCATCACCAGGAAGGGCTCGTCTTGCTCGGTGACGTCGTCGTCCTGGATGGCGACGCGCCCGCGGTGCTCGACCTTGTTGGCGACGTACCCTTCGCGGAGGAAGCGATCGCGGATGCCAGGGTCGCGGGCGAACTCCGTGTGGAGGATCTTCAGCGCCGCGCGCGAGCCGTTGCGGTGCGTCGCCGCGTACACCGAGGCCATCCCGCCAACCCCGAGCAGCGCGTCGAGGCGCCACTTGTTGTTGATCGTCATCCCGATGCGAGCGCGGGCGCGTGCCTTCTCGTCTCCCGGGTTGATTGCGGAAGGCTCGGATGGGGGAACTTCGACTCGGGAACTCATCGCGATAGGAACGGAAAACGTACCACTATCGGCCCTTGCTGGGCGCCCTTTCGCGCCCCGGTTCCTGCCCTCGCGCCCTCCCACTGATGTGGGAGGCCGAACCTCCCAGAACGGAATGCTGCAAGGCGACAACGTGCCCCGGCGAGGCGGCGCAGTGGTAGAGGAACCGGCTCGGATGGACGCTGGTAGCCGCGGAGCGGACGAGCGCGGATGAAGATCGCGAGGATCCTCCACGAGAGCTGTCCGTTCCCGGTGGTGGCGCTGGAGCGCGACGGCGCGCTGTACGACGTGGCCGAGCTCGATGTCCGCTTCGCCACGCCGCGCGCGCGGCGCCTCCTCGGCGGCGCGAGCGATTTCTTCTCGCGGGTCATCGCCCTCGGCGGGGTCGGCCTCGACGAGCTCGATCAGCGCCTCGCGGCCGGCTATCGTCCGACCGAGGCTCGCCTCGCGCCCGGCTCATTTCTCTGGCTGCCCCCGTGCGATCCCGACCGCGCGATGCTGGTGCACGTGGCGCGCGATCCCGCGGGCGAGCTCACGGTGCGCCTCGGCAACGCGCGGGCGATCCTCGGCCACGAGGCCGCGTCCCCGTTCCCCGGCGGCGCGACGCAGCCCGAGCTCGAGCTCGGCATCGCGGCGATCCTCGGCGACGATCTCCGCCGCGCCTCGGTGGAGGAGGCGCAGCGAGCGATCCTCGGCGCGGCGATCGTCAACGACTGGGCGGCGCGCGATCTGGAGGCGCGCGGCCTCGGCCCGCTCCAGTGCCGCGATTTCGCGACGCAGCTCGGGCCGGTGCTGGTGACGAGCAACGAGCTCGAGGGCGCGGCGATCCTGCGCACGCAGATCCGCGTCGGCGGCGCCGTCCTCGCGAGCGTCGCGCTCGCCAACCCGCTCGTCGAGCTGGCCGAGGCCGTCGCCTGCGCGAGCCAGCACCTCAAGCTCCACGCCGGCGACATCGTCACGCTCGCCGCGCCGCTGACGCGACGCGAGCCGGTCGACTACGGCGCCCCGGTGGATCTCCTGATCGAGCGCCTCGGCAAGCTCGCTGGCTCCGCCGTGCGCGGCCCGCCGATCGCCGCCCCCCGTCGCTAGCGACCAAGGCGACCCGACGGGGCGCCGGGGTCCGGGGCCGCTCACGGCCCCAGCGCGACTAAAACGTGCCCACGAAGCCGAGCCCGGTGACGCTGCCCGTGACGAGCGGCGTCGGCCGGATGGTGAACGCCGACGCCTTCTTCGCCGCCGATGCGTCGGTCTTCATGAAGACGCCCTCCGCGATCAACCCCAGCCCGCCGAGCTGCGCGAAGCCGTCGAGCACGAGGAAGAAGCCGCGCAGGACGACCTTGGCCCCGCAGTCGGGATCGTCGCTGGCGCACCCGCTCTTGCCGAGCGCGATCCACGGGCCGACGATGGGGATCTTGAGCCCGGTCATGCCGGGGACCTCGGGGAAATTCGAGGCCATCGCGTACGACGCCGCGTAGGAGCCGCCCGCGATGGCGATGCCGCCGAGCGCGAGCTTGAGCCGCACCGACGAAGGCGGGAGCGGCACCTCGCGCGCGGGCGCCGTGGCGAGGTCCTCCGCGGGCTCGTCGGCGCGGGCGGTCCCGATCGCGGTGAGCGCGAGCGCGGCGAGAGAGAGCGAGAGCAAGCGCTTCATCGGCTACTTCTTCTTCGGATCCTTGGCCGCAGGCGCAGGCTTGGCCCCGGGCTTCCCGGGCTTGCCCGGCTCCTCGGGCTTCGGCGGCAGCTTCACGGTGTAGGGGACCTCGAGCTCGCCGTCGAAGGGCACGATGATCTCGCCGACGAAGGAGCGCTTGATGCACGACTCGACGTCGGTGCCGGCCCAGGGCGGCCCCACGGCCACGTCGGTGGCGCGGCCCTTCTTGCCGTCGAACGTCACCTTCACCTCGCCCTCGCCGCGCGGCCCATCGGGGACGACCTTGGCGCAGTTCGCCGCCTTCTCGCCGCCGCGTCGCAGCGCGATCTCCATCTGCGCCTTCTGATCGGCCGTGAGCTCGTCCTCCGAGGCCGGCTTCACCTCCGCCGCGGGCGCGTCGGTCTTCGCCACCGGCACCTCTGCCTGGGTGAAGGTCGCTTCTTCCTGCTTGGGCGGCGCCGCGGCGCACCCGACGAGAGCGGCGACTGCGACCAGCGAGGCGAGATAGAGGCTGCGTTCACGTCGATGGGCCACGAGATCCTCCGATTTCGCGCGCACCGTAGCAGGTTGTGGGCGGCGATGGACCGGGGAGGCCGCGATCACGGACTTTGCCCCCCATCCAGAGCGTTCCCGCGGATTGCCCAGCGAGCCGCCGGCCGGTGTAGGAGACAACCCATGCGAGGATTCAGCAGGAACATTCGCTTGGCGCCGGCCCTCGCCGCGCTCGTCGGCCTCGCGACGCTGGCCCGCCTCGGCGAGAGCCAGCCCGAGCCGAAGCCCACCGCCTCCGCCGCGGCCGCCCCGTCGCCCCGGCCGTCGATCGACGCCGCCCCGATCGCCGCCGCGATGAACAAGCTCGCGGCCGACGTGAAGGGCTGGGGCGGCACCGTCGGCGTCTCGGTGATCGACGTGAGCAGCGGCGCCACCCTCGCAGCGTCGAGCGATCACGCGCCGCTCAACCCCGCCTCCAACGCCAAGCTGGCGACCGCCGCGGCGGCGATCCGCCTGCTCGGCCCGCAGCACCGCTTCCTCACCGGCCTCTACGGCAAGATCAACGGCGACACCGTCGACGAGCTCGTGCTGCGCGGCGACGGCGACCCTTCGCTCGCCACCCGTGATCTCTGGATCATGGCGGCTGACCTTCGTGCGGCCGGCGTGCGCCGCGTGCGATCGATCCGCGTGGATCAAGCGTGGTTCGACGACGCCTACGTGCCCCCGGCCTTCGAGCAGCAGCCGGCGGAGTGGGCCCCGTTCCGCGCGCCGATCGCGGCCGTCTCGCTCAACGAGAACACCGTGCTCTTCCAGATCCGCTCCACGAAGAGCGGCACCGACGCGCTCGTCGACGTCAACCCCCCGGGCTTCGTCGACCTCAGCGGCAGCGTGGGCACCTCGAAGAAGGGCGACCCAGAGAAGGTGATCCTCGGCCTCGAGGCCAAGGGCGCGCGCCTCACCGGCAAGCTCGGCGGCACGCTGCCCGAGGGCAGCCAGCTCCTCCGCGTGGCGAAGCGCGTCGACGACCCGCGCCTGCTCGCGGGCTACGCGCTGCGAGCGGTGCTGAAGCAGCTCGGCGCCGACGTGCCCGCCGAGATCAAGGCCGGCGGCGCCAAGCAGAAGGCCCTCCTCGTCGCGCACCGATCCGACGAGCTCGCGCAGCTCGCCTTCGCGCTCGGCAAGGACAGCGACAACTTCTACGCCGAGATGCTCTTCAGGGCGATCGGCGCGCAGGCGAAGGGCCGCCCCGCCACCACCGCCGCCGCCGCCGCCGCCGTGACGAGCTACCTCGAGAGCGTCGGCGCGCTCGAGCCGGGCGTCATCGTCAAGAACGGCTCGGGCCTCTTCGACGCCAACCGCGTCACCCCCGCGTCGACGACCGCGCTCCTCCGCGCCGCCTACCGTGACCCGCGCGTGGGCCCGGACTTCCTCGCCCAGCTCTCCATCGGCGGCGTCGATGGAACGATGCGCAGCCGCTTCCGCGAATGGTCCAAGCCGCGCGCCGTCCGCGCCAAGACGGGCACGCTCGACGCCGTCGCCGCGCTCTCGGGCTACGTGCTCCCCCCGCCGGGCCGCGCCCCGATCGCCTTCAGCCTCCTCGTCAACGGCATCCCCGGGAAGGTCAGCGCCGCGCGCGCGTCGATGGACGACGTGGTCAAAGCGATCGCCGCCGAGCTCTGGAAGGGCGCCGAGCGCTGAGTCAGCGCGCCATCGATCGAGGTGTCGACCCCTCACCGCCATGACACCAGCGCCGCAGTCGGCACAAAACGCCACGACCGCCCGGTGAGGAGCGGTCGTGATCGATGCTCTCGGCCCCATCGAGGAGCCGAGAGCGCTGCACAGGCGGACCCGCTGTCCGGGCCCTGGCCCCATCGAGGCTAGTAGTCGCGCATCTGCTTCCGGATCTTGCCGAGCGCCTGCTCCTGGAGCTGCCGGATGCGCTCGCGCGACAGGTTGTACTTGTCCCCGATCTCCTTCAGCGTGAGCTCGTCCTCGTCGTCGAGGCCGAAGCGCCAGCGGATGATCCGCGACTCGATCGGCGTCAGCGTCGTCAGCAGGCGCCGGACCTCGTCGCTCCACTTGCGGTTGGCGAGGTGATCGAACGGCGAGAGCGCGTTCTCTTCCTGGAGGAAGTCGATGAACTTCCGCCCGTCCTCGTCGCCCACGGGGCGATCGAGCGAGAACGGCGTCTCGGCGTAGAAATCCTTCACCTTGTCGAGCTTCTCGCGCGGGACGCCGGTCTCCTTCTCGAGCTCCTCGATCGAGGGCTCGTGCCCGGTGCGAGCGATGATCGCCTGCGTAGCGCGCGCCACCCGGTTGTAGGTGTCGAGCATGTGCACCGGGATACGAACCGCGCGACCCTTGTCCGCGAGAGCGCGGCTGATCGCGTGCCGGATCCACCACGACGCGTAGGTCGAGAAGCGGTAGCCGCGGTTGTGATCGAAGCGCTCCACGGCCTTCATCAGGCCGATGTTGCCCTCCTGGATCAGGTCGATCAGCGGCAAGCGACCGCGGTTGTAGCGCCGCGCGATCGAGACCACGAGGCGGAGGTTGGCCTTCACGAAGCGGTTCTTCGCGTCGTGCTGGACCTGGAACGCGCGCTCGACCTTCTCGAGGTAGCGGCGGTACTCCTTGGTGCTCGTCAGCGTGGGCCGACGCGCGCGGAGCACCTCGGGATCGGCGACGTCGTCCTCGAAGTTCGGCTCGCGGATCAGCTCTTCAGCCGTCTGCTTCGCCTTCATCATCCAGATCCGATCCGAGTCGGGCAGGCGGATGACCTCGGCGAGCTCGCGGATGAGCGTGTCCCACTGGCGCTGCTGATCGGCGGCGAGCTTCTTCTTGGCGCGCCAGGCCGTGACGAGGAGATCGAGCTCGGCGAGCTGCGGGGCCTTGACCTCTTCCTCGCCGGCCTTGGTGACCTGCTCCTGGAGACCGGGGAGGATGTGCTCCGCCGCGGGCAGATAAGAGAGCAGCGCCGTCCAGAGATCGAGCTCCGTCCGCTCGACGGTGCGGGCGGTGGCGAGCTCTTCGTCCGGGCCCATCACGGGGTGGAGGGCCATGTCGCGGAAGTAGCGGGCGAGCATCGAGTCGCCGCCGCCGTCCTCCACGTCCTTCAGCTCGCGGGCGGGCAGCTCGCGGGCGCGCGTCGGCTCGGGCGCACGGTCGGCTGCCGGGGTGAACTCGAGGTCGATGAAGTCCGCCGCCGGCTCTTCTTCGGTGACCTCGATTGGGCGCGCACGGACGGCCGTGTCCTCCGCCCCATCGTCCTCGAGCAATCCGAGCGAGGCGAGGTCGGGCGCAGCCGCGCCCTCGACGGCCGGAGTCTTGGTTAGGGAGTGAGCCTGGTTCTTGGCAGACCGCATGGTGGCAACCTCCATGGTGGGCTCCTGCGCCGCGGGGCGCGGAGAGGACGCGTTGGGCTGGTCATTCGCTCCCGCTGCGGCACGGGCGACCGTGCGGGGATTGGATCGATCGGCACGGGAGAGCGGGGCGCCCTCGCGACCACGCGGCCCGTTGGACGGAGCAGCTGCGCCTCGGTTCGCGCCACCCTGCGCCGCATTCTTGGATGCCGCGGAGCGAGCAGAGGTGCCCGGGCGCTTCTCGGACTGCGGGGGAGTCTGAGGAGTTGTTTCGTGGCGGCGAGCGGTCGAGGTGTTCATAATTGATCTTTTCGGTGGGGTGATTGCTCGGTCGTTCACTTGTACGAGGCCCGTGTTTCGAGGTTGCAACCCGCCTCCCTTTTTGTTGTGCCCAGCAGAGGGCGATGGAAGGTTGGGAAGCGGGTGTCGCCCGGTGGCGAAAGTCCCCTCGGTGGGCAGGGGATGGCGAGTGGCGAAGGCCCGGTTGAGGCCTGGTTCGGCTGGACAAATCAACCGGCGGGTGCAACTGTCGATGTCTGGCTTTGATTCCTGCGAATTCGTCCGTCCGGTGTGCCGTACGGCGTCGGCCGCTGAAGCAAACGAGCCCGATTGTCCAATTTCTCTTGCAACAATGATGCCTCGTTTGTCTTGACCTCCTGCTCCTTCTCTTTGAGGTCCGAAGCGGCACATACGTTCTGGGTTTCCCCGGCTTGCTTCGGAGAAGCGCTCCGCGAGGCGGAGTACGGCCACTGCAGGGGCGCCCTTACGCAAACTTCCTCGGCGTGATGGGCCCAGGCAACATCACGTTCCGCCTGTAGGGTAGGGATCGGCGGTTGCCGAGCCCCTGAACGACGCCGCGACGAAGTAGTGGCTTCGGTGGGCTGCTTGAGACGACCGTTCGGCGGCACATCGAGGTTCGCCGGACCTGGCCGGAATCTTCGAGACGATGTCGCCGGCCAGTCGATCTGAACCTGCCGCTTTTCACGCCCGTGTGTGGGGCTTGCTGCGAAGTGGCAGGCGGGCGAAGCGCCGCATGGCGCTCCTGGTTGCGGCTGTGGCCGCGCAGTCTGGTGCGAATGGGGTGATGGCCACCTGCGCTGGCCTGCTCGGTCAGGCGCTCGTGGCGGGTCAACAATCTGGGTTCTCCGCCGCGCTTGTCGACTCCCGGCGTCTCAACTTTCCTCCGTTGCAGCTTTGTTTTCTCGGTTTCGCGGCGGCGCTGGTGAAGACGATCGCCGGAGCAGTGGCCGTTCACGGGCAAAAGCGTGCGGTGTTCGAGGCTGGAAATGCCGTTCGCCATGAAATCACCGAGGCGATCTTGCGCTGTGGACAGCCTCCCGGCGCTGCTGCGGACACCCATGCGGCGCTGGCGGTGCGCCTGCGCGAGGTCGAGCGCGGGATCGACGAAGGGGTCTTCGTTGGGCTACGCGCGGCGGCGAACCTGGTTCCGCTGGTGCTGGCGCTGCTGCTGCTCTCGTCCTCGCTCGCGCTGGCGGCGCTGGCGGTGCTCGTTCCGTTTGCGCTGCTGCTCGCCTTCGTTCGCCGGCGGTTTCGTCGCGGGTATGCGCGCGCGATGCGGCTCGCCGAGGAGCTTCATGCTGGGGTCGATGAGCTGGTGCGGCACCTCGATCTCTGGCGAACGTACGGCGCGGGGGATCGGGTTCAGCGCGCGCTCGCGGCGGCCGGGGACGAGGCGGCGCGGGCGGCTGCTCGGGCTGACGCTGGCAAGGCGGCGCTGTCGGGGGCCAACGAGGTGCTCGCGGCGGGGGCGCTCCTCGTGGCGGTCGCGCTGGTGGAGCGGGGCGAGCTTTCGCTCGGGCGGGGGTCGCTGGTGGCGTTCTCGGCGGTTTTCTTCCTGATGTACCGGCCTCTACGCGATGTCGGGGATGCCCGTACCGCCATGGAGCGCGGCGCTGACGCGCTGGGGGCCCTCGATCACGTTCGCGCGGGGCTCGAGGCTCGCGGCGGGGGCTCGCGCAATCGTGCCCCACAGGACGAGCACACGAGCACATCCTGCACATATGGGTGGGGGGCCGCTCGGCTCGTCGTGCGCGGGCTCGCCGTCGCGCGCGGAGCGTGGTCGACGCCCGTCACCGACTTGCACGCCGAGCCGGGCGAGATCATCGCCCTCGTTGGGCCCACGGGCAGCGGGAAGACGACGCTGCTGCGCGCCCTGCTCGGCCTGGAGCCCGATGCGCAGGGGGCGGTTTGCTACGGCGAGCACGACCTGTCCGCCGCGGGCGTTGGGCCTCGTGAGCGGCCTTTTGCCTGGGTTCCGCAGGAGGCGGCGATCATCTCGGGGACGCTCGCGGACAACGTCACGCTGGGCGCGCCGGAGGCGAACGAGGCTGCCGCGGAGAGCACGCTCCAGAGCCTCGGCGCGCGGTCGCTGATCGAGAGGGCCGGCGCGGCGCGGCTTCATGCGGGGGGGCCGGAGCTGTCGGGCGGCGAGCGGCAGTGGGTGGCTCTCGCCCGGGCGCTCGCGAGCGGGCTCCCCGTGCTGCTGCTCGACGAGCCGACCTCGGGCCTCGACGGCGACTCGCAGGCTCGCGTTCTGGCGACGCTGGCGACGCTGCGC
>FSTQ01000541.1_pt1 | contig 22031 bp, 19 predicted proteins | sample 1637281 | NCBI WGS metagenome assembly FSTQ01 (sample SAMEA3914818, study PRJEB12502) | metagenome | biome: forest; material: soil | place: Canada | collected 2010-06-26 | depth 0.1 m
CCGTTGGGCTTGTCGTGGACGCTGGGCGGCAGGGCGATGCCACCGTCGGCGCAGGCGCCGGTGCCGAGGTAGGCCTCGAGCGCCTCTTCGGCCGAGGCGAGGTTGCCCGCGTCGAGGTCGTGAATCGCTTGCTCCACCGCGGGCGCGTTGCGCTCGAAGGGCGAACGCGGATCCCACCCGCTGCAGCCCCAGGCGACGAGGCCGGCGATCCCCGCGCCGATCACCACCGCGAAGGCGACGCGCAGCGCCGGGCCGACCGCGGAGCTGCGCGCGCCCTTCGCCGGCGCGGGCGCCTTCGCGGATTTGACGGGTTTCGCAGCCTTTTTGCTGCGTTTCTCGGGCCGGCTCACGCTTCACCTCCCCGGGGCGCGTCGGGGCTCGCGCTCGCGCGAGCTTCCATCTTGGCCAGGGCGCGCTTGGCCTTCGCGGCGCGCGAGGGGGCGGGTGCGGGCTTGCGGCGCGTGAAGATGCGCAGCGGCGCGTCGCCGATCAGCACCTCGGCGAGGAGAAGGAGGATCGCCAGGCCGAGCGGGTAGAAGTAGACGTCGGCGTAGACCGTCTCCACCTTCTCGGCGAACTCGCTCTTCATTTGCCGCTTCAGATCGGCGGCGATCTGCTCGATCCCGGTGGTGCCCTTCTCGGCGCGGATCACCTTCCCGCCGGGCGTGGCCTCGGCGACGGAGGTGAGCTGGCGCTCGCCTTCGACGGAGAGCGCGGTCGTCATCGGTCGGTTGTTGCGGTCCATCTTCCAGCCGACGACGCGGCCGTCGGGGGCGACGTCGGGCACGCGCTCCGGGGTCCGGCCGCCGATCTGCACGACGTGGATCGTCGTCCCTTCGGCGCCGATCGACTGGGCCACGGCGATGGGATCGCCCTCGAGATCCTCGCCGTCGGTGACGAGCAGGATGATGCGCTTGTGCTCGCTCGACTTGGGATCGCGGCGGAGGAGATCCTGCGCCTGCGAGAGGGCGCGGGCGATCGCCGTGCCCGGGACCGGCATGCTGTTGGGCTCGAGCTGGCGGAGGAACTGGGCGATGGAGGAGCCGTCGGCGGTGAGCGGGAAGCCGATCGGCTCGCCCGAGAAGGCCACCGCGGCGAAGCGCGCGCCCTCGAGATCCTTGATCAGGCGCGCCGCCTCGATCTTGGCGCGGAAGATCCGCGAGGGCGGGACATCCTGCGCGTACATGCTCTTCGAGTAGTCGAGCACGAGGACGACATCGACGTTGGTGGCGGGGATGAGGCGCGTGCCCTTGCCGTACTGCGGCCGGGCAGCGGCGAGGAACGCGAGGGCCACCGCGGCGACGAGGAGCACGCCCTTCCAGGCGCGCCGCTTGGCCGGATCGAAGGTGGTGAGCGCGTGGATCCGATCCGGATCGCCGAAGACCTGGACCGATCGCCCGATGCGCAGGCCCGCAAGGACGAGGAGCAGCGCGATGGGGATCGCCAGCGCCGTGCCGAAGAGGAAATAGGGCGCGGCGAAATTCACGGGAACCTCCGGAGGAGCCAGGCGCGGAGGAGCGCGTCGAGGCCGATGAGGAGGACGCCGGGGATGAGCAGGAGCTGGAAGAGATCCTCGAACGAGCCGATCGAGGCTTCAAAATTGGTCTTCTCGAGCGAGTCGAGGACCTTGTGCATGCTCTCGGCGAGGGCCTTGCCGTCGGTCGCGATGTACGACTCGCCGCCGGTCTCCTTGGCGATGCGCTGGAGCAGCTCCGGGTTGACGGGGAAGCGACCGCGCCCGTAGACGGTCTGGCCGAGCAGGTTGGTGCCCTCCTCCACGTCGACCTCTTCGCCGGTGCCGATCTGGATCGTGTAGACCTTGCAGCCCACCGTCGTCGCCAGGTGCGCCGCGTAGTCCGGCGAGATCGATCCGGCGTTGGAGTCGCCGTCGGTGAGCAGGATGATCGCCTTGGATCGCGCGTCGCTCTTGCGGATGCGCGCGACGGCGGTGCCGACCGCGTCGCCGATCGCCGTGGCGTTGCCGTCGATGATCCCCAGCGTCATCTTGGCGACCATCTGGTCGAGCAGGTAGTAGTCGAGCGTCGGCGGCGAGAGCACATAGGCGTTCTTGCCGAAGACGACGACGCCGATGCGGTCGGATTTACGGCGGCGAACGAAGTCGCGGATCACGAGCTTGGCGGTCTCGATCCGCGTGAGGCGCTTGCCCGCCGGGAGCGGGGTGGGCAGCGTCGGGAGATCCTTGGCGTCGCTCTCGAGCACCGCGCGCATCGAGCCCGAGAGGTCGAGCGTGAGGACGATGTCGATGCCCTTCTGATCGCCCGTCTGATCGTGGAGGACCGAGACGGGGCGCGCGATGGCGAGGATCAGGAACGTCAGCGCCACGGCGCGGAGGACGCCGGGGAGATCGCGCAGGTGCGCTCGCAGCCCGCGCGGACCGGCGAGCAGCGGGGCCACCATGCCGATGCGGAGGCGAGGCTTGCGCGCGTCTTGCCCGAAGGTCCCCGCCCAGAAGACGAGGGGGATGACCAGCAAGAGGAGCAGGAACCACTTGTACTGGAAGCTCGCCTCGAGCCAGCCGGCGCCGCGGGCGATCCACGGGTAGGCGAGGCCGAGGAGGGCGACCACGATCGTCATCCCCGCGACGAGGGCGATGCGCCGCTTGCGGTTCATGTCGCGCCTCCTGCGGGGGACGTGGGGGCGCCCGCGACCGGGGCCACGGGGATCGTCGTGCGCACGATCTCTTCGCCGCGGGCGAGGGCGTCGAGGCAGGCCTCCCCGTCGGGCGTGGCGCGGGCGAACTTCACGAGATCGCACTCCTCGAGGAAGCTCGAGATCCGCTTCAAGCCAGGGACCTGCGGGCGCACGCGCTTGAGCACCGCGCGCATCTCGTCGGTCGTCGACTCGAGGCCGTCGAAGCCGTAGCGGGCGCCGAGGTACTTGCGGACGCAGTTGCTGACGCGGTCGAAGTACTCGGCGGTGCGGTTCTCGGCGATGAGCTTGGAGCGGCGGATGGCTTCGAGCTCGTCGAGCGCGGTGAGCCACGGGAGGCGCGGCGGCGGCGTGACGACGACCTGCGGGCGGCGGCGCCACCAGCGGAAGAAGAACGCGCCGGCCACGCCGAGGGCCGCGCCGATGGCGAGGCCGATGGTGAGCTGGCGGGCGAGCTCCCAGTCTTCGCGCTGCGATCGCGGCGGCGGGTTGGGCTTGACCTTGGGCTCCACCTCGTTGGTGGTAGGATCCTCGATCACCACGCGCTGCCGCGGCGTGCACAGCGTCATCACCTCGCCGTTGGCGCGGGCGACGGTGATCGGCATCGGCGGCAGATCGAGCACGTTGCGGCCGCCCTCTTTGGGGAGCGCCACGAACGGGAGCGTGACCTTGGTGGTGGAGGAGACGTCGCTCGGCGTGGTCTCGAGGGTGAACGCCGCGCCGCCGTCGGCGTTGGGGATGACGAAGCCGACCTCTTTCAGCGCCTTGGCCGCGGCCTCGTCGCTGCCGAGCTTGATGCCGCCGGGGAAGACGGTCTCGCCGCTGCCGTGGGTGATCGTGACCTCGAGGTTGAGCGCGTAGCCGCTGAAGCCGCGCGACGGGAAGCTCGCGCGCATCGACGGGCGCGTCGCGCCGGCGGGGATCTTGTCGATGCAGGAGACCCACGTCGGCCCGGCGTCGGGCGCGCCCGCGTCTTCGGGCTCCGCGGCGGCGGCGCCTGGGCTCGGGGCGGCGGGATCGACAGCGTCGGCGCTCGGCGCGCTCGAGGCCGACGCGGCGGGCGCGCTGTCCTGGGGGCCGGCCGCGAGCGCGGTGACGCCGAGGAGCGACGACGCGGCGAGGCCGACGCCGAGGCCGAGCGCGAGCCGCGCCCTCATCGGTGGATCCTCCGCGCGCGCATCATGAAGAGGTTGCGGATCGGCTGGACGAAGCTGCCGTCGGTCCGCACGATCACCGCGTCGAGCGAGAGCTTGTTGAAGAGCTTCTCCCGCTCCTTGCGCAGGGCGCGCATCGTCTTCTTGTAGTGCTCGCGGACGCGCGCGTCCCCGGTGTCGACGACGACGTCTTCGCCCGTCTCGAGGTCCTCGAACGTGGCGAGGCCGACGTCGGGCAGCTCCTCGTCGCGCGGGTCGACGAGCATGACGGGGATGACGTCGTGCTTGGCCGCGGCGAGGGCCAGCGCGCGCTCGAAGCCGGTGGCGAAGAAGTCGCTGATGACGAAGGCCACGCTCTTGCGCTTCGTCACCTTGACGAGCGTGGAGAGGGCGAGCGCGAGGTTGGTCCCGGTGTACTTGGGCTCGAAGCCGAGGATCTCGCGGATGACGCGGAGCACGTGCTTCTCGCCCTTCTTCGGCGGGAGCATCTGCTCGATGACCTCGGTCCCGAGGACGAGGCCGACGCGGTCGTTGTTCTTGATGGCGCTGAAGGCGCAGAGCGCGGAGATCTCCGCGGCGACGCGGGCCTTCGAGGCGCGCACCGTGCCCCACTGCTCGCTCCCGGAGAGGTCGACGACGAGCATCACCGTCATCTCGCGCTCTTCGACGAACACCTTCACGAAGGGCTCGCTCATGCGCGCGGAGACGTTCCAGTCGATCCAGCGGACGTCGTCGCCGGGGTTGTAGGCGCGCACCTCGCGGAAGGAGAGGCCCTGCCCCTTGAAGCTCGATGAGTACGTGCCGGTGAGCTGCTCGTTGGCCATCCGGCGCGTGCGGATCTCGATGGCGCGGAGCTGCTTGAGCAGCTCGGGCGGCAGCGGCTTGGCGCGCTTCTTTTGCCGGGGCTCGCTCGCCGGATCGAGGCCGGGACCGGCGGCCATCAGGGTACCTCCACGACCTCGAAGACGCGGCGGACGATCTGCTCGGCGGTGACCTCTTCGGCCTCGGCTTCGTAGGTGAGCATGACGCGGTGGCGGAGCACGTCGGGCCCGATGGCCTTCACATCCTCGGGCGTCACGTAGCCGCGGTGGCGGAGGAAGGCGTGGGCGCGGGCCGCGAGCGCGAGGGCGATCGAGGCGCGCGGGCTGGCGCCGTACTCGATCAGGCTCTTGAGGTCCTTCATCCCCTTCTGGTCGGGGTTGCGCGTCGCGAAGACGACGTCGACGATGTAGTCCTTGACGCGGTCGTCCATGTACACGTCGCGCACGATCTGGCGGGCCGAGAGGAGCTGCTCGGGCTCGAGGACCTTGCTCGCCTTGGCCTCGATCAGGCTCGTGGACCGGTCCACGATCACGCGCTCTTCGGCGCGGCTCGGGTAGCCGACCTTGACCATGAGCATGAAGCGATCGACCTGCGCTTCGGGGAGGCGGTAGGTGCCCTCTTGCTCGATGGGGTTCTGCGTCGCCATGACGATGAAGGGGCTGGGCAGCTTGTACGAGGTCTCGCCGATGGTGACCTGACGCTCCTGCATGGCCTCGAGCAAGGCGCTCTGCACCTTGGCGGGGGCGCGGTTGATCTCGTCGGCGAGGACGAGGTTCGCGAAGATCGGGCCGAGCTTGGAGGTGAACTCGCCCTTCTGGTGGTTGTAGATGACGGTGCCGATCAAGTCGGCCGGGAGGAGATCCGGCGTGAACTGGATGCGCGCGAACTTGGCGTGGATCGCGTCGCAGAGCGTCCGCACCGTCAGCGTCTTGGCGAGGCCGGGGACGCCCTCGAGCAGCACGTGGCCGCCCGTCAGGAGGCCGATGAGGATGCGCTCGAGCATGTACGTCTGCCCGACGATGACTTTCCCCACCTCGGTCAGGAGCGTGTCGATGAAGGCGCTCTCTTTGGCAACGAGCTCGTTCAGCGCGCGGACGTCGTGCATGGTCTTGGCAGTCCCCGGAAAAGGCCGACCCCGCCCTTTACCGAGCGGGCACTGCTCATAGCAAGGGCGGCCGCGTCGAGACAACTGCGAGGTCCACGCTATTCCACAAAAGTGCTACGCCTCGCCCGATGCCCCGCCCCACCGAGACCGCATTGAAGGGCCGCGCCCGTGGCCTGCTCGAAGCGATGACCGAGCGCGCCCGCTGGATTTACGCTGTCCCGAGCGATCTCGGGTCCCAGGCGGCGCGCCCGATCGCGCTCGCCGCGGGCCTCGTGCTCGAGGAAGAAGAGCCGGGCGCGCTGGCCGCCCGCTTCGGCAACGAGAAGGGCACCGCGAGCCTGGTGACGTTCGAGAGCCCCGAGCTCGAGGTGATGCTCCTGGAGGCGCAGGGCGCGGACGCGCCGGCGATCCTCGCGGACATCCTCGAAAAGACGGGGTTCTACGCGCAGTCGACGCTGCTCGGGACGGCGCTCGACGTGCGCGATCCCGAGGCGGGCAAGGCGCTCCGCACGCTGGCGCACATGGTCGTCGCCTGGGACGAGGACTGGAGCGATCTGTTCCTGCTCCACCTGGCCGCGCCCGATCCGATGGTGCGGCACGACGCGGTCCTCGCGCTGACGACGGCGGTGATGGTCGCCGGCGACGCCGGGCCGGGGCCGGCGCTGCTCGACGAGGCGATCAAGCGCGAGAAGTTCCCCAAGCTGAAGGACACGATGATCGAGGCGCTCAACGTGATCCGCGGCGTCACGGGGGCGCCGATGGAGATCTCGCCGGACGCGGGGGAGCCGCCCGAGCACAGCTGAAGCCTCGCTCGCGGAGCACGCGCTCCGCGAGGCGGAGGGCGCTCGTCAATCGATGACGCGGAGGATCGCGTCCCCCTTTTGCTTCCCGTAGAGCTGCTTGATCTCGACCTTGTACTCGCCCGGCGAGGACACGGTGAACGTGATCGGGGCCGCGCTCTGCGGCATGCCCGTGGGCAGCTCGCGGAGCACGCGCTCGACGATCGTTTTTCCCTGGGGCGACTTGACCCGGAGGTTGTAGGGCGGCTCGGGCTCGTCGTCGGCGCGAAAGATGAGGATCGCCGACTCCCCCGTTCTCAGCGGGTCGACCTTGCAGACGGTCTCGATATCGCCGGTGCTATCGATGGTTCGGGCCACGCTTCGCTCGTCCGTAGGAGGGGCCGCCCCGCGGGGGCCCTGAATCGGAGGGCCATTCTAGACATGCCCGCGGAAGCTTCGCGAATTTCCCCCGCTGATTTGGGCTCGCTGGGGTGACACCTCGGACCTCCCTTCGAGCTACGGGGTCCAGCGGAGGCGGGGCTGGCGGGCCGCGCGGGCCTCGTCCATCCGGCCGACCACCGTGTTGTGCGGGGCGCCCTTGACGAGCTCCGGCGTCTCCTTCGCCTCTTTCAGGATGGCGATCATGGCGTCGACGAACTCGTCGAGCGTCTCCTTCGTCTCGGTCTCGGTCGGCTCGATCATCAGCGCGCCGGGGACGACGAGGGGGAAGTAGACGGTCGGCGCGTGGAAGCCGTAGTCGAGGAGGCGCTTGGCCACGTCGAGCGTCTTCACGCCCGTCTCTTTCTCGAGCTGCACGTCGGAGAGGACGACCTCGTGCATGCAGGGCTGCGGCACCGGCGCGCTCATGTGGTCCTTGAGGCGGGCCCAGAGGTAGCGCGCGTTGAGGACGGCGAGGGTGCTCGCCATCGTCAGGCCTTCGCCGCCCATCTCGCGGATGTAGGCGTAGGCGCGGACGAACATGCCGAAGTTGCCCTGGAAGGCGCGGAGGCGGCCGATCGACTGCGGGCGATCGTAGTCGAGGGCGTAGAGATCCCCGCGGCGAACCACGGCGGGCGAAGGCTGGAACGGCTCGAGGTGCTTCTTGAAGCAGACCGGACCGGAGCCGGGGCCGCCGCCGCCGTGAGGCGTGGTGAAGGTCTTGTGCAGGTTGATGTGGATGACGTCGATGCCCACGTCGCCGGGGCGCGCGGCGCCCATGATCGCGTTGGTGTTGGCGCCGTCCCCGTACACGAGGCCGCCCTTGTCGTGGATGAGTTTCACGATCGCGGGCAGGTGCGTCTCGTAGACGCCGAGCGTGTTGGGGTTGGTGAGCATCAGCCCGCAGACGTCGCCGTCGGCGCCCTCGCGCTCGATGGCGCGCAGGACCTCTTCCGGGTGGACGATGCCGTCGGCGTTCTTCTCGACCTTCACGGCGATGAGGCCGTTGAGCGAGCAGCTCGCGGGGTTGGTGCCGTGCGCGCTCTCGGGGATGAAGACCTTCTTCGGCGAGCGGCCCTTCGAGGCGTGGAAGGCCCGCATCATCATCAGGCCGGCGAGCTCGCCCTGCGCTCCGGCGGAGGGCTGGAGCGAGCAGCCGTCCATCCCGCTGATCTCGCAGAGGGCGTCCTGGAGGCGGAACATGATCTCCAGCGTGCCCTGCGCGAGCGCGTCCGGCGTCATCGGGTGGAGGCGCGCGAACCCGGGGATGCGCGCGGCCCACTCGTTGATCTTCGGGTTGTACTTCATCGTGCAGGACCCGAGCGGGTACAGCTGCGAGTCGATGCAGAAGTTCCACTGCGAGAGGCGGACGAAGTGCCGGAAGGCCTCGGGCTCGCTCACCTCGGGGAGGGCCGCGGCCTCTTTGCGGGCGAAGCTGCCGAAGAGCGCCGACGGGTCGACGTCGGGCACGTCGAGCTTCGCCAACGAGGCGCCGGAGCGGCCCTTCGCGCCGCGCTCAAAGATGGATGGCTCGCGAAACTGGATGCCTTGAGGCTGCGGGGTCGTCATGGGCTCGGTCGGGTGAGTACGATGGCTGCGCGAAGAATCAAGGAGCGGGAGGCGAGGCGGGCCCCTCGGCGGGCCCCTTCTCTTTGCTGTCCCCGTCCCAGTCGCCGCCCCCGAGGTCGCTCGCGCCGCTGCCGCCGATCGAGGTGAGATCGGGCTTGATGTTGCGCTGCTTGACCGCGTCCCACCCCTCGCCCGTCTCGTCTTCGTTGCGGCCGAGCTCGCCGGCGATGGTGTCGTCGACGTTGTCGCCCGGCGGGCGCTTGTACTTGAAGTAGCCCTTGCCCGACTTCTTGGAGTTCGGCCCGACGCCGCCGATGAGGTGCTCGGTCCACGTGAAGCGGATGAGATCGCCCGTCGCGGTTCCGTGCACCTCGCCCCAGCGGTCCTTGACGGGACGGATCCACTTGCCGCTCACGGTGTTGCCGTCCTGCACGAGGTGCAGGTAGCCGTAGAGCTCGCTGAAGTAGACGCCCGTCCAGTCGGCGCCGGCCGGCATGTCACCCGCGGTGACGCTGGCCGTCTTCGCGGCCTGCTGGCCGCCGCAGCCGGCGACGCCGAGGGTGAGGGGTGCGATCAACAGTGCAGCCGCGGCCGCGGCCGTCCAGAGCCTTCGCAGTACCATCATGGCCGCGCAGGCTAACAGACCGGTCGGCTCCCGACCACGAGCGATGCGAGGTTCCCTCGATCCCTCTGGAAATACAGGGAGCGTCGGCCCGGCGGAGCCGAGGCGAGGATCGCGCTACTGCGGCGGGACCGGGTTGGTGCCGACGGTGATCCCCGGCGTGGCCAGCCATTTCCAGTTGTCGATCAGCGTCGTCGTGTCGAGCGAGCCGTCCCCCGAGTCGTAGACGGCCCAGCGCAGGCTGAACTCTTTGCCCGGCTCCACCGGCGCCGTCGTCTGGAGCCAGCCGGTCGAGCCATGATCCTGCTTGCTCGGGTTGGTGTCGAAGCCGAAGCCGGTGCCGATCAGGTCGGTGTCGCCGAGGGCGCAGCTGAACGATTTACCGCCCGCGGTGCAGGCGTTGGGCGGGTTGCCCTCGCAGCCGCAGACCTCGAGGAAGGCGTTGTTCACGCTCACCGGGTTGCCGAGCTGGTCGAAGGTGATGTTGCCGTCGCTCTGCCCCGCCGGCGTCGGCGAGAGGATGGCGACGAAGAAGTCATTGTACTTGTTGCAGATGAAGCCGGGCCACTCGAACGTGAAGAAGTCGAAATCGAACGAGAAGCCGCGCGCGTTCGAGGGGGCGAGGATCTTCACCTCGACGCCGGTCGGATCGTGGGGCTCGCCCGTGGTGGTGCCGGGGCACGTCGGCGACTCCTTGGGGAAGCCCGCCGGGTGGTTGCCTTGGTAGAGTTTGTCGAAGCCCTGGACGTCGTGGTAGCCGGGGTCGTCGATGTTGCGCGCGCTGCCGCTGGAGAGCGCGAGCATGCTGGCGCCGGCGCGCAGCTTCACGTTGGCGCCGAAGTGCGAGAGGAACCCGTGGCCGAGGTGGAAGTTCTCCAGATCGGCCGCCTGGGGCGGGGATCCATCGGCGAGCACCCACTCGGCGGAGACGACGCCCCAGTCCTTCGGGCCGGTGGAGAGCTTGCAGAGCTCCACCGCCTTGGGGACCGTCATCGGATCGAGGTCCTCGATGTCGAGGCCTTGATCGCACGTCGTCGCGGGCGTGACCTCGTCGATGGTGCCGTCGCAGTTCTCGTCCTTGGCCTTGCTCCCGTCAGTGGCGACCACCTCGAGCGAGTTGGGGTTGGAGAACGGATCGCAGTCGTCGCAGTCGCCTTGGTTCGGCGTGAAGCCGTCCTTGTCGACGTCGTCGTCCTTGCCCGCGGGGGTGCAGGTCGGGAGCCCGCCGCCGGTGCCGGTCGCCCCGGGCCCGCCGTCGATGAGGAGGCCGCCGCCCTCACCGCCGCCGCCGCTCGTCGCCGACGACGACGTCGAGCTCGCGGAGGAGACCGAGGAGCCGCCGCCGCTCCCCCCGGCGCTGAAGTCGTTGCCGGTCGAGTTGGCCGAGCAGGCCGCGAGCACCGGCGGCACCACGACGGCGAGCCCGCAGAGCACGAGGATCAAAGAGCCACGATCAAGGGAAGCGCGCATAGGGAACGATCTCCTCAGCAGCAGAAGCATCAGAAGACGCAGACCTTCTTGGGGAGCCCCACGTCGAGGCACACGTACGAGGGGCGGCAGTCGCCCGAGTTCACGCAGGTGCGCAGGCACTGCCCCTGGTTGCTCGGGAAGTTCAGCCAGTCGACGCACTCCGAGCCGCCGACGCAGTCGTTCTGCGCGACGTCGCAGATCTCCGAGCAGTACCCGCCGGACCAGCCGAAGCCCGCGCTGGAGATGCAGAGCGGATCGTTCGACTGCGAGAAGCACTCGTTGTTGAGCGAGCAGGGCTGCCCCGCCGCCTTGACTCCGGGGACGCAGTCCGGCAGCGCCTGGCAGCTCGGATCCTCGCAGTCGAGGAGGCCGTTGACGTCGTTGTCGAGGCCGTCGTTGCAGCTCGTCTCGGGCGCGATCGCGCACACGGTGCTGGAGAGGCCCTTGTCCTGGCAGGTGTAGCCGGGCCGGCAGTCGCCGTCGACGACGCAGCCGTCGAGGCACACGCCGTTCTTCGAGATGCCGAGCTGCGCGCAGACCCCGTCCCCCGCGCAGTCGGGCGTCGTCAGGTCGCAGAACTCGGAGCAGTAGCCGCCGAAGAAGCCGAGGGATTCCGGCAGGCACACCGGATCGCTCTTGTTCGCCGTGCAGTCGTTGGACTGAGAGCAAGGCGCTCCGGTCGGGCTCGACCCCGGCGCGCATTCGAAGCTGCCCTGGCAGCTCGTGGGATCGTCGCAGTCGACGTAGCCGTCGCTGTCGTCGTCCGTGAAGTCGTCGCAGGACGACTCGGGGAAGGGCACCTCGACCTGGAGGTCGAACTGGCCTCCCACGGGGCCGACGGTGTCGACCAACACGAAGTACGTCGTCCCCTGCGTCACGTTGACGACCAGCTTCTCCTCGTCCTCCCCGTCGCTCGGCGCGGTGCTCGAGCAGGCGATCTCGCTGGTGTCGTCACCGCAGGCGGCGCGCACGGAGAGGGTGAAATCCGGGCCGAACGCCGAGAGCTCGATCGTGACCTGATCGTTCGACGTCGCGGTGAACTGGTACATGAGCTCGCTCCCGCTCACCGTCGTGCACGAGGCTTTGTGAGCCGAGGCGCGCCCCTCCGTGGTGGCGAAGTCGAACCAGGGGATGGGGATCGGCTTGGTCGGGGTGCAGGAGTCGACGCAGGAGGCGGCCATCATGCAGTCGCTGTCGTCGCAGTCGACGGCGCCGTCCTCGTCGTTGTCATTGCCGTCGAGGCAGGTCTCCTTCGGCGTGCAGAACGAGACGACGATGCCGCAGAAGTCGTTGCACTTGAGCGAGCCGCCGCTGAGCCCGAAGCTCGCGCAGGTCTTGCCGCCGAACTCGCTCCCATCGCAGGACTCGCCCGGATCGATCTCGCCGTTGCCGCAGAGGGTCGGCCCGCCGCTGCCGCTGCTCGAGGCGCTCGACGAGGCGCTCGCGCTCACGCTCGACGACGCGCTCACGCTCGACGACGCGCTCGCGCTCGACGACGCGCTGCTGCTGCTGGAGGTCGCCGTGCTCGAGCCGCCGGCGCCGCCCACCGCGCTGCTCCCGCCGCTGCCTCCGCCGCCTCCGCCTCCGCCGCTGCCGTCGCTTACGCCGCCGGCTCCGCCGCTGCCCGTGGTGGGCGTCACTGTCGACGTGGCGCATGCGGCGACGCCGAAGAAGCAAAAGGCTCCGAGGGCCGACAGGCTCAATCGTGTTCGCATCGAGGGCTCCGAAACGTGAAGGCCGGCATGAGCGCTGAAGCTCGAGAGGCTGCCGGATAAGCTCGCCGCGACCGGTCCAGCGTTGGTCGCTGAAGCCGGTGGAGACGCCCCGGACACTTCACGCGAATAGGGTCGGCGTCAACCGCGTGACAGGCGCATACACAGCGTCGCGACGTCGAGCTGGTGCTCCAACGTGAGGACGGGTGCGCCCCCGATCGCAGCTGGAAATTTCACAGCGCAGCGCGCCGTTGTGAGCCACGCATCGACTTCGAAGCGAGCCGCACGCGTGAAATCGCGCGCAGATGGGATCGCATGATCAGCGAGCGCGATCACCGGACGCGGCTCGATCGCCGCACCGCGCAGCGCCGCCTCGATCCGCGATGGACGCGCGATCGTCACGAAAAGACCACAGCGATGTCGCGCCAGATCCTCGAGCGACCAGCGCTCGCCGCTCGCCGCGATCGCGCCTTCGATCCGGCTGGGGATCGCGATCGCCTCGGGAGGGCATTCGGTCGAACGATCGCCGGAGCCGACAGCGACCACGTGATCCGCCGCGGCGAGGAGCGCCTCGCGCGGCGCGCGCAGATCCCCCGCGGGCGGGCACGCTCCGCCGCCCCACGGAGCCGCGGCGTCGAGCACGAGGATCGAGGCCGCGAGCCGCGTCGGCGCAGCCTGGAGGAGGCCGTCGACCACCACGACGCCGAAGCCGAGCGCCGCCGCGTGATCGAGCGCGCCTTGCCGCGAGGGCGCGACGATCACCGGAGCCGCGCTGCCGACGAGGAGGCGCGCCGAGGAGAGCGCGTCGTCGCCGACCAGCGCGACCGCGTCGCCGGGAGCGACGATCCGGGCTCGCTCGGGCGAGGCGCGGTAGGCGTGGCCGATCAGCGCGACGCGAGCCCCGCGCTCGGCGAGCGCGCGCGTCAGGGCGACGGCGAGCGGCGTCTTGCCTGCGCCGCCGAGCACGGCGCTGCCGACGCCGATGACCTGCACGCCCGAAGGCAAGCGCAGCGGCCTCGCGATACCGCGCGAGGCGATGCGCCCCCAGAGCGCCGCCGCTGCTCGGGCAGGCAGGGAGGTGCTCCCCGCTTCGAGGCTCCGGGCAAGGAGGGCGCGCACCGGCGGTGTCGTTAGCAGCGTGACGAGGAGCAAACCAGAGGCTCATCGAGCTCGCTCGGCAGGTGCGTAGAGCAGGGTTTCGGGGACATCGTCAATCGTCAAGGAGACTCCTGTGCTCTCTGAGAACCACTTTAATTGCGGGTCCTATTTTATTTTCACCCCGATGCGCGCCATATGCGGACCCGCTTTAATGCCCATCCCGACTACCGATGATAACTCGCCCTCAGGACGCACTTGGCACTTGAAAACGAACGTTGTCCTGAGTACTCCCAAGACCCCTTGGGCAAGCGATCTCGCCGCGAGCGCCGGATACATCAACAGGAGCGGGCGGTCGCCACAGGCGATATCGCGGCGCTCCGTGCGCTCGTCGAGAAGAACGCCGTCACCGCAGTCCCAGCCCTGGTGAGCGCGCTCGGCGCTCTGCCTGCCGATCCTGCGAAAGCGGCCGAGATCGACGCGCTCGCGCTCCGGGTCGCCAAGCAGCTTCGCCAGGACGGCGACTCGGCCCACGCGATCACCGTCGCCGCGGCGGGGCAGCGGCGCACGTCGGCGTGGAGCATGGAAGAGGCGCTGGCCGCCTTCGCGCTCGGTCGCGACGAGGTCGCCGCCGAGGTCGCCGTCGCGGACGCGAAGGTGGCGGCGGCGATCGGGCCCCTGCTCCAGGCGGTGCGCGGCGAGGTCGCGCCCGCCTCCGCCGCGGCGCCGAGCCTGCGCGCGCTGCACGCCTCGGCCCGCGCCGTCGCTCACGTCGTGCGCGGCGAGCCCGACAAGGCCAGGGCCGTCCTTCTCCGCATCCCGGTCGCCGACCGCAGGGGCGTGCTCGCCGACGAGATCGGCGGGGCGACCGAGCCGATCTCGCCGACGCGGATCCTGCGGGCGCGGATGCTCGCGGCGGGCTCGCCGGGCGCTGTCGCCGAGATCATCCGCGAGCTGGGGCCCGACGCCTTCGACGCGCCCGACCGGGCGAGCGCGGCGCTCTATCACGGCTTCAGCCTCCTCCGCACCGAGCCCGCCGCGGCCTCGCGGAGCTTCGATCGGGCCGTGCAGCTCGGCGCCGATCTGATCGAGGCGCTTCGCGGCAAGATGATGGCGACGCTCGGGCCGGCGATGAGCGTCCCCGAGGTCGACTTCGACGGGGAGCGAGCGGTGCGCGAGGCCGCCTCGGCCGCCGATCGGCTGGCGCACGCTCTCGAGCGCGTTCCCCTCGGCGGGCCGCTCGCGGCCGCCGCGGGGGCGATGGGCGCGCAGCTGTGGATCGACGTCGGAGACGGGCGCCACGCGCTCGCTGCGATCACCCGGGCGCGCCCGCTCGCGGGAGGCAAGCTCCTCGACGAGCTCGCCTTGATGGAGGCGGACGCCGCCGGCTTTCGCAGCATGCCCGAGGCCGAGCGGCTCATCGACGCGCTGCTGGCGCGCTCGCCGGGCTACGTCGCGGCCTGGAAGCTGAAGCGGGACCTCGTGCTCGCCCAGAGGGACACCGCGCGCGCCGAGGCGGTCATCATCGAGGCGGCCGCGGCGACGAAGGACCCAGAGCTCGTCGAGGCGGCGCGCGAGATCGAGGGGCTGCGCGGCAAGCTCGTCCCCTTCGAGGGGCTCGTCCCGGGCGCGGTCTCGGTGGGCGCCCTCGTCAAGGAGCTCGCCCGCGCGACGAACCCCGAGAGCGATGCTTACCCGCTCGCCGCCGCACACCGCCAGGCGCTCGGCCCCACCGATCGCCTCGCCTTCGACGGCGCGGCGATCGCCGTCGCCTCCAGCCTCGGCGCGGAGGACCTGGGCGCGCGGCGCCTCACCGAGATCGCGCTCGCCTGGCGCCACGCGCCCCGCGACCTCTCGCGCTTGATCGGCGTGGCGCTCTTCGTGGATCTCGGGAGCGCGGTGCCCGTGGTCGCGCTCGCGCTGAACGAGGACGCCAAGGCGCTGCGCGCGATCGTCGACGCGCTCGCGGTCGCCGGAGAGAGCAAGCTCGTGGGCCGCGTCCTCCCGAGCCTCGCGCCCAGCCTCAGCCGCGGCGAGATCTCGTTCTTCAAGTCCGTCGCCGCGGGGAGACAGCAAGCCCGCCTCGCCGGCGTCCCCGATCCCGAAGAGGCCGTGCGCGCGATCGATCTCGCGCTCACGCCCGAGCTCAGCATCGACGACATCCTGAGCGACGCGGACGAGCGGCGTTCGCCCGGCGCGGCGAGCGCGATGCTCCCGATGCCGGGCGAAGGAGAGATCCTCGGCAGCTTCCTCGACATGCTCGGCCTCTCGACCGAGGTGACCCGGACCGTGCCCACGGAGACCCTGCGCCGGCTCGAAGAGAAGATGCTGGACCTCACCCACGGGCCGCCGTCGCCCGCGCAGATGATGCAGCTCTTGAGCCTCATGACCGAGATCGGGATCACGCTGCCCGGCGCGCCCAGGCCGAGAGCAAAAAAGAAGAAGAAGCGATGAGCCTGATCACCCCCTTCGAGGAGGCGCGCGCCACCCTCGGGCTCGGCCCGGCGGAGCACGATCCCGCGATCATCAAGCAGGCCTACCGCCGCGCCGTCGCCGAGCACCCGCCCGACCTGGATCCAGACGCCTTCCGCCGCATCCGCGGCGCGTACGAGCTGCTGCGCGATCCGTGGGCGCGCGCGAAGGACATCCTCCACAGCCCGCTGCCGCAGGTCCCTCCACCGGGGCCGCCGGCCGAGCCGGTCGCGTTGCCGCGCGGCGCGACGGCGGTGGCGCTGCTCCGGCTCGCGGCGAGCCGCGCCGATCCGGAGAAGTGGACGACGCCCGCGCCCGCCAAGGCCCGGCGCGGGCGGCCGAAGGAGGCGACATGAGCGATCCCTCGCTGGAGGAGCTGGCCGCCCGGCTCGACGATCTGCTGAAAGAAGTGCGGCGCCAGGGGCGCGCGGCCATCGCGGCGCAAGCGGCGGCGGAGTCGTGCCTCGAGGCGATCCAGGCGGAGCCGGCGGAGGCAAGCGACGCGAGCGACGCAAGCGACGAGGCGGCCCGGTGGCTGCGCGCGCTGATCCCGGTCGCCGACGCCGTCGATCGCATGGCGCAGCGGGCGGCCGCGCTCGACGCGCCCCCGAAGCGCACGCTCTTGCAGCGCTTGTTCGGCGCTCCCGAGCTCGACGATCGCCACGCCCGGGCCGCGCTCACCGAGGGCTTGCGGCTGCTGCGGGCGCAGCTCGAAGGGGCACTGCACGACCTCGGGGTCGCCGTGGATCGGCGCACGGGCGACCCTGTCGACGCCGAGCGCCAGCGCGTCGTCGAGGTGCGATCGCCGCTGGCGCACGAGCGAGCGGGCACGGTCGTCGAGGTGGTGCGGCCGGGGTACGCGCTGGGCGTGAAGATCATCCGCGAGGCCGAGGTGGTCATCGCGGCAGGGAGCGAGCGATGACGAGCGCAGAGGTTCACGTCGGGATCGATCTCGGGACGACGAACTCGCTGATCGGCGCGGTGATCGACGGCAAGCCGAGGCTCTTCGCCGACGCCTCCGGCGCCGAGCTGCTCCCCTCCGTGGTCGGCGGCGGCCCGGCGGGCGAGCTCTACGTCGGGCGCGCGGCGAAGAACCGCCGGCTCCTCGATCCCGAGGGGACAGTGGTCTCCGTCAAGCGGCGGATGGGCACCGACGCCCGGCTCGCGGTGGGCAAACGCGAGCTGACGCCGCCGCAGATCTCGGCGCTGATCCTCGGCGCGCTGCTCGACCGGGCCGAGGCCGCGCTGGGGCAGCGGCCCAGGCGCGCGGTGATCACCGTGCCCGCCTACTTCGGCGAGGCCCAGCGTCAGGCCACGCGCGACGCCGGCGAGATGGCCGGGCTCGTGGTGGACCGCCTCGTCAACGAGCCGACGGCCGCCGCCCTCACCTACCAGACCGGCTCGGAGGAGCTGGTGATGGTCTACGACCTCGGCGGCGGCACCTTCGACGTCTCGATCCTCGAGCGCAACGAGGGCCTGCTCGAGGTCCGCGCCAGCCGCGGCGACACCCACCTCGGCGGCGACGACATCGACCGCGCCCTCGCGGACCTCGTGCTGCGGCGGCTCGGCGCGGCGCGGTCCCCGGTCGAGAAGGATCCGCGCGCCATGACGCGCGTCGTCGAGGCCGTCGAGCGGGCCAAGATCGCGCTCTCCGACAAGGACGAGGTGCGCCTCTTCGATCCCTTCCTCACCGGCGAGGGCGAAGGCGCCGTGCACCTCGATCTCGCGCTCACCCGCGCCGACGTGGAGGACGTGGCTCGCCCCTTCGTCGCGCGCACGCTCGAGCACATCGACGCCGCGCTGCGCGACGCCGGCGTGCTCGCGCGCGACACGCACCGCATCCTCCTCGTGGGGGGCTCGAGCAAGATGCCGCTGGTGCGGCGCATGATCGCCGCCCACCTCGCGCGGCCCGTGCACGTCGACCTCGACGCCGACCGCGCCGTGGCGCTCGGCGCGTCGCTGCTGGCCGCGCGGATCGGCGGCGCCGACATCGACGAGGTCCTGGTCGACATCACCCCGCACACGCTCTCGGTCGGCCTCGCCGACGAGGACTTCCTCGAGGGCGAGACCTCCGATCTGGTCGCGCACCCCGTCATCCCGCGGGACACCGTCGTCCCCGTGGAGCGGACCCAGACGGTCTACACCATCGTCGAAGACCAGCGCGCCGCCGAGCTGCCCATCGGGCAGGGCGAGCGCGCGCGCATGTCCGGCAACACCGAGCTCGGCGTGGTGCGCGTCGACCCGCTGCCGCCGGGCCCCCCGGGCGCGCCGGTGGAGGTCACCTTCCGGCTCGACCTCTCGGGCGTGCTCCACGTCCGCGCGATGCACGTGCCCTCCGGCCGGAGCGCCGACGTCCACATCGCCGAGAGCCCCTACCGGCTGACCGAGCAAGTTCGAAGGAGCGCCGGCGCCGAGGTCGCCGCGATGCGAGCGCAGGCCCCCGAGGCCGCCGAGGGCCCGAGCGAGAACGATCTCTCCCTCGCGCGCGCGATGCACGGCCGAGCGGCGCGCGTGCTCGCCAAGGAGGGCGGCGACGAGGCGAGCCGCGCGCGCGTGAGCACGGCAGCAGCGGCGCTCTCGGCGGCGATCGAGGCGAGAGACCCCGCGCTGATGGATCGAAGCGACGAGCTCTCGGACGCGCTGCTGGATCTGATCTGACGGCGGCGAGCCCCGGAGCCCGCCCCGCGCCCCCGCCCCACTCCGAATCACGCGAGGAACGCTGACGCCCCGCCGCGCTTCGTGACATAACCGCGGGCGAGATGGGGCGCGGCGCGACGACGTGGTGTTCCGCCGGGCTCACGGCGCTGGCTCTCCTCGCGCCGCACACGGCTCACGCCGAGCCGCCGCTGCCGGATCTCGTCGTTCACCGCACCGACGACACCTCCGACTGCCCCGACAGCGCCGCCCTCGCCGCGCGCGTCGATCGCCACATGAAGCGGCCCGCGCTCCGGCCGCGCAAAGATCACGGCGGCTCGGGGAAAGAGCGCCCGAGCCTCGACGTGCAGATCTACCGGAGCGAAGCCGGCTACACCGCCGTGGTTCAAACCGGGGAAAAAACGCGGCAAATCAGCGACAAAGGCACCACCTGCCGGGGCCTCGCCGACGCGATGGCCATCACCCTCGCCATCCTGCTCGACACCGAGGTGCCGCCTCCCGAGCCCGAGCCGCCGCCGTCCGCCGCGGCGACGCCCGAGCCCAAGCCCACCGAAGCAAAGCCCGCCTCCGACGACAAACCGAAGCCGGCGCCCGCGCCCGCGCCTCCCGCGCTCACCCCGCCGTTCACCGCGCCGCCGCGCACCTTTCGCGTCGTCGCCGGGGCCGGCGCCACCGTCGCGACCGGCCTGCTGACGCAGCTCTCGCTCGGCGGCACCGGCCACGTCGGGCTCGGCATCGGGCGCGTCTTCTCGATCGAAGCGGGGTTCCTCGTCCTCCCGACGCAGACCATCCCCTACGCCGGCAAGCTGATCGGCGCCTCGACCAACGCCGCGCCCACGGTCGACATCCAGCTCACCTCGGCCCTCGCGCGGCTCTGCGCCACCGCGCGGATCATCACCGACGACACCCGCGTCGGCCTCTGCGCGGGCGCGCTCGTCGGCACCATCCGCGGCGCGGGCCACGGCTTCGTCGTCAACAACACCACCACCGACCCGTGGGTCGCCGCCAACCTCGGCGCCATCCTCGAGCAGACGCTGTTCTGGCGCCTCTCGCTGGTGACGCGCGCCTCGGTGTACGTCCCGATCCTGCGCCGCTCGTTCACCGTGGACAACGTCGAGGCGGGCAGCGATCCCCTGGCGTTCTCCTCGGCCTTCGTCGGGGCGGGCTTGGACGCCGAGCTCCGGCTGTCGATTTGGTGATGTCGATCGAAAGCTGCGCCCACTCTCTGCCTAGAATGAGGCAATGACCGGCGGTCCGACCTTCAAGGAGGTCTACGAGGAGCAGTTCCGCTTTGTCTGGCGGTCGCTGCGGCGCCTCGGTGTGCGCGAAAGCGACGTCGCCGACGCAGCGCAGGACGTGTTCCTCGTCGTCCATCGTCGCCTCGACGAGTTCGAAGGGCGTTCCAAGGTGAGTACCTGGCTTTACGGCATCTGCTATCGGGTCGCGCGGGACAGACGGCGCCTCGCGCACGTCCGCCACCACGTCGACGACGAGGCGGCCGTGGCCGAGCGCGCCGACGAGCACGCCGACGTCGCCGCCGAAGCCGAGCGCCGCCAGGGCTTTGCCCTGCTCGAGACGATCCTGGACGAGATGCCGCTGGAGCAGCGCGCCGTCTTCACCCTCTTCGAGCTGGAGACCATGAGCGGCGAAGAGATCGCGGCCGCGCTGGAGATCCCGCTGGGGACGGTGTATTCACGACTCCGCATCGCCCGCGAGCAGTTCCGCAAAGCGCTGACGCGGCAGCAAGCGCGGGAACGTTTCCGCGAAGAGGCAAGGGCAGGAGGCGATCGATGAGCGCCCCGAAACGATGGCTGGAGGACGGCGGCGGGGCGACCCGCGGGGAGCGCGATCTCCTGCGCCGCGCCCTCACGCAAGAGCCTCCACCTGAAGCCAAGGACGCCGTGTGGAGCGCCCTCCTCGCCCAGCTCCCGCCCATCCCCGGCGGCAGCGGCGCCGGCGGCAGCAGCGGCGGCGGCGGCAGCAGCGCTGCCCAGGGCGCCGGCAGCGCCAAGGCCGCCGCGGGCGCCAAGGCCGCCGGCACCGCAGGCGCAGCGGCCGGCGGCAGCAGCGCAACCCTCGCCGGAGCCGTGGGCGGCGGCCTGCTCAAGAGCGCGCTCCTCGGCGCAGGCAGCGCGATCGCCCTCATCGCCTCGTACACCGTCGTCGCGCCCCTGGTCTCGCCGGGACAGCAAGCAGCTCCGCCCCCCAGCGCGCAGAGCGCACCGGACAGCTCGGCCAGCCCGTCCCAACCAGGCGCCGCCGACGCGCCTCCCGGCGCCGGCGAAGCACTGGCCCCCATCGCACCGGAGCTCCCGGCCCCACCCGCAAACAACGACTCCGCGAGAGAGCCAAGCGCGGCGCCCTCCACCGATCCGCGATCGAGCGCCCCCTCCGGCGCGGCCCGCGATGCGAAGGTGCCTGGGGCCGCCTCGCCCTCGTCGCGTGGCTCGGCCGCTCCAGCCATGGATCGCGAGACACGCACTCTCGAAGAGAGCCGCCGCCTCACCGAGGCGCGGGACGCCCTCCGCCGCGGCGACAGCGCAGGTGCCTTGAACACCCTCTCCGAGCTCCAGCGGGCTGTCCCCGGCGGCATCCTCGGCCAGGAGCGCGAGGCCCTGGCGATCGAAGCGCTCGCCAAGAGCGGCCGCTCCGCCGAGGCCCAGGCCCGCGCGCGCGCCTTCCTCCAGGCCAACCCGGAGAGCCCGCACGCCCCCCGCGTCGCTGCCTTCGCCAGGTAGATCTTTTTTTGAAATGGCGCGGCTCGAGCCCCGCCACTCACCCCTCCGGAGCGCTCGCGACACCGAGCCAGCACGCCCGTGCGCGGGGGTCTGTACAGCGCTCTTCACGACGTCGCGGTGGTGTGGCTCCTCCTCGCCTCACCGCCGCGGCTCCCCTCGACTTCGACAGGAGACATGAACATGGGACGATTGCACAAGACCAGGAAGCTCGCGGCGATGAGCGCTTCGGCACTGGCGCTCGCGACGCTGGCTGCGTGTGACGGAGCCACGGTGATCGGCGGCGGCGGCGGCAGCGGCGGCGGCACCACCGGCAGCGGCATGTCGACCAGCTCGGGCCCCAGCGCCACGACCAAGGTGGACAAGGTCGATATCATCGTCGCCATCGACAACTCACGATCGATGGCCGACAAGCAAGCCATCCTCGCGCTCGCCCTCGGCGATCTCGTCCAATCGCTGACGAACCCGCTCTGCGTCGACGGCCAGGGCGCTCCGGCCGCGGCGCAGCCTGCCGGCGGCAACGACGCCTGCCCCTCCGGCAGCGTGCGCGAGTTTGCGCCGATCCTGGACATGCACATTGGCATCCTCAGCTCGAGCCTCGGCGGCCACGGCGGCAACTCTTGCCCTGTCCCCGCCCCCGGCGCGGCGTGCTCGCATGAGGTCAACCCCTCCAACAACGACAAAGGCCACCTCCTCTCGCGCACCGACGTTTGCGGCGGAGCCGATGTCCCGA
>FSTQ01000308.1_pt1 | contig 21968 bp, 22 predicted proteins | sample 1637281 | NCBI WGS metagenome assembly FSTQ01 (sample SAMEA3914818, study PRJEB12502) | metagenome | biome: forest; material: soil | place: Canada | collected 2010-06-26 | depth 0.1 m
ACGCCGCCCTTCTTCACCGCGTCTTCGAACGCTTGCTCGGTGCAGGTCCCCGCCCCGCTCCCGACCTTGGTGGTCGCGACGCTGGTGTCCACCGCCTGGATCGGCTCCATGCAGATCGGCGCCGCCGCCGATCCACCGGAGCCCCCAGAGCCGCTGGAGCCCGTGCTGTCGCCGGTGCCCGCGCTCGTGGTCGACGTCGACGTCGGCGACGAGCCGCCCGAGCCGCCGCTCCCGGTCGCGCTCGTCGACGTGGGCTCGACCGATCCGGATCCGCACGCCGCGAGCGTGATCCCGAGCGACGACACGACGAGCAGCGATGCACAGCGAACGATCATGAGCGCGATCTCCGGGCGCGATTGTGCGCCTCGACGCGCCCTGACAACAGAGAGAACCGCGCAAATTCCTCGCCGCCCCTGCGTTTGACGCCCCTTCGCGTCCTGTACTACGGTCCCCGCGTGAACCTCGCGCCCGCCGCCGCGTCGCTGCTCCTGGCCTCGGCGCTCCTCGCGTCCGTCGCGCCGAGCGTCGCCGCGGCCGACGAGAGCGCGCCGCGCGCCGCGCCCGCCGCCGTCACCACCGCTGTCGTTCTCACGCCGACCGCGCGCGACGACGACGACACGACCGGGCTCGTCGCCCTGATCACCGGCGCCGCCACCGCCCTCGTCCCACTGGCCATCGGCGCGACGATCGCCGATCGCGGCAAGGACGATCCCGCGAAGGACGTGGGCCTCGCCGTCGCCGGCGCGGGGCTCGCGCTCTCGCCGTTCACCGCGCACGCCACCGCGGGCGAATGGAAGCGCGCCGCCGCCTTCAGCGCTGTCCCCGTCGCCAGCGAGATCGCCATCTGCGTCCTCCTCGCGGCCAAGCCCGACGCCGTCTATCACGGCGACAAAGGCTCACGCACGGCCTTCGGCGCGCTCTTCAGCGTCAACGTCTTCATCGCCGCGCTCGGCCTCGTCGACGCGACGTTCGCCGGGGATCGCCGCAAAGAGCGCGCCGCCTCTCCCCCCGCGAAGAGCGCCTCTCCCGCGCTCCGTTACCTCGCGCCGACCGTGGCCGGCGGCGGCTTCGGTCTCACGCTCGGAGGCACGCTGTGAAGATCTCTCTCGCTCTCCTCGCGCTCGTGCTCGGCGGCTGCGCCGTCGTCCCCCAGAATCGGAGGGCCCGCCTCGCCGATCCGATGATGTCCCTCGCGGACGACTCGCTCGAGGCCCACCGCAAGCAGAAGCTCTACAGCACCCGCGAGGGCGCGGCCGGCGGCGACGGGCTCGCGGCCGGCGGGGGCTGCGGTTGTCAGTGAAGACGCGGGCGCGCGGCCGAGCCCTCCTCGCGCTCACGCTGACGACGCTCCTCGGCGCCTGCCCCGCCGCCGCGGAGGAGACCAAGGCGAGCCCGCCGCTCTTCGACGACGCCGACATCCTCGCCAAACCCCGCCCCTTCTTTCACATCGAGTCGATCGCCCTCCGCTACACGCGCTTCGATCAGAGCGGGACGGGCTACCAGTCGCGCGCCGGAAAGCCTGGCCAGCCCGGCTCGGAAGAGATGCGCGTCGAGCAGCCGCAGCTCGAGGTCGTCGCCAAGCAAGGCGCGCACCTCACCCACCGCATCTGGGTCCCCGTCGACGTCGTCACCGCGGCCTCCCCCGACGCGGTCGACCTCGTCAGCAACGCCTCGCGCCGCAACGAGGCCGCCTCGTTCGACTGGACAGCCACCTACGCCAAGGACCGCAACACCGCGGCGATCCGCAACGGCCTCCACAACGAGGAGAACTACCGCTCGTGGAACAGCGGCCTCTCGGCGAGCCGCTCCTTCGCCGAGGACAACACCGTCGTCTCGGCCGGCTTCAACGTGGTCCTCGACTGGTTCGACAGATACCTCATCGACGGCACCCACGACGGCCACAACGCGCGGAGCTCGCTCAACTTCAACGCCGGGGTAACGCAGCTCCTCTCGCCGACCACCGTCGCTCACCTCGACTATGGATTCACCCTCCAGGAAGGGCAGCTCAGCAACGGGTGGAACATCGTCCCCACCCCGCAAGGTGCCTTTCAGCTCGAGAAGCTCCCCGCCCAGCGCGGCAGGCACGCCTTCGTGGCCAGGATCGCGCAGTATCTCCCCTGGAGCGGCGCCCTCCACGGCTCCTATCGCTTCTACATCGATGACTGGGGCATCGCCGCCCACTCGCTCGAGGCCGAGCTCCACCAGCGGCTCGCGTCCTTCGCGCGGCTCCGCTTCAACTATCGTTATCACACCCAGACAGGGGCCGATTTCTTCCGCACCAGCGTCCCGCTCGGCGCCCCGATCTTCGCCACCGCCGACAGCGATCTCGCCCCGCTCCACGCGCACACGGTCGGCGTCAAAGGCACCTTCGATTTTCCGGTGCCCTTCGCGCGCACCCTCCACGCCGACATCGCCGTGGAGCGCTACTTCCGGTCCAACGACCTGCGTGTTAGCGTCTACTCGTGCGGACTTGGCCTTCTCTTCTAGTCGCCCTCGCGTCCACCCTCACCGGCGCCTGCGCGCCCGCGCCCGCGGCAGCCCCGCGGCCCGCGGCCCCCGCAGCGATGCCCGCCTCCGCGACGCTGCCTGCGGTGGAGCTCGTGAGCGTCGAGAACCGCGCGGCCGGCGTCGACTCGGTGCGCGCCGGCAAGGTCGCCCTGGTGAGCTTCTGGGCCCCGTGGTGCGACTCCTGCGTGGCCGAGCTCGACGCCCTCAACCGCCTCGACGATCGCGCCCGCCCGAGCGGCGGCCTCGTCATCGGCGTCGCCGTCGGCGAGACCCCGGAGAGCGCCGCGGCGTTCGCCCGGACCCACAAGCTCCGCTATCCCCAGCTCGTCGACGAGGACTACAAGCTCACCGACGCCCTCGGCCAGCGCCGCGTCCCCACGACCCTGGTGATCGATCGCCAGGGCCACGTGGTCTACAGCGGCGGAGCCCTCGACGAGCCCGCGCTCGCCGCCTTCCGCGCGGCGCTGGGCGGCTGACCCCAGCGCCGCCCGCGCATCGCTGAATCAGCGAGTGCTCCGGAGAGTAAACTCGCCCTTGTCGTAATCCACGGTCATCGTACCGTTCTTCTTCCCCGGATCCCACTGATTCGCTTTCGCGAAGGCAATACATTTTCGTATAAAACCAGGCGTCACGGGGGAGAGGCCTGTCGGATCGGGGCTTACGATGGCATGGATGGTGAAAAACTCCCCGTAAACGCCCGTATCGACAATCAATTGATTGGCCTTGTGTAGCGCCGGACGGATGTCTATCACGGCATCATAACGCCAGTTGAATATCTCCCCGTCAACAGTGATCGCTCTGAAGCCTTGCTTCTTTTTCGGCAGCGTCATGTTTCTACTGCTTTACAAGTGCCAAGTTTGGGGAGAGGGAGATGGATGGCTGGAGCCCGCAGTCACCCCTTTCCCCCAAATTTGGGGGAAAGGGGCTAGGGGATAGGGGGCAGATCTGGAGCAACCCGACCCCAGATCGCTCTCAAGGCCTGGAACCTGCCTGTTGTTCGGGGATCGCGGTCGCTGATTCAAACCGGGATGATCCCCCGCCGCTTCGCCGGCCGCTCCAGCTGCTTGTGCTGCGAGAGCTCGAGGCCAAAGGCGATCGATCGGCGCGTGTCCCGAGGATCGATGACGTCGTCGATGAGGCCCCAGCCGGCGACCTTCATCACGTCGATGTTCTTCTGGATCTGATCGATGATCCCCTGCCTGACCTCGGGCGGAGGGACCGTGTCGCCGAAGAGCTTCTTCGCCGCGATCCCCAGCATGCCTTCCGGGCCCATGACGCTGATCTCGGCCGTCGGCCAGCCGACGATCAAGTCCGGCTCGTAGGCGCGGCCGCACATCACGTAGTAGCCGGCGCCGTAGCCTTTGCGGACGACGACGGTGATCTTCGGCACCGTGGCCGCGGCCATCACGTGGAGCATCTTGGCCCCGTGGCGGATGATGCCCTCGTGCTCGACCTTGGAGCCGATCATGAACCCCGGCACGTCTTGCAGGAAGACCAGCGGGATGTTGAAGGCGTCGCAGATCTGCATGAACCGAGCGGCCTTGTCGGCCGAGTCCACGTCGAGGATGCCGCCGAGGTGGTTGGGCTGATTGGCCACGATCCCCACCGGGCGCCCGCCGATGCGCGAGAGGCAGGTGATCACCGAGCGCGCCCAGCGCGGCTTCATGTCCAGCCATTTGCCGTGATCGACGATCGCGGCGATGAGCTTGTACATGTCGTAGGCGCGCCGCGGGTTCTCGGGCAAGAGATCGAGGAGCGACTCTTCCCGTCGATCGATGGGATCCGTCACCGGGAGGCGCGGAGGCTCGGACTCGCAGCTCGACGGGAAGTACGAGAGGTAGTCCTTCACGAGCTGGATACAGGCCGCGTCGCTCTCGACCTCGATGTCGCCGACGCCGCTCTTCGTGGTGTGGATCTTCGAGCCGCCGAGGTCCTGCTCGGAGATGTCCTCTCCGGTCATGGCCTTGACCAGCGCCGGCCCGCCGAGCGCGAGCGAGCCCACGCCCTTCACCATCGGCACGAAATCAGCGAGCCCGGGGATGTACGCCGTCCCGGCCGCGCCCGGGCCGACCATCGCCGCCACCTGGGGGACGACGCCGCTCATGTGCACCTGCTCGCGGAAGAGGTGCCCCGAGCCGGCGAAGAGCGATATCGTGTCCGGGTGGTTGGCGCTCGGATCGATGCGCGCGCCGCCCGAGTCGATGAACCACACGATGGGGATCCGCCCGCGCAGCGCCATCTGCCGCAGGCGAGTGACCTTCTCTTCCCCCGTCTGGCCGATGCTCCCGCCCTTGACCGTGAAGTCGTAGGCCGCCGCGCAGACCATCCGCCCGTCGACCTTGCCAAAGGCGCAGACCACGGCGTCGGCCGGCGGGCGGTCCTTGCCGCCGCTCCCGGCGGCGCTCCCCATCTGCGTGCCGTGCATCCCCACTTCGAAGAAGAGCTCGTCGTCGAAGAAGACCGCGAGCCGCTCCCGCGCCGTCATCTTGCCGCGCTCGTGCTGCTTCGCCACCCGCTCTTCGCCGCCCATCTTGCGCACCTCGGCGCGGCGGGCCTCGAGATCCTTCACCAGCTCTCGCATGTTCACGGATACACCTCTATCGCTACTTGCCAGTCCAGACAGGCGGGCGCTTCTCGAGAAAAGCCGTCAACCCTTCGCGGGCGTCGTCGGTCGCGAGCACGCCCGCGAGCCGCTCGCGCAGGAGCGGGAGCGCCGTCTCCAGATCGAGATCGTCCTGCGCCGCGAACGCCTCGAGCCCGAGCCGCACGACGACAGGGCTCCTCGCCGCGAGCGCGTCCGCCGTCTTCTTCACCACGGCGTCGAGCTGGGGCGCGTCGACAGCCTGGTTGACGATCCCGTACGCGGCCGCCTGATCCGCGTCCATCCGCTCGCCGAAGAGCATCATCTCCAGCAAGCGCCGCTTGGGCACGATCCGCTGGAGCACGGCCATGATCATCATGGGGAACAGCCCCACGTTGATCTCCGGCGTGGCGAGCCTGGCCCCGCGCGCCGCCACCGCGAAATGGGACGCGGCGACGAGCCCGAGCCCGCCGCCCATCGCATGACCGTTGACCCGAGCGATGATGGGCTTGGGCGACCGCGTCATGGCCAGGAGCAGATCCGCGTAGTCGCCCATGTGCGGGAGCTCGCTCGCGCCGCCGCCGCTCGTCATCTGAGCGAAGTCTCCGCCGGCGCAGAAGGCGTCTCCAGCGCCGGTGATCACGATCACCCGCACCTCGCCGTCGGCCGCCGCGTCCTCGAGCGCGTGGAGCAGCTCGTTGACCATCACCGGCCCGATGGCGTTCTTGCGAGCGGGGTTGTGGAGCGTCAGCGTGAGGACGCCGCCGGACGCCGCCGCCCGGATCGCCGTGTAGGCGCGCTCGATCACGAGGCCGGCCCGAGGCTCAGGATCTTCCTGGCCTCCTCCACCGTCGCCGGCCGGCGACCCACGTCGCGCGTCATCCGCGCGGCCACCTCGACGAGCTCCCCGTTGCTCTTCGCCATCTCCCCGCTTGGGAGATAGAGGTGATCCTCCAGCCCACAACGGATGTTCCCGCCGAGGACGAGCGCCGCCGCGAGGAGCCGCCACTGACCGTGGCTGATCCCGATGACCTCCCACTCCGACCCAGGCGGCATGATCCTGGTCTGGAGCTGGAGCGACTCCACATGTCCAGGGATGCCCCCGAGCACGTTGAGGATGAACGAGAACTGGAACGGCGGCTTGAGCACCCCCATGTCGATCAGCGGCCAGATGCCCTGGGTGTGCCCGCTGTCGAAGCACTCGAGCTCCGGCTTCACCCCGGCCTCGTTCATGGCCTGGAGGAGCTTGATGTTCTTTCCATAGGTGTTGGGAAACACCATGTCGAAGTCGAACGACTTACGAGCGCGCGAGTACTTCGAGTAGTTCATCGTGCCCATGTTGAGGGCGGCGATCTCCGGGCGGCTCTCCTTGATGTAGGCGCACTGCTCCGTCACGTCCTCGAGGACGGTGCCTGTCGAGAAGTTGAGGATCACCGGGCAGCGCTTCCGCACCTCTTCCTTGATCCGCGCGAACGTGGCCGGCGAGAACGTCGGTGACCCGTCGTCGTTGCGAGCGTGGATGTGCACCACCACCGCCCCGGCGTCGTAGGCCCGCCTGGCCTCCTCGGCGATCTCCACCGGGGTGTAGGGGATGTGCGGGCATTGCTTGCGGTTGGCCAGCACCCCGTCGAGAGCGCAGGTGATCACGCAGAGATCCGGGTCGCGCTCGGCGGAGCGGCGCGACTCACCCGTGAACGTAGGCTTCTCTTTCATGGTTCCTCGGAGGGCAAAGCATCCATCGCCCCTTCGGCGATGTGAGTGCGGACGTGCCGTTGTAGCTTGTTCATGATGCGCAGGAGATCGCGCAGATCGGCGTGCGTCAGGCTCTGGAGCGCGCCGCGAAATATCTCCATCGGCTCGACCTGGATCTGCTTGGCCAGCTTCTGGCCCTTCTCGCTCAAGCTGATGTGGACGACGCGCCGATCCGTCGTGGACCGCTCGCGCCGGACCAGGCCCTCCCGCTCCATCCGGTCGATGATGCCTGTCACCGTGCTGTTCTGGGCGCGGATCCGCTCGGAGAGCGACGAGAGAGAGAGGTTCTCGAAGGTCTCCAGCAGTTTTATCACCGTGAGCTGCGGCCCGGTGAGGCCAAACTGGCTGGCGAGGCCCTTCGTGAGGCGGCGTGACTCGGTATAAAGGTAGATGATCGTCTCGACGATCGAGTCGATTTCAGTCCTGGTCTCGGGCTCGGGGGGAGTTGCAGGAGGGGGCACAGTCTTTCGTACACGAAATATTCGTATTCAGGGCGTTTGTCAATGCCCCGACCCCGAATTGCGGTGATCGATCCGACCGGGATTGCGGCCCTCTTTGCGCGGTGCTCCGCGACGACACCGCGGAATGCGACCGAGCACGCGGGCGTACACAGCGCCACACCGCGAGGACGTGATCATGCAAAGACGACTCCTTTTTCTCGGCGCGCTCGCGACCACAGCGGCGTGCGGCGGCGCTCCTTCCTCCGTGATCAGCGAGGCGAAGACGGAGAGCCGGATCCCCACGAAGAGCGCGAAGAGCGAGCCGGCGCCGGCCAGCGCGATCACCGCGACAGCGACAGCGGGGCGCTGCGCGCGGCAGCGACCGGGCAGCGGCGCGGCGCGGCTCGGCGCGATCCGGCAAGGAGGCGCGGTCGCGCTCGCGCGGCTGGGCGACGTCACGATCGCGTACGTCGCCGACGAGGACGACAGCGCGCTCCACACCTTCGACGTCGATCACGGCGTGGAGCTCGCCGTGACTCCGCTCGACGGCTCGCCCTCGCAGCTCCTCGTGCTCGAGGACGGGCGCGTCGCCGTCGCGCTCCGCGATCGCAACCGCGTGGCGATCCTCGAGCCGAGCGATCGCGCCGACGCGCCGCTCGATCGGCGCTGCGACGCCGCGGTGGCCGTCGAGCCCGTGGCGCTGGCGACCTCGCCCGACGGAGCGAGCCTCTTCGTGACCAGCGGCTGGGGGCACGCGCTCACCGCGCTCGACACGCGCGAGCTCGGCGCGGCGTTCACCGTCGATCTCCCGCGCGAGCCGCGCGCGGTGATCATTGACGACGACGGCCGCCGCGCCTTCGTCGCGCACATCGTCGGCGCGCGGATGTCCGCGGTGAGCCTCGACGCGCGCGAGCACCCCGTGCACAGCATCGATCTCCGCATCGGCGGCGCCTCCGGCTGCCAGGGGTACGCGCTGACGAAGACCAGCTTCACCGCGCCGGGAGCCGACGTGAGCGGCGCGGGCCCGGGGCGCCTCTTCGCGCCGATGGTCCAGGTGGATCCGGGCGATCCCGGGCCCTCGATCGGCTACGGCGGCTCGCTCGAGCGGCCGGCCGAGAGCGCGCTCGTCAGCGTCGTCGACACCACCGCGGAGCGCACGCTCACCCGCTCGCGCGGCGGCGACACCGCGACCCGCAGGCGCGAGTGCCTCTTGCCTCGCAGCGCGGCGATGGGAGAAGGCGGCGCCCTGCTCGTGAGCTGCCTCGGCATCGACGCGGTGGTGGAGCTCGACGCGCGCGCGCAGAACCCCGCGGCCGTGGAGCGCCGTCGCTTTCGTTTGCCCGCGGGACCGACGGGCGTCGCCGCCGATCCCGATCACCACCGCGCCGTCGTCTGGTCGCAGTTCGCGCACGAGCTCTCGGTCCTCGATCTCGCCGCGCCCGACGCGACCAAGCAAAGCGCGAAGCCCGCGCTCGACGCGCTCCCCACCCTCCGCATCGCCGCCGCGCGCAGCCCGAGCGCGACGATCACCGCCGCCGTCGCCCGCGGCCGCGCGCTCTTCCACGCCACCGACGACGCGCGCCTCTCGCGCGACGGCCGCGCCTGCGCGAGCTGTCACCCCGACGGCCGCGAGGACGCGCTCACGTGGTCGACGCCCGAGGGCCCGCGCCAGACGATCATGCTCGCCGGCCGCGTCGCCGGGAGCGAGCCTTACGGGTGGTTCGGCGCCAACAAGACGCTCGGCGCTCACGTGACGCGCACGATGGCGCGCCTCGGCGGCAAGGGCCTCGCGAAGAGCGACGCCGACAAGGCCGACCTCGACGCGCTGCTCGCTTACCTCGGCGCGCTCCGCCCGCCGTCGCTCGAGGGCGCGCCGCGAGATCACGCGCAGGCGGCCCTCGTCGCCCGCGGACGCGATCTCTTCCTCGAGCCCGCGCAGGGCTGCTCCACCTGCCACCTCGGCGCCGGCACCGACCAGCTCGCGCACGACGTGAAGAGCGGCACCGTCGTCGAGGCGAGCCTGCGCTTCGACACGCCGTCGCTGCGCTTCGTCTCGGGGACGGCGCCCTACTTCCACGACGGCCGCTTCCGCTCGCTCGAGGACGTGATGGAGCACAGCGACGGCTCGATGGGCCACACCATGCACCTCTCTCGGCCTGACCTGCTCGCCCTCGTCGCTTACCTGGAGACGCTGTGATTCGCCTCGATCACGCGCTCCTCCTCCCCGCGCTCGCCGCGATCGCCGCGCTCGGGTGCGCGGGCGCGCCGCCGCAGGCCCGCGTCGCCGCGACCCTCGCGCCGACGTCGCCGGCGGTGATCGTTGCTGCTGCAACGATCACCACGTCGCCGCTCGCTCCCGCAGAGGCCTCGACCTCGGTCTCGATCACGCCGGGCGCCTTCCCCGTCGGCTGGGTCCGCGGCGCGCCGGCTCCGCTCGACTCCGCCTCTCCCGACACGCTCTCGCTCCTCGATCCGCAGCGCCCCACCGTGGCGCCGAGCGCGCTCCGCCTCGCCGACCTCCCGCTGATCGAGGAGGCGCCGCGCCCTCTGATCACGCAGCCCCCGAGCAACGAGACGGCCGCTCCGGGCGAGCCCGCGCGCGAGATCTTCATCACGCCGGGGTGCGGTCGCGCCAGCGTCCGGAACCACACCTTCGGCTTCATCGCAGTCGGCTGGGTCTCGCAGCCAATCGCCGCGCAGTCCGGAGGCGGCGTGACGCTCGATCACGTCAAGGGCGGCGACGGACAGCACCGCTACATCCCCGCCTCGTGGCAAACGATCGATCGCGCCCCGGGCGGCGCGCTGCGCTTCCAGGAGACCGACGCCTGGTTCGACGTGCTCTCCTGCAAAGCCTACGAAGCGCGGCGCCTGGAGGCGCTGGCGCAACCGATCGCCGGCGGCCTCGCCTACGCCTTCCGGACCCGCTGCCCGAGCTGCAAAGGGACCAAGATCGAGACTCTCCACCTGCTCACACCCAGCAATGGATTCGAGCCAGACGCTTTCGCTCATCACGAGTTCGCCCTCGGCCCCGGCCAGAGCTCGTCCAAGGTGATCGCGCTCAGCCTCAACGCCATCACCCGCTTCCGCCAGGCCGGCGCCGTCACCGAGCGAGCGACCGACGCCCGCCTCGGCGTCGAGGTGATGCAAGCCTCCGGCGAGGCCGAGCCGACCGCGGTGGTGTACGTCAGCAATAGCGCCTTCTGAGCCGGGGCAGCCGTAGACCGGATTTCAACACAAAGGCGCAAAGGCGCAAAGGCAGATCTCGAACTCTCCTCTTTGCGCCTTTGCTTATTTGCGCCTTTGCGTTAAATCCTCTTCTCTTCTCTTCTCTCTCGATGATCAGCCCTACTCGCAGATCATCTTCTGGCTGTGATAGAGCGCCTTGCACTCGTCCGTCGACGCGCAGCCGAGCCACGCGCAGCGGTGGTTCGTGCAGGTGAAGCGGTTAGCAGCGGGCCCCTCTCCGCCGGGCGACGCGCAGTCGGCGGGCGCGTTGCACGCCAGCACGCAGCCGGGCACGGGCGCGCCGTTCTCCTTCACGCAGATGAACTTGTTGTCCTGGAACGCGGTGGCGCACTCGGCGTTGGATTTGCAGCCGAGCCACTCGCAACGTCCGCCCGTGCACGCGTAGTGGCTGGCGTCGTCGGACGGGCTCTGCCCGGCGCAGTCCGCCGCCGCGGTGCAGACGTGGATGCAGTCTGCCACCGGCGCGCCTCCCTCCTTGGCGCAGATGACATTGTCGCTCTGGTAGGCCGCGGTGCATTCGGCCTTGGATTTACACCCTTGCCACTGGCATCTTCCTCCGGTGCACTGGAAATGACTGGCGTCCTCCAGGCCTGCGGTGGTGCCGCCGCAGTCCTGCGCGGTCGCGCAGACCAGGTTGCAGGCGGGCGGGCGCTGGGCGCCGGAGACCGCCCGCTGATCGCCGCCTCCGTCCGCGCCCGCGCCGCCCGTGGAGGATTTGCACCCGGCGAACGCCGCGAGGGCGGCCAGGATCCCGAGCGCTGCTGTCGTGAGCCCGTGCCTCGTACGCATGATGAAGTCCTTTCGAAGTGAAAGGCCCTAATCAAGTTACGGACCAGCGTTTGAACGCCCCCTTCGTGCACAGCCGCTGTTCCCTGGGCGTCTCAGGGAGGAGCCGGGGCGTTTCCGCCTTTCTCGATGGCGTCGAGCTCCTGCAATACCGCTTTTACCCGGGGGTCCGCGGGGTCAATCGCCTTCGCTTTCAGGTACGCTTCGCGGGCTTCCTTCGTCTGCCCGGACTGCGCCAGAGCATTTCCAAGATTGATCCACGCGCTCCCGAGCTTGTCGTCGAGCTTCAAGGCCTCTCGGTAGAGGGCTATCGCCTTCGGCAAATCTCCCTTGAGCGCGTAGGCGTAGCCGAGGTTCGATCGGTAGGTGGCGCGCTGCGGGTCCCGGGCGACAGCGGCGGTGAGGATCGCCGTGGCCCGAGCAGGATCGTTGGCGAAGAGGAGCGCTGTCCCGAGGTCGTTCTGCACGCGGGCGTCCCCGGGAGCGAGCCTGGCGGCGCGCTCGTAGGCGGCCACGGCCTCGCTCGCCCGCCCCGCCGAGAGGAGGGCCGTGCCCAGGTTGGTCTGCCGATCGGCGTCGCCCGGCGCGATCTCGGCGGAGCGCGCGAGCTCGCGGATGGCGTCGGGGAGGCGGCCGCCGGCGAGGTGGGCAATCCCCAGCGCCGAGTGCGCCTCGGCGTCGCCCGGAGCCAGCGCCGCGGCGCGCTTCAACGACTCCAGCGCTTCGGCCGTGCTCCCCAGCACCAGATAGGCGCGCCCCAGCTCCAGGTGCGAAACCGCATAGGAGTCGTCGAGCTTGATCGCCCGCTTGAGCTCCAGCACGGCGGCCACCAGCACCGGGTGCCTGGGCGCCGAGTTGTAGTCTGTCGTGACCCCGGCCCCGGCGATCCGCGCGCGCACCGCGCCCACGATCGCCGCTGGATCCTTGCGATCGACGCGCTCGGCCTCGCGATAAGCCTTCTCCGCGGCGGCGTAGCTCCCCGCGGCGAACGCGGCGTCGCCCGAGGCGAGCAGCTTGTCCGCGGGCGTCTCCGTCCCGCGAGCCACGCGCGGCGGCGGGCTCGGCGCAGGCGGAGGCGGAGCTGCGGCGTCGAGCGGAACCCCGGACCCCGTGGCCGCCGCCGAGGGCGCAGGAGGAGGCGTGGGAGGCGGCGCGGGCGGCGGCGCAGGAGGCGCCGTGGCGACCATCAGCGCAGGCGGCCCGCCCCGCTCGGCCCCGAACGGCGAGGGCTCGGGAGGAGGCGCCGCGCCGCACGCCGGGAGGAGCAGCAGGAGAGCAGCGAGCGATCTTCGCATCGACGAAGCGCGCTCAGACCTTGTAAGGAGCCATGGAGTGCTCCTTGCCGTCGTAGCGGAGGATGACGGCTTTGGTCTCCATCTTGGTGGCGATCGCCACGGGCCGCTTCCACACCCGCACCAGGGCCGAGAGCGTCTCCTTGGCGTAGTCGCCGCGGAGATCCATCCCGCCGTGCTGGTGCTCGAGGAGGAGCTCGCCCCGGTTGGCCCAGTTGGCATCCATGACGCGGATGTAGGGATCACCGAAGTTGGTGAGCTGGAAGAGGAGCTTCTCTTTCACCTCCTTGAACTCGCGGCTCTCGATCTCGAAGCGGTCGTTGCGGCCGGAGAAGCCGAAGGAGTAGAGCTTCTGATCGATGATGAACTCGGGCGTGAGGAACTCGTCGATGAAGGTGACGTCGTTGTAGAGGGCCCGGACCTGGAAGATCTTCTCGCGGCCCATGCCGAGGCGCATGTCCCAGCCCTTCTTGGCGCCGAGATCGTTGCACTCCTCCCACTCGCGGCCGAAGCGGCCCTTGTTCCAGCGGTCCTCGATGTAGCGATAGAGCTCGACGCCGACCTTGTAGGGGTTGAACCGCCCCGGGGACGTGGCCATCACGCCGGCGTTGTTGTCGGCGTAATCGATGATCTCCGAGGCGTCGAGGACCTTCTCGGTCATCATCTTGGAGTGCCAGTAGGAGGCCCAGCCCTCGTTCATGATCTTCGTCTGCTTCTGGGGGACGAAGTAATAGGCCTCTTCGCGGATCACCTCGAGCACGTCGCGCTCCCAGCGCTCGAGCGGGGCGTGGTCGAGGAGGAATTTGAGCACGTCGCGCTCGGGGCGCTCCGGCGTCTTCTTCTCCGGGCGCTTCTGCTCCATCTTCTTCCGTTGAGCGTCGAGGTACTCTTCGGGGTTGATGTACGCGTCCATGTAGTCCTTCGCGGCGAGCTTGGGGACCTCGAGCGGGTGCTCGTCCTCGTCCTCCATGTCGCGCGGGAGGGCTTTGCCGGTGAAGGGCGCCCAGGGATCGATCAGGTTCTCCAGCGAGAGGCATTGATCGAGGAAGGCCTCCACCTTGTTGATGCCCCAGCGCTCGATGTGCCGGTTGAGGCGCGAGCCGTGGTTGGCCATCTTGTCGATCCAGCGGCGATCGGGGTCGTAGCCCTCGATCTTCTTCACCGGATCGATCATCGGGCCGCGGGCGTCGAGGTCGGTCGAGCGGAAGCAGAAGTTGTTCTTGAAGAAATCCACGTGGCCGAAGACGTGGGCCATCACCAGCTTCTGATCGGTGAACGAGTTCCCCTCGAGCAGGTAGGCGTACGAGGGGTTGTTGTTGATCACCATCTCGTAGATCTTGGAGAGGCCGTACTCGTAGCTCTTGGAGAGCTGCTCGTACTCCATCCCGAAGCGCCAGTGAGCGTAGCGGCTGGGGAACCCCCCGTAGGCCGCGATCTCGTTCATCTGGTCGTAGGTGAGCATCTCGAAGATCACGGGGAAGAAATCCAGCCCGTAGTCCTTGGCGATCTTCTGGATGCGCTCCTGCTCGGTGCGGAGGTACCGGGGAAGAGCGGTGTTCAGCGCGAACTTGCTCATGGGCCCTTCACTTCCCCTTCCCGAGGAAATCCTTGATGCTGCCGACGACGGCGTCCTTGTCCCGGATCTCGCTCGTCACCACGCGGTCGTCCTTGGAGAAGTGCTCCTTCAAGTCCTTGATGAACTGGCCCGAGCCATAAGGGCTCTCCACCTGGCCATAAGCGAACATGTTGACCTTGGGGAGGAGCTGCGTCTTCAGGAGGTCGACGCAGGCCAGGGTGTCGTCCATCGACCAGTTGTCGCCGTCGGAGAAGTGGAAAGGGTAAATGTTCCACTCGTGGGCTGGATAGTGAGCGTCGATGATCTGGGTGCAGAGCTTGTAAGCGCTGGAGATCATCGTCCCGCCGGACTCCCGGGTGTGGAAGAACGTCTCGCGATCGACCTCGCGCGCGACGGCGTCGTGGATGATGAACCGCGACTCCAGCCCCTTGTACTGGCGGGTGAGCCAGGCGTCGATCCAGAAGGACTCTATCCGGACGATCTCCTTCTGCTCGTCTCCCATGGAGCCGGAGACGTCCATCATGTAGATGATGACGGCGTTGGCGACGGGCTCGGTGATCGTCTTCCAGGAGCGATAGCGCTTGTCGTCCGGGACAGGGACGACGATGGGCTTCTCCGGGACGAAGCTGCCGCTGGCGATCATCCGCTTCAGGGCTTCGCGGTAGGTGCGCTTGAAATGACGCAGCGACTCGGGCCCGACCCGGCGAATGCCCGAGTAGCGATCGTGGGCGTTGGAGATTTTGCTCTTGCCCTTGTCCATGATGTCGGGGAGCTCGAGCTCTTCCCCGAGGATGGCGGCGAGCTCGTCCAGGGTGACGTCGACCTCGAGCGCGTGCTCGCCCGCGTCGCTCCCTGCCTGCCCCTGCCCGGGCTGCTTCTCGTCCCCGCTGAGCGGGTCCCCTGGATTCCCGTCCCCATGGCCGACCCCGCCCCGCTGCTTGTCGCCGAAGCGAAAGCGGGGGATGTCGATCTGGGGGATGGGGATCGAGACGAGATCCTTCCCTTTGCGGCCGATCAGCTCCCCCTGCGAAATGTACTTTCGCAAGTTCTGGCGGATGCGCCCGCGGACGATCTGTCGGAAACGGCCGTGATCCTGGTCGATTTTCAGCGACACGGCCCGAGTGTAGCAGCAGTCGGGCCGGGGTGGGAATTCAGCTTCATCAACCTCGGACGAGCGGGGAAGCCGGGGAGCCGCCGCTCCCCGTGCCGGGCGGGCGCGTCAGGGGATGGGGGTGAAGCGGTAGGACTTGCCGGTGGCGGTGCTCAGGGTTCCGCGATTCGCGGGGAACGGCGTCGTGACGCCCCCTGCTCCCTGCACGCCGACGACAGCCTTCTTGCCCGCCGCGCGGTCCACGTACCTAGTCGGTGTACCACCCGCATCGGACGGGTACACGTTCGGGTCAATGCCCTTGGTGCCAAGCATGGAGCCATAGGTGAGATCGATCGCGTCCGAGCCCTCATACAGGATAGCCGAGAAGCTGAGGTTCGTCGTGTCGCTGACATCGTTGAACCCACGCATGTTGTTCCAGGTGATGATGAACCGGCGATTGGGCGCCGCCCCGGTGGCCGCGTAGCATATTCCCGGTATCGATCCCTTGGGAGTCGTCGCCGTTGAGTTGTTGTAGTTGAGCTGGTCCCAGAACGCGAAGAGACCGGGGCTGACCGAGACGGAGACCGGGTCCTCGGGGAGGTTGACGTTCATGAAGGGGGTGTTGGCCGCGGAGGGCGGGAGAGTATCACCGAAGGTGGCCACGCCGTCGCGCGTGAAGTGGGCCGTCTGCGTCTGCGGTGTCGTAGGCGGCACCGTCGTCGGATTCGGCAGCGGCTGGGTGCTGTAGAACGTGAACGAAAACGGGATCGTCGCGGCCGAGCTCGCGGTCGTCGGCTTGGTCGAGGTCGCGTTCGCCAACAAGCAAGCGTTGATGAACGCCTGAGTCGACGTGTTAAACAAGTAGTCGCTGTAGGAGAGCGACGCGAGGACACGGAAGACGATGTAGGTGTCCGCGCCGTCCGGATCAGCAAACTCCCAGTCACGCGGCGCTATCTTGCTCGTGGCGGTGGTGCCGACCACTCCGGCAGTGGTCGCCCCCAGCCCGGTGTGTTTCCAGAGGCCGAGCCCCGGGTCATCCGACAGCCACGCCGGCGCGCTGTCGCTGTTGATGCTGCCGTGGCCAGCAAGGTCCTGGGAAGCGGGGTCCAGGATTGGACCGTCCTTGATCTGGGTCACCTGAACAAATACATTGCTGAGCGTGCGGGTGTAGAAATTCCCCAGCTCCACGGTGGCACAGTACGAGTCCTCGACGCCGCTCGGACAAGCACCACCGTAGTCGACGCTGGTGGTGACGAGCTCGACGGTGTTGACTGCCCCCGAGCCGGAGACGCCGTCTTCTTCGAGGTCGAGCTGGTCGACGCTCTGGGGAGTGAGGCCCGGGCGAGCGCTGCTCACACGCTTGAGCCGGCTGAGCTTGGACGTCCGCAGACGAGGGCTCACGTGAAGAACGTACTCGCCCAAAACCGCGGTCCCCTTACCTATGCCCTCGGGTGTGGGGGAGGGCCGAGCCGTCAGCCCCGGCCCGTCCACGTCGGGGACCGGCGCGGTGTCCATGCACCCCGGGAGCGCGCTGATGGCCCCGGCGCAGAGAAGCAAGCAACCCAGACCCGCGGAGACTGCTGACGGTGTGTTCATGGTAAGGCTCACTCGTGGGCCGTACAGAAAGGCCCTTCATGCGGTTCTTCTGTCGACGCTAGCGCGCAGCGTACCACCGGCGCCTGCTCCTGCGAAGACGTAATCGTGCGGCTCTCTGACGCAAAATAGCCGCACAAACACCGGCATCCGCGCGTGGAATCGCGACGAACCGGAACGTTTGGTTTCGGCGGCCACGAGGTCCCCGCCGGCATGGTGCTGCCGGAGGGCGAGGGGTAGTTGCGCGGGCAGGAGCGACCATTCAGAGGTCGACGAACAATCGCACCGGCGGACGCGCTTTCGGCGGGAAGGGCGATCCTGTCCGTCCTCGCAGAAGCTCGGGGAAGCCCGCCTCGATATCCTCATCTCGATCGCGAGAGCTGGATACGGGATCCGCAAAGCATGCTGGTGAGCGGACTCTGCTGCACCTCGGGGACACTCCATCACAGCGAGCGTGGGCCGGCGAGCCTCGCGGGGGGACCCGTTGAATTCGTGCTCCGGGCGACGGCTCGCGGGCGGGCTCGGCGCGTCGCGGCGCTCGCGGGCGAGGTGGGCGCGCGAATGCCGCGCCGCGCGCTTTGCGTCTCCGTCATCGCAAAGCTGCGCAAAGGCAACGAAAGCAGGTATGCTCCTGGGTGAGCCGCACCAGGCGCCGATCGAGACATGACCCAGCACGCCGCTTTCGAGCCCCGTTCCCTCTCTTTCTCGTCAAAGCGGCGCGCGACGCGGCGCGGTTCATCGGCGTCGGGCGCCACATCGTCGCGCGGCGATCACGGCGGGGTGGGCGGGTCCAGCGGCCGGCTCGCGAGCGGGCTCGGACAGAGAGCGACACCCCCGGTAGCGCGGCCCGCGACGAGCCTGACAGGAGAAGAGAGGAGCGTATGACGTCCACGTCGATTGATATCCTGCTGGCGGAGGACGACCAGCCGCTCCGCGAGGCGATGACGGAGCTCCTGCACGACGCCGGCTACAGCGTGGAGGCCGTGTCCAACGGGCGTGACGCGCTGGAGTGGCTCCAGGACTCGCCCACTCCTCCCAAGCTTATCCTGCTCGACCTGATGATGCCGATCATGGATGGTTGGCAGTTCCTGGAAGCGCAGCAGAAGGCCGCCAGCACCGCCGCGATCCCCGTGGTGGTCCTCTCCGCGAGCGGGAATTTCAACGGGACGCACGAGACGCTGATGTTCATGCGGAAGCCCGTGGCGGTGATGCCGCTGCTCGAGCTGATCGCCCGTTATTGCGGGGAAGCTACAGAGTCTGCTTGAGCATGCTCGACAGGCGGCTGAAGCCTGTTGAATACCCTCAGAGCTTGTTCAACAGGCTGCTGCGCGCACCGAGTCGTCGGTCGACCTCGGTCAACGTGCTGAAGCACGCCTCCCTCGGCCTCCCTAGCCTCGGCACGCTCGCGACGCCTGTTGAACAAGCTCTCAGAGCACGGCGACAGGCGCGGAGACGCGCTCGTGGAAGGCGGGCAAGCGGATCACGAGCTCGGTGCCCTGGTCGAGGCCCTCGCTCAAGGCTTCGACGCGGCCGCTGTGGAGCTCGACCAGGCTCTGGACCAGCGAGAGGCCGACGCCGAGGCCGCCCTCGGGGTTGCTCCGCGAGCGTCCGGCCTGGAAGAACGGCTCGAAGATGCGCTGGAGCAGGTCCTTCTCGATGCCGCGGCCGGTGTCGCGCACCCGGATCACGATCTCTTCGCCCACGCGCTCGGCCGAGACGGTGATTTGCCCGCCCGGCGCCGTGTATTTCGCCGCGTTGCTGAGGAGGTTGGCCAGCACCTGCGTCATGCGGATGGGGTCGACGTAGACGAGGAGAGGCTCGCTCGGCAGGTGGACCGCGAGGGTGTGGCGGCGCTCGGCGATCAGCGGCGCGGCCGTCTCCTGGGCCTGGGCGACGAGCGCCGTGACCGTCAAAGGCTCCTTGGCGAGGACGATCTTGCCCCGCGCGCCCCGCGTGACGTCGAGCAGATCGCCGACCAGGTGCGAGAGCTGGCGGGCCTGACGGTCGATCACGCTGCGGTATTTCTCCACGGCGGCGGGGTTGTCTTTCTGGCTGCGGATGAGCTCGGTGGCCATCAGGATGGGGGCGAGCGGGTTGCGCAGCTCGTGCGAGAGCATGGCCAGGAACTCGTCTTTTTGCCGGTTGGCCTCCTGGAGCTGGCTCGCTCGCTGCCGCAGCTCCTCGTCGGTGCGGTGGCGCTCGATGGCGATGCCCACCAGGTGGGTCGCGATCTTGACGAGGTGCCAGTCGTCGGCGCGCGGGCTCGACGGGCTGGGATAGTAGATGGCGAAGGTGCCGAGGACCTTGTGACCTGCGGTGAAGATCGGCGTCGACCAGCAGGCGCGCAGGCCGTGCGAGAGGGCCAGCTCGCGGGCGATTTCCCAGAGCGGATCGACGGCGATGTCGGAGACGACCACCGTCTCGCCGGTGAACGCGGCCGTCCCGCAGGAGCCGACCGACGGGCCGATCTCGATGTTGTCGATGGCCTCGATGAAGGCGGTGGGGAGGCTGGGCGCGGCGCCGTGGCGGAGACGGGATCCTTCGAGCAGGAGCACGGAGCAGCAGAGGCCCGTCGTCTGCGACTCGATGAAGCGGGCGATGAAGTCGAGGATCTCCGCGAGCGGCGCGTTCGAGGCGATGAGCTCGAGCGCGCGGTTCTGCCCCGCCATCATCTGTTGAGCCAGCATGCCGAGGTCCTCGCCGTCGCCGGAAGATGCGTCAGAACTGCGGTCGACGCTACCACCGCCAACGACGTCGGGCCGCCGTGACCGTGCCCCGAGCACGGCGGGGGCGAGCGAGGCCAACAGGCCGGAATCAGCTACGTTCGAGGCCGAACCAGCCGAGGACGCGGCCATGGAGGAGCACGGGGCCAAGCGCGATGCCGGGGGCGATGCCGCGGAGCTCGTCGACGAGATCGCGGACCAGCCAGGGGTTGGCGAAGGCCGGGTCGGCGTAGAGCAAGCGCAGCGCGGGCTTGTCGTCGATCGTCGAGGGCGCGACCTCGGCCCGGAAGCGGAGGCGGGGCTTGCCGAGGATGAGGTTCTGCCCGGAGTTGCCGCCGTGATCGAAGGTCTTGCCCTTCCAGGGCATCGGGCCCGAGGCCAGGGCGCGCACGAACGGGCGGGCGGCGAGGAAGACGTCCTCCGCGGCGGCGATGGAGAGCAAGAGGCCGCGCGTGACGTCCCCGAGCTCGGCGGGATCGGCGGGGCGGCCCTCGCTGAAGAGCTTCCGCAGCGCGTCGGGGTGCGCGCCGACGAGCGTGGCCAGCGTCGTCACCGCGCTGGTGTAGCGAGCGGGTGCGGCGCCGCTCGAGGGGCGATCAGCGGGCGTTTCGCGCGAGGTGGACATGACGCGCGGTCTTTCTCACTTCAGCCGAGCGACGTCAATTCGTGGCGATGTCACCCGCGTGATGCAGCGATGACGAGCGCGATGCAGCGATGATGAGCGGACCGTCAAGGTCGTGGCGGCGCGGCGCTTGTGCGCAGAAATGCCGAGAAAATGTGGGCCAATGCGTACTGGAGAGAGGATGCCGCTTGCGAGCGCTTCGGCGACGGGACTACCGTGAGAAGAATGGCTGAAAGAGGGTTGAGGTGACCGTGAACGCCGAGAGCCGAGTGCTGGTCGATGTGCCCTGGTTGCAGGCCCACAGCGAGGATCCTTCGGTGCGGATCGTCGAGGTCGACGTCGACGTCTACTCCTACGACGAAGGCCACATCCCCGGCGCCGTGGGCTGGAACTGGTCGACGCAGCTCTGTGACCGCGAGCAGCGCGACATCCTCTCCAAGAGGGATCTCGAGGCGCTGCTGAGCGCGGCGGGGATCACGCCGCAGACGACGGTGATCCTCTACGGCGACAACAACAACTGGTTCGCGGCGTGGGCGCTCTGGCAGCTCAAGATCTACGGCCACGAGGACGTGCGCCTCCTCGACGGCGGCCGGCGCAAATGGCTGGAGATGGGCGGCGAGCTCACCGGCGACGTCCCCGAGCACGCGCGCACCGAGTACCACGCGCGCGACGCGGATCTCTCGCTGCGGGCCTTCCTCGACGACGTCCGCCGGGGCTCGCGCGAGCGCGCGATCGGGCTCGTCGACGTGCGCAGCCTGGCCGAGTTCACCGGCGAGATCCTCGCCCCGCCCGGCCTCCCGGAGACGTGCCAGCGCGGCGGCCACATCCCCGGCGCGTCGAGCATCCCCTGGGGCAAGGTCTGCGGCGCCGACGGCACGTTCCTCCCGCGCGAGCAGCTCGAGGCGATCTACGCCGCGGCCGGGATCACCCGCGACAAGCCCGTCGTCACGTACTGCCGCATCGGGGAGCGATCGAGCCACTCGTGGTTCGTTCTCAAGTACCTGCTCGGGTTCGACGACGTGCGTAACTACGACGGCTCGTGGACCGAGTGGGGGAACCTGGTCGGCGCGCCGATCGAGAAGGGCTGAGCGCGGTCATGGCCGACGTCCGGAGCCCGGAGATGCGGTACCGCAAGGAGCGGGTCGGTCCTCGCGTCGTCGGGATCACCTCGTACCGAGTCGGGAACCTCTTCGCCGCGCGCATCGACAACGTCGATCCCGGATCGATCATCGGCCGCGGCAGCGGCGCCACGCGCGAGGAGGCCGAGAGCATCGCGCTGGAGAAGGCCATGCTTTCGTTCGACCTCGAGCAGGCCGGGCAGGCGATGCGGCTGCGCATCGACGATCTCAATTCCGTGCGTTCCATACCGAGCAGCAGGAGGAGCCGATGAGCCGATTCACAGCGGAGGAGTACGAGCGGCGGCAGGAGGAGATCGACGGCTGGGAGATCGGGATCACCTCGTACCGGCTCGCGGATCGCTGCTACTGCAAGGTCGACAACGTCAGCCCGGGCGCGCTGATCGCCCGGGCAGTGGCGCCGACGAAGGCCGAGGCCGAGGGGTCGGCGATCGCCAACGCGCGGGCGCGGCTCGCGACCACGCGGCGCACGCCGCAGGCCAAGCACGGCTGACTCGAGCCGCGGGGCGCTCTCGGGGATCTCGATCGCGGCTCCGATCCGCTAGCATGGCCCGCGAGGTGTCCATGCTCCGTCCCCTTTCGCTGGCTGCTCCGCTCCTGTTGATCCTCGCGAGCTGCGGCTC
>FSTQ01000354.1_pt1 | contig 21748 bp, 11 predicted proteins | sample 1637281 | NCBI WGS metagenome assembly FSTQ01 (sample SAMEA3914818, study PRJEB12502) | metagenome | biome: forest; material: soil | place: Canada | collected 2010-06-26 | depth 0.1 m
CGCCCGGGGCTGAGCGTCGCCGCCGCGCTGCTGGCCGGCGCGGTGGTCGGGCTGCTCGCCGTGACGCGGCTCCGCCCCGATCTCGTCACCTCGTTCGAGGAGCGCGTCGGCCCCGCGCTGGGCACGGATCGCGCGGCGACCGCGCCCGCTCCCGCCCGCGCGCGCTGATCATTTCCTTGGGATTGACGGCGCCGCGCAGCGACGCGACAACGGCAACTATGCACGACGAAAACATGGCGATCGTGAAGTCCCTCGTGAGCGTGGCGTGGGCCGACGGGGTCTATGCCGCCGAGGAGCGCGAGATGGTCGAGGCCTTGATCGCCGCGTTCGACGCCAGCGACGAGGACGCCAGGCACATCCGCGAGTACGCCGCCGAGAAGAAGACGATCGACGACGTCCCCGTCAGCGATCTCTCCGCCGACGATCGCCGCGTCCTGATCCAGCACGCGGTGCTGCTGACCTTCGTGGACGGCAAGCAGGACGAGACCGAGAAGGCCTTCATCGGCACGCTCTGCGACAAGCTCCGCATCCCCGGCGACGAGGCCAAGGGCCTGATCGAGGCCGCCGAGGGGCGCGCGAAGAAGTTCTTGAGTCTATTGTAGAAATCGCTCCAAGGGCCTCTCGGGGCCCCTTCTTGGCCCCCTATCCCCGGCCCTTTCCCCCAATTTGGGGGAAAGGGAGGGGAACAAGAGCGTCGAGGGGTGAAAGAGCTATTTCCCCTTTCCCCCTAATTTGCGGGAAAGGGGTTGGGGGATAGGGGGCTACGCCCGCGCCCCCAGCTGTCGCAGGAGATCGCGCGTCAGCCCGCGCGCGACGTGGCGCCGGTACTCCTGCGTCGAGCGCACGTCGTCGATCGGCGTGACGTCGGCGTCGACGGCGCGATCGATCTCTTCGGCGGAGATCTCTGCGAGCGCTTTGCTCAGCGCGAGGGCCCGCGTGGCCGGCATCCGCGCGGTCACCGGCGCCACGGACACCATGCCGAGGCCGAGGCGCGTCGCCTTGCCGGCCTCGACGACGGCGACGCCGGCGAGCGCGACCTTGGAGATCGCCTGCGCGCGGCGCGCGCCGACCTTGCGCCAGTACCAGGGGGATCCTGCGGGCGGGAGCGCGATCTCCACGGCGACGATGATCTCGTCCGCCGCGCGCGTGGACTTCTTGTAGCCCGTTTGCAGATCGGACATGGCGATGCGCCGCTCGCCGCGGGCGCTCTTCACCACCACCGTCGCGTCGTAGGCGGCGAGCGCGGCGACGCCGTCCGCTGCGGGCGAGGCCGTCGCCAGGTTGCCGCCGAGGGTGCCGCGCGCCTGGATCTGCACGGCGCCCACGTCCTTGGCCATGCGCACCAGCATCGGCGCGCGCGCCTGGACGAGCTCGCTGCGCTCGATCTCGAGGTAGGTGGTCGCGGCGCCGATGCGCAGCGTCTCGCCTTCGAGGGCGAGGCCGCGGAGCTCGCGCATGCGGCCGATGTCGACCACGAGGGGCGGGTCCTGGGCGAGCGGGGGGCGCATCTCCTGCTCCACCATCCAGTCGGTGCCGCCGGCGTAGAGGATGGTGGCGAGGCCCTGCGCGTGGCGCTCGGTGACGACGGCGCAGAGCGCGTCGAGCGAGCCCTGGCGCGTCATCTCGAAGCGGGGGAGATCGGCGAGGCTCATCGCGCGGCTCCTTCGCGGCGGAGCGCGGCGGCGCTGCGGACGCTCTCGACGATGCGCTGGTAGCCCGTGCAGCGGCAGAGGTTCCCGGCCAGCGCCTCGCGGATCTCCGGCTCGTCGGGATCGGGCCTTTGCCGGAGCAGCGCCTCGGCGGCGATGAGCATGCCCGGCGTGCAGATACCGCACTGGGCGCCGCCCTCGTCGATGAAGCAGCGCTGGAGCGGGGAGAGGTGCGCGGCCTCGCCGAGGCCCTCCACCGTGGTGATCTCGCGGCCCTGGCACTGGCCGATGGGCACGAGACAGGCATTCACGGGATCGCCGTCGAGGAGCACCGTGCAGGAGCCGCACTCGCCCTCTCCGCAGCCCTCCTTGGTGCCAGTCAGGCCGAGCGGGCCGCGGAGCGCGTCGAGCAAGCGCACGAGAGGGGCCGAGTCGAGCTCGCGAGGAGAGCCGTTGACGTTGAGCGAGATCTTCATGCCAAGGTCCTTTCCTGCGCCAGCTTGGCCGCGAGGATCCGCTCCGGCGTGAGCGGGAGAGAGGCCATCGCCACGCCGACGGCGTGCTCGACCGCGGCGGCGATGGCCGGGGCGCCGCCGTCCATGGGCAGCTCGCCGATGCCCTTGGCGCCGCCGCCGGGGCCGAAGGCGAAGGGCGCCTCCACCAGGATGGTTTGAAATCGGGGCGCGTCGAGCGACGTCGGGATGATGTAGTTGGTCATGCGGGGGTTGGTGATGTGCCCGTCTCGCCAGGTGACCTCCTCCGACAGGGCCCAGCCGATGGCCTGGAGACTGCCACCCTCGATCTGGCCCTTGCACATGACGGGGTTGATGGCCTTGCCCACGTCGGTGGCGGACCAGAAGTCGATCACCGTCACCTCGAATGTATCGAGATCGACCTCCACCTCGGCGATGTCGCAGGCCCAGCCGTAGCAGGGGTAGGCGTCGCCCTTGTAGGAGACGTCGTCCCAGGTGATGAACGAAGGAGGCGAGTACTGGAGGAGCGAGGTTATCGGCCCCCCGGCGAGCAGGCGATCGGCGGCCTCGCCAAAGGTGCCTCCACCCTTCTCGCGCTCGGCGCGGACGCGGGCCGCGAGCTCCTTCGAGGCGTTCTCGACGATCGATCCCACCACCATGACCGTGCGCGAGGCGACGGTGGGGCCGGAGTCGGGGCAGGTGGTGGTGCTGGGCGTGGCGAAGTCGATATCGGCTGTCGTCAGGCCCGCGGCGTCGGCAGCGATCTGGCGAAACACCGTCTCTGTCCCCTGCCCGATGTCGGTCGATGCCGTGCGGATCCCGAGGCGCCCTCCGGCGAGGAGATCGACGGCGACCTTGCCCTTCAAATAGCGCTCTCCCGAGCCGGTGAAGCCCGCGCCGTGCATGAAGACCGCGGCGCCGATCCCCCGCGCCTTGCGGCCCGTCACCACCGGGCCGCGCGCTCGCTTCCGGTGGTATTCGCTGGCCGCGACGGCCTTCTCCAGGCACTCGGCGCCGGCGACCGAGGTGCGGAGGACCTGGCCCGTGGAGGTGACGTCGCCCTCGCGCAGCACGTTCTGCGCCTTGAGATCGATGGGATCGCGGCCGAGCTTCCTGGCGACAGCGTCGATGTGGCGCTCGATCGCCCAGATGGTCTGCGGCGCGCCGAAGCCGCGGAAGGCGCCGTTGGGAGGGGTGTTGGTGGCGACGGCGATGGACTCGATCCGCACATCGTCCCAGCGATACGCGCCGGCCGCGTGGAGCGTACCGCGGGAGAGCACCACGGGAGTGAGGGTCACGTAGGCGCCGCCGTCCATGAGAGTCCGGATCGAGAGCACGCGCAGGGTGCCGTCCGCGTCGCATCCGCTCTTGATCTCGCAGATGCACGGGTGCCGCTTGGTCGTGGCCTCGATGTCCTCTTTGCGGTCGTAGATCATCCGCACCGGGAGCCCGCTCTTCTTCGCCAGGAGCGCGGCGTGGAGGGCGATGATCGAGGGATACTCTTCCTTCCCGCCAAAGCCCCCTCCCGTCACCGCCTGGGTGATGTGGATGGCGCCCGCCTCGAGCTCGAAGGCCTTGGTGAAGGCCTTGTGGACGTAGAACGGGCACTGGATCGAGCCGGTGGCGTGGACGCCCGCGGCGTCCCACCAGGCGATCACGCCCTGAGGCTCGATGTAGAGCTGCTCCTGATGATGGGCGAAGTAGCGGCCCTCGACGACGACGTCGCAGGCGGCGAGCGCGGCGGCGATGGCCTCGGCGCTCGCGACGTGGACGGCGTCGGGCTCGACCTTCACGTCGGCGCGGCCCTTGGTGATGAGGTAGCGCTTCTGGACGTTGTCCTCGCCGGCGATCACCTGGGCTCGGGCGAGCGAGGCTTCCATGTCGAAGACGGGCGGCAGGTCCTCGATGTCGAGGGTGACGGCGCGCATCGCCCGCACGAGCTTGGCCTTGTCCGCGCAGGCCAGGAGCACCACCGGCTCGTAGACGTGGTTGATGCGATCGGCGGCGAGGATCGGCTGGTCCTCGACGATGAGCGCGACGTTGTTGACGGGCACGTCCTCGGCGCGGACGACGGTGACGTCGCTCCAATCGAAGGCGGGATCGAGGCGCACGCCGCGGAGACGGCCGCGCGGGACGGCGCTGCGCACGGTGGCGCCGTGGAGCTCTCCGGGCTTGCGCGGCAGATCGTCCACGTACCTGGCAACGCCTGTGACCTTGGCGGCGCCGTCCAGGCGCGGCACGCTGGTGCCGACCGACGGTCGTGGGGCTTCGACTGGGGAGCTGTGAACCATCCGGATCTCCTCGCTTCCAGCGACAATAGATCGACCTGCCAAGCCGCGTCGACCCGCGATCTCATCAGGAAGAATCACCAGGCAGAACCCGAGCACGCCTGACAGGCGCGCCTCACGCGGCGCGGCAATACTGGCCACCATGCGAGGAGTCGACCTGGTCTCGTTATTTGCGCTGTTCTCGGTGGTCGGGCTCGGATGCGAGGGGCGCCTCGGCGACCGACGCACCCCCGACGCGCCCCTGGCCTCGCTCGAGCGGGCCGTGCTCTTCGATACGCCCGAGGCTGACGTGATCCTCGGGCACCTGAAGGTTTTCCCTCCGGACAACCCCTGGAACACCGCGGTCGTGGCTCGACCGGTGCGGTCGGACTCGAGCGCGCTCATCGCCTCGATCGGCGCGGACGTGTCGCTCGCGTGGAACCTCGACATGAACTTCGTGCTCATCCCGAGCGCTCAGCCGCCGGTGTACGTCGCTGTCGACGACTACGCCGATCAGTCGGATCCAGGCCCCTTCCCCATCCCCGGCAACGCGCCGATCGAGGGCTGGCCGCTCGAGGAGCCCTCGGGCGGAGCCGCCGCGCCGACCCCGCAAGAGTCGCTCGCCGCGATCCAGCGCGAAGGCAGCGGCGATCGCCACATGATCGTCGTCGATCCCGCGCGCGGGAAGCTGGTCGAGCTGCTCGAGGCGCGGCTCGGCAACATCGGGTGGCAGGCCGCGCAGTCCTCGGTCTTCGATCTCTCGTCGAACGCGCTGCGCCCGGCAGACTGGACGTCCGCGGACGCGGCGGGCCTCCCGATCTTCCCGGCCATCGTGCGCTACGACGACGTGGCCTCGGGCGTGGTGCGCCACGCAATGCGCTTCACCGCCCCGCGCACGCGCAACGCCTACGTCCACCCGGCCCGCCATTTCGCGGGCTCGAGCGACGATCCCTCGCTGCCGCGCATGGGCGAGCGCCTCCGCCTGCGCGGCGATTTCGACACCGCGCCCTTCTCGCCGCACGCGCGCGCGGTGCTGGAGGGCTTGAAGATCTACGGGATGATGCTGGCCGACAACGGCCGACCGTGGGCGATCTCGGTCGCGCCGGACCGACGAATACAGGGCCTCGAGGCCCTCAGGCAGGTGCGCGGGAGCGACTTCGAGGTCGTCGACGCGGGAGAGTAGGAGCCCTGAAGCGAACAGGGCTCCTCGGAGGACCGGAGTCACAGGAAGGCGTCCAGTACCGCGACCGTCAGGGAGCGGTGCAGTGGGCTCTTGCGTCCCACACCGCTCCCTGACGGTCGCGGTACTGGATCTTGGCGATTTCTGTGACCTTGAACGGAGTGAGCCTCAGTGCCAGGCGCCGGCGGCCTGGACTGCCTGGCCGGTGCGATCGTGCTCGGCGAGCAGGGCGACGCTCTGCGCTTCGCACGCGACGCACGAGGGGAACGTGGAGCCGTGGGCGCAGCGGAGCATCTTCGCGGTCGTGGGGAAGTTGAACTCCGAGGGATCGAGGTGACGGCCGCAGGCCACGCAGTGGATGTGCTGGCCTTGCTTCTGGGGAGCGCCCGAGGCCCGGGGTCCGCCGTTCAGCTCTTTGCGTTCGCGCTTGGTGAGGGTCTTTTCTCGCTTCATAGAAGCGCCGACCCTAGCACCGCTATCCGCCCGGAAGGAAGCGGGGGAGCGCGCGGAGCACGCCCATCACGTCCGATGGGGTGTTGAGATCGAGCACGATCGTGGGATCGGAGACCTCGACCACCGCGACCTGGTCGGCGAGGGTCGCGAGGTGATCGCGGAGCGGAGGCGCCGCGGTCTTGTAGGCGTCGAGCGCGGCGCGGCGCAGGACGACGGGGTGGCCGCCGCGGCCGTGGTAGCTCGGGCGGGCCGCGAGGAGCAGGGGATCGGCTTCGAGGCGGGCGACCATCGCGCGCACGGTCTCGGCCCGCGCCGGCTGGGTGTCGACGGGCGTGACGAGGATGAGATCGCCCTCGGGGAGGCGAGAGACGGCGAAGGCGAGCGACCCTGCCGGGCCGAGATCGGCGGCGGCGTCCGAGGAGAGCAGGTGAATGCCGGGGCGAACGTGGCCGAGGAGCGCGGGGATCATCGCCTTGCGGGTGACGATGAGCACCTCGGCGCTCTCGGCGGCGAGGCGCTCTTCGGCGTGGGCGATGGAGAGCGGGCGATCTTTCCCGGAGGGCGAGGGCCAGGCGAGCAGGGCCTTCGGGCCGCCGAGGCGCTTCCCGTCGCCGGCGGCGAGGACGATGGAGAGGATGCGGTTCATGGTGCGGTCCTGGAGGTATCGGACGCCGAGCGCGCTTCTGTAGTGCCCTGGCGTGATTGATCGCTGTCGTCGGTCGCGCGAGAGCGCCAGGCCACGAGCTCGGCGGCGATGGCCACGCTGATCTCGGCGGGGGTCCGCGCGCCGATCTCCGCGCCCACCGGCATGCGCACGCGCTCGATCGCCGCCGCGGGCAGGCCCTTGGCTTCGAGGCGCTGCCGCGTGCGCGCGGCCTTGGCGCGGCTGCCGACGCCGCCGATGAAGCCGAAGCCGCGGCCGATCGCCCACTCGATCGCCGCTTGATCGAGCTGGTGATCGTGGGTCATCACCAGCGCGACGCAGCGGCTGCGATCGGCGGGGAAGCCCTGGAGGACCTCGGGATCGTCGGGATCGGCGTGGAGCAAGCGGACGGGGCGCCCCTCGGGGAGGCGCGCGGGATCCGCTGCTTCTTGTCGGCTGTCGCAGACCGTGACGAGGAAGCCGAGCGAGGCCAGGAGCGGCGCGAGGAAGATGCCGACGTGCCCGGCGCCGACGACGAGCACGCGCGCCTCGGGGGCCATGGGCTCGATCACGATGTCGACCGAGCCACCGCAGCACATGCCCAGCGAGGGGCCGAGGCGAAAGGTATCCATCTTCGGGCCGCGCTCCGGATCGGCGAGGACTTCGCGCATGGTGGTGAGGACGACGCGCTCGACCGCGCCGCCGCCGATGGTGCCAATCGCCGTGCGCTCGTCGAGGAGCACGAGCCGCTGCCCCGGGGTGGACGGCGCCGATCCGCGGCGGGCGATCACCGAGGCGAGGACGACGCGCTGGCCACGATCGAGCGCCGCGAGCGCCGCGCGGAGGACCTCTTGCGGGAGCGCGGTGATCGGGATCGGCAGCGCGGCGGGCGACATCGGCGAGAACCCTAGCAGAGAACGATCCGGCGGCCTTGACGCGATGGGCACCGGCGGCGATGGTGCGCGCCCATGACAGCCCGCCGCGCGGTCGATTTCAACCTCGGGCAAGCGCTGTCCGATCCCGGCTTCACGCCGCGCGTGCGCGACGTGCCCGCGCTGCTCGAGCACGTCGCGAGCGGCGACGATCTCGCCGACTCCGCCGAGCGCGCGCTGCTTCGTGTGGGCTTGCCCGCGGGCCTCGTCGCCGCCGAGCGCACAGCCGAGGCGACGCCGATCGAGCGCTTCCGCCTGACCCGTCTGGTCGGCCGAGTCGCCGCCGAGGGCGACGCCGCCAAGCTCGCCCCCTTCCTCTTCGCGCGCCTCGAAGACGCCGACGATCGCACGCGCCGCGCCGCCGCGAACGCGCTGGGCAAGGCGCGCCCGGCCGGCTCGGCCGAGGCGCTCGCCGCCGCTCTCGCTCGCCACGAGGAGGGCCCGACCCGAAAGGCGATCGTCGAGGCCCTGGGCAAGGCGGGAGGCGAGGCCGCCGTCGCCGCGCTGAGCCGAGAGACCGAGGGGATCCCCGGCTCCATCGAGGCCAAGGCGCGCTTGATGGCCGAGCGCACCGTGGCGCGCGAGGTGGCCTCGACCATCGACGGCTCGCGCGCTGTCGAGGTCGCGGTGCCGGTGGCGCTGCGCTGCCGCGCGGGCCTCGAGCGGATCTTGCTGGAGGAGCTCGACGCGGATTTCCACGCCCACGTCGCCCGCCGGCCGCTCGGCGGCGCGCGGATCGAGGCGACCCTCTCGGGCCCGCTCGAGCGGCTGTTCCAGGCGCGGACGATGCTGTCGTTCGCCTTCCCGCTCCCGGAGATCCGGATCGCTCGCGGCGCGGACCTGGCGCCGGTGATCGCCGACGCCCTCACCTCGCCGGCCGCTCTCGATCTCTTCCTGCGCTTCACCAGGGGCACGATCCGCTATCGCCTCGGCTGGGCGTCGGGCGGAAAGCGCCGCGCGGTGGTGTGGCGCGCCGCCTCCGAGGTGGCGGAGCGCAGCCGGCGGTTGGGGATCGATCTCGTCAACGATCCTACCGAGAGCTTGTGGGACGTGACGGTGTTCGAGGCGGTAGGATCGATCCGACTCGAGCTCTCCCCTCGCCTCGCGGATCCGCGCTTTGCCTACCGCAAGGGCGATGTGCCGGCGGCCTCGCACCCGACGATCGCCGCGGCGTTGATCCGCGCGGGCGGGGTGAAGGCCAATGACATCGTGTGGGATCCTTTCATGGGATCCGGCCTCGAGCTGTGCGAGCGATCGGTGGCTGGGCCTTATCAGCTCTTGATTGGCACGGACCGGGATCCGGCGGCGATCGCCATCGCGCGGGAGAACCTGGCGGCGGCGGGGGCGCGGGATCCGATCTTGATGGCGGGTGACGCGACGTCGATTGCGCTGCCGGGGAGGCCTTCGCTCATCGTGACCAATCCGCCGCTCGGGCGGCGGGTAGAGCGGACTGCCGAGCTCGCGCCGATGCTGGATCGGTTGATGGCGCGGGCGGCGCGGAGCCTGGTGAAGGGCGGGAGGATGGTGTGGATCGCGCCGTTCCCGGAGAAGAGTGATGTGGTGGCGCTGCGGAGCGGGCTGACGATCGCGGTGTCGGAGGACGTGGATATGGGGGGGTTTACCGGGCGGCTGCAGGTGCTGCGGCGGGAGGGGTGAGAGGGCGAGAGTGACGTGACGTCCTTCGTCTTATGCCCCGCGCACTTCCAATGATTTGGAACAACTGAAAGGATACCTCAGGAAGCGTTCAAATGACTAGCAAGCTCAACCAGTCCCTTGATCATACGATTCCAGGCTCCGACATAGGCACCGATCGATACATCGTATTCGGTTCTCTTCATGAGTGCTCTACGCAAAAACGGAGTGTTCACGCACACCACATGAACATTTCCGGCCGAGCGACTCGCCAGCATTTCGAGCTCGCCATCACCAAGGTAGACGGTATGCTCACCACCGTTTTCGATGAAAGATGGCAGTTCTTCGTATGCTTCACACAAGAACTTCACGTCCTCCTCAACCGGTAACATCAGGCTCCCAAATGTCTCCCATTCCACCTCGAACCCAATACGGCCAGCCTTCACAAAGGTGTTCATCAGCCGTTCCGGGGCACCTTCGTCGATGTCCACCAAGCCTTCGTCCTCGCCGCCTCCCGTGTCAAATTTCAGCATGAGTCACAGCTCTCCCACGAACTCTTTGAGTCCGAAATCCGGATGTGTTTCATCAATTGGATAAATGTGCGCGACCGGGCTCCCGGGGCTGCCCTTTGGCACAGCTATAGCCTTACTCGCGGGCCGAACCATCGCCCCTGTATTATTCGGCAGTGGGAGAACGACCTCGCCATCGCCCGGCTCGATTTTCACGATCTGCTTCTTTCTGGAAGTAGTCGCGCTGGCCGCTCGCTGAGCTGCGTCCGGCTTAAGCCACCTCCCTTGAGGCTTTTTCATAACCCCAGCACGGTCGACTACGTTGGGCATAGGCCTATCTGACGCGTGGGGGCCTTTTGTCACGTCACTTTTCATTGCCGGGCCCATCCCCCCCGCCGGCGGGCTCTGCAGTACCGTCTCACCGGTTGCGGCCGAAGCCTTCTCGCTAGCGACAGCAATCTCGGCTCCTGTCCCATCTAGACCAGCGGCCGTCCGGCTGGCCCCCACTTCCATTCCAGCGGCTGCCCTCCCCCCAACAAAAACTTCCCCGGTTGCCGTGCTCGTAATTCCGCCGACGCCAATCGATGCGACCCGAGCAAGGCCTTCAGCGTCATCACTACTCTTGACTTGTGTAGCTGCCGCCAACGCGCCTCCCAACCAAATCCAAGCGGGAACGGCAGCACCAACTACAACGCTGGCGCCAACCGTAAGAGGCGCAACAATTCCTCCGTAGACAATATTACGCGCTAAGTGATTCCCATTTCTCATGATGAACGACTCAGCTTGATCTAGTGACCGCTGAAAAAATGTCGATTCCGATGCCGAGCTTTGCTGCGGAGCTCCTTGAGAAGATGGGTTCCCATCTTGGAGTCCAAATGGATCAATAGCTTGCAGCACTCTTCCGTGCACATAGGCATACAGATTCAGATCGCCGCCAAGGCCATGCACGGCCAGAGGATCAGCACTGATCCATCGCCCAAGAGCCGCCGCATAGTACCGAGCCCCAAAGTACGTCAACCCGACCTCGATGTCCTCTTCCTTACCGGTGAACCGGTGGTCCTCGCGGAAGCCATTCCATCTTCCCGGCCGATAATCACTCTCCGTTACCCCATAGGCCTGGTAGGTGGTCCGCTCAACCAGTTCGCCGGTAGCCTTGTCGATCACAATCCCGTTCGAGCCGAGGTGGTCAGCAAGCTCGAGAAGCACGTGGAGATCGTCCCCAGGCACTCCGACATCGCCATACGAGACACGCGCAAGTCGTACGCCGTGCGCTATCAAATAGGGAACCTCTGTGAGTTTTTCGTCTTCATAGTCCGATAGCTCAGGGTCGCCGAGATTCTCGAGCCACGCCGCGCGTCGAAGCTCGAGAGAATCGAACACATACGCCGTATGAACTTCGTCCTGGGAGACGACGGCCGACTTGAGCACGCGCATATCGCTTGCATCGTATGCGTAATGCAAATCAACGGCGGCACGGTAAGAGGGAGGCGACGGATCGCTCGCGTCCATCGGGGAGCTCAGGTCCCAACGGAGAGCCCGAACCAAGCGCCCGACTTCGTCCCATTCATAGTCGAACCGTTGCAAGCACCGCGCGTTGGTCGGGAGACATGGTCCATCCCTGCGAACAGCAAGCGCAGTGAGGTTACCGCTCGCGTCGTAAGCTGCTGATAGACTTCCCGCACGAGCTGAAGCTTGAGAGTTCGTCGCACCTACGAGTTGGTATGGCCCATTGTTGGCGGTACCTTGGTTGATGTTCCCGAGCGATCGGTCGTAGAATCCGTCGGCGTCATCTTCCGTCTGAGCAGTGCTACCAAGCCAGTCATACGCAAAAGTCTGCCAGGCCATCCTGCTTGAAAACGCTACGTGGGGGCTAGGCGTCGCTCGCCTCGGATCCGTAGCGCCGAGATTGTTTTCCGCATCGAATGGAGACACCCAAGCATCGGTACCTATATAGTTATAATCAATCCGATTTAAACGATACAGATCGTCGTACTGCATCGCACGATACACCGGCTTCGCGCCGTCGGGCCACTCGTTCGCATTCCTGTAATCGCGAATCTGGACGGGGTTGTCGACAAGATCGTAGGTGAAGCCGAGATCTTCGAGCATGAGCTGAAGCGTGCCTGGGCTTCCCACGTTCGGCGCCGGTATGTAGCTCGGCGGTGAAGATGACCACGCCGATGGCGCAGCTCGGTAGGTTTGCACGCTCGACAACCGGCGCCTAATATCAAAACCAGATGTGGTTGTCGTCTGGGCCAGATCACCGTAGACGGTGCCCAGCACGCGGCCGTCAGCGTCTCGTGTCACCGAGGTCACCAGGCTCCCGTAGCTCCCACCGATACTTTTGATCTCGCCGCGCCTGGAGTATAGCGTAGAAACAACGCTGTCGTTACTCCCACCCAACAGCGCCGACACCGAGGCTCCGGTAGACGCCGTAGTTGGCCGGTCTGCGCCGTCGAACGATATTTCACGCTTGTACCAGCGAGGAGCATACCGGTATGATGGATCGTCGTTCGGCGCACCTGGTTTCGCTATCCTTCGCGCCACACCAGTAACTCGGCCACGACCATCATATCGATTTAGAGTTTTTGAAGCCCTATCGGCAACAGAGACCAATTGCCCTTTCAGAAAGCTTGCCACGATCGGAAACGCGAGGATCGACGCCGCATCCGCGTCAGCTATATCATACCTGTAAAAGACCTCCGCCCCGACCCCTTCCTCCATATTGGGCGAAGAGTAGTCTGCGTGACTGGTGCGGCATGGCGAATAGTCCTCAGCCAGGGGACGCCCTGCGGCGTCATAGTCGTAGTTCACGCCACAGCCACGTGCGTCGCTGGTGCCGACCAGGTCTCCGGCATCGTCATACGCGTATCGCCACGCATGGAGCGAATTGGGGGCAACGTTGGAATCCGTGGTAAAATTGACCGTAGTATTCGGGTCGACGTTAAGGACCATCCTTCCGAGCGAATCGTACCTCATCCAGCGCACCACAGGGGTATCCGGGGTGCCAAGACGCTGGCGAGTGATGATCGCGGTTTCGCCCGTGGGCAAATAGGCGGTTCGCGTCTCACGCTCCTCGATCTGAGCCCCGAAATGGACGCGCTCGACCGCACTCACCTGCCGACCGTGCCCGTCCTTACGCCCACTCGCGTACGTTCCCTGGTGCGAGCCCGGTGCCATGTCTTCGGCGTCCCACGCGTCGGAGGAGAGAGCATGATAACCCATCTCGAGATTGACGGCACCATCGAGACCTGAACGCTGAAACAACCTGCCGAACGCGTCGTAGCGAATTTGACTAAACGAGGTAGGAGGCATCGTCCCCAGATCGAACAGCTCCGGATCCTCGTCGTAGAACCATGGCTGGTAGACACGAGCCGAGGCGCCCTTGGCGTCGTAATCATCAAGCCCGCCGACAATCCATTCACCGCCATCGCCAGCGGACGGATCCGCCTGACTGAACGTAACAATCGATCGACCAAGTCCGTCGATGTAGCTCCAGGTCGTGCGGTAGCTCGGATCGTCTTCGTCGACGCCATCCTGTGTTTGCATGCGAACCTGAGAGTACGGTTGACTGACGGCATCCGAAGTTGGGAAATAGTCGAATTTCACCGAAGGAAGCGAGGAGGTGATACCGACGAGCGTCGGATGTGGCTTGTAGGCCTCCAGGATACGCCCAAAGCCATCGTAGCGCGCCGTGGTAACCTCTCCGCGAACGCCAACCACCGACGTGACAACACCTAACCCACGATCGTATTCAGCGCTCGTCGTCAGCAGAGTGGTGCCGCAATCACCCACAATCTGTCCTGCGTACTCCGTCTCCCGGATCGCAAGCTGCGAGTAGACAGCATCATAATCCGTGGAGCTACAATGACCATTTGCACCGATGGACTCACGGATGTTGCCAAATGCATCCCGCCCCAGCTGCTCAAGAATGATGATACCATCGTTCGACGCCTGCCATGGCGTGGGTGCGAGCGCCTTCGCCGGATCTTCGTGGAACCTGTCCAGTGCCAGAGTTCCCAAGAGTTCGGCGCTGGTCATCGCCAGATTCCCCATCGCATCGTAATCAAGGAACTGTCGATGTCGTTTCACGAGTGGACTGTTTGAACCAATCGTGTAGCTTTCGACGGTTCGCCAGAGCCAGCCGGTAGAATCTCCTGCTGGTCGCGCGGGCTGCGTGTGAGTCGTGATCATCTCGTCAATGACGGGGCAACCGCCGAGGCACCCGAAGGCTATCTGGTCTGTAGCGTTGCCAGACCGATCTACCACGACAGACGTGCGCGTATGCGCCTGTCCGACGGAAGCTCGCAATGTCACCAATACCGGTGCTTCCGAGACGATCGCGCCGGAAACCGGCTCGAGTTCGACCTCGGTGAGGCTCGCCGTCGACGAGGCGTGATTAAATGAACCGGTATCGTAGAGGTATGCATCGATGGTCGATGCGTACGCGTGCCGAACTTCGCGCCCATCAAGGCCGAAATAAAGGCTACGAAGGCGGTACGTCTCATGTGTCGTCGAAGCGTAGTCGCCTTTCTCGTTGAAGGTTTCTGCGATTATTGGGAGCCCTTTCAAGGCTTCCCGCGGGTTATCTCGCCAACGCTCACCGACCGCGCAAAAATCGATTCCATCGTTCGGCACTTCATCCTTGCATTCGCCCAAAAGAAAAGTGCTTCGAGCATTGGACGACGGGCTATTATCATCTCCTAGACGTTTCGCTACAGCAGTCCGAAATCCACGAAATTCGCGCTGTCGTCCGTCGTAGAACGGATCCGTGTAACTGTATTCCGTAACGTACGTACCCGCAGGGCGTCCAACCATCTCGAGGTTATCGTGTTCGGTCACTCGAGTAACCACCTGCATCGGGCTCGGCACCTTCGAATGCCACTCGGCACCGGCCAGTTCATCCGCGAGCATGAGTTCGGTCGAAGTGCGGAACTCGAGGTCCGTCGTCTTGCCAAGTCCGTTGGCGATGTGCTTGAGTACCCAAGGCTGCTTTCCGCCTAATAGATCGATGTATTTGTAGTCACTTGCGTCTCCCCAGAGAATATCGCGTGTACCCGAGCCGTTTGCGTCCACAATACGCATGTGGCTTTGAATGGGCGCGATAGTCGGGGTGTTATGGATGATGTGCCGGTCGGCGGTCCAGCCTACCCCATCCACGTTAAGCCAGATGTCGACGGCATTGAATCGAACCTGTACGAGATCAGCCAGACCGTCACCATTGACGTCCTCTAGACGAGGAGGACCATTCGCCGCCGAGAACTGCGGGCTACCCGCCATGACAACGTGGCGGCCTTGGCCAAAAGAGCCAGAAGGACAATCATCCAGCGCCCCGGTCCCCCAGAGCCCCGTCCCGCGGCCAGGCCAGTACTGGATCTGGCCGTTTCGAACGCGAACGATGTCCGTGAGACCGTCACCGTTCATATCGGCGAGCAAAACGTCTGAGTCGCTGAGCTTGATCGGTGTCGCGCTCCAAGGCAGACACGACGTCACGGGGTCGTTCGAGATACACGCCGTACTAGCGCCGGTCCAGTTCGCATGCCCGAACTGGCCGTCACCACCTGGGTACCTGCCCAGCGAGAAGAACGTCTGCATCTCAGTTCCAGCGCTGAATACGACATCGACGAGCCCGTCCCCGTTGACGTCCATGACCTTGATATCTGCGTCGTGATTGACAAAATCGATCTTCGGACTTTGCGCCGCCGCAGTCGTGATGGTGCGGCCCATCCAGTTCCAGCCGCTCGCGCTCTTCACCGGCGTGTACACCGAGTACTTCTTGACCTGGGGCATGTGCAGCAGATCAATCACACCATCGCCGTCGAGATCCTGGGGAGCGATGTTCGCATTGCTGAGGACGATGGTGCCCGCATTCGCGCCAAGGACTCCCGTGACGCCGATCGTCGAAGCGCTGAACGTGTTTGACTGCCCCTCTCCGCCGTTGAAGAATACCCCATGTTTACCCTGGAAAAGCGCCGGTTGCGTCACGACAACGTCGGGCAAGCCATCAGCGTTGACGTCGAACAAATCAGTCGTATTTCCATCCAAGGAGTATGCAGGGCTCGCTGCGAAGTGCTGGAGACGCTCGTCGAAGCCCTCGAATCCAGGGAGATCGGCAGAGCCTGGCTGACCATCGATGGTGAACGGTGCGACGTGCTGGTAGCCGAAGCTAACCGGCTGGAGCGTCGCGCACCCGGTGACCGCCGGCAACGCCCCGCTCACATCCTCGAGCACGGTCGACGCACAGCGCCCCTCAATCGTGACGCTCGACAGGAGAGAGACATGACTGGACGACTCGTAGGCAATATGATAGCGCCGTAAGAGCTGGCGACCTGATTTATCCGTTCCAGAAAAACTCTTGCTCGCCACGTCCACGCCCCGGACGCGAAGCCCCTGGGTGACCAGCCAACCACGCCGAAAAGACTGTGTCGGGTCGGTGCGCGCTTCGTACGAAATCCTCGTGTGATGCGCATATCTTGACAGGGCCGCATTCGCGGAATCAGACTGAGGCGGAGTGTCGTATATGTCCGTCAGATATGACACTCCGCCATCTTGCATGTATTGAAACATCACCAGATTTAACGGACGTGTCGTAACATGTGGAGGTGCCGTCACCACTGCTTGAGCATCGTACTCGCGAGAGATGTTCCATCGAAATATGCGTGTCGGGTCAGAAGGCGCAGTCTCCAGGGCACCAGTATAATTCATGCTATCACGCGGGACGCCAAGCTCCATCGTGACGCCACTCTTGCTCTGCAAGAGCCACGTCCGATGGTCCGGCGACCAGAAGAAGCGCATAAACAAGCCTTCGACGCGGGGCCGGAAGTACTGCCACCCCGAGAGCTCGGCCGGGATGACTTCCCCGACCTGCGCTCCCAAGCAACCGCCGCCGGACGTCACCAGGCAGATCGGTACGAGTTCCTGGCCACCATTGAAGACAAAGCGGTCCTGCTCCGGATGCCATGGGCCACCTGTCAATGGATCAGCGTACCCCGGTACACCGCGATCAGTCTGCCGAGAGATGTACGGAACACTCATGTCCCATCCAACGCCGGCAAGACCGTGTGCCCCGGACGAGCTGTAGGAGAGGGCCAATGACGGCTGAGCGGCACCGCGCGCGGTGGGCAGCGCGAACGGAACGCCAAACGTGCCGATGCCTGTCGAGAGCTGAGCAGAGAAGCTCTCCCCCATTCCCTCGATCTTGCCTGCGCCCTGCGGAATCGAGATACTCTGGCTCGAAGTGCCCGATTTAGAACCGCCGAGCGGCAAGCTCATCGGTTGGAGCGCATCCGCGGAGATCAGAGGCACCTGAGGCTGAGCCTTCGCCACAGAGTGCGTCGGTGTTTCACGCGACTCGATTTCACTCGTGCGCGCATCGTTCTCGGCCTCTCGCGGGGCATCGTTTGCAAGTGCGGCCGCGGTCCTCTCTGGGGGCGTCGAGACGCTCCTCGGAGGCGTTTCTTCTGCGCGTGCCGTAACAGCAAACGTGCACAGGATGAGACTCACCGAAGCGAGCGTGAGTGCGACGGGAAGGCGCAAGAAGAATCGATTCATCATGACTCCTCGCCGTGACGGTGTCAGCGCGGATAGGGGCTGCTTCAGTGGGTGCGAATTACTCATTGGAACTTGGATCGTCTATCAAATCACGCGCGTTAGCCCCTGTGGAGCCACAGGCCGCAACGAATCCGGAGCGGGGCGTGAGGGCTCACGCTCCGCTCTGGATTGCTCGAGCTCTCCGTCAGTTCTGCCGAACCCAGTACGACGTATCTGCGAGGACCTGCACACGATCGATCTGCCCGAGCTGCACCTCGGGCGCGACGTCCAGCTCCAGCTGATAGACCCCGTCGAGCGGACGCTCGGCGAACTCATGTCTCTCGACCGCTTGCACGTACGCCGCAGACCAACCATTGGTAATCGGGTTGAGCCACTGCTCCGCGGCGAGCGCCTTGGCCTGGTTGACCTGCCCGATCGGGATACCCAGCGTGTTCCACGACCCTTCGTAGTCTGTAACCCACGAGGGGCCTACGTGGGTCAAGTTGTAGGGCACGAACGAGCTCGAGTAGCAGCCCAGCGGGTCATAGGCTTGACTGCAGTCTTTGATGCCTGTGCCGACGAGGTTGATGGCCAGACGACTCCAGCGAACATTGTACCTCTTGCTCGGAGGAGCCTGGACACCGTAAGCATCCACACGCCCCCACGCGTCGAGAGAGAATACGAGGCGCGCTTTCGTGGGCTTCGGCGCCAGACCGCCGCAAGCGAGGTCGGCCTTCCCGGCGACCTGCGGGCCGCCAGGGTTGCCCGGGTCGGCCACTTGAGGCAACCCAACCCACGACGCGTCGGCGGGGCAGAAGTAGCTCCACGCGTACCGCATGGTGTCTGGGTGGCCCGGGATCGAGCCGGGGAGTGGACTCATCAGCACCGAGTCCGGGCCAAGCAAGGTGATCACATCGGAGTCACCGAGAGCCGCGGCTGACGGACGGTTGACGGCGTATCCATCCACGAAACGCTGGAGATTGCCGACGTAATCGAGGATCTTGTTCGAGTATATCCCCGACGCATTTGCGGTGCCTACCGACAAGCCAACGGCTGCGGGGAGGCTCAAGTCGTTGTCGTAGATCTGATCGGCCCAGGACGACGGCGCCGCGACAAACGCCTCCGGACTGTTCATGGTCGAGAGGTCGACGATGTATTTGGCCTCGATAGCACGACGAGCCGCGACCGAGAAGCGACGCGCGTCCTCCAGCAAGGCCTTGGCACGCCAGAGATCGTAGTTGTGATAACTGCGATAGATACCGAAGCTCGTTTGCTGGCCGGCTGCTGCGAGCGTACTCTCGAGCGCAGCCTGGGCTTTGGCGCGTCCGGTATTTGCCATCTCGAACTGCATATTAGCGCTCGAAGCAGCGATGACAGTGAGCACGTCATGAAGGCGGGCCGCGTGGCCGGCCATCGCGGCAATGATATCAGCCAGCGCAGCCGCGTGCGCTGCGACTACCAACGGCTGCTTGTCTTTCAGGTCAGTGCATTTTTGCTTCTGGGCGATGAGCGGCCCTGGCGTGAAACTACCAGAGACACCGGCGGGAAACCCGGCAGACACGCTCGATCCAGCCGCGATCGCGGCGAACATGCGCCCGGCGCTGCAATTCTTCTTGGTCTCATCGAAGTAATTTGCAAGCTCTGCGTCGACCTGTGCAACGTGAGCATCAGCAGCCGCGCGCGCGAAAACGATCTCGCTCGAGATGTCGTTGAGCCGCTGTACGGCCCCCCACTGCTCGATGAACATCGCCTGGAGGCGCCCACCACCGTAAGCGCTGAACGCGGGCACACTGGGATCCTTGAGGTGCGCTGCAACGGCGTTGGCGATGAGGAGAGGCGCGGCTGCGTCTCGCATCAGAAGCGCCGTGATGCAGTCAACAACGTCGCTGGTCGCCGTGGACTGTGGATTTGCACATGTCGGGCCCTGTACATTCAGGACAGCGGTCGACACCAGAGTCGTGTCACAGCTCGCATTTCCTGCCCCGCAAAGCGCGCCTGTCTCTTGCTGAAGCAAGAGGGTCGACTTTTGCTGCACTGCGCTTTCTGCCGCGGCAGATGACGCCTGCTGCAGCAGAGTATCAAACGCCTGCTGAACGGCTGCCGTGGCATCGCCGGCCGCCTCCTTGGCACGGTTGAGATAGTGCGTTGCAGCGTCTCCGCCTGCAGGGTCATTAAATAGATTCGGGTTCGTCGGGGGTACCCAGTCCGTGGGGAACCCGAAGCCATCAAAGGCAGGCTTCGAAGGGTTATCCGGCAGACCGTAAAACATGCGTTCGGCGGTCAATCCGAGCGAGCCGTGCTGGCCAAGATAAAAACCCAGCTTTGTATCAGTTATGTTTACAATGAATACGTTTGCGGCGAGCACGACGCTGGGCGTTCCCGGCGACGGACCGCCGACACCCGAGGCATTCGCGCCGGGTGCGCTCGCCACCAGCGTCAGATGATGTGACCCCGAAGCCGGAACCGGAAAATCCGCGCGGAACCTGTTGTATCCGTTCTTCGGAGTCATCGGAGTCAAACCACCTGCTACGGTGGCGGCGGCTGCCAGGACAGTCGACGCTGTTCGACCAAACATCGCCGTGGTCGGGTACGACACCAACGCAGCTGCGTTCGGATCATCAAGAATCACACGGAGCGTCTTGTTCGGTCCTCCGGTGATCCAGGCAGAGTTGCCCGCTGGTGCGGTAACGATGACAGTCCAGTAGGGCACACCAAAGACCGTAGTGACTTGGGCCGGAGCGCCGGTGCTCCCAGCCGTCAACATGGGTCGAATGGTCACGGTCATGTCCCCAACAGCGCTTGTGGCCACGTCGAGAATTTGCTTCTTTTGCTTGAGATAGGTGGCGATAGTCGATTGTGCGGCGGCGGGTGAAGCGACGTCGGCGTCCAGCACCGCTTGCTGCGTAGCAATAAGCGCCGCAGAGCTGCCAAGGTACCTCTTCGCCTCGTCCGAGGTGGACGGCGTGGCAGTGCTGGGCGCGTATGTCGGGTACCCCTGCGAATCGGGAGAGCTCCAGGGGAACGTGGACGGAGCCATGTAAAAATGCGAATATCGCCCGTACAGCGGCTGAATCTCCGCGGGGCCACGCTCGACAAGCGTCGCATCTGAAGAGATGTGGTACCACATGTTTTCTGGGATGCCGCCTCCTACGCTCGAGACAGCGATCGAGCCTCGAGCGAGGTTTCGAGCGCCAGAGCCGAAGTTGAGAGTCCCCGGCGTCTTGCAGACGGGCTCGAAGATATCTGCCACGTAGGACGCCGTGAGCGACGCATGCTCGGGTGTAATTCCGTGTATCGTCCAGAGGAGGCACCCGCTGTAGTCGGGAGACGTCGAAGAAAACGCATGGCACGTTGGAGGAAGATCGCCGATAGCTACAGGCAGACAAGCACCATCAACAGAAGACTTCAGAACGCAGGCGTTATTCTCGAGCGCTACTTCGCTGGCTTCATAGAGCTGCCGTGCAGTTGAAGTCCTGTCAATCGAGTAGCAACCGTTGGCGACCTGCGACAACGACCCCTTGACATCCAGCACATCGTAGGCACGTGCGATCGCGAGCAGGCTGCGAGGCTCGGGCCGGTGCATGTCTGTTCGCACGAATGGTTGCTGCCATCGGTCCGGCCAGGTCAGATTTGTGTAGGCAGGCACCGCTTGATCAGGCGAGGTGCTTCCAGCGACGGGCTCCCATGGTGTCAACCCATCCAGCCCCGGCTCACCCGCGAGAGAATCCCCGCCAAACAAGGATGCGAGCGCTCGCTGTCGCCATGCGCCTGGACCCCACATTTCCTCGGCGGCAGCGGTCGCGTGCCCGCCCCGAGGCTCTCCAGAGTTCGAGCTTCTCGCAAGAAGCTCTACGGTCTCTTTGGAGACGATTGCATGTAGCTGCACAGCGGCCGAGAAATCGGTGCCCATGCCGGCGAGAATCGACTGGTTGTTTGCGTGCTGGCCCCATGCTGTGACCATCGGGAGCGGCATGACAGCGCTGTACGATGTTGACGCGATGACCTGGCTAGGTTGAGCAAAGAGCACGCCGAGTTGAGCAAACCCGATCATCGCAATCTGCGCCCGCTGGCGTGTCACCTCCAAGAGCTGCCGTTGGTCGGCCGTTGACATCAGCAGGGCTTCGGCGCCGGCCGTTCCGGGTGCTTGAGCCCGGAGCTGCTGGGCGATGCACAGGTTGAGGGATGGAGCGCGGAGGATTGATGTCGCCGCCGTTATCGATGTTGCATAATTGGTTAAAGCTGCGCTCGTCGTACCTGCCTGCGCTACTGGAACTCCAGCAGTTCCAGCAACCACGGATCCCGCGATCACTTGCTGAGGGATCTTGTGCTTCTCCAGCAAGACGAACTTTGCAGAGCTTAAGTCCGACGGATTGGCCGGCGAGTTGCACAACGGCTCTTTCCGCTGCATGTACCAGCGCCCAGCCGCCGACAAAAACAGCGGATCTGATGTCGGGTCTGCGTTGAGAGCACCGTCGGTGCA
>FSTQ01000214.1_pt1 | contig 21704 bp, 17 predicted proteins | sample 1637281 | NCBI WGS metagenome assembly FSTQ01 (sample SAMEA3914818, study PRJEB12502) | metagenome | biome: forest; material: soil | place: Canada | collected 2010-06-26 | depth 0.1 m
CACTTCTACTATGTCAGCGTGGAGGCCAGTCGGCGCGCTGGGCCCAACGTGGCCCGCGCTCGGGCGCTCGAGGAGGCCGCGTTTCCCGACGGGCTCTCGCACGTCGACGACTACATCCCCGATGAGAACCGGGTATGCCGTAACGCTGTCGCTGCGCTGCGGTCACCGGAGCACGCCTCCACGGCGGCGGCCATCGGGCTTCAGGTGGCCTGGACCAACGCCTGGGAGGCTGCGCTCCACGCCAGCGATGCCGCGTTCGAAGAGGTGCAGCGGGCGCGAACGGGGAAATCGATTCACGTGCTCGCCGGGCAGGACGCCGAGGTGGCGTTCGTCGATGTGATGGTCCGGCTGCGCAAGTATGTCGATAGCCGGGCTCCGCGGCGGGACAAGCTGAAGGTCGCGCAGGGGCGGGCGCTGCTGGCGCCTCTGCTGGACAGGCTCGACAAGGCGAGGGCGGAGGAGCGGGCGCGGGGGACGCGGAGGGAGAATGCGAAGAAGGAGGGGGAGACGGGCGGAGCGGCAGGGGAAGGGCTGGAGAGCACGACTGCGGTTGGCGAGGGCGATAAGTAAAATGACTCGTCAGGACCGGGGTTGGCGTGCGCCACGCGAATTGTTGGCGCGCTGGCTCCGGTGCTCTTCTAGAAACCAGAGAGGCCAAAGCTTGCAGTCAGAATTTGCGCCTATCTCCGATTCGCTGCCCACCAGATCGCCAGGAACCCCGGGATGAACACCAACACTCCACCAGCGATGTTCCACGCCCTCGACAGCCCCCCATACGCAGAGAGCAAATAAAGCGGCACCGCCGCAGCGAGCGCCACGGCCACGAGGAGCAGCATCGCTGCGGGGGATCTGCGCGGGCTCATTTGGGGCAATCCATCGCGAGCGATACGCCCGCGCCTGCGCTGGCGCCGCAAGCCATTGCGCCGATAAGTGAGCAGGGAATCGCGAGCCCGCCGATGGTGATGTACGTTCCGGCCGCGCAGCTCACCAGGATCGTGCTGCATGTGAACGAGGTGGCGATCGCCGCAGCGATTTGACACATCCGGTTCCAGGTCCTGGAGTCGACACCGGGCGGCGGTCCGTGCCGACCATGGCTGTAGCCTCCTCCCGCGGTCAGCCCCGGAGTCGTATAGCTCGGCGTCGAGACGCGCGGAGGCGGCCCGACGATCACATACTCTGGTTGCAACGGAGGTGCGGCGGCTGCCTCCGACGGCGAAGACATGGGTGGGATTGACCAGGTTGCGCCATCGTAGCCGCGGAAAGCCTTGATGAGGAGAGCTCCTTCATCTCCCATTTCCTTGAAGCGGTAGATCATCGTGCTCGGCCCGCGGCGCGCCGTGACCTCCTCTTGTGCCTCGTCGTAGCGGAACACCCAGTCTCCCGCCGCGGCTCTGGCCTCTTTTTCGCCGGAGACCGCGGCAGGCGCGGCGTCGTCGGCATCCGCTTCGCTTGCTCCGCCGTCGGCCCCCACGGGAACGGTGCAGGCGCCGACCAGCATGAGTCCCAACACCAGCGTCAGCGTTTTTGCGCAGTGCATTTGCGCCCGTCTACCTCCGGCGCGCCCGCCGTCGAGCGCGATTCGCTGAGCGGGTAGGCGCTGTCACGGGGCGCCCGCGTCTTCGAGGATCCTCGAGCAAATGCACCGCAAAGTCCGCCCGCCCGTCGAGCAGCGTCTCCTCGAGCTACAGTTCGATGCGCACTCTGGGCGCGCCGCCGCGCCCGTCCGCGAATCAAGGAGGAGCGGTCGCCGGCGCGGACGAGCGGCTCCGGCTCAGACCTGCGCCAACCCCCCGTCGACGCAGAGCTCGGTCCCGGTGATGAAGCTGCTCTCGTCCGAGGCGAGGAACGAGACCGCCTTGGCGATATCCCCCGGCTGCCCGACGCGGCCGATGGGCACGATGCTGTCGTAGATCGCGTTGACCTGCTCCGCGCTGCTCACGTCGTGGCGGGTGCGGAGGCCAGGGGTGTCGATCGGGCCGGGGCTCACCACGTTGACGCGGATGTTCTTGCCCTTGAGGTCGGTCGTCCAGGTGCGCGCGAAGGAGCGGAGAGCGGCCTTGGTCGCGCTGTAGACGCTGATGTCGGGGAAGCCCTTGGAGGCCACGATCGAGGCGTTGAGGATGACCGAGGCGCCCGCGCGGAGGAGCGGTAAGGCCTTCTGCACGGTGAAGAAGACGCCCTTCACGTTGATGTCGAACTCACGATCGAACTGCTCTTCGGTGACGCTCCCGAAGGGCGCGCCGGCGCCCACGCCCGCGTTGGCGAAGATGATGTCGAGGTGGCCTTTCTGCTCCTTCACCGTCGCGAAGAGCTGGTCGATCTCGGCGAGGTTGGAGACGTCGGTCTGGACGCCGGTGACGTTCTTGCCAATCAGCTTGACCGCGACGTCGAGCTCGACCTGGCGGCGGCCGATGATGAACACATACGCTCCGTCGGCGACGAGCTGCTGCGCGGTGGCGAGGCCGATACCGGCGTTGCCCCCGGTGACGAGGGCGATCTTTCCTTCGAGCTTGCTCATGATGAATGATTCCTTTTTTCGATGCTCTCGTGGACAGGCGAGCCCGCTCCTCGCGAGAGCGAGGGGCGGGTGGCGAGGACGAGGCGCATCGAGTGCGCGAGCGTACTACGAAAGAGCGCGGCGCGGACTCGGGCGTCCCGTGTGCTCACGCGAGGCCGGGCTGATGCGGCAGGCTCAGACCTGCGCCATCCCACCGTCGACGAAGAGCTCGATCCCGGTGATGAAGCTGCTGTCGTCCGAGGCGAGGAACGAGACTGCCTTGGCGATGTCCTCCGGCTGCCCCACGCGGCCGATCGGGACGCTGCTGCTGTAGGCCGCGTTGAGCTGCTCCACGCTGGTCGCGCCGCGGAGGCCGCGGAGGCCTGGGGTGTCGATCGGCCCGGGGCTCACCACGTTCACCCGGATCTTCTTGCCCTTGAGGTCGGTCGTCCAGGTGCGCGCGAAGGAGCGGAGTGCGGCCTTGGTCGCGCTGTAGACGCTGACGCCGGGGAGGCCCTTGGAGGCCACGACCGAGGCGTTGAGGATGACCGAGGCGCCCTCGCGGAGCAGCGGTAGCGCCTTCTGCACCGTGAAGAACACGCCCTTCACGTTGATGTCGAACTCGCGGTCGAACTGCTCTTCGGTGACGGTCCCGAAGGGCGCGCCGTTGGCGACGCCCGCGTTGGCGAAGATGATGTCGAGGTGGCCTTTCTGCTCCTTCACCGTCGCGAAGAGCTGGTCGAGCTCGGCGAGGTTGGAGACGTCGCCCTGGATGCCAGTGACGTTCTTGCCGATCAGCTTCACCGCGGCGTCGAGCTCGACCTGACGGCGGCCGGTGATGAACACATACGCCCCGTCGGCGACGAGCTGCTGCGCGGTGGCGAGGCCGATACCGCCGTTGCCGCCGGTGACGAGGGCGATCTTTCCTTCTAGCTTGCTCATGACGAACGATTCCTTTTCTCCGTGCTCCCGTGGACAGGCGAGCACGCTCTGATCTGGTTCACGAAGAGGACGACGGATGGCGTGAGTCCTCGGCGAGCGCGCTCTCGGCGAGCTTCTTTGCGGCCTTGAGCAGCTCGTCGCTGAGGGGAGTGCCACGCACCGCCCGCGAGAGCGAGAGGGCGCCGTACATCAGCGCGATGAGCCCGAGCGCCTTCTCCCGCGCTCCGGCCGAGGAGCCGAGCACGGCGCTGAAGGTGCGGACGAAGCCGGAGAGCTCGGCCTCGAGCGCGCTCCGGTAGGGCTCGCCCTCGCGCGCGACCTCCGGCGCGGCGCTGGGCAGCAGACAGCCTTTCTCCGCGTTGTCGCGGTGGGCGCGCGACAGGTAGCCACGGACCACGCTCATGGCGCGCTCGCCGGGCGAGTCACCCTTGGCCGCGCTCAAGAGCTGGCTCCACGTCGAGCTCGCCGCGCTCTGGATGGCCTCGGCGAAGAGCTGCTCTTTCGAGCCGAAGTGGCCATAGAAGCCGCCGACGGTGAGCCCGGCGCCCTTCATGACATCCATCACCGAGCTGGCCTTGATGCCGCGCTCGCGCAGGAGCGCCGCCGCCGAGGCGAGGATGGCCTCGTGCGATCGCTGCTTCTGCTCTTTCTTCTGGTTCATGACGTGACCTCGCGCAAAATGGCGTCGATGACCGCGCTCGGGTGCGTCAGCGGGATCATGTGCGCGGCGCCGGGGACGACGTCAATCGACGCCGAGAGCGCCTGCGCCAGCAGCTTCGCCGTGGCGCGCGGGGCGACCAGCGTCTCCGCGCCGAGGAGGATCGCTGCCTTTGGCGCCGCCTCGGCGAAGAAGGGCAGCCTCGTGGTGTCAGTGCGCGTGGCGATCATCTCCAGGCGAATCTTCGGCGCGAGAGAGGCTATCACCGACCGCGCCCGCTCTCCCACCGACTCCCAGGCGCCCTTGCCACTCCAGTGCTCGACGAAGACCCGCGCCGCCGCGGCCTGATCCGGTAGCGCGCTCATGAAGCGTTGATACTGCGCCTCCATCTCGTCGTAGGCCGCCTCCTCCCCCGGCGTGCGCAGGATGCTCACCACCACGGGATCGAGCAGCGTCATCCGCGTCACGCGGTTGCCCAGCGCCCGGCGGAGGTGAAGCCCGAACATCGAGCCGAGCGAGTGCGCGACGAGGTGAAAGGTGGTGATCCCTTGCAGCTCGATCTGCCGCTTCAGGTGCGCGACCTCTTCCTGGATGCCATAGCCGTCGCTGGGCAAGGGGGCTTTGCCGTAGCCGAGCATGTCGGGGGCGAAGACGCTCGCCCCCGACGCGACGAGCGCGCTGCGAACTGGACCCCACGAGTAGGAGCCGTTGGCCGAGCCATGGAGTAAAACGATGCTCTCGCTCATGACGCGCGCTCTCTTTCTCGCTCAGACTCGCTCGAGGATGGTGGCAATACCCTGGCCGCCGCCGACGCACATGGTGATCAGCGCCGTCTGCTTGCCGGTCCGCTCGAGCTCGTCGAGCGCGGTGCCGAGCAGCATCGCCCCGGTCGCGCCGAGCGGGTGACCGAGCGCGATGGAGCCGCCGTTGACGTTGACGCGATCGGGATCGATCCCGAGGGCGCGGATCGTCTGGAGGACGACGCCGGCGAAGGCCTCGTTGATCTCCCACAGATCGATGTCACTGGCCTTCATCCCCGCGATACGGAGGGCCTTCTCGCTCGCCGGCGCCGGGGCCGTGAGCATCAGGATAGGCTCGCTCCCGATGGTGGTCATGGCGCGGATGCGGGCCCGCGGCTTGACGCCGTTCTCGCGGACATAGCGCTCCGAGGCCAGCACCACGGCGGCGGCGCCGTCGACGATACCGCTGGAGTTACCGGCGGTGTGGAGGTGCTGAATCGCTCCGGCGCGCGGGTAGGCGGCGAGCGCGATCTGATCGAGCGTCTCGCCGTTGGGGCCAAAGGCCGTCGCCCCGAGGTCGACGAAGGCGGGCTTGAGCGCGGCGAGCCCCTCTGCGGTGGTGTCGGGCCGAGGAAACTCGTCCCGCTGGAGCACCACGGCGCCGGTGTGAGGGTCCTTGACGGCGAACAGCGATTTATCGAAGCGGTGCTCCTCGATGGCGCGCGCGGCGTTCTTCTGGGAGCGCAGCGCCACGGCGTCGATGTCGGCGCGCGAGAAGCCCTCGAGCGTGGCGATGAGATCGGCGCTGATGCCCTGGGGGACCTGGAACACGCGCTCTCGAAGGTGGGTGTTGTTGCCGTCCTGGCCGGCGCCGTCAGCGCCCATGGGGACGCGCGACATGCTCTCCACGCCGCCCGCGACGGCGAGATCCATGGCGCCCGAGGCGACACCCATGGCGCCGAAGTGAACGGCCTGGAGCCCTGAAGCGCAGAAGCGGTTGAGCGAGACCGCCGAGACCTGATGAGGCCACCCGGCGGCGAGCACCGCGTTGCGAGCGAGGTTGGCGCCCTGCTCGCCGACCTGGGACACGCACCCGGCCATCACGTCGTCCACGTCGTTAGGGTCGAAGCCGACGCGCTGCTGGAGCGCATTGAGCACCTGCGCCAGGAGCTCTTGCGGGTGAATGCTCGAGAGAGCGCCTTTACCCAGTTTGCCGCGGCCACGTGGGGTCCGCGCCGCATCGATGATGTAGCTGGTTGCCATGGCTGACTCCGTTTCGGATTACGGATGTCATATTATGGCGGTAATGTTTGATGTCAAGGGAGAGCCCGGGCCGCGGCGCAAGCGCACGGACGCGGCCGGTCGTCAGCCCTCTGACTTCGAACGATACCGCTCCCTAGCCGACCTGGCGGCGCGCGGCGGCGAGCGGGGCGCTCGGGGCCGCGTCGTCGAGGATGCCCGCGCCGGAGCGGCGCTCGGCGGCGGCCGGCGTGGGGCGATCCGGGGGCAAGCTGGCGAGGTCGGCGCCCGGCTCGGGCAGATCCCAGAGGGCGCGCACGGCTTCCATGTAGTCCTCGGCGCGCGGGTCGGCGGCGAGGGCGCGCAGGCGCGTGACCGGGCCGTGGAGGAGCTTGTTGGTGGCGGCGTCGATCATGATCGCCAGCGCGTCGCGATCGGCCGCCGGCAAATGGCGGAGCTTGCCGGCGAGGCTGCGCTCCACCTCGGCCGCGAGGACGGCGCGGGTGCGGGCGCGGAGGCCGACGATGGCCGGCGTCAGCGCCTGCTCCAGCGTCCAGGTCAGGAAGGACTGGGCCTCTTGCTGGGCGATCTCCTCGGCGCGGGCGGCCTCGGCGGCGCGGCCCTGGCGGGAGTCGGCGACGATCTTCGAGAGATCGTCGACGTCGTAGAGGTAGACGTTGTCGAGCTTGTTGACCGCGGGATCGACGTCGCGCGGGACGGCGATGTCGATGAGGAAGAGGCTGCGGCCCTTGCGGGCTTTGCGGGCGCCCTTCACCAGATCGGTGGTGATCACGTAGCGCGGGCTCGAGGTCGACGAGACGACGATGTCGGCGTCGACGAGGGATCGCTCGAGGGCAGTCCAGGGGCGGGCCTCGCCGCCGACGTCCTCGGCGAGGGCTGCGGCGCGCTCCGGGCTGCGGTTGACGACGATCAAGCGAGCGCCGGCGCGGACGAGGAGCTTCGAGGCGGCCTCCGCCATCTCGCCGGCGCCGACGAGGAGGGCGGTGTGGCCCTTGAGCTCGCCGAAGATCTCCCGCGCGAGGTCGATGGCCACGCTCGAGACCGAGACCTGGCCTTCGCCGATCGCCGTCTCGGTGCGGACGCGCTTGCCCACGCGCACGGCGCGGTGCATCGCGTTGCCGAGCGTGGCGCCGAGGGTCTTCGTGCCCTTGGCGATGTCGATCGCCTCCTTGAGCTGGCCGAGGATCTGCGGCTCGCCGATCACCAGCGAGTCGAGCGAGGCGGCGACGCGGAAGAGGTGCACGACCGCGTCGTTCCCGTGCGCGCGGTGGAGGTGGCCGTTGACCTCGGCGCCGCCCATGCCCGCGAGCACCGAGGTGACGGCGTGGGCCGTGTCGCGGAGCTCCTCCGGGCCGGCCCCGCGGCCCTTCGGCGCGGCGTAGACCTCGACCCGGTTGCAGGTGGAGAGCACCACCGCCCCGCCCACCGTGGGGTACGCGGCGATGCGGCCGAGCACCTCGGGCAGCGCGTCGCGCGCGATGGCGAGGCGCTCGCGCACCTCGATCGGCGCGGTCTTGTGGGAGAGTCCGACGACGACGATCACCGCGGCTACCCTTCGGACCCGCCGGTGATGGTGGCGCGCTCGATCGACCCGCTGCTGGGCGGGCTCTGGTTGGAGGGGCGGACGAGGTAGATCACGAGGACCGCCGTCGCGCAGGCGAGGCCGGCGATGGTGCCATATGCAGCGCGCCGGCCGCGCCAGCCCGCGGCGGCGCGGAGCAGGAGCACGCCGGCGATGAGCAGCCAGGTGGCGTAGCCGAAGATGGTGCGGACCACGTCGTCGGGGCTGCCGAGCTCGAGCTTCTTTGCCCAGTAGGTGCCGCTGATGATCCCGAGCGTGAGGAGCGGGAAGCCGGCGACGAGGAAGCGGTGCACGGCGCGATCGAGCGTGTCGAGCGGCGGGAGCACCGAGCGCCCAGCGGGGAGCTTCTTCGCCTTGATGCGCCGCTCTTGCACGAGGTAGAGGCCCGCGGCCCCGCCCGCGAGGAGGAAGAGCGCGACGCCGAGCAGGTTGGTGAGCACGTGCAGCGTGATGAACACCGGGCTCAGCCGCGGCTCGGGCATCGGCTTGCCGAGGAAGAACGTCCCGAGCAGGAACGCGAGCCCGAGCGGCGCGACGAGGAGGCCGAGCGCCTGGATGCGAAAGCGGCGGCGAAGCATGAGGTAAGCGGCGATGGAGAAGAGCGAGGCGATCGAGAGGACGAAGTGCACCGAGTGCACCGGGCAGACATGCGCGACGAGGCTGGCGAGCACGACGTAGCTGGCGTGCCCGATCGCGCCGAGGGCGAGGAGCCGGGGGGCCAGGTCGGTGCGCTTCTGGTCAGCGGGAGTGTCGCCGCCGACGGAGGCGCCGCGGAGGCGAGCGATCTCCAGGTAGAAGAGCACGCTCGCGACCCCGTAAAAGAGCAGCGCGAGCCCGAACGTGACGGCCGAGAGCGCCTGCGTCATCCGCCTACGGTAGCGCGTTTGTGGTCGCGGGAAAGCTGGTCCCGGGGTGCCCGGGCAGGATCAGATCGGCTTGTTGTTGATGAGGGCGCTCAGGATCGCCTCGTCGTTGGCCCACGTCCCGCCGGGGGTTTGCTTGCGGTGGCTCTCGAACGTCGAGGTCGGCGCGCCGACGAAGCCGGGGAGGACGTCGTAGGCGTTGTCGCCGATGATCATCGAGCTCTCGAGGAGCTCGGCCCCGAGCTCGTTGAGGAAGGCGCAGGATTTCACGCAGCCGAGGAGGTGGTGCGGGTCCGGGGATCCCGTGACCTCACGCAGGACGCGCACGGCCTCGATGATGCGAAAGCGCCGGCCCTCGCCCTTGATCGAGAGCTCGTCGTTCTTGAGATCGACGCGGTCGTCCGCGAGCCACTCGTCGAGCGCTGCCTGGGGGAAGAAGACGCGATTGCGCATGGTGCGGGCCGCTTATAGCACGCGCCGTCAGACGCTGTCCGGCGGCTCGGGGGGCTTGCTGGGCACGCGCGGCATGGAGCCGCTCGTGGACCCGTCGTAGGTCGGCGGCGTCGACTCCCGCGCGTGAGACGCGCGCTCGCGCAGGCGCCGCGGGAGCTCCCACAGCGTCTCGCAGATGCCCAGCGTCACGTAGCAGCCGAGCAACCACACCAGCACGAAGGCCGGCTGGAGCTTGGCGGAGATCACCGCGCTCGAGCCGGCGATGAGGCTCACGAAGAGCACGGTGCGGAAGTTGGGCTTGATCTCCTTGAAGGAGCGGAAGCGGATGGTCGACACCATCAGCCCGGAGAGCAGCAGCGTGACCGCGAGGATCACGCCGGTGTACTCGGCCCGGCCGAGCAGCCCGGCGGCGGCGTGGTTGGCCACCACGATCGAGACGAGGATGCCCGCGGCGCCGGGGATGGGAAGGCCGACGATGTACTTCGAGGGCTTGGTCGGCTTGCCCTCTTCGCCCATGGAAAGGACGTTGAAGCGCGCGAGACGGACAGCGCCCATGGCCGTGAAGACAAAGGAGACGATGAGGCCCGTCGTGCCGAGCCGGTGCAGCGTCCACTGGTAAACGAGCATCGACGGGGCGGCGCCGAAGGAGACGATGTCCGCCAGCGAGTCGATCTGGAGGCCGAACGCGCTCTGGGTCTTCGTCGCGCGGGCGACGCGGCCGTCGAGCATGTCGAAGAACATCGCGAAGACGATGAGCAGGGCGGCGCGGTAATACTGGGCCTCGTCTCCGCTGGCCTGCGAGGCGACGACGATCGCGTCGAAGCCGCAGAAAATCGAGGACAAGGTGATCAGGTTCGGCAGCAGGAAGAGCGTCTTCCTGAGGTCGAACCGGCGCTTCGTTCGCTTTGCCATCGTCTGCCAGCCTCCCGCAGATTTGCGAGACTAACGCTCTGCGCTAACGCGGTGCAACCTGATCTTCACGGCACAGTTGTTCAGCGCTCGATCTTCGCTGTGCCCTTCTCGCCCCAGACCGCCTCGGGGATCGGCGCCGCCGGATCGTAATGGCACGACATGGCTCGGTATTCGATGGCCGACGAGGGCGCCTCGCCCGGCTTCCCTTGAGCGCTCGCGACCCGGAAAATCCACGAGCGCGAGAGGTCGCCCGAGAGCACGGCGCTGATCGGGGCCTTGGCGACGCCGGCGGCCTCCCAGCCTGCCGAGCAGGGAGCGCTCGGTGATCCGTAGGCGACGGCGCCGGCCGTCAGGAGCGTGATCGGCGCGCTCACCCCGACGGCGCTCTTCGCGGCCGGCTCGTTGACGAGGACGGGGTGGCGCATGCCGGCGAAGAGCACCTCGTCGCGCGAGCTCAAGATCGCCTCGAAGCGCGGGCCCTTGGCGCGATCGGCGGCCGAGCAGGGGCGGGGGCGATCGCCGAGATCGTAGAGCGTGGGCAGCGCCTCGCTCGGGCCGAAGGTCCCGTCGGCGCGGAACGACTGGTAGCGCGCCCAGGCGCGCGGGCGCTTGCGATCGGCGGTGAGCGACGTCAGCCCGATCGAGGTGCGCGAGCCGTACGTCCAGTCGGCGTGCGAGGCCAGCGGCCCATCGCCGCGCTGCGGGGCGAGCGAAAGCGCGTTGATGTCCCAGCGATCCTGGGCGCGGCGGGCGAGCAGGATCGAGGTCACGTCCCCGTTCTCGTCGCGCACCATGGCGATGCCGAGGGGCACGCCGTCGACGAGGGTCACGTCGCCGCGCACGTCGAGGCGCCCGCCGTCGAGGCCGGCGTCGGGGAACACCGGCAGATCGATCTGCGAGGCCTTGCCCGAGGGATCGAAGAGGAACGCCGCGCGCTGGTGGGCCGCGTGCGGGCTCACCACGAGGCCCTTCACCGAGACGGTGATCAGGCTGGGCTGGAGCACGCCGGCGCCCGTCGCGTCGTGGGCGTTGTAAGGGCCGGCGTCGGCGACGCGCCCGCGCCCCGAGCTGCCCTCCATGTAGTTCTCCCAGGCGACCTCCAGGTTGCGCATCGGCGCGCCGGGGATCGCGGCGCCGTCCTTGCCGACGGGGATCGCGGCGCGCGCGGCGGCGTAGCCTTCCATCTGGAACGAGAGCGCCTCGGCAGAGCGACCGCTCGCGGGGCGCGGGCCGAGCAGCGAGCGCGCGGCGATCTTGGCCTCGCCCTCGCCGGACTCGGGCAGGCTCGCGCTCAGCGCGGCGGCGGCGCCGGTGGCCGGGTCGGACGTGAGCACCGACCACACCGATCGCCCGCGCATCGCCTCGTTGAGCCGCGGCAAGCGCGGGCCGCCGAAGACGTGATCGATCCGCGTCCAGCGCGTCGTCGCCGCGAGATCGCAGACGATCGGCGTCAGCACCGAGGGCGCGCTCGACGGCGCCGCCTCCGCGGGGACATCGAGCGCGCCGACGTCGGCCTGCCCGCCCCAGCCCACGCGCGCCATCGTCTCGCCGAAGAGGCAGCCCGCCACCGAGCAGGTGATCGCCGAGCTCCCCCGGCCGATCTCTCGCCCCAGCGCCGCGGGCGCCGGCTGCTCGTCCCACGTCGCGCCGCCGTCGCTCGACTCCGAAAGCCAGGGGACGTCGCGCGCGGTGAGGGTCACGACGCGGCGGCCGAAGCCGGCCATGATCATCTCGTCGCTCGGCAGCGGGGTCTCGTGGAGCACGCGGCCGTCTTCGTCGGTCGTCACGTAGGTGAAGCCGCGGTAGCGGATCACCATCAGGCCCACCGTCCCGTCCTCGCCGGGGTGGAGCGTGCTCGTCTCGTCGACCTCGATGTAGTCCTCGACCGGCTCCTCGGGGCCCTCGTCGTCGTCGTAGTCGCGCGGGCGGCGCACCAGCTTCTGCCCCGGCGTCTCCAGCGAGCGCTGCGAGAACGTCTCGCCGTCGTCGTGCGAGACGAAGAGCGTGAGCTTCTCGTCCTTGCCGCGGTGGCCGAGGAAATACGCCGAGCGCCCGTCGAACGAGAACGCGGGCAGGAGCGCGATCCCGCTGAGCTGCGGCGCGCCCGTGGCCATGGCCTTGAGCGACAGTTTTGTGTCAGGCAGGCCTGCCTTCGACGGCGAAGACGCCGCCGAGGCTGACGCCAAAGGCGACGGGCTCGCGGCGGGCGCCTCGAAGCGCACCAGCAGCGGGGAGGTCGGCTTGCAGCTCGAGGGCTCGCCGCCGCTCTTGCAGACGCCGGAGAGGAGCGCGTTGCCTTCGGGCGAGACGGCGACCGTGATCTGATCGGTGTCGGGCGTCACCAGCGAAAGCGGCTCGCTCCAGGTCGATCCGCCGTCGCGGCTCCGGCGCACCGCCGCGGCGATGTCGGCGCCGTCGAGCGAGACGCACACCGCGTAGACCGTCTTGTTGCGCAGGCCGATGCGGATGCTCCCGCACCCGCCCGACCACGCGAGCGGCAAAAGCTCGAGCCGCCCCTCGATGCGCCCCCGCGCCAGCTGCCAGAGATCACCTTCCGTGTCAGGACGCACTGTCTCGATGTAGCGATCGCCGTCCATCGCCGCGCGCCCCGTCTGCACGGCGGAGGCCGTGGCGCCCCGGCCGACGTCGACGTCGATCGCCGCGCCCCGCGTGACCAGCGGGCGCTTCGATCGCGAGAACGAGCGCGCCCCGCCCGGCTCCCACGCCAGCGATTCGAAGAGGCCCTGCGCGCTGAGCAGGCCGGCGCGGTTGACGCCGAGGCGGTGCGCGCCGATCGGCGCCGCGCCCGCGGGCGCCCACGTCGCGCCGCTGTCCTCGCTCGCGAACAGCGCCTCGGGGAACCCCAGCGCCAGCGCGCGCGTCCCCGCCACCGCGACGTCGAGCACCGGCGACGTCGGCGCGGCGGCCGCCGGGCGCCAGCCCGTGGCGTCCTCCCAGCGCAGCAGGCTGCCGCCGTACGTCGCCCCCAGCACCGCGCCCCCCGCCGCCGCGACGCGAGAAAAAGGCTCCGGCGGCAGCACCGCGCGCGTGAACGCCGCGAGCGGCTCCGCGGCCTCGTAGAGCGCGCCGCTCGCGCCGACGTAGAGCCACGACCGGCCCTCGCGGCGGAGCACGCTCACGAGATCCTCCGGCGCGAGGAACTCCGAGGCCACCGCCTTGCCCGCGCACCGCACGATCTCTCCGGGCTCGCCCGTCGCCGCCGTCGTCGCGCTCGTCCAGCGCTGCCCGCCCTCGGCGGTGAAGACGCACCCGCCGGCGATCGCCGCCGCCGCGAGCGCGCCTTCCGGCCCGGGAGGGTGGTAATCCCAGCGCGCGGGCGTGACGAAGAGCGGCGCGATCCCCTCGCCGAGCAGCGACGTGTCGCGCGCCTTGGGCCGGGAGATCGGCTGGCTCGCGCACGCGCCGCCGAGCACCGCAGCGAGCAGGAGCGCGGCCCGGAGGCGCTTCACTCGACCCATCGCGCGATGAACAGATTCGTCTCTCCCGGCACCGATCCGTGGCGGTTCGACGCGAAGACCAGGTACGCCCCGTCGGGCGAGAACATCGGGAAGCTGTCGAACCCGTCGTAGAACGTGACCCGCTCGAGCGGCGGCACCCCGTTCGCGCCCGGCGTCGCGTCGGGATCGACGATGTAGAGATCGAAGTTGGGCGCCTCCCCCGGCTTCGGCGACGCGTCGAGGTTCGAGGCGAACATCACCCGCCGCGAGTCGTGCAGGAACGTGGGCGCGAAGTTGGCTTTGCCGTTCTTGGTGATCGCCCGCGCGTTCTGCCCCTCGGCGCCGCCGATCATGATCTCCAGCGCGGTGGGCCGGACGAGGTTCTTGCGCATGAGCGAGCGGAAATCCTCGAGCTCGGCCCCGACCGGCCGGCTCGCGCGCCACACGAGGCGCGAGCTGTCCGGGGAGAAGGTCGCGCCCCCGTCGTACCCGGGCGTGTTCGTGATCCGGTGCACGTCGCTCCCGTCGGGCTTCGCCGTGTAGAGCTCGATGTCGCCGTCGCGCGTGCTCGTGAACACCAGCCGCGATCCGTCGAAGGCCATCGTCGTCTCGGCGTCGTAGCCCGGCCCGGCGATGAGCGTGCGCCGATCCGATCCGTCGGGCTTGGCCGAGTAGATGTCGAACTCGTCGAGCGGCCAGGTGTACCCGAGGGCGCGATCGGGCTTGGGCGGGCAGGCCGCGCCCGCCGCGTGCGTCGACGAGTAGAGGATGCGCTCGCCGCCCGGGTAGAAGAACCACCCGCACGTCGTCTTCCCCTCGCCGCTGGAGACGCGCTTGGTCTCGCCGGTGCCGAGGTCGAGCACGAACTGCTGATCGCAGGCCGCGCCGTCGCGCGTGGACTGGAGGATCAGCCGCTTTCCATCGGGCGAGAAATACCCCTCCGCGTTCTCGCCCTGCCCGAAGGTGAGCTGGCGAAGATCAGCGAGGTGGCGCTCGCGCGGATCGGCGGCGAGGCTCTTTCCGGCGCGCACGGTGAAGGGGATCCACTCGGGCTTCGCCGAGGTCACCGCCGTCGGCATGTAGCCGAGCGGCTCCTTCGGTGTGGGCTCAGCGGGCGAGCAGGCTGCGAGGAGAGACGCGAGGGCGAGGATAGTTGCAGGGCGGTGCACGCGCGGGAGGGTAGTACGAAAGCGCCTCGGCGTTCACCTGGGAGCTTGTTTGCCAGGCTGCTGCGCGCCCCGAGTCGTCGGTCGGCGCTCGGTCAACGTGCTGAAGCACGCCTCCCTCGGCCTCCCTAGCCTCGGGACGCTCGCGACGCCTGGCAAACAAGCTCTGGGGCGATGGCCCCGCTCAAGCCCGGCTGTTCGGCGCGATGACCGCGCGCCCGTTGTTGACGGCGTAGATGGCGCCCATGAAGAGTGCTGCGCTCGGGAGCAGCATCGTCGCGTGGTGCAGATAGACCACGATCTGGGCGCCCGCGACGGCGCCGGTCGTGAACGATCCAGCGATGGTGCCGAGGAGCGCGACCTTGGCCACCGAGGGCTTCTCCGGCCGGACGCGGCCGAAGGCGAGCCGCAGGTGGACCCGCTCGGCCAGCGACGCGCGCCACCAGCGAAACCAGCGCGCCGCCTCGATCCCGAGATCGGTGAAGACGCCGGTGAGGTGCGTCGTGCGCACGACCGCCCCCGAGAGCCGCGTGACCAGGCTGTTCTGCATCCCCATCGCCCCGCAGAGGATCGCCGCCTCGGCGTCGAGGAGCCGCGGGTGCTCGGCCGTCGTCAGCCGCGAGAGCAGCATGAACACGAGGAGCATCGAGCCTTCGCAGGCGAGGATGAAGGCGTACGCATAGGGCATCTTGCGAAAGAAATCGCTCTCGATGGCCATGCTCGCGGCGAAGGCGCCGGTGAAGAAGGCCACGATCATCGTCCCGGCGAAGACCGCCGCATGAACATCCCGCACCGCGAGGTCGTTGGCGAGGCGACCGACGTTGCCCGTCACGTGCGATGTGAACGAGCCGATCAGCATGAAGCCGGCCGAGTTGACGAACCCGCCGATGAGCGCGAGGTAGCCCGCGAGGCGGCGATTCTCGCGGTCGGAGCGGCTTGAGCCTTGATGCTGGAACATGCGGCGAGAAAGGTCTCCGCGACGTGTGCGATCTGGATCGCATACGCCCCGCTGCCCGGTCGAGCAAAGAATTTCGCTGGATCAGCCTGAAAGCCCGCGCTCCGCCCCGCATCGAGGGGGATTCACCACTTCATCACTCCTGGGAGACAAGGAGAGAGCCTCTGGACACGTACCCTGGAGCTCCGAATTTCAGTGCCGCGACCGTCAGGGAGCGGTGCAGTCAGCTCTCGCGACCTGCACCGCTCCCTGACGGTCGCGGTACTGGATGCGTCGACTTCCTCGGGCGTTCAAGCCATCCAGTGCCGTGAAGTCCAGCCCTGCTCCAAGGGATCCTCCCCGGGCCACCGCACGGAGCATGCCCATGTCCGGAGGTAGGGAATCGCTCGATTCAGCACGTAAACGACGGCTGAAGTGGGCCGCCAAGCAAAATAACAGCGGTCAAGTGTCGGGGGCGGAACCTCCCTTGCGATTCCTGCGATGCAAAGCACGGATCGAACACCACCAGCGTTGAGGAGACGCCGGGGACGGAGTATGGTCCAGGCCAATCCACAAGAGAGGCCTGGATGTCGAAGCATATCCTGCTCGTGGACGACGAGCCGAGGAATCTGGCTTTGCTCGAAGCCTATCTCGCGCCCCTCGGCCACGAGGTGACGAGGGCTGTCGGTGGGCGCGAGGCGCTCCTGGCGATCGAGCAGCGCCCGCCGGATCTCGTCTTGCTCGACGTCATCATGCCCGACCTCGACGGGATCGACGTCCTCGCGCACCTGCGGGCGCGGCCGGCGGCGGCCTATATCCCGGTCATCCTCGTCACGGGGCAGACCGAGCGCGAAGCGCGCCTGCGCGGGTTCGAGGCCGGCGCGGACGAGTTCCTCGAGAAGCCGGTGGATCGGGCCATGCTCCTCGCCCGCGTCAGCACCTTGCTCCGCCTCAAGGACACCAGCGATCAGCTGGTGGAGCGCAACCGCGCGCTGGAGCGGCTCCACCGCGAGCAGCGCGAGCTCACCGAGTTCATCGTCCACGACCTCAAGAACCCGGTCACCGTGGTGAACCTCAACCTGGCGTGGATCCGCGGGCGTCTCAAGGACAACCAGGAGCTCCAGGAGGCCCTGCAGTCGGCGCAGGAAGGGTCGGCGCTGATCCAGAAGATGGTGGAGGACCTGCTCATGGTCGGTCGCCTCGAGCAGAACGACGTGCCTTTGCGGATGGAGCGCGTCGACGTGGGCGAGCTCCTCGAGCGCATCCGCCGCGCCCACACCTGCGAGGCCGACACCCGCCGCGTCGAGCTGAGCGCGATGGTAGAGAGCGGGCTGACGGTGTGCGCCGACTCCTCGCTCCTGCGCCGCGTCGTCGAGAACCTCGTGCAGAACTCGCTCGAGTACACGCCGGTCCACGGGCGGATCTCGCTGGTCGCGCAGCACCGCGGCGGCGTGGAGATCGCCGTCAGCAACACCGGCCGGGCCATCCCGATCGAGGCGCGCGAGCGCATCTTCGAGAAGTTCCGGCGCGAGCCCTCGGCCTCGCCCGCCCCGGGGCACGCGGGGCTCGGGCTCTACTTCTGCAAGTGCGCCATGGAGGCCCACGGCGGCAGCGTCTCGGTCGCGGAGACGCTGGAGTGGCCGACCAAGTTCGTCCTTCACCTGCCTGCGGTGTGATCGGGCCCCATCCCGGGACCACGGGAGGCGCTCGTGCGCATTCGCTCGCTCTTCATCCTCCTCTTCGGCGTCCTCTTCGGCGTCCTCTTCACGCTGATGAAGATCGCCTTCGAGCGCTGCCAGCAAGATCTCCAGCAGCAGACGCTCTGGTTCGCGGTCCTCACCGGGGTCGTGCTCCTCGCGCTCGGCATCGTCGTCGTGGTGCTGATCGACGATCAGCGCGCCGCCCTCGAAGCGGGCCGGAGCGAGGACCGCGCCCTCCGCGAGGCCCTCGCGCGCGCCAACGAGGAGCTGCGCGCGCGCAACGAGGAGCTGCAAGCGCAGGAGGAGGCGCTGCGCGCGCAGTCGGAGGAGCTCACCGCCGGCCAGAGCGAGCTCGAGCTGCGCAACGAGGAGCTGGGGCGAGCCTCGCGCCTCAAGAGCGACTTCCTCGCCAGCATGTCCCACGAGCTGCGCACGCCGCTCAACGCGGTGATCGGCTTCTCCGATCTGCTCCTCGCCGGCGACTACGGCCCGCTCGCCGCGGCTCAGGAGCCGGTGATCCGCGACGTGCACGGCGCCGGCCACCAGCTCCTCACGCTCATCAACGACGTCCTCGATCTCTCGAAGATCGAGGCGGGCCGGGTCGAGGTCAGCGCCGTCCCCATCGACGTCGCCGCCACCGCCGCGCAGGCCTGCAAGCTCCTCGCGAGCGCCGCGGCCAGGAAATCGGTGCGCATCGTCAACCGCGTCCCCGAGGGCGCGCTCTTCGCCGCGGCCGATCCCGACAAGCTGCGGCAGGTCGTCGTCAACCTCCTCTCCAACGCCGTCAAGTTCACCCCCGAGGGCGGCAGCGTGACGATCGAGGCCGCCGCCGAGCCCGGGCGCGTGCGGCTCTCGGTCGTCGACACCGGCATCGGGATCGCCGCCGCCGACGTGCCCAAGCTCTTCGTCCCCTTCTCGCAGCTCGAGTCGGGCTACGCGCGCCGCTTCCAGGGCACCGGCCTCGGGCTCTCGATCTGCAAGCGCCTGATCGAGCTGATGGGCGGCGACATCGGCCTCACGAGCGAGCTCGGCAAGGGCACGACGCTCTCCTTCACGCTGCCGGCCGCGTCCGACGTGGTCAAGCCGCCGGGCCCGCGGATCGTTCGAGCTCAAACGATCGACAGCGCCGCCGCGCCCGGCGCGAAGCCGCGCATCCTGGTGATCGAGGACGAGCGCGACGACGCCCTCCTCGTCGAGCTCATCCTCGGTCGCGCGGGCTACGCCGTCACCATCGCCGCCAGCGCCGAGGACGCCCTGGCGATGATGGACGCCCTCGCCCCCGCGCTCCTCGTCGTCGATCTCGGCCTCCCCGGCCTCTCGGGGGTCGGGTTCATCGAGTGGCTGCGGGCCTCGCCCCGCTGGAAAGACACGCCCGTCGTCGTGCTCAGCGGCCGCGATCTCGCGGGCGAAGAGCACGCGCGGCTCGAGGCCATGGTCGACTGCGTCGCGCGCAAAGGCGACGTCTCGCGCGTGGATTTCGCCCGCCGGATCCAGCAGCTCTGCCCGCCTCCGCCGAAGCCTTCGCCGCGGCACCGGGTGCTCGTCGTCGACGACAACGAGGCCAACCGCAAGGTGCTGCGCGCCATGCTCCAGCGCCACCCGTGCGAGGTGATCGAGGCCGGGGACGCCTCCGCGGGCCTCCTCTCCGTGATCGAGCAGCCGCCGGACGTGATCCTCATGGACATCCAGATGCCCGACATGGACGGGCTCGCCGCGACCGCGCTGCTCAAGGCCGATCCCGGCACCGCGCGCGTCCCGATCATCGCCGTCTCCGCCCACGCCATGGCCGGCGACGCCGATCGCGCCCTCGCCGCCGGCTGCGTCGCCTACATCCCCAAGCCCGTCTCCCGCGCCGCGCTCTACGAGGCGCTCGGCGTCGCGCTGGGCTCGGGCTGGCAGTGGCCTTGATCGACCTCGATTTGAGGTACTTATACTCGCGATGAGCACCGCGCCGCCGAGTGACGAGCAAGCCGCCGAGGACCCGAGCGAGGCCACCGCGCCGCCGCCGCCCGCGCCCGAGCCTTCATTTCGCGAGTACCTGCGCGACGCCTACCTGGTCTTCGATCGCCGCACGCTCGGCTTCACGCGCCTGCTCCTCGGCTTCTTCCTGATCGCGGACGTCATCCACCGCGGCCGCTCCTGGATCGAGCTCTACTCCTCGCAGGGAGTGCTCCCCACCGAGCTCGGCCTCTCTCGCCCGCAGTCGGGCGGCGCGTTCACGATCTTCCTCGGCTTCTCCTCGCCCGGCGAGCTCCGCGTCCTCTGGGCGCTGATGTTCGCCACCTTCTTCTGCCTCTTCATTGGCTACAAAACCAGGCTGATGCAGCTCCTCGCCCTCTTCCTCGTGACGGGGATGAACGGGCGCCTGCTCCTCGCCGAGAACGGCGGCTACACCGTCCAGAACCTCCTCGTCCTCTGGACGTGCTTCCTCCCGCTCGGCGACAGGTTCTCTCTCGACGCGCTGCTCGCCTCGATGAAGCGCCGCCGCGAGGCCTCGGCCGACGAGCTCAACGACCGCAGCGACGTGCTCCTCCCCGAGCAGGAGCGCCCGCTCGTGACGAGCCTCGGCCCGATCCTCGTCATCCAGCTCGCGGCGATCTACTTCTTCAACGTCATCCACAAGACCGGGGCGGCGTGGAAAGACGGGACCGCCGTCCACTACGTCCTCTACGCCAACCGCATGGCGACGCCCGTCGTCGCCCTCATCCGCGATCACCTCCCCAACCCGGTGCTCAAGCTCATGACTCGCTCCGCGCTGGGGCTCGAGGCGGGCATCCCGGTCGCCCTGCTCTCGCCGCTGGCCCGCGTCTGGTCGCGCCGGATCGCCATCGGGATGATCAACGCGCTCCACCTCGTCTTCGGCCTGACCTTCGTCCTTGGCCCGTTCGCCTGGTCGCTCTGCGTCTTCTCGACCCTGCTCTTCAGCGCCGACGACTGGGAGGTCGCCCACCGCACGATGCGCCGCCCGCGCCGCGCCCGCACCGTGATCTTCGACCGCCGCTCCGCCGGAGCGCTGCTGATCTGCCGCCTCCTCAAGCGATTCGATCACTTCGAGCTCCTGACCTTCCGCCACGGCGATCCGGGCCCGCTCGGGATCGCGATCGAGAGCGAGATCGAGAGCGAGAGCGAGGACGAGCACCGGAACGAAAGCTCGCCCCGCGCCGCGATCACCGGATCCACCGCCTTCGCCGACATCCTCTCGGCCCTCCCGCTCGGCCCGATCGCCGCGCTCCCCCTCCGCGCCCCCGGCCTCCGCGGCGCCTTCGACGCCGCCTTCCGCGTGATCGCGCGCCGCGACGCCTCCGGCGATCTCGGCCTCGCCCTGCGCCCGAGCTTCACCGCCGCCGGCCCGTCCCCGCTCCGCCGCGGCGGGCGCCTCGCCCTGCGCGTCGTCGGCGAGAGCATCGCTCTCCTGATGTTCGCCGTCTCGGTGAACCAGGCGATGGTCCAGCTCTGGGTCATCAACAAGCGGATCAAGGTCCACATCCCGGAGGCGGTCGCTCCGCTGACCTACAAGCTGCGGTTCCAGCAGGGCTGGTACATGTTCTCGCCCGACCCGGTGATGGAGGACGGCACCATCGTCGTCGACGCCGTCACCGTCGACGGTCGCCACGTCGACCCCTTCAGCCTCCACGTCGAGCCGTACACCCTGCGCGCGCCGGACTTCGACATCACCCACGCCCAGAGCCTCCGGACCAACCAGCTCTGGGGCGACTATTTCAACCGCATCCACCTGCCCGGGTACGCCGGCTACCGCGACGCGATGAAGGACTACATGCTCGCCCTCCCCCAGCGAACGGGCCACCCCGAGGACGCCATCGTCTCCGGCGACGTGTACTGGGTGAGCGCGCGGGCCCCGAAGTGGGGCAGCACCGAGATGTACGGGCTCGACAAGACCAAGCTCTTCTCCTTTGCCCGCGAGGGGACCTCCCTCCCGACCTCCTCGCCGCCGCCCCCCGGCGTCCCCCTCACCATGCCGTTCCCGTTGCGTCCCTGACCGCCCGGTCGCCGCCTCCCCGCGCATTCACGCCGAAATTCGATGTTCGCTTCGATGGCTTCGGAAAGCCTTTGACAGAATCGTGCCCGGGGCTTAAGAAGCGCGCCCTCTCGACGAACCGCCGCCTCCGGGCAGCGAGCCGGCGAGAGCAACCGAGCAAGCTGCGTCCGCAGCGCGCCCGGCCGAAAAAAGCAGTTGACGATCGCACCGGCCATGACGTAGATGGCCGCCCTCTCGAAGACGGCCTCCGGAAGTCACGGAGCCGGGGCAACATGGTCCGCCATGTTCGCCCGTTCAGCACGCAGGCGAGCAGCAAACGCCGGTGACGAACGCGAGAAAAGAGGTTGACGGTAGCAAGACGGAAGCGTAGGTTTCCGCCCCCTGAAGAGAGACGCTGAGTGCCGCAAGGCACCGCTTCTGATTCAGGAAAACGAGCACTGAATGAACTCCCAGAGTTCCTTCAGGACTCGGCTCGGTCCTTGAAAACTGGATTGTATGCATACGTAACGAAAGTGACGTGGGCCCTATTGAGAGCGCCGGTC
>FSTQ01000286.1_pt1 | contig 21662 bp, 14 predicted proteins | sample 1637281 | NCBI WGS metagenome assembly FSTQ01 (sample SAMEA3914818, study PRJEB12502) | metagenome | biome: forest; material: soil | place: Canada | collected 2010-06-26 | depth 0.1 m
CGCTGGAGAGCGCCTCGTCGCGCCCGAGCAGGTCGACGAAGGCGGGGGCGAACTTCTTGAAGGCCGCGCGCTCGTCGAACGTCCCGCTGTTCGGCTGAGCGCTCGGCGCGTCGTTGCCTCCCGTGCGGTCGCCTCGCCAGTGCATCGGCCCGTGGTTTTCCATTCCGCGCAGGCTCTGCGTCGTCATCGGGCCCTTCATGGGGGAGAAAACCTTGGGGATGACTGGATCGCCGTTGAACGGTCCGAGGTTGGGAAACGACTCCGCGTCGGGGTTGCCGAGGTCCCACGCCAGGCTGTCGAGATCGGCGAAGACATGGCAGCTCGCGCACGCCGAGTCGCCGTGGCTCGACGAATGCCTCGCGTCATAGAGGAAGCGGCGGCCCTGCACCAGGCTCTCCGGCTCGGGGTTGTGCATCGCAATATGGGCGATCTCGGCGGGGTTCGTGGTGCGAAGGACCGAGATCGAGTTGTCGAATCGGGTGAGCGCGTAGAGGCGCCCGCGGCTCTCGTCGAGGAGGACGCCGGTCGGCCCACCGCCGGTGACGGAGATCTGCTGGGACGCGCTCGGCACGAAGGTGTCGTTCGCGAGCTTGGCCGTCGTGAAGACGCCGATCTTGCTCGACCCGAGGGCCGCCACGTAAAGCGTCTTGCCGTTGCTCGTCACGGCCATGCCCTGAGGGAACGCGAGGCTCTTCTCGCCCTCGGCGTTGGGGACGGGCGCGCAGCACGCGGCGTAATTGATGTGCTTGTTGAGGTGCCGCGGCGTCACGCTGCCGTTGTGGCCGAGGATGGTGATCCGACTCTCGTGCAGGTGTCCTTGCACGCTCGTGCCGGCGAACGTGCCCGGCCCCTCGAACCGAACCTCGTTGAATGCCTCCGTGTTGGCGACATAGACGTCGCCGTTCGCAGGGTTCACGGCCATGGCGTTGAGGATCGTCCCGACGCCGGAGAAGAAGCCGGCCGAGCCCGGGAGCTGCGCCGGTGGGTTCGCCATGGCGTCGATGACGAACACATCCTTGTCGGGGAGAGAGAACTTCACCCCGTCGTCCCAGGAGCGGCCAGTCTCGTCCACCCAGTGCTGCCCGTTGAACTTGACGATGAGACCAGTCTCGGGTCGAGGCTCGCCGTCGAAATTGGTGTCGGGGCCGGGCATACCGCTGTTGGCCTCGCCGCCGTCGGGTATCCAGAACTCGCTGACGACCGTCGTGCGATTCCCGGTATGAAAGCCGGCCGCGTAGACGCGCGATCCATCCGGGGTCACCGCCAAGGCGCGGGGAGTGTCCGTGAACAGCGTGACGATCGTGAGGGGCTGTCCGCCGAGCGACGAGCCGAGCGCGTCGGCGTTGAAGACCCAGACGTCGGCGCGGCCGACACCGGGCGTGGTGAGCTGCGGGTCGAAGGGGATGTTCTGACCGCGGTGGGCGGTCGTGATGAAGGCGCGATCATGGCCGTGACCACCGAAGACGATGTCGCGCGGCTCGTCGCCGACGAGCAGGGTGCGCACGACGCGGCCCGAGAGGCCCTCGCCGCCGTCGAGCTCGACGACGCTTATGCTGTCGGAGAGGTGGTTGACCACCCAGACCTCGCTATTTCCCCGCGCGGCCACGGCGACCGGCTCGAGGCCGACGGGGATGGATGAGCGGTGAACCAGCGTGTTGCTCGTGATCCGGAAGACCTCGAGCCGGTTGTCGGGCGTGTTGACGGCGAACAGGAGCTTGCCGTCCGCGGACATGGCGAGTGGGCGGACCTGTCCGCTCTCGAAGGCGGTAAACGGCGACGCCGCGGCTGCCGGTGCAGGTGCGATGCACAAACAGCCGAGGAGCGCGGCGGCGAACAAAAATCTTGGCGCGTGGCGAGACGGGGCTGACGAAGACATCATGAGGGCCTCCCAGTCGTTTTGCCGATTTCGACCTCAGGGTAAGAAGTCGCAACATGGATTTTACCACATGTTGTGCGTCTCTCCCGACTCCCTCGTTTCAATCATGTTCGTTTTCGGGGCGCACGTAGGATATCCGCGCCTATCCACATCATCGCTCCTCGCGCATCGACGCGGCGCGGTGTGGTCGCAGTCAGCGCGATGGGAGCGAGGTGATGCGCAGACGCCGCTTTTCGAGGGCGTAGGCGAGGCCGTCCTGGAGGCTGCGTCGAGTCACGATCCCCGTGAAATCCACGCCGAGGCTGACCACGGTCCGAGCGATCTCCGGCGACAGGCCGACCAGGATCAGCTCAGCGCCGATGAGCCTGGTCATCATGCCAGCCTTGAGGACGTGCTCTGCGGTCGCCGCGTCGAACAAGGGCACTCCGGACATATCGAGGATGACCACGTGCGCCCGCGCCTGGATGATGGCTCCCATGAGCTTGTCGATGAGCGTCTGGGCGCGGACCTCGTCGAGCACACCGATGAGGGGCACCACGAGGATGCCCTCGTGGACGGGCACGATCGGCGTCGACGCCTCGCGGATCGCGTCGAGGAGGTGGGTCTTCTCCTCGTAAGCTACCTTGAGCTCGACGAGCTGATTTTCGAGCTGCGTTACCTCCAGCGCCGCAGCCTGGTCCTGGAAGGCCCGCTCGCGCTCGGCGACGAAGCTCACCGCGCTGACGAGGACGGCCTGGAACAGCCACGCCTCGACCCGGCTCCGGTCCTCGACGCCGACCTCTGGAGCGGCGGAGAGCCCCGAGAGCACGAGGGCGCGAAGGCCGGTCACGATGAGGCGTAAATCGTAGAAGCTGAGCCCTTTTGGAGACAGCTCTTCGCTCATCGCCATGAGAGCTGCGCGGATCTCTGCGTCCCCGCCGGTGGTCATGTCGCTTCGAAGCGCCGCGACGAGCCGAGCCGCGATCTCCCGCGTCAATCTCTCGCCCCAGACGCGGAATCCGCCGCCGGCGGGGGCGAGCAGCCGGGTCGTCAGATGGTCGGTCAGCCCGTCGCCGGAGCGCTCCAGCCACTCATTCAGAGGTGTGCTCACGGTTCGAGTTCACCTTCTGGTCACCAGGTGACGAGATACGTGCACGATGGAGCGCCGCGCTCCATGCACCCGGTCGCGCCGTGCTCGACGAGGGCGCGGGCGCCGAACCGGTTGCAGCAGCCCTGGATGATCCCGAGGTTCAGCGCGCATGGCCCCGGCGCTGTCCAGACGATCGAGGCGCTGCGATCGTCGTCGAAGGTGGTCACGATGCTGCCGGTGCTCGGGCCCCGCGCGTTCAAATGAAACGCCGCATCCAGGCTCGCGAGGACGTCGCGAACGGTCTTCAGGTCGGGCGGGAAGGGCGCGGTCTCGATCATGTTCAGGCCGACCGCCGTGACAGCGCGGCTCCCGACCTGCTTCTCGATCGTCGTGTAGAACGAGATAGCCCAGTTGAGCTCATACCATCGCTCGGGATCGATGCCCTCCACGCCGTAGTCGCTCAGGATCTTCTCGATCAACGCCTGCGAGTGGCCCAAGGCCAGCATGAACGACGTGAGGGCGGAGCCGTAATACTCACCTTCATATTTGTTCATGGGGCACCTGCGACCTTTTCTGTGAGGGTCTATTTGCTGGGCAGCTACGTGACTCGCCGCGTTGGCCGATCTCCCGCGACGTGGTTTGGCACGCCTCGCCCTGCTTCCCCGGCGCCGTTACGTTCGTGACGGCTGACAACCACGCTGTGCGAGGCGAGCAGTACCGTGACGTGATTTTGTCTTGGATGGATAGGCTGCGGTGACGAAACGCAGCCTCTTCCCTTTTACATGGTCCGTGGTGCGCTGTCTAGCCTGCACGGAGGCTCACCCCAATTGGTTGGCGCCGGCACCCTGAGACCGCCAACGAAGGTGGCTTCGTTCTCGCCGAGGAGCCTGAAAGTCCAGGGCAGAATGGCTGGCCTTCGCCTTGCACGAGGTGACAGGATGAAAACTCATCTCCTCATCTCTTCATCCATGGTGCTCTTCATCCACCTCAGCGCGTGCGACAGCGTCCTGGTGGACGAAGACACGAGCTGCTCCAGGGTCGATGTCACGAAGACCCTCCTCCTCCCGGTCCTCCCGAGCGCCGAGAGCAGCTCTTCCGAGGTCGGGTTCCGCGGGCTGCAGTGCCTCGACCGCGCGCCGGATCTCGACGCCTCGGGGCGCGCCGATTGCGTCGTGATCGCGGCGCGCCGGACCGCGGGGACGCCCGCGTGCGACTCGAGCGATGGCCTCGTCGCCGTCGCCCCGGAGCACCGGAGCGCTCTCAATCGCCTGCTGGTGGGAGACGACGCGAAGTCGCGCGGGTGGAACGAGCTCTGCGAGGTGGTCCAGCTCGATCCTGCCAGCGTGGACGGCCAGGCGTGTCGCAAGGACGCGGACGATACGGTCCACGACGAGAATGGCCAGCCGGTGCGCGGCTTTTGCTACGTCGACGCCGTCGCGTCGCCCGCGATCGGTGATCCAGAGGTCCTCGCGGGCTGTCCCTCGAGCATGTTACGAGGAATCCGCGTCACTGGCACCTCGGCGATGGTCCCCACGACGGAGAGCAAATCGCTGACCGTCGTGTGCTCCAACGAGGTCTGCCCGGCCCCGTGAAGAGATCAGGCGCGCTGGTTCGACGCGGTGTCACTCGCTGTGCGAGACGAACACGTCCCACCCGCCGAGAGAGTCGAAGGCCCCGAATCCGTTGTCGAGCGTTTTCTGGAACGAGCCGGCCGCGACCAGCCCGAGCTTCTGGTCGAGCCCGACTCCCACGCTCTCCAGCGCCGCCGTACCGGCGAAGGAGCGGACCGCGTACGGGTCACCGCCGCCGGAGAACCTGACGAGGTAGAGCAGCCCGGGCGACGTGGCCGAGGAAGGGGGATACACCCCGCTGACGCCGAGCTCGAGCATGTCCTGAGAGGTGATGGAGAGCGCCACATCGCCGCCTTCTCCGAAGGCGACGCCGTTGCCGATCTGCGATTGCGGTCCGCCGGTGGTGTACGACCAGCTCGGCGTTCCGTCGCTGTGGAGCAGAGCCAAGAACGCGTCCTCGGCGCCGGCGCTCGCGACGAGGCCGTGCCCGAAGTCGGCGGATCCGGCGAAGGAGCCTGTCACGGCGATCAAGCCGGCGGAGCTGACGGCGAGCCCGTTGACGACCGACTCGTCGTCGACGGTGAAGGTGCGACTCCAGAGGTGCTTGCCGTTCGGGTCGAGGGCCAGGACGAAGGCGCTGCTGTGGCCGGGGGCGGCGTCGATCGGGCCGCCGCCGAAGTCCACGCTGTCTTCGAAGCTCCCGCCCACGATGACGTTGCTGTCTTTGTCGACGGCGACGGCGCGGGCGATGTCCGCTCCGAGGCCGCCCAGGCGCTGACTCCAGAGCACCGTGCCTTTGGGGTCGAGCTTGATCACGAAGGCGTCGTCCATTCCAGCGCTGGTGACGGGGCCGGAGCCGTCGTCGAAGGCCTTTTCAAACGAGCCGACGAGGAGAGCGTTGCCCTTGGCGTCGACGGCCGCGGCGCGGGCGTACTGGGGCCCGGCGCCGCCGATGCGGCGGGAGTAGACGTCTTCACCGATGTCGTCGATGACGGCGACGAAGATGTCGCGCTCGCCCGCGGCGGCCTCCAGCGTGGTGTCGCCGAAGTCCATCTTGCCGCAGAAGTCACCGGCGATGAAGACGTCCCCTGTCGGCGTGAGGGCCACCGCGCTGCCGTTCTGATCGCAGGAGTCACCGTAGCGGCGGCTCCACTGCGACTGGCCTTCTCGCGAGAGCTTGGCGATGAAGACGTCGCTGTCCGTGGCGCTCCCCGTCCAGGGGACGTTGCCGAAATCGATCGTCCCGCGGGCGCTGCCGGTGAGGGCGATGTCCCCAGCCTCGTTGACGGCCAGGGCGGCGGCCTTCTGATCCTCGGCGTCCCCGTAGCGCTTGGTCCAGAGGCCAGGCGGCATGACGACGCCGCTGCCGACAGTGATGACGGACCCTTCGAAGAAGCCGCCCGTGGTGGAGTCCGCCCCGCCGATGCCGGTGTCGATCACCGGCGGCGGGAACTCTTGGTCCGAGCAGCCCACGGCGAGGGGGTAAGCCAGCGCGAGCGAAGTGGCGAGGAGGTTCCGCAGGGTAGAGCGCATGAGAGCGCGCTTGGCAAGGATGATGCCCACGGCGCCGTGGCGCGATCTCCGCGCTCGGGCGCCGTGGACTGTGTCAATCTGAGTCGTCGAGAGGGGGAGAGGATGCAGCGAGTGTCACGCTTCGAGGCGCGGAGAGGCGCTCTTGCGCTGCCGGGATCATCCTGTTGAATGGGATCCCATTGGCCTGCCCATCTGCACCTGGACGATCCCTGTCAATCGGGCGAGGACGTGGTCGGGCTCAGCGCGGGGCGGGGCCGTCGAACTCGATCGTGCCGTCGTCCACGTCGCCGAAGCGCAGGTTGAGGATGTCGAGTACGTAGTTTTGATCGAGCTTCCAGGGGCGCTTGGAGCCCTGCTTGGGGAAGCTCGAGATCCCGCGCTGAACGTAGCCTGACGAGAAGTCGAGGAAGGGTATCTCCGCGACGCTCGCGTCGGCGTGGCGCGGCGTGGCCTTGCGCGCGCCGGTGCTGCTCATGTGGCGGAGCAGGCGGCACACGTACTCGGCGGTGAGATCGGCCTTCAGGGTCCACGAGGCGTTGGTGTAGCCGAACGTGCAAACGAGGTTGGGGACGCCGCACAGCATCATGGCTTTGTAGGTCATCGCCTTCGTCGGCTCGATCCGGCGGCCGTCGACGGTGAGCTCCATCCCGCTGAGGAACTGGAGCTTGAGGCCGGTCGCCGTGACCACGAGATCGGCCGGGAGCTCCTCGCCGGAGCGGAGGCGGATCCCGGTCTCGGTGAAGGACTCGATGTGATCGGTGACGACAGAGGCCTTCCCCGCGCGGATCGAGGCGAAGAGATCGCTGTCGGGCACGAGGCAGACGCGCTGATCCCAGGGGTTATAGCTCGGCGTGAAGTGCTTCTCGACGTCGTAGTCGGGGCCGAGCTCCTTGCGGACCAGGTCGATCATGCGCTTCTTGGCGAGGGCGGGCCGGCGCCGCGCGAGCTGGAAGAAGGCCATGCCGACCAGCACGTTCTTCCACCGCGAGACGCTGTACGCGAGCCCGGCGGGCGCGTGCTCGCGCAGCCAGTTGGCGATGGGATCCTCGGCGGGCACGGAGACGACGTAGGTGGGCGAGCGCTGGAGCATGACGACGTGAGCGGCCTTCTTGGCCAGCTCCGGTACGAGCGTCATGGCGGTGGCGCCGCTGCCGATGACGACGACGCGCTTGCCTGCATACTCGATGTCGTCCTTCCAGAACTGGGGGTGGACGATACGGCCGGTGAAGCGCTCGACCGAGGGCAGCTCGGGCGTGTAGCCCGCCGCGTAGTCGTAGTAGCCCGTGCACGTGAGGAGGAAGTTGCAGGTGAAGCGCGCGGGCTCTTCGCCCGGGCCGCGCTCGACCTCCAGCGTCCACGCGGCGTCCGGGGTCGACCAGGAGGCGCGGATCACCCGGTGATTGAAGCGGATCCTGGCGTCGAGGCCGTTCTCCGCCGCGGTCTCGCGCACGTAGGCGAGGATCGAGGGGCCGTCGGCGATGGCCTTCTGATCCTTCCAGGGTTTGAAGGTGTAGCCGAGCGTGTACATGTCGGAGTCCGAGCGGACGCCGGGGTAGCGGAAGAGATCCCATGTCCCGCCGACGGCGGCGCGGCCTTCGAGGATCAGGAAGGTCTTCTCGGGGCACTTCTCGCGCAGGTGGCGCGCGGCGCCGATGCCGGACAGGCCGGCGCCGATGATGATCACGTCGACGTGCTCGCTCACGCGGTTCCTCCTTGCTTCATGGGGCGGGTGTAACGCGTGGAGGGGCGGGAGTCGTCGAAAATCGGTTCGAGCTCGGCCGCGGTATCCGATGGACACAGGTCCTGTCTACCTGCCTTGGCAGGCGACGGGCTGGGCCGTGAGCGCATGTATCCTTCATCGAGCATGGTTTGCTGACGAGGTCATGAGTCGTCGATACCAATCCGGTGCTGCCAGGCGGCGGTGCCGGGAGAGATCGAGGAGACGGGCGGATCGAATATGTCAGGCCATGGCCGCTCGGCGCGCGCTGACGGCTTGACTCCGCGTGGCGGGCGTGATGCCTTTTGCGTTGAAGCTCATTATTCCGCTCGTCCGTCGCTTCCTCCGGCAACCCATGACGACCCCCGAAGACGCCGATCCGGCTCGTGTGCCCGGTGCGAAGCTCCAGGTGAGCTTTCGCAGCGAGGCTGTCGAGCATCATCGGCGTCGCGAGCGGCAGGCCGCGCTCCCCCAGCTCCTCGGGGCGCGCGCGCTGGCGCTGCTGTGGATGGTGCCGATCGCGCTTTTGCTGGCCGCGGTCGGGCTGCTGTTTGCGCCGCTGCCTGCGTATGTGTCCGGCCTCGTCGTCGCGCTGCCGCCGAGCGCGGGCGGCGCGCCGGCTGCGGAGGGGATTGCGGCGCTGGTCATCCTGCCTCCGGAGGCGATCTCGAGCCTGCGGCCCGGACAGGTCGTGGCGCTCCAGGGTGGGCGCGCGCAGGAGCCGGCTCCGCGCCGCTTCGAGGGGCGGATCCTCAGCGTCGCGCCGGGGGTCCTGGGCGCGGGCGCCATCGAGCGGCAGCTCGGCTTGCCGGAGGGGGCGATGGCCGCGCTCACGCGCCCTTGCCTCGTCGCCGTGAGCGCGTTCGGGCCATCCAAAGAGGGCTCGGCGGCGCTTCTCTCGTCGGGCCGCGTGTACGAGGCGGACGTGCTCGTGGGGCGGACCCGGGTGGGGGCGCTGCTCCCGGTCATCTCGCGGTTCTTCCCGGCGCACGAGCCTCGGAGCGCCGGGCCTTGCTGAGGGCGGCGGGCGCGTGGATGCGCGACCTCGGGCGGAGGCGCGTGCCCGTGGTGCTGCAGATGAACGCGACCGAGTGCGGCGCGGCCTGCCTGGCGATGATCCTCGCGTACCACGGGCGGCCCACCAACCTCTCCGAGATCCGCGATCGCTTCGGGATCGGCCGCGACGGCGTCAAGGCCAGGTCGATCGTCAACGTCGGGCGGGCGTCGGGCCTGCGCGTGCGGGCCTTCTCCGTCGAGCTTTCGCAGCTCGGCCAGGTGCCGCTCCCGGCGATCATTCACTGGAACTTCAACCACTTCGTCGTGCTCGAGCGCTGGGCGGCGGGGCGGGCGACGATCGTCGATCCGGCGGGCGGGCGGCGCGTCGTCCCCGCGCAGGAGGTCCGCAAGAGCTTCACCGGCGTGGCGCTGACGTTCGAGCGGGGTGCGCAGTTCGAGCGCCGCTCCTCGCCGCGCTCGTCGCTCGGGGGGTATTTGCGGGGGCTCCTTGACGCTCCGGGCGTGGTCGGGCTGCTGGGGCAGGTCCTCCTGGCGTCGGTGCTCCTCCAGGTCCTCGCGCTCGGGTTGCCGTTCTTCACCAAGGTCGTGGTCGACGAGGCGCTGCCGCACGCGGGCCGCGACTTGATGACGGTGCTCGGGCTCGGGATGGCCGCGACCGTCCTGCTCCAGGTGGCCATGGGGTACCTGCGCGCGGTGCTCCTCATGCACGCGCAGACGCGCTTCGACGCGCGCATCATGCAGGGGCTCTTCGAGCACCTGCTGGCGCTGCCCTTCAAGTTCTTCCAGCTGCGCACCAGCGGCGATCTGCTCACCCGGCTGGGGAGCGGCGCGGTGATCCGCGAGCTCTGCACCAACCAGACGCTCTCGCTCGCGCTCGACGGCTCGCTCGTCTTCGTCTGCCTGATCGTGCTCCTGGTCAAGGCGCCGCTCTTCGGCGCGGTCGTGCTCGGGGCCGGCCTCGTCCAGGCGCTCCTGCTCGCCTCCACCGCGGGCGCCATGCGCGAGCTCGTGCAGCGGCACCTCGTCGCCGGCGCCGAGTCGCAGAGCTTCGCGATCCAGGCCATCAAGGGCATCGCGACGCTCAAGGCCTCGGCGGCCGAGCCCCTCGCGTTCGAGCACTGGTCCGAGCTGCTCTTCAAGGATCTGGAGATCGCTCTCCGCCGCAATCACCTCTCGGCGCTGGTGAGCAGCGTCCTCTCGGGGCTGCGCACGCTCGTGCCCTTCGCGCTCCTGTGGCTGGGCGCGGGGCGCGTGCTCGACGGTCGGATGAGCCTCGGGACGATGCTGGGGCTCTCGTCGCTGGCGTCGATCGTCCTCGGCCCGATGGCGTCGCTCATCGCCACGGGGCAGCAGCTCCAGCTCGCCGGCGCGCACCTCGCGCGCATCGCCGACATGATCGACGCCGAGCCCGAGGCGCGCGGCGGCGAGGTGCTCTCCGAGAGCGATCTGCGCGGCCGGATCGAGCTCCGCGGCGTGGGCTTCCGCTACGAGCCCGAGGCGGCGGCCATCCTCGAGGGGATCTCGACCACCATCGAGCCCGGCCAGAAGGTGGCGATCGTCGGCCGCACGGGCTCGGGCAAGAGCACGCTGGCGCGCCTGCTCATCGGGCTGGAGGCGCCCACCGAGGGCGAGATCCTCTTCGACGGCGTCCCCTTCGCGCGGCTCGATCTCGATTTCTTGCGGCGGCGCGTGGGCGTGGTCTTCCAGGAGCCGTTCCTCTTCAGCGGCTCCATCCGCAACAACATCTCGCTCAACGATCCGACGCTGCCCCTCCACGAGGTCGAGGCGGCGGCGCGCCTCGCCGGCATCGACGAGGACGTGGCGCGGATGCCGATGGCCTACGAGACGTGGCTCGGCGAGGACGGCGGCGGGCTCTCCGGCGGGCAGCGGCAGCGCGTCTCGCTGGCGCGGGCGCTGGCCCACCGCCCCACGGTGCTCGTGCTCGACGAGGCGACGAGCCACCTCGACGCCGAGACCGAGGCGCGCGTCGATCGCAACCTGAGCCTGCTCTCGTGCACGCGCGTCGTCATCGCCCACCGGCTCAGCACCGTGCGCAACGCCGATCGGATCCTCGTGCTCGACGCAGGCAAGCTCGTCGAGCAGGGCACGCACGCGGAGCTCCTCGCGCAGGGCGGCCTCTACGCGACGATCGTGCGCAGCCAGCCCGACGCCGACGCCGACGCCGACGCGGCGTGGCCGGAGCCCAGAGCGCAAGCCCACGGCGCGAGCGACGCGCCCCGGGCCGAGCTCACCCCATGACTTCTCCCTTCGGATGGAAGCGATTCCCTGCGGCGGGCGATGGCAGCAACCCACACAACACGAGGAACGAGACCCATGTCGAACAAGAGCATCATTCAGTACTGGAAGAACGAAGAGCACCGCCTGAACCTCAGCGATGAGGAGCGCGCGAACCTCCCCGAGAACCCGGCCGGCCTGGTCGAGCTCACGGACGAGGCGCTCGACGACCTCATCTCCGGCGGTGTCGGCGCGGACAGCCTCCAGGATTCTTCCTGCGGCTGGTCGAGCTGCAACGCCGCGGCGTAGTCGCGAGGCGGCGCTGCGGGCAAGGGCGAAGGCGCTTGCCCGCAGCGCTCCATCAAGCGCTCCACAGCGGAGGAGGCCCTAGTTCCGCCCGCCAAAAGTCTTGTCAGACTTTTGGGCCGCTGCGCGGCCGCTTCGCGCGGACGAAACTAGCTGGTCACGGTGGGGCTACGCCCCACGCCCCGGCGTCCGCTTCGCGGCCGCGCTAGCACCGCCCGACGATCGTTCAGGCATGACACTACTTTTGACGGGCGGCACTAGTCGAGGATGGCGCCATGATCGATTCTCTGGACGAGGAGCTCACGCTCGCTGCGCGCTACCTCGACCCCGCGCTCCTCTCGCCCGAGGGGCTCGACCACATCGCGGCCATCGCGCGGCGCTTGCCCAGGGTCTCGGCGCTGGGCTTCGAGTGTCGCCTGGGTGAGCCCGGGCCGCGCGCTGATTTCGGTGTCCGCTTCCTCCGCGACGACAAGCGTGCTCCCGCCGGCTACGCCGAAGCGCTCGCCCCCGCCGCGCGGAGGCTCGTGGAGAGCGAGGTCTGGCGGCGCCTCCTGGCCTTCTGCGATCGCTGGAACGATCCGGGCGACGCGCTCCACCGGGGCATCGAGGACATCTTCCTCGAGTTCGACGTCACCGGCCCGCCGCAGGCGATCCCCATCCCTTCGTTCTTCCTCGAGCTCGACAAGGGGGCGTCGCGCGCCCTCACGGGCGAGGTGACCCTCGCGGCGCTCGAGATCCTCGGCGGAGGCGCGCCGAGCTCGGCGCTGCGCGAGGGCTTCTGCCGCGCGCTCGAGGCGCTCCCGCGCGGGGCCAAGGTCACCGCGGTGGGGTCGATGCTCTCGCGCGCGACGCGCTCGGTGCGCGTGTGCATCACGGGGCTCCCGGCCCTCGCGGTGCCCGGGTACGTCGCCGCCGCGGGGTGGCCCGGCGATCCCGGCGCCCTCGCCGCGCTCATCGCCTCGGTGGCGAGCGGCGTCGATCGGGTGGAGCCCTGCTTCGATCTCGGCGACGCGTTCGGCGAGAAGATGGGCGTCGAGCTCCAGATCGACGGGCCGCGGCGCGAGAAGCGGGCGCGCTGGACGCCGGTGCTCGATGGGCTCGTCGCCTCGGGCCGCTGCTTGCCCGAGAAGCGCGGCGCACTCGGGCGATGGATGGGCTACGCGCGCACGCAGGAGGAGGCCGTCTGCCTGATCTCCCGGGAGATCAACCACGTAAAGCTCGTTCATCAGCGCGGGCGGCCGCTGGAGGCCAAGGCGTACCTCGCCTTCCTGCGGACCTGGCACGAGCGCGCTCCCCGCGTCGGCGCGGAGCTCGAGCCTTCGCCGCCGCGCTGAGCTCGGAAGGAATCGCGTCATGGATCGGTCTCGCTGCGACGACTCCGCCTGGCTGTCCGGGCTCACGCTGGCCGAGCGGGTGGCCGGGCTGCGCGCGCATCCCTCCGCCGCTGCGGGCGACGGCTTCGATCCCGCGCGCGCCGCGCGCCGCCTGACGCGATGGCGCGAGCAGAAGGGGTTCGCCGGCGATGACGCCGCGTTCGCGCGCCGGCTGGTCGGCGAGGACGTGACCCTCGACGAGCTGACGCGCCTGCTCGGGGAGCCGCCTGACGCGCTCGGGGCTCGCCTCGACGAGGCGCCTGTGTGGCTCGCGGCGCTGTCCGAGGCGCTCGCTGCGCCCGAGCGCGCTCCGGAGCGGCTGCCGCTGCCGGCGTCGCTCGCGAAGCACCCGATGGCGGAGATGCTCGGCGCCGCCGCGCCCATGGTCCGCGCGGGGCGCGAGCGCTTGCGGCAGGGCGCCGAGGCGATCCTCGCCGGGCGCGCGGCGCGGCCCGTGGAGCCGGCCTCGTTCGACGCGCTCTGCGTGCCTGGCCTCTCGGCGCAGCTCCTGCTGATCCTCGCGCGCACCATGGTGCTCGAGCTGCACGTGGCGCGCCTGGAAGGCCGCCTCGCCGGCGAGACGCCCGAGGCGCGCTTCCAGAGCTTCGTCGCCGGCCTCGGCCGCCGCGAGACGCTCGAGGCGCTGCTCCTCGAGTACCCGGTGATGGCGCGGCAGCTCGTCGCCGCCGTCGAGGCGTGGGTCACGGTGAGCCTCGAGCTCCTCGAGCGGCTCGCGGCCGACCTCGATCGTCTCCGCGACGAGCTCGGCGGAGGCCGCGAGCCCGGCGCGCTCGTCGCGCTCCAGAGCGAGGCGGGGGATCGCCACCGCGGCGGGCGCGCGGTCATGCTCTTGACCTTCGCGTCGGGCCTCGGTGTCGCCTACAAACCCAAGCCGCTCGCTGTCGACGCGCACTTCCAGGAGCTGCTCGCCTTCTGTAACGAGCGCGGCCACACGCCGCCCTTCCGCGTCCTGCGTGTCGTCGATCGCGGGGCCTATGGGTGGACCGAGCTCGTCGCGCGCCAGGCCTGCCCGGACGCGGGCGCCGTGCATCGCTTCTACGAGCGCCAGGGCGGCTACCTGGCGCTCTTCTATCTGCTGCTCGCCACGGACGGCCACTTCGAGAACATCGTCCCCGCGGGCGAGCACCCGATGGTGGTGGACCTGGAGACCCTCTTCCACCCGCACTTCATGGCCGTGCGGGGCGGCGGTCACACCGCCGAAGAGGTCGCGTACACGTCGGTGCTGCGCTCGGGGCTGCTGCCCTCGCGGGGCTGGGCCACCGACGCGTCGGCGGGCATCGACCTGAGCGGCCTCGGCTCCAGCGCGGGCCAGCTCTCTCCGCGCCCCTCGCAGTACTGGGCCGCCGCCGGGACCGACCAGATGCGGAGCGATCGCAAGCGGCTCGAGATCCCCGGCGGCACCAACCGCCCGACCCTCGCCGGCGCCGAGGTGGACGTCCTCGCGTACGTCGAGCCCATCGCCGCGGGCTTCGCGCACACCTACCGGCTGCTCGCATCGCACCGCGAGGAGCTGCTCCGCTTCCTCGTCCGCTTCGGCGACGATCCGGTGCGCGTCATCCTGCGGCCGACGCACCTCTACACGCTGCTCCTGCGCGAGAGCTTCCACCCCGACATGCTCCGCGACGCGCTCGATCGCGATCGCTTCTTCGACCGGCTCTGGGTCCCGGTGGACGCCATCCCGTACCTCGAGCGCGTGATCCCGGCCGAGCGCGCCTCGCTGTGGCAAGGCGACGTGCCCATGTTCATGACGCGGCCCACGAGCCGCGACGTCGTCGGGCCGGGCGGAGAGCGCGTCGCCGACATCTTCGATCACAGCGGCATGGAGCTCGTGACCCGGCGCATCGCCGGGCTGGGCGAGGACGATCTCGCCCGGCAGGTGTGGTTCATTCGCGCCTCGTTCTCGACGGTGGCCATGGAAGGCGTGGGCGCGCAGGTGCCGTCGCACGCGCTCCCCGAGGCCGCGCCGCCGCTCGATCGCGCGCGGCTCCTCGCGGCGGCGACCGCGATCGGCGATCGCCTCGAAGCGCTGGCGCTGCGCGGGGACGACGGCGTCTCGTGGATCGGGCTCGCGGCGATCCAGGAGCGCTCCTGGGCGGCGGTCCCGCTCGGCGTCGATCTCTACAGCGGCGTCGCGGGGATCGCGCTCTTCCTCGCCCACCTCGGCGCGCTCACCGGCGAGGCCCGCTTCACGGCGACGGCCCGGGCAGCAGCGCGGACCATCCGCGCGCGCGCCGCGGCGGGCGAGCCGCGCCTGCGATCCATCGGCGGGTTCACCGGCTGGGGAGGGATCATCCACGCGCTCACCCACCTCGGCGCGCTCTGGGGCGACGCCGACCTCCTGGCCGCGACGGACGGGGCCGTGGCCCGCCTCGCGGAGCTCGTCGCCGACGACCGGAGCCTCGACCTCCTCGGCGGCGCCACCGGCGCTGTCACGGCGCTCCTCGGGCTCCAGCGCGTCGCGCCCTCGGCCCGCGCGCTCGCGGTCGCCGTGCGCTGCGGCGATCACCTCGTGGAGAAGGCCGTGGCCGCGGGCCGGGGGCTGGGCTGGGCGACGCGCGTCGCCGATCGCCCGCTCCCCGGGCTGGCCCACGGCGCGGCCGGAGCGGCGCTGGCCCTCGGAGCGCTCTTCGCCGCGACGGGCGAGGCGCGCTTCCGCGAGACGGCGCTCGCGGCGCTGGCGTTCGAGGACGATCTCCTCGTGAGCGCGCCCTGGCCGGGCGATCGCGCCACCTGGTGCTACGGCGCGGCGGGGATCGGGCTCGGGCGCCTGCTCACGCGCGAGCACCTCGAGGTCCCGGGAGCGGAGGGCACGCTCGCGGCGGCGGTCGAGCGCACGCTCGCGGGCGGCTTCGGCGGCAGCCATTGCCTCTGCCACGGCGACCTCGGCAGCCTCGATTTCCTGCTCCGCGCCGGGGCGCCGCGCGACCTCATCGAGCCGCGCGCCGCGGCGGTCCTGGCGAGCGTCGAGGCCCTGGGGCCGCGCTCCGGGACGCCGCTCGGCATCGAGACGCCGGGGCTCATGGCCGGCCTCGCGGGCGTCGGCTACGGGCTGCTGCGCCTCGCCGAGCCGGGGCGCGTCCCCTCGATCCTGGCCCTCGAGCTGCCGAAGGAGCGGGCCTGATCGATGCGCTACCTCTTCTGCTCCTTCGCCACGCACGGGTTCATCCACCCCTCGATCGTCATCGCCCTCGAGCTCCGGCGCCGCGGGCACGAGGTCGCCTTCGCCACCGCCCCCTCGATGGCCCCTCTGCTCGATCGCGTGGAGATCCCGCGCCTCCCTCGCGGCGACAAGGACGGCGACAGCTTCCTCGTGCACCTGTGCGGGCACCCCATCGAAACGATGCGGCAGGTGCGCCACATCGAGCACGCGCTCGAGCGCTTTCCCGCCGACGTGATCGTCGGACAATCGCTGACGCTGGGCCCGCCCATCGCCGCGGAGCGCAAGGGGGTGCCGCTCGCCATGATCGGGCTCGCCGCGTACATCTGGCCCACGCGCAGCTCGGCGCGGCCCGCGAAGCACACCGCCTACGTGCGCGCGCGCTACGACGAGTTCCGCAAGTCGTTCGACCTGACGCGCTACACCTTCGGCCTCGAGGTGTGCGGCCCCGATCCCGTGGAGACCCCGCTCCTCGGCGACCTGTTCCTCCTCCGCAGCGCGCCGGCGCTCGAGGGCGAGGTGGAGTCGCTCCCCGCGCAAGTCCAGTTCGTCGGCGATTGCCTCTGGGATCCGGGGCTCGCCGATCCGGCGCTGGACTCCTGGCTCGACGCCGCAGACGCGGCCGAGCTGCCCATCGTCTACGCGCAGCCGGGCCGGATCTCCAACGTGCAGCACCTCTGGACGAGCGTCCGCAGCGCGCTCGCCGGCGAGCCCATGCGCGTCGCCGCGAGCGTTGGCCGGACCGAGCGCGTGGAGCTCGACGCGCCCGCCAACTTCTTCGCGCGCATCCACGTGTCGCAGGACGCCGTGCTCCCTCGCGCGCGGGCCGCGATCTCCACGGGCACCACCACGAGCGTGCTGGGCGCGCTGCGGTACGGCGTGCCGCTCCTGCTCATCCCGGGCGGCGGCGGCGGCGAGCAGGTCGACCTCGCCGCGCGCTGCGTGGAGGCGGGCGTCGGCATCCGCATCGATCCCGCCGCAGTGACGGAGGAGAGCCTGCGCGTCGCCGTCCGCACGCTCGTCCACGAAGGCGACGCCATGCGCGCGCGCGCCCGCGCGATGGGCGAAAGGCTCGCGGAGACGGGAGGCGCCGTCCGCGCCGCCGAGCTGCTCGAAGCGCTGGGGACCAACCGCACGAGGGCATCATGAGCCCGGCTGTCGGCGCGCGCGCCGCGCGGCTGGAGGAGGCCTGCCGGCGCGCCGCGCGCTTCCTCGCGAGCATGCAGCGGCCGGACGGGCGCTGGCTCGATTTTCGCTTCCGCTTCGCCTTCAACGGCAACGAGGTGATCAGCTCGCAGTGGGTGACAGCCTATGTCGGCGCGAGCCTCGCGAGCGGCGGCGCCGAGCCCGGAGCGCTCGACCGAGCCCGCGCCTGGCTGATGGCGAGCCAGCACCCCGGCGGCGGCTGGGGCTTCTCCCGCGCCACCCCCGCCGACGCCGACTCCACGGCGAACGCCCTGCATTTCTTCGCGCGCCACCGCGACAGCAGCCCCGCGTCCGAGGCGGCGCTCGAGTTCGCGACCGGCTGGCTCCTGCGCTACTGGGACGGCGCCGAGGGCGGCTTCCGCACCTACCGCCCCGTCGCCGCGCGCGCCCAGGGAGAGCAGCTCGCCTATCCAGGCAGCAGCTGGTGCGACGTGCACGTCTCGGTGACCGCGCTGGCCGCCGAGGCGCTCCGCGTCGCGGACGCGCGCCGCCACGCCGCCGTGCTCGAGCAAGCCACAACCACGCTCGCAAGAGCCCAGTCGCCGGAGGGGTTCTGGGAGGCCTTCTGGTGGCACGGCCGCACCTACAGCACCTACCAGGCAGCGCGTGTGCTCGCGCACCTCGGCGACCCCGCAGCAGGCCAGCGCGCCGTCGACTGGCTGCTCCGCATTCGCCACGAGGACGGCGGCTGGGGCAACGGCCTCGGCGGCCCCCCCTCGGCCTTTCACACCGCCCTGGCGCTTCGAACACTGACGCTCGACTCGCGAGCTGACGGCAAAGACGCAGCCGCCGCAGCCGTCGATTGGCTGCTCGAAGCTCAGGAGAGCGACGGGGGATTCGCCACCGGACCGATCATGCGGATGCCGCGACCCGACGTGCACGCGCCCTGGGAAGCACCGGAGACGTGCCTGCTCGTCCCGCTGCTCTACGATCGCAATCGAGTGTTCACCACAGCCTCGGTGCTGGAGGCGCTCAACGAAGGACCATGAGGTCTCGGTGGTGACGGCCTCGCTTTAATGCCCGACGACGACCTCGTAGCCCGCGAAATCCAAGCCGCCGCGGCTGTCACGCAGCACGAGCCAGAGCTTCGTCGCGCCCGGCGTCGAGGGCGCCTCCCACGCGTTCTCGGTCGACGCCTCGAGCTCGCTCTCGGAGCGCCCCGTCACCTCCGCGGCGAGCTGGCCCGCCGTGGCGAACCACGCCACGCGCAGCGCCTCGCGCCGCGGGGCGATCCTCTGCGCGCCGGGATCGAACATCGGATACGCCTCGGCGTCGCCCGCGCTCCACCCGACTTCGAAGCGCACGCGCGCGCCCGCGGGGATCGCCTCGAGCGCGACGAGCGCGCCGTCCACCCGCGCCGCCAGCGGCGTGAGCGTGGGGTTCGCGTTGGCGTGATAGCGCTGCTGGAGCTCGATCGCCGCGTCGACCGGCGCGTTCGGGAGGTTGCACGTGACGCGCTCGCGGTCGAAGGCGACGAGGCCGAGCGCCTCGACGCGGACCGGCTGGTAGAAGCCTCCGGTGACGTCCGCGTCGCGCGGGCGAAAATCTCCCGGCGGCGTATCGGGCCCGAAGAGCGCGCAGGCGTCGTCGGGCGTCGTCGCCGTGATCGAGGCGTCGCTCCCCGCGATCGGGCGCACCCCTGCGTCGTCGAGGCACGCCGACGAGACGCTGTTGGTCTCGGTCAGCGGCTTGGGCGACGCGCAGAACGCCCAGCGAACAGAGGTCTTTGCGCGCGCCCCGTCAGCGTCGATCACCAGCGCCTCGTACGTGACCGCCGCGCCGGGCCTGGTCTCCGGCGGCTCGGCGCGCACCGCGAGGACACGCGGGCCGGCGAGGAGCGAAGCGGGATCGCCGGGATCGGGCAGGCAGCCGGCGAGGATCATCGCGGAGGAGATCAGGAGAGACGATCGCGCGCGCATCAGAGCTCGAGCCTCGCGCCGAGCACCGCCAGGATCGGCAGCCCGGTGATGTAACGGCGTTGCGAGAAGTCGAAGCTGTAGCCGACCTCCTCCACGTTCTTGCGGTAGGTGACGTTGAGCACGTCGAGCGAGAGGCGGAGCGTGACCGCGCCGATCGAAAAAGCCTTCTCCGCGCGGAGATCCAGCTCGTAGAACGCCGGCAGCCGCGTCGAGTTCTGCGCGCCGAAGACCGGCTCTGCGCGGCCCTCGGTGGTGTCGTAGAACGAGCCCACGACCGGCGTGCGCGGCGCCCCCGAGGCCGCGCGAAAGCGCGCGCCCACGGTGAAGCCCGCGAGTGTCTGGCTGGCGACGACGGTGAGCACGTGCGGCTGATCGTCGTCGAGCAAGCGCCTCGTCGCGTCGCCCGCGTACCAGCGCTCGCTCCGGCTGATCGCGTAGGCGATCCACCCCGAGAAGCCCTTCCAGGCCTCCTGCCGTAGCAGTATCTGCGCGCCGTAGCTCCTGCCCTCTCCGTCCTGCGTCAGCGCCAACGCGAGCCTGGGCGCGGGGAGCCGGCTGCGGACGACGAGCTGATCGAGCGACTTGTAGTAGCCGGTGACCTCGAGGCCGAGCAGGTTTGTGAGCCGGACGGCCTGGGCCGCGGAGAGGTGGAGCGCGCGCGAGAGCGTGAGCGCGGGCGTGCCGAAGACAGCGCCGAGCTCCTCGGGCGCAGGAGGCTGATGGTAGAGGCCGGCGCTCGCAGAAATGGTGACACGACGGCCTGCCGCCAAGCTGACGGAGACGCGCGGGTCGATCGCGGTCGTGAGCCGCGAGGATCCGATCGAGGGCGTCGCGCCGACGCGGGGCGTGACGCGGCTGTCCTCGATCAGGAAGGCGTCGACGCGGACGCCCGGCGTGATCGCCACCGGGCCGAGGCGGAGATCGGCGAAGACGAACGGCGCAGCGTCGACGAGGCTCGCGCTCCACGAATCGGCCGCGACGTCGGCGCCCGGCGGCTGGCCGAAGACGTAGATGTCGCCCTCGCGCGGAGGCACGGTGAGCGATCCCGATCGCGTGACGCTCGAGCGCGAGCCCGCGACATCGACGCCCGCGGTGACGGCGAGGTCGGCCGTGAGCGGCGCGCGCCGCGCCGCGCGGACTCCATAGCGGAAGGTGTCGATCGCCTGGCTCGCGCCCGTCGCGCCGTACGAGGCCGAGGACGCCTTCTCGTCGCGGCCGAAGTACGGCGTGATCGTCACGTCGCCGCCGTCGCTGAAGGCGCGCTGGTAGCGCGCGTAGAAGCGATGAAACGAGCTGTCGGTCGTCTCGCTGCGCGCCGCCGCGGGATCGGGCGAGGCGAGCGAGCGGCGGACGGTGTCGCCCGAGCCGAGCAGGACGAAGGAGAGCGCCTCGTCCTCGCGCAGATCGAGGGCGACCTTGGCCTGGTAGTCACGGTAACGCGGGATGGGAAAGTAGTCGCCGGCCTCGGGCGAGACGACGCCCGTGAGGAGGCGATCGAGGTAGCTGACGCGGCCCGCGAGAGCGACGCGCGCGTGATCGCTCAAGGCCGCGGTGATCGTGGCCGACGCGTCGAGGAGATCGGCGCCGATCGCTCCATGGATCCCCTCCTTCGGCAGCTCGCGCGTCTGGAGCTGCACGAGGCCGCCGAGGGCGCGGCCGTGCTCGACGCCCCAGCCGCCGGGCGCGAGATCGAGGCGCTGGATCAGATCGGCGTTGATCGTGCCGCGCAGCCCGCTCGGGTGGTAGAGCGCGGGGATCTCCACGCCGTCGACGTAGACGCGCGTGTCGCCCGGCGCCGATCCCCAGACGACGAGCTTGCCGCTCCCGAACGCCGATCGCGCCACGCCGGGGAGGCTCTCGATCACCTTGAGCGCGTCGCCCTGCGCGCCGGCCACCGTCCGCGCCTCGTCGACGGAGACGCTGACGCGCGCCGGATCGCGCCGCCGCGCCGAGGCCCGCACCGTGATCTCCTGCGCCGGCGGAGCCTCCTCCTGCGGCGGATCCGCCGACGCCGGCGCCGCGACGAGCAGCGCCGCGAGCAACGCCGCACCGCGCTCAAGGCACGTCGACATCGAGCGCGAGCACACCGGCCCCCCTGTCATGCGGCATCTGCTCGTCCGTCGGCAAGCTCCGCCCTTCCGCGCGCGCGAGCACCGCGCCGGCCTTTCGCGCCTCGACCGTCCAGTGGGCGGAGGCCTCCCCGCAGAGCGAGAACGTATCAACGCGAACGACGTAGTGCCCCGGCAGCGCCGCGTCCTTCCAGATCACGTTCTCTTGCCGGCGGCCATCGATCACGCAGGCAGCGTTGGAGTCGAGATCGAGGAGCCCGCCCTTCTGCCACGCGGTCGGATCCGGCGCTTGTCCCGGCGGAGGCGCCTCGTAAGAGTTGATGTTGCGCTTGTAGATCTCGACGCCCGCGGGATCGACGACGTGGAGATCGAGATCCGCCTCGGTGTCCCAGCGCAGCGAGACGACGAGCGCTCCCGTGGGAACAGGCGCGCCGCTCGCCGTGAGCGGGAGGAGCTGCGGCGGGCCAAAGCGCCCTTCTGCGTCGGAGGCGCGCACGTCGAGCGTGTACTCTCCGGCCGCGAGATCCGGAGCGAAGGAGAGGTCGACATGGAACGTCGGGAACCCAGGCGCCTGCACCTCGGGTAGCCCCGCC
>FSTQ01000198.1_pt1 | contig 21610 bp, 19 predicted proteins | sample 1637281 | NCBI WGS metagenome assembly FSTQ01 (sample SAMEA3914818, study PRJEB12502) | metagenome | biome: forest; material: soil | place: Canada | collected 2010-06-26 | depth 0.1 m
ACGTGGGAGGCGATGACCCGTCGCCTGGGGGATCGCTACGGCCTTCACAACGAGTCGATCCGCCTGTTGGCGGGCTGGGTCGATCCGGCCTACTCAGCCCGCATCTGGCGCACCGACGAAACGGCGCTCAGCTTCCATGCGGCGACACCGGTGACTGCGAGGCTCTCGGATCCGCCTCGTACCTGATGGCGAATCGCCTGGGGATCGATGATGACCCCAGCACGGGCGGGAGGGCCGACAAGGTGCTTTACATCGTCTTCAAAGGCCCCTGCACCATGCTCGAAGAGCCGGAGGAGCACAAGGAGGCGGAGCATCGCGGCAAGGGGCTGGCGGCGAGGTTGATCGAAGGACACGCTTTAGAGCCCTGACCAACCGTGACCGGTATGCGTTTGCCACCCTCCGTAGCGGTGCCCAACCGTGACCGGTATGCGTTTGCCACCCTCCGTTTAGAACCGCGCGCGTTAGCAAGCGGACTGCAACCACGCCTGCCTGTACGTAAAGCGGCCTCATGTGCTGCCGGTCCCCTTACTTACGTGCGGGGCTCTGGTCCGCTTGCTAACGCGCGCGGTTCCAAGCCTTCAGGTACATGGCTTGTTTCAGGACTCTTCGCTGCGCGGCGCCTCGATTCGCTCGATCCGCTTCGTCGTGCTCGGATCGAAGAAGTGCGCGCGGGCGAGGGTGAAGCGCGCCCAGGCGGCCTCGCCCAGGCGGGGGAGGAAATGGGCGGGGGCTCGGCCCATCACGCGCTCGCCGGCGATCTCGAGGGTCACCAGCGTCTCGGCGCCCATCGACTCGGCGACGTAAACGCGGCCCGGGATGGTGCCTTCGGGGGGCGGGCCGCCGCCGACGGTGATGTCCTCGGGGCGCATTCCCACGATCACCGTGCGGCCTCCGGTGAGCTCGGGGGGGATGCGCAGCGTGGCCGGGTGGACGAGGTTGATCCGCGGTGAGCCGATGAAGCCCGCGACGAAGGTGTTGGCGGGCCGCTCGTAGACCTCGCGCGGGGGGGCGATCTGCTGCACGACGCCGCTCTCGAGCACCACCATCTGATCGGACATCGTCAGGGCTTCGATCTGATCGTGGGTCACGTAGAGGTAGGTGGAGTCGCCCTCTTCGTGGAGCCGCTTGATCTCGCCGCGCATGTGCTCGCGCAGCGAGGGATCGAGGTTGGAGAGCGGCTCGTCGAAGAGGCAGAGCTTGGTCCGGCGCACCAGGGCGCGGCCGAGGGCGACGCGCTGGCGCTGGCCGCCCGAGAGGTCGCGCGGGCGGCGATCGAGGAAGAGATCGATCTCCAGGCGAGCGGCGATCTCGCGCACGCGGATGTCGATCTCGGCGGCGCTCACGCCGGCGACCTCGAGCGGGAAGGCGATGTTGCGGTAGACGTCGAGGTGCGGGTAGAGCGCGTAGCTCTGGAAGACCATCGCGGCGCCGCGCTCCTTCGGAGAGCGATCGTTGACGACGGCGCCGTCGAAGAGGATCTCGCCCGCGGTGGGGCGCTCGAAGCCCGCGACGAGGTTCAAGATCGTGGATTTGCCGCAGCCGCTCGGGCCGACGAGGGTGACGAAGGCGCCGGCCGGGACCTCGAGATCGATGTCCCGGAGCACGGGCGCGCCGCGCGTGAACGATTTGCGGATCCTGTCGAGGCGCACCGAGATCACGTGATCACCGCTTCACGGAAGAGGAGGTGAGGCCGGAGACGATCCAGCGCTGGAACACCAGCGCGACCAGGATCACCGGGAGCATGGCGATGACCGAGGCCGCGGCGATCTCGCCCCAGGGCTCCTTGTGATCCCCGGCGAAGAGGCCAATCGCCACGGGCACGGTGCGCGCGCGCGCCGACGAGGTGAGCGCGAGCGCGTAGAGGAACTCGTTCCACGAGGAGATGAAGATCAGGATGGCGGTCGTCCCGAGGCCCGGCGCGGCGAGCGGGAGCATGACCTTGCGGAAGGCCTGGAACGGCGTGCAGCCGTCGATGATCGCGGCCCGGTAGATCTCGTCGGGGATGGCGCGGAAGAAGCCGGTCAGGATCCACACGGCCATCGGGAGCGCGAAGGTGGTGTACGGGAGCACGAGGCCGAGGAGCTGATCGCGGAGGCCGAGGGCGCGGACGGTGAGGTAGAGCGGGCTGACCGCGGCGACCCCGGGGAACATCGAGGCCAGCAGCGCCGTGCCGAGGAGGAGGCTGCGCCCGCGCAGCTCGAGCTTGGCGAGGGCGAAGGCGGCGGTGGCGCCGAAGAAGAGGCTCGTCGCCGTCGTCGCCGAGGCGACGATGAAGCTGTTGAGGACGCTGCGCGCGAAGGGCCGGCCGGCGAGGACGCTGCGGTAGTTGTCGAGCGTGAGCGTCGAGGGGAGCTCGAGGCGGGTGAGCTCGCCTTCGGGGCGGAGCGAGGTGAGCACTTGCCAGAGGAACGGGCCCGCGCAGAAGAGCACGATGGCGGCGACGGTGAGCGTGAGGGCGAGGCGCTTCACCCGCGGACCTCCGATCCGAGGAGGCGCAGGTAGGCGACGCTGATGGCGAGCACGCAGAGGAACGTGGCGATCGCCAGCGTCGAGCCGTATCCGAAATCGCCGGCGTCCATCAGCGTTTTGTAGGTGTAGATCGCCAGCGTCTCGGTGGTGTTGGCGGGGCCGCCGGCCGTGAGCACGTAGACGGCGTCGAAGACGCGGAAGGCGTCGAGCGTGCGCAGCACGAGGACGACCGCGAGCGTGGGCTTGAGCAGCGGGAGGGTGATCGCGCGGAAGATGCGCCACGACGAGGCCCCGTCGAGCTGCGCTGCTCGGTAGAGATCCTCGGGGATGCGCAGGAGCGCGGCGAGGACGAGGAGCGTCACGAAGGGCACCGTCCTCCAGACGTCGACGAGGATCGCCGCGAGCATCGCGTAGCCCGGCGTGCCGAGCCAGTTGATCGAGCCCGGCAGCGCGAGGGTGATAAGTCCGTACTCGGGGTTGAAGAGCCACGCCCAGATCTTGCCGGACACCGCCGCGGGGATGGCCCACGGCACGAGGATCGCGGCGCGGAAGAGGCGCTGGCCCGGCGGCGCAGAGGCGAGCAGGTGCGCGAAGGCGAGGCCGAGGACGAGCTCCACCGCGACGGAGACGACGGCGAAGAGCGTGGTGTTGCCGAGGGCGTTCCAGAAGCGCGGATCGTGGAGCAGGTACTGGTAGTTCGCGAGGCCGACGAAGCGCCGCTCGCGGAGGACGAGGATGAGGCGTTGCGTGCTCAGCCACGCGGCGAAGAGGATGGGATAGAGCGCGACGAAGACGAGCAGGAGCGCGGCCGGCGCCGCGAGGAGGTAGCCGGTGCGGCGGTCGCGCGCGGAGAAGGGCGTGGCCCTGGCGCGGGACGGGGTCACGGAGCTCCTCGCATCAGGTGATCGACCTCGCCCTGCGCGCGCCGCAGCGCCTCGGCGGGGGAGCGCACGCCGGTGACCGCCGCGGAGAACTCGGCGGCGAGGGTGCCGTCGATCATCGGGTAGTACGGCGTCACCGGCCGGGGCTCGGCGCGCTCGATGATCGGGCGCAGCGCGGCGATGGCGGGCGCGCCGACGAGGAGGCGAGGATCGCGGTAGACCGCGGCGCGCGGCGGGTTGCGGCCGTAGGCGAGGGCGATGGTGAGGTTGGCCTCGGGCGAGGTGATGTGGGCGATGAAGCGGTGCGCGGCGTCGATCTTCCACGCGGGCGTGTTGGCGTTGAGCGCGATCTGGAACCCGCCGAGCGCGCCGCGGCCGGGCGAGCCGTCGAGGGTGGGCAGCGTCGAGAGGCCGACGCGCCCGCGGATAGCCGACCCCGGGCTCTCGGCTTCGGCCCACGCATAAGGCCAGTTGCGCATGAAGACGGCGTCGCCGGCCTGGAAGACGCGGCGCGACTCTTCCTCGGCCATCGAGGTGACCGAGGGCGGCGAGATGCGGGCGTCGATCAGCGTGCGCAGGTAGCCGAGGGCCTCGCGCGCCTCGGGCGTGTCGAGGAGGACGCGCCCGTCGCGCATCGAGGCGCCGCCGTGCCCCCAGATCGCCTCGTAGACATTGCACACCAGCGCCTCCGACTGGAGGGCTTGCCAGAGATACCCTCGCAGCCTCGGCCGCCTCGACACCACCTCGCGCGCGGAGGCGACGAGCTCGTCGTAGGTGCGCGGGGCCTCCGGGACGAGATCGGTGCGGCGATAGAAGACCCCGACGTCGACGTACCAGGGCACGGCGAAGGTCGCGTCGTCGACGATGACCGCGGTGGCGGCGCCCGGGAGATAATCGCGGCGCAGGAGATCGGGTGGGAACGCGGCGGAGAGATCGGCAATCCACCCCGCGCGCGCGAACTCGGCGACCCAGATGACGTCGATGATGAAGACGTCGAAGTCGCGCGAGCCGCCTTCGAGCGCGGTGAGGTAATACTGATGAACCGCGCCTGGAGCGCTGGGGAGGAGCTCGGCCGCGAGGGTGATCCCCGGGTTCTGGCGCTCGAAATCGGTGAAGAGCCGTTGCAGCGGCGCGGGATCGCCGAGGAAGGGCTGGTGTTGAAAGACGAGGCGCACCGGCCCGGGGGGTCGCTCTTCGGTGCGCTGGGCGCGGCGGCGACAACCTCCAGCCTCGAGCGCGAGGGCGCCGAGGCCGGCGAGGAAGCGACGACGCGGGGTCACTCCCACTCGGATAGTCGCCGGAGGACGTCAGTCAACTGCGATTGAGGTGAGGAGGATCGGAGTCGGAGTTATTTACAGAAGACGGGGAGGCGGGGAGATCAAGAGGGAGAAGGGGAATTTTTGAATCCCTTTCTCGCTTTTCCGAATTACCCATCTCTCTCTCAATCAGCGTTCACGATCCTGAGCCAACACAAGGATTGGAACCGCGCGCGCCAGCAAGCGGACCAGAGCCGCGCGCGTAAGCAAGCGGACCCTTTAGCTGAAGGTCCCCTTGCTGGCGCGCGGGGCTCTGGTCCGCTTGCTTGCGCGCGCGGTTCTATACGTAGAGTCTGCGCGAGTTGACTGAGGGTCAGGCAGGCTGGTTTAGAGGTCGACGCCGAGCAAGCGGCCGTCGGCGCGTGAGGCGTCGAGGATGGGATCGATGAGCCAGGGGGCGCGCTGGAGGGAGCGCGGGGGTGGGGCGGTGGTCGTGAGGATGTACTGGAAGCCCGGCTCGCCGCGGAAGCGGTCCTCCAGGCTCTTCGCGTAGAGGAAGAGGCGCTCGTAGATGGTCTGGTCCATGTCGGCCTCGCGCGGGCCGTCGTGGATGAGGAAGCGGGGGAAGGCGCCGTGGCCCTCGATGCTGGCGGTGAGCGCGGCCAGATCGAAGGCGAGGAGCTTGATCGTCGCCACCGCCGCGCTCTCGCGGTCGCCGTGCTCGTCCACGCGCAGGGCGAGGTGGCGGCCGTCGTCCTCGATGCGGCCGCCCATCGCGTCGCCGAGCAGCGCGCGGACGACGTAGGCGAAGCGGTCCGAGACCTTGCCGAGCGCCTCGGCGTGGTGCTTGCGGAAGGCCTCCTGCCGATCGTACGAGCGGCGCAGCTCTTTCTCGAGGCGCAAGAGCTCGTCTTCGGTGGCCTCGACCTCGCGGCGGGTGGCGTCGGCGTGGCCGAGCATGCGCTCGATCTGCGCCAGCGCGGCGCGCTCTTTCTCCAGCCTCGCGGCCTCGGCGCGCTGGCTCTCCTCGGCCTCGGCGAGGGCGCGCTGGGCGGCCTTCTCGGCGGCGCCGGCGCGGTCGAGGGCGCTCTTCAGGTGCGCGCGCTGGAGCTCGAGCGAGCCGAGCACGTCGTCGGTGGCCGCGGCGATGTCGTCGTCGCCCTTGCGGGAGCGGCGGCGCACCATCTCGGCCGGGGAGACGCCGGCGAGCGGGCAGCGCTCGGCCCGCGCGGCGGCGAGGGGGACGCTGCAGAAGGCGCGGCCGGGAGGGAGCTCTGCCCCCAGCAGCGGGAGCTGCAGGCGCGGCGGGGCGCCGTGGTTGGCTTCGGTCGCCACGGCGCGCTCGATCTCGAGCTGCGCCTCGGCCTCGCGGAGATCGCGCGCGGCGTCGAGGCGGGCGGCCACCGCTTCTTCCCAGGTCGCGCGGCGCTGATCCGCGCCCTCTTCGTTCATCGCGTGCGCCACGGCCATCGTCGCCTCGAGCGCGTTGCGGCGCGCGGTGAGCAGCGCCTGCGGATCGCCCGTGAACAGCGGGCCGTTGGTCTTGCTGCGGCCGATGCCGAGGAGCTCGGCGAGGCGCTTGTCGTCGACCTCGGCCTGGTGCGCGAGGAGCGGCGCGCGCTCGGCCGCGGCCTGCTTCTTCGCCACGAGCCGCGCGTTCTTGCCTTGCTCGGCGCGCTCGTCGTCCGAGATCAGATCGAGCATCGTGCGCACGAGGAGGTGGCGATCGTCGGCGGTGAGCATCGGGCTCTCCGACTCGCTCGTGCTGTCGCGCCACTCGATGAAGCTCGCGAACCGGCTCTCCTGATCGCGCGAGAGCCACGGGAGCACGTTCTCCCAGCGGATCGGCGCGTCCTCGCCGGCGAAGCGCGTCACCGGCAGGCTGGTCACCGCCGTGGCCTCGATCGCGGCGATGAAGGCCTTGTAGTCGAGGCGCTCGCAGCCCGAGAAGACGCCGTCGATCGGCGCGCCGCGCACCGCGAACGGGTGCGGCCCGATCCCGAGCGGCCGCGCCGCCGTCCAGAGCTCGCCGCCGACGAGCACCTCGCCCACCACCCACGCCGAGGGGAGCTTGGCGCGGATGCGGTGGCGGCCGGCCTGCGTCGCGAAGGCCGCCTCGCCGAGGATGTGGCGAATCAGCCGGCAAAACGTGGTCTTTCCGGCGGTGTGGCCGCTGAGCCGACCCTGGAAGAGGCGGTTGTCGACGCCGGCGTCGGTGGGCGCGGCCCAGAGGATGTTGAGCCCGCGCCGCAGATCGAGGCGACGCACGACGTGCTCGTCCCCGGGCCGGAGCTCGCGGAGGATCCAGAGGCGGCGGACCCAGACCGTCGGCTCCGAACGATCTTCGCGCGGATCGGGCGCGCTCGGGGGCGGAGCGAGCAACAAGCTGAGCTGGATACCCATGGCGCGCGCATCCTTCCATGAACTCGCCGAGGCAGGGAGCCACGCTGGCAGCTTCTTCACTTCACCTCACGCTTCGCCGCCTCGCCGTCGGCCGTACCGCCACCGCAAGAAGTCTGAAGAAGCAAGCGGAAAGAATGAAACCCGATGCGAGTTTGGGCTCACATGTAGAATCTGTCCCGTATAAAGTGACATCCATGAGACTTCCCCTTCACACCTTGCTCCTGGTGGGTTTGTCTGGCAGCGCCCTCGTCTTTGGCGCTTGCAAGGCCACCAGCGGGTCGTCGATATTCGAAACTGATCCGTCGAGCGGGGGCGCGGGGGGCGGCGCCGACTCGACGGTCACCGGTGGGATGAGCTCGGCCACGGGCTTGAGCGACGGCGAAGGCGGGGGCCTCATCGGCCTCGACGGCGGCCCGGGCGGGCCGGATGGAAGCACGCAGGGGTGCGCGACCGGACCGGACGACGATCAGGATCTCGACGGCTTCACCGCGGCGCAGGGGGACTGCAACGACTGCGACGCCAACGTGAACCCGGGCGCGATCGAGGTCATCGCGGTCGCCGACGCCGACGGCGGCGTCCCGCCCTCGGTCGACGAGGACTGCGACGGGATGGCCGACAACGTGGCGCCGACCTGCGACGACACCCTCGCGCTCGCCGACGGCGATCCGATGCACGCGGCGAACGCCATCGACCTTTGCCAGAAGGCGACGACCGCCGACAAGAAGTGGGGCGTGCTCGAGGCCAAGTACGTGCGCGCCAACGGCACGCCGTTCAACCCCGGGCTCCAGGTCGGGCTCCAGGACAGCTTCGGTCCCAACGTCAACACGCAGGGCGGGAAGCGCCTGCTGGCGATCTCCTCCGGCCACGCGCGCACGCCGAGCCAGTCCGGCTCGTGCGGCTCGCTCGAGTGCGACAGCAACTACGGCGGCACCGCCCCGCCGGGCTTCCCGCAGGACGTCCCCGGGTGTGACGGCGACAGCGAGATCAACGACGACGTCGGCTTCGAGGTCAAGCTCCGCTCCCCCAAGAACGCGACCGGGTACTCGTTCAACTTCTTCTTCTACTCGTTCGAGTACCCCGAGTACGTGTGCACCTCGTGGAACGACCAGTTCATCGCCCTCGTGAACCCTCCGCCGGCGGGCTCGGTCAACGGCAACATCTCGTTCGATAGCAAGACCAACCCGGTCAGCATCAACATCGCGTTCTTCTCCGTCTGCCAGGGCTGTGCCCTCGGCACGAGCGCGCTCCAGGGCACGGGCTTCGACACCTGGAACAACGCCGGCGGGACGGGCTGGCTGAAGACGCAGGCCCCGGTGAAGGGCGGCGACGAGTTCTCGATCCGCTTCGCCATCTGGGACACCGGCGATCAGGCGTACGACTCGACAACGCTGATCGACAACTTCCAGTGGATCGCCAACGGCGGCACCGTTTCGGTCATCACCGATCCGATCAGCACGCCGAAGTAGCTCGTCGCGCGCGGCGGTGGGCGCGCGATCCTCGGCGCTCACCGCGGGACGGCGATCGCCGAGGTTGGCGTGCGGTGTCCACCTGGGGCATGACACCCGGCGATGATCTCCAGCGCTGTCGTCCCCGAGAGCCGGCGCAGGGGCGCCGCCGCGATCGTCTCCACCACGCTCCTCGCTTCGCTCTTCGCCGGCTGCGCGGCTCCTGCTGGGCCGGCGTCGCCGGCGGGCCCGAGCGGCGCGCCGCCGTATCGCTACGAGGTCACCGCCGGGGCCGAGGCCGAGGAGCTCGGCGTCGTCGTCGACCTCCCGCAGGGCACCTCGCGCCTCGTCGCGGCGCGATCTATCCTCCCGTTCGTGCGCGACGTCAGCGTCAGCGGCGGCGGTGATCGCTGGGCCACCGTGACGCCGAGCGCGGGCGGCTTCGATCTCCCCGGCTGCGACGGCGCTCCTTGCCGCGCTCGCTACCGCGTCCTGCTCGGCGACGCGGCGCGCGCCGTCGACGATCGCGACGTCGCCCTCGTGCACCGCGGCGCCGTCCTCGCGCCCTCGTCGACGTGGCTCTTGCGGCCCTCTCGGCCGCAGCTCGACGATCGCTTTCGCGTCCATGTCTCCACGCCGCCGGGCCTCGGCTACGTCAACGGGCTCTTCGCCGCGAAGGGCGCGATCGACGCGCAGGAGGGGCGCGTCGGTGATCTCGAGGGCTCGCCCTACGCGGCCTTCGGCCTCGGGGCGTCGACGCGCGTCGAGCTCCCCGAGGGCGAGCTCGTCATCGCGCAGAGCGCCGGCACGCCCACCCTCGGCCGCGAGGCGATCGCGCGCTGGATCGAGGTCCGCGCCCGCGCCGTCGCCGCGTACTACGGCCGCTTCCCCGTGCCCCACGCCGCGATGCTCGTGCTCTTCACCTCGGGCCGCGGCGTCGGCGGCGGCTCGACGATGGGCTCGGGCGGCGCCTCGGTGATGGTCTCGATCGGCGAGCGCGTCCCCGCGTCCGAGCTCGAGGACGACTGGATCCTCGTCCACGAGCTCGTCCACGTCGCCTTCCCCAACGTGGGTCGCGCCTGGCTCGAGGAGGGGCTGGCGACGTACGTCGAGCCGCTCATCCGCGTGCGCGCGGGCTTGCTCGAGCCCGACGCGCTCTACCGCGATCTCATCGAAGGGCTCCCGCAAGGGCAGCCGCAGCCGGGCGATCGCGGCCTCGATCACACCGACACCTGGGGCCGGCGCTACTGGGGCGGCGCGCTCTTCTGGCTCCTCGCCGACGTCGCCATCCGCAAGAGCACGGGCAACGCGCGCTCGCTCGACGACGCGCTCCGGCGGATCGTCGCGCAGGGCGGCAACGTCGGCGTCACCTGGTCAGCGGATCGCGCGCTCGCCGAAGGAGATCGCGACGCGGGCGGGACGGTGCTGCGCGATCTCCGCGCGCGGCTCGGCGAGGCGCCCGTCACCACCGACCTCGAGGCCCTCTTCCGCGAGCTCGGCGTCCGCCTCGTCGGCCGCACCGTGGTCTACGACGACGCGGCCCCGCTCGCGGCGATCCGCAAGGCGATCGCCGCGCGCCGCTGAGCTGAGAGACTGTTCGACACGCTCTCAGCAGATCGCGTCGATGCGCTCGATCCCCTTGCGCGACACCACCATCCGCAGGCGGTGCCAGGGCGAGTCGCTGCCGCTCGTCGACAGGCGGTACACGACGTTGACGTTGTACACGCGCCGCGCCGTCGCCGAGTACACGCGCGCGTCCTCGGGATCGGCGAAGACGATCTTCCGGTTGGGGTCGTCGGTGTGCGAGAGCCAGCGCCGGAGGTTGAGGCGGAAGATCTCGGTCATCATCGGGAAATCGCCGCTGCCGGCGCCCTTCTGACCGGCGGCGACCGACACCGTCTTGTGGTGCCAGAGCACGCGCTCGGGGCGGGCGTGCTCCTCCAGCGGGTGCTCGCGCGTGCTGCGGCGCTTGGAGAGCACCTCGGCCGGGAGGCTGGCGAAGGGGAGGAAGGCCGCGCGCTCGTGGACGCTGCCGACGCGGCGGCCGCGCTCGCGGTCGAGGATCGCCCACTTGCGATCGGGGAAGCGCCGCGCGATCCAGCCGGCGAACACGCTCTGGAGGAAGGCCTTGAGGCGATCCTTGACGGCGTAGGCGATGACGACGACCACCGCGTAGCGGAAGAAGCTCTCCGTCATCGGCGTGGCGCGGAAGCCGGCGGCGAGGGCGAAGGCCATGGCCACGGCGGCGGCGAAGGCATAGAGCGTGTGCACCACCCACGCGGCGGCCTCGTGCACCTCGAGCGAGAGCCAGAGCACCGACGAGGTGAAGCGCTTGAGCACGTGGCGGCGGAACTCGAGGTGCTCGATGTCGCGCTCGCTGGCGTCGGCGGACCCGAGCGAGGCGTACCCGCGGGCGCGGCGGTGGCGCGCCTGCTCGACCGCGTGATCGGCGAGCGGCTCGGCGTAGCCGCGCAGCGCGGGGACGGCCTTGGCGCGGTTCTCGATAGCGATCCCCATCGTCGCGCAGAGCGTCTCGAGGACCATGGAGACGTCCTCGTCGGTCCAGCGCGCGGCGATGCGCGCCTCTTCCGGGAGCGGGAGCGCGGCCGTCTCGTCGATCAGCGATCGCAGCGCGCCGGCCACCGCGCTGCACGTGGCCACGAAGGGCCCGATCAGCGCGCGGAGCTGCGCCGCCGAGGGCGTGGGCAGCTCGATCTCGCGCTCGATCTCGCGCATGGCCGAGACGCCGGCGGCGCGCACGAGGCAGGCGTAGAGGCGGAGCCGCTGCATCGCCGCGGCCGAGGCCTCCGAGCCGTTCTCCGCGCCCGCCGACGCCGCGAGCGCCTCCCGCGCGCGGGCGAGCGGGCCGCCCGCGCGGCGCTCGGCGAGCTGGTAGAACGGGAGCTGCGGCACCGCGTAGCGCACGTACGACCAGAGGTCGTCGTAGATGGCCTTCTTGTCGTAGCTGTCTTCGTGGAGCCGGAAGCTCTCGGGCAGGAAGAAGAAGGCCTCCCAGGTGTGCTCGCCCCGCGCCGCCGTCATCGGGTAATCGATGGCGAACTCGAGGTGGGTGCGGTCGTGGACGCGCCACTCGACCGGCGGATCGTCGGCCGCGTCGAGCGGCGCGGCGCGCCCGAGATCGCCGAAGAGCGAGGCCCAGTCGGCGACGGCTTGCCCGCCGCCGATGGACCGGAGCCGCGCCTGCGGCCGCCGCTTGCTCGTGCGGACCGTCGGCCGCGGCGGATCGGACAACGGCGGCATCGACGGGGGGATGGATTCCGGCAGGACAGTCACAGGAACGTTACAGTTTCATGACAATCCCGGCTCAGCGCAAGCCATGGTGGGTCCCGGCTAGACGTTTCTTGGCAGACCGCCGAGGGCGGTCAGCGCGTCATGGAGAGCCCTGCTTTCCGCGCCCGCGCTTCCTGCATCGCGCCATGAGCGGGGACACCCGCGCGCCCCGGATGATATTGGATATCGTTCAGGGCGCTCGGCGTGGGCGCTTCCTTGAAAGGAGACTTGGAATGATCGCTTCATCATGGTGGAAGGTGGGTCTCGGGCTGATCGGCGTGACGGGCCTCCTCGCGGCCTCCGGCGCCGGCTGTGGATCGAGCACCAGCGGCTCCAGCTCCGACGGGACCACGACCTCGACGACCGGCAGCGGCGGCGGCAGCGGGGGCACGGGCGGCGCGTCCGGCACCGGCGGTGATGTCGCGACGACCAGCTCGACGACGACCACCACGACCGGCACGACGACGACCACGAGCACGACGACGACCACGACCAGCTCGACGTCCAGCACCGGGACCGGGATGTCGAAATACCCGGACTGCTCCTCGTGCACCGACATCGACAAGGGCGCTCCCTCCGACGAGTGCAATGCGTCCCACGACGCCTGCTTCGCCAACAAGAACTGCGTCCAGCTCTACAACTGCGCTTACTTCAACCCGGGCTGCAACACCGACGCGAGCGGCGCCTGCTGCACGTTCGATTGCTACGAGTCCCTCAAGACGACGCTGAACGACCCGGTGGCGGCGCAGGCGGCGATCGATCTCTATCACGCTTACGATGCGTGCCTGTACTGCACGACGTGCACGACGCAGTGTGACGCTCAGGAGTACTGCGCGACCTACGCGGCCGGCCCCGCCGGCTGCGCGAACTAGGTCAGACGAGCGCGAGGGAGCCGAGGATTGCTGAGCTCCCCCGCGGCCTCATCGCAGGGTCGAGGGGAGGGCCGACCCCGGCTCTCCGGTGAAATGCGTGGTTTGCGCATGTGAGAGGACGCCGCGGCGGCGCGTGGGTAGGGGCTTCCATCCGCGCGGCCAGCGTGGTTGGCCCGCGTCTCGCTTGCGCGTCACGCATGCTCGAACGAGTCGTCCACTACCTGCACTCTCACGATGTCCCCTTCCGACTCTCCAGCTATCCCTCGCCGGAGCCGCTCCCCGGCGTCGCCTACAGGCTGCCTCCGGGCGGGGTCATGGTGGAGACGCGCGTGCTGCTGGTGGACGGCCAGCCGACCGTCGCGTGCATGGCCCGGGGAGCCAAGCTGAACCTGGCGAGCCTCGAGAACGAGCTCGGCATGGTGGTCGAGGGCAGCGCTGAGGATCTGCCGTCGCCGTACAAGGGCGCAGGCGGCCCGACACCGCCGCTCGGCCGGGCGATGGGCATCCTCACCCTCGTCGACGAGGCCGTGGCGATGGCCTCGGCCATCGTGTTCGCCGCGTTCTCCCCGAACAACATCGTGGAGATACCGTATGTCGATTTCTCGCGGGTGGAGCAGCCGCGCGTCGCTTCGTTCGCTGTCGGCGGCGAGCTGCCGGAGACCGCGGGGTCGAGCGCGCCGGAGAGAAAGGTGGCATGACCGTGGGAAGAATCATCGGCATCGATCTGGGCACGACCAACAGCGTCGTGGCGGTGATGGAGGGCGGAGAGCCGAAGGTCGTCTCCAACGAGGAGGGCTCGCGGCTCACGCCGTCGGTCGTCGCCTGGGACGAGCGGAGCGAGGTCCTCGTGGGGCAGATCGCGAAGCGACAGGCGGTGATCAACCCCCGCAACACCATCTATTCGGCGAAGAGGTTCATCGGCCGCAGGTATGAAGAGGTGACCGAGGAGATCAAGCGCGTCCCCTTCGAGGTGGTGAAGGGCGCCAACGGAGACGCGGTGTTCAAGGTGCGGGACGCGCAGGTCAGCCCGCCCGAGGTGTCGGCCAAGGTCCTGCAGAAGCTCCGCAAGGCCGCCGAGGATTACCTCGGCGAGAAGGTCACCGACGCGGTGATCACCGTCCCTGCCTATTTCAACGACTCGCAGCGTCAGGCGACGAAGGACGCCGGGCGCATCGCCGGCCTCGAGGTGAAGCGCATCGTCAACGAGCCGACGGCGGCGGCGCTGGCGTACGGGCTCGACAAGAAGAAGGAAGAGGTCATCGCCGTCTACGACTTCGGGGGAGGGACATTCGATATCTCGATCCTCGAGGTCGGCGACAGCATCGTTCAGGTCATCTCCACCAACGGCGACACGCACCTGGGCGGGGACGACATCGATCACCTGATCATGGACTGGCTGGTAGCGGAGTTCCGCAAGGAGTCCGGCATCGATCTCTCCAACGACAAGATGGTCTTGCAGCGCCTCAAGGACTCGGCGGAGCAGGCCAAGATCGAGCTCTCCAACGTGCAAGAGACCACGATCAACCTGCCGTTCCTCACGGCGGACGCGACGGGGCCCAAGCACCTCCAGAAGCGGCTGACGCGGGCCAGGCTCGAGCAGATGATGAAGCCGCTCGTGGACCGGACGATGGCGCCGGTGCGCAAGGCCCTCGAGGACGCCAAGAAGACAGCCCAGCAGATCAACGAGGTGGTGCTCGTCGGCGGATCGACGCGCATCCCGCTGGTGTACGAGACGGTGAAGAGCTTCTTCGGCAAAGAGCCGCACAAGGGGGTGAACCCCGACGAGGTCGTGGCCGTCGGCGCCGCCGTTCAGGCGGGCGTGCTCACCGGCGAGGTGAAGGATCTCCTGCTCCTCGACGTGACGCCGCTCTCGCTCGGCGTGGAGACGCTCGGCGGCGTGATGACGGCGATGATCCCGCGCAACACGCGGATCCCCAGCCAGAAGAAGGAGATGTTCTCGACCGCCGCCGACAACCAGCCTTCGGTCGAGGTCCACGTCCTGCAAGGGGAGCGCACCGAGGCCCGCTATAACCGCACGCTCGGTCGCTTCCACCTCGACGGGATCCTGCCCGCGCCGCGCGGCGTGCCCAAGATCGAGGTCGCGTTCGACATCGACGCCAACGGCATCCTCTCGGTTCACGCCAAGGACGTGGCGACTGGCAAGGATCAGCGGATCACCATCACTGCGTCGGGCGGCCTGAAGGAGCAAGACATCCAGAAGATGGTCGAGGAGGCGGCCCGGAACGAGGTCGAGGACAGGCGGCGTCGCGAGGAGATCGAGCGCCGGAACAAGCTCGACAGCCTGTCTTATACGCTGGAGAAATCGATCACCGAGAACAAGGACAAGCTCCCGGAGAGCGACGTGGCGACGCTGCAAGAGGCCGTCAGCGAGGCGCGCGCGGCGATCGAGAAGCAGGACGACGCGGCGGTGACAGCCGCGCTCGAGCGGCTCGAGAAGGAGTCACACCGCGTCGCCGAGCTGCTCTATCAGCAGGCCGCTCCGCCGCCTCCGCCCTCCGGGGCGCGGCCTGCGGGCGAGTCCAAGGATGGAGTCATCGACGCGGAGTTCGAGGAGGACCAGCGGAAGCAGGCCTCGGGGTGAGCACGGTACAAGCCTCTGTCCCTTTCCCCCGAGATCGGGGGAAAGGGAGGAGACGGCGGGCAGACCATTATTTCATGCGGCTCGACCGAGCTTGTCGGCCACGTCTCTGTGCTCGCCCTTCACACGCATGGATTCTCCATCCTTGAGCTTGATCACGCTGAGGTGGTCGGGGTCGAGCGGATCGGGGCGCACGCTCATGACGGAGTCCGGGTTGATGTAGACCGGGGCTCCGCTCTCGATGTCCACGAAGCGGGTGATCATTGGAAATCTCCTCAACGCGTGTGTTGCACGACCTGAGCCGCAGCTCGGGTGCTCACTCGGAGCAAGGGGAGTGAACACGGATGAAACGAAAGAGCAGCGCTCGTCAGCGCCGCGCGGCCGGGCCGCGTAGACCGGATCCAGCGCCATCGCCGCCGATCTGTACTACCCTCCCGCCCGTGCCGCGCGCCCCGGTCGCCTCTGCTCTCCTCGCCTCCATCTCCGCGATCCTCGCCCTCGGGTGCGGCTCGGCGTCGATCCCGAGCCCCAGGGACACGGTCGCGGCCTACGCCGACGCCGCCTCGCGCGGCGACGCCGACGCCATCTACGAGCTCATGAGCGAGAAGGGCCGCCGCGCCCTCTCGCCCGCCGAGGTGCGCAAGATCGTGGCGGACGAGCGGGGCGAGCTCGCCGATCAGAGCCGCGCGGTGACGGCGCCCGGCGTGGTGGTGCGGTCGCGCGCCCGCGTCCGCTACGACGACGGCGAGGACGCCTCGCTCGTGCTCGACGAGCAGGGGATCTTCCGCATCACCGGCGTCGACGCGCTGCCCGCGGGCGCGCGCACGCCGGAGCAAGCGCTGGAGCAGCTCCGCCGGGTGCTCGCGCGCCGCAGCTACGCCGGGCTGATGCGGGTGCTTTCGCCGGCGACGCGGAGCGCGATCGAGACCGACCTGCGATCGCTCGTCGTCGGGCTCGAGCACCCCGAGGGGCTCGAGGTCCTCGTTGCGGGCGACTCGGCCACGGTGCAGATCCCCGGCGGGCACGAGGTCAAGCTCAAGCGCGAAGGGACGTCCTGGCACGTGGAGGATTTCGATTGAAGAGGACCGCGAACGCGCAGCCCACGCTCGCGTTGCCCTCATCCACGTCCCCGCGCGTGAGCCGCCGCGCCGCGGTCTCCCTCGTGGTCGCGGCCGCCGCCGGCCTCGCCGTGGGCCTCCCGCGCGAGGCGCGCGCCTTCGGTGACGAGGGCGCCTTCGACCCGCGCGTGCTGCTCACGGGCAACGCGCGCTGGGAGGGCGTCCGCACCAGCGCGCCCGGCCGCTGGTCGAAGGAGCTCGCCGATCGCACCAGCGCGCCCGCTCGCCTCGGCCCGGGCACCGTGCGCGCCGACGAGCCGGCGCTCCTGGCCGAGCCCTTCGCGCTCTGGGGCGGCGACTCCGCCGTGCCCGCGCTCACCGACCGCGAGGTCAGCGGGCTCCAGCGCTTCATCGCCCTCGGCGGCGTGCTCCTCGTCGACGAGTTCGCCCCGGAGAAGGGCGCCTTCCTGCGATCGGTCAAGCGCGAGCTCGCCCGCGTGCTGCCCGAAGGATCGCCGATCTCCATCGGCGACGAGAACGTGATCTTCCGATCCTTCTACCTGCTCCGCCGCGCCGCGGGCCGCGTCGAGGGGCCGGCCAAGCTCGAGGCGATCATCCGCGGCGGCGTCCCGCAGGTGATCTTCTCCGCGCACGATCTGATGGGGGCCCTCGCGCGATCGCCCTCGGGCCTGAGCCCGATCGAGGTGACGCCGGGCGGCGAGCGGCAGCGCGAGAAGGCGGTGCGCCTCGCGGTCAACATCGCGATGTACGTGCTCTGCTCGAGCTACAAGGACGACCAGGTCCACGCCCCCTTCCTGATGCGCCGCCGAAAGGCCACGCCGTGAACAAGAGCTTCGCGCTCTCGGGCGACCTCGCGCATCCCTTCGTGATCCTGGCCTGCGCCCTCGCCGCGCTCAGCGCCGGGCTGCTCCTGATCGAGCTCTACCGCTCGCGCCGCGCGCGGCCGTCGGCGCTGCGCATCGGCGCCAGCGGCCTCGTCGCCGTGCTCGGGCTGCTCGCCGCGGTCCTGCGGCCGGTGGGGATCGTCTCGAAGGGCAGCCTCGTCGGGCCCAAGGTGATCGTGCTCGCCGACGCCTCGCGATCGGTCGATCTCCCCGGGCTCGACGGCACGCGCCGGCAGTCGATCGATCGCGCCCTCGCCGAGCTCACCAAGCGCTCCAGCGAGGTCCGCTACAGCCTCCTCGCCTTCGGCGACGGCCCGCCGACGCCGATCGACGGCGAGGCCTCGGTGGTCGATCCCGCCAAGCTCCCCGCGCCGGGCTCGACGGCGCGCCCCCCGTTTCACCCCCGCGCGCGGCTGCGATCCGACCTCGGCGCCGCGCTCGAGGTCCTCGCGCGCGCCGCCGACGAGCGCCCCGCGGCGGTGGTGGTGCTCTCGGACGGCCGCCTCGATCGGCCCGGGGAGGTCGGCGCGGGTGAAGCCGTCAAGGCCGCGCTCGGCGCGCTCCAGGTCCCGGTGCACACCGTCTCGCTCGCCGAGGCCGCGCCGCCCGACGCCAGCATCCGCCGCGTGCTCGCCGCGGGCGCCGCCGTCGCCCACCAGCCCTTCTCGCTCCGGATCGAGATTGGCTGCGACGGCGGCCTCTCCTGCGGCGACGTCCCCGTCGTGGCCCGCGAGCTGCGCGAGAAGGGCGCGCCCACCGAGCTGGCCTCGGGCACCGCCCACGTCGTCTCCGGCCGGGCCACGGTCGAGCTCCCGATGACGATCGAGCGAGCCGGCGCGCGCATCCTCGAGATCTCCATCCAGTCGCCGGAGGGCGACGCCGTCCCCGAGAACGACCGCCGCTACCTCGCGCTCGACGTCATCCGCGACCGCGTCCGCGTCCTCCACGTCGCCGGCCGCCCCACCTACGACGTGCGCGCGCTGCGCATGTGGCTCAAGAGCGACGCCTCGGTCGACGTCGTGGCCTTCTTCATCCTCCGCACCCCCGGCGACAACGTGGAGGCCTCGCCCGACGAGCTGGCGCTGATCCCGTTCCCCGTTGACGAGCTCTTCAACGAGCACCTGCCGAGCTTCGATGCGGTCGTCCTCCAGGACTTCAACGCCGAGCCCTACGGCCTCACCAAGCACCTCCCGTCCCTCGCGCGCTACGTCGACAAAGGCGGCGGCCTGATCATGGTCGGCGGCCCCGACGCCTTCGGCCCCGGCCACTACGGCGGCACCAAGCTCGCCGACGTGCTCCCGGTGGAGATCAGCGCCGATCGCAAGGACCCGGGCACCGATCTCTCGAGCTTCACCCCGCGCTTCACCGACGCCGGCCGCAGCGCCCCGGTGCTCGCCCCGCTGCGCGCCCTCATCGGCGAAGACCTCCCCGAGATGCCCGGCGTCGACCTCGTCGGCGACGTGCGCCGCGACGCCACCGTCCTCCTCGAGCACCCGACCCGCAAGACCGCGAGCGGCGCCCCGATGCCCGTCCTCGCGCTCGGCGAGCACGGCAGCGGCCGCACCATGGCCCTCACCATCGACGGCTCGCACCGCCTGCTCTTCAGCGCCTTCGCCGCCAGCGCCGCCGGCCGCGCCCACGGCGCCTTCTGGGACGCGATGCTCGGCTGGCTGATGCGCGACCCCCGCTTCGAGCCCGCCGTGATCGACGTGCGCGGCGGCTGCATCGCCGGCGAAGACACAACGTTGACCCTGCGCCCTCTCCCGGGCCCGAGCGGCGAGGCGACCGTGAAGATCCTGCGCCTCGGCAGCGGCGAGACCGCCGCCACGCTCAAGACCCAGCTCGACGGCAGCGGCGCGGCGGTCGAGCTGCCCGCCGGCAAGCTCACGGCAGGCGGCTACTCCGCCGTGGTGGAGATCGGCAAAGGCTCGACCAAGGGCCCGACGACGCGCCGCGACTTCGCCTGCGAGAGCGGAGGCGACGAGTGGGCCGACTCGCGCCCCGACGAGGAGCGCCTGCGCGCCATCGCCGCGGCGACCGGCGGCGTCTTCGTGCGCGCGGGCGACGCGGGATCGCTGCCGTTGCCCGCAGCGACGCAGGTGGCGACGGAGCGGCAGGTGGCGCCGATCCTGCCAGCGTGGGCGTGGACCCTGAGCGCGGCGGTGCTGCTCGGCGCGCACTGGGTGGTGCGGCGGCGGGGCGGGTTGACGTAGTCCCGCGTGGCGCTGGAGGGGGGCCTCGGTGGCTGCTCGACGCCGCCTTGGTCCCTGCTCGACCCGGCCTTGGTCGCGACTTCCGGGGTCCCTGGTGGCTGGACCCCCCGTCCCTGGCGGCTCGTCCCCCCCGTCCCTGGCGGCTGGACCCCCCGTCCCTGATCCCTGCTCGACGCGGCCTTGGTCGCAACTTCTGGGGTCCCTGGTGGCTGGACCCCCCCGTCCCTGGTGGCTCCGGGGGGTGGCCCTGGTCGCAACCTTGGGCGCCCCTGGTCGCGCTACCCCGCCTCGTCCTCGCCGGTGACGAGCTCGCGCACGGACAGCTCGACCTCGTCGAAGGGCTCCGCCCGCACCCTCTCCTCACCCCTCGCGACCAGGACGAGGAGGAAGCCTTCGGGCGTCCAGCGGTAGACCGCCAGGCTCTCGGCGACGGGATCGATGATCCAGTAATGCCCGACCTGCGCGTGCTGGTAGATGCGGATCTTCTTGAAGAGATCGTTCTCGGGGTTCGACGGCGACAGGATCTCGCAGACCCAGTCGGGGCGCACGCTGACCGGCCACTCGTCGGGGATCTCGGGGAGCCGCTCGCGCCGCCAGCCGGAGACGTCGGGCCGGAGAATGGAGGTCGGAGAGAAGGTGATCTCGACCTCGGTCACGAACCGCCAGCCGCCGGGGCCGCCGCGCCGCCGGCCATAAGGCCCGACCAAGAGCCCCGAGATCTGGGACTGCGCGCCGCCGTGACGAAAGCTCGGCATGGCCTTGCGCACGAGCTCGCCGTCGATGATCTCGTGAAAGCGCTCGGCCTCCGGGATGGCGAGGAGATCGTCGAGGGTGGCGGGGCGGAGCTTGAGGGCGGCGGAGGCCATGGGGCAGCGTAGGACAAGCGCGGGGGGCGTGAAAGCGCGCACGAGGCTCTCGAGGGCCCGGCAGCTCGTCATCCCGCGCGAGCCCTAGGGCGTGCAGAACTTGTCGTTGCTGCCGCTGAAGGCGATCGTGATGCACTTCGGCAGCGAAGCCGGGCACTCCGCGGCCGATTTACACCGATCCGTGCACAGGTAAGTCGACCCTGCGCCGAGGCAGAGCGCGCTCACGCAGTCGTTCTCACCCACGCACGTCTCGCCGAGCTTGCCCGTCCCACGCGGGCCCTTCACGCAGCACGGGACCTGGAGATCGGGCGTGCCACGGTTCTCGCAGCGGTCCGCGGCGTCGGGGCAGTCGAAGCTGGAGAAGCAATCGGCTGCCGGGATCTCGCTGCAGCTCATCACGGGAGCAGGCGCGCCGCCGCCCGCGCCGCCCTGACCCGTCGAGGTGGTCGAGGTCGTCGAGGAGGTCGTAGCCGTAGTGCTCGTGGCTGTCGTGCCCGTCGTGGCCGTCGTGCCCGCGGTCGTGGCCGTGGTGCTCGTGGTCGTTGTCGCGCCGCCGGTGCCCGAAGGACCGGAGCCGCCCGCTCCGCCCGTCCCGCCGCTGCTCGTTCCGCTCGACGATGTGCCGCCGCACGCGGCCAGGGTGAGGGCACCGAGGAAGATGAACGCTGCGCTGCGGAAGAAGCTCATCAGGGCCCCTTATCACAGGGGCGCGGCGGTGCTGCTCGGAGTCCACCGGGTCGTGGAACGGCGCGGTGGGCTGACGTAGTGAGCGCTGCTGGCTCGGCCCTGGCGAATGCGGGGATGGCTCTATGCGCTCTGTCTGGGCGCCTGAGTCCTGAGAATGCTCTCGATCAGCCGGTAAACCTGTGTCCCCGGGAGGCTCGGCAATGGGCTCTCGGGATCGGCGTCGCCCCGGCGAGCGCTGGCCGTCGCGCGTGACAAGGCCTCGGCGTTCAAGCACTGCCAATCAGGTAGGTTGGAGCGCTGGCGTTCGCGTCGGGCGAGAAGACGTGGAGCTTGACGCGGTGCCGCGGGACGAGGTTGCGCTCTTCGAGCGCCTTGAAGTACGCGGGCTCGGTCTTCTCCCCCCTCCACGATGAGGAAATACAGGCGCGCGTCACGATCTTGCACATTGCGATCGAGGAGCTTCCGTCGAGGGATCACTTCGCGGGCTCCTCGGCTTGCCAGCCCAGGGTGTCGCGATGAGCGAGGAAGGGTATCGCGCCGAAGCGGCCTTGCAGGTAGCCCTCTTCGAGGTGCTCGAGGAGGTGCTCGAGCTGGGTTGCGGGGTACTCCGCGAGGGAGTGCAGGTGCGACGCGCCGTCGTCGTCTTTCTCCACGAACCAGATGGA
>FSTQ01000141.1_pt1 | contig 21607 bp, 14 predicted proteins | sample 1637281 | NCBI WGS metagenome assembly FSTQ01 (sample SAMEA3914818, study PRJEB12502) | metagenome | biome: forest; material: soil | place: Canada | collected 2010-06-26 | depth 0.1 m
GCCCCCTCGAGGTGAAGCGTGAAGTCCGTCCCGCCGGCGCGGATCCAGCCGCCGTGGGGCACCTCGCCCTCGGTGACGAGCTGGCCGCCGAGCTGCGTGCCGCTCGGGCTGCCGAGATCGCGGATCTGACAGCGCTCGCCGTCCCACGCGACCTCGAAGTGGACGCCGGACATCTTGCTGTCGGGCACGACCATGTCGGCGCGGTCGACGCGGCCGACACGAATGCGCTCGTCCTTGGCGAGGACGGACTTCAGGCCGCTGCTCCGGCCCGAGCGCACTTCGAGGATCGCGCGCTGCACGGCTCAGCGCTTCCCGCGCGCGCGGGCGGCCTCGCGCTCCTTGCGGCGCGCCTCGCACTCTTCACAGAAGGGCTCGTCGGTCTTGAGCGTCTCGGCCTGGGGAGAAGAGCCGATGTTGACGGTGAAGCACCCTTGCATGAGCCGGCCGCCGTGGGCCGTGGGATCGCCGAGGCGCGCCGCGGGCAGGTTGCCGATCAACACCGTCATCTCTCCGCTCATCACGATGTCGGGCGGGCCGACGCAGACGAGCTTGTCGGTGACGCGCGCGGCCGGCTGATAGCCAATCATCACCGTCAGCTCGCCCGTCAGGGTCGGTCCGCCCCCGTGCGCGGGGCACACGTGGTTGTCGAGAATTCGCGCTGCGGGAGGCATGTTCTGCTCCTCTCTTGCCGAGGTGGACGAGGTGGCGAGCCGACGTTACTGACCGATCCCTTCGATCTGGAGATCGATCGGCTTGGGTCGCGCCGGCTCTTCGATCACGGCCTCCTGGGCGATCTCGGGGAGCTCGGGCTTGGCGCCGGCGCCGGATCCCGCGCTCCCGCCGCTGTTGATGCGCACCAGGGTGCCACGGATGGTGACGCCGCTCGAGTCGATGCGGATGAACCCGCCGGGCCCCTTGAGGGTGAGGTCGCTCGTGGCCTCGATGATCAGGGCGGAGCCGGCCTTGAAATGGATCTGCTCGCCGGCCTCCAGGGCGGAGTTCTTGGCGATCTTCTCGTGGTGGTTGCGATCGACGGTGAGCGAGAGGGTGCCGTCGACGTGCTCGTTGCGGTTCCCGATGACGTGGAGGTTGGCGTCCTTCTCGACGCGCTCGCGCTTCATCTTGCGGATGACGATGTCCTGGTCCTTCTCGACCAGGAGCATCATGTTGCCGTCGGTCTTCTCGGTCTCGTCGCCCCAGACCATCTTCAGGCTGTTGGTGCCGACGAAGGTGGTGCGGTCCTTGTCGGTGATCTCGGTGCGGTTCACGCCCGTGACCTCGGTCCGGTTGACGCCTGTCGTCTCGGTCTCGTTGTTGACGACGTACTTTTGCCGGTCGTGGCCGACGGTGATCGTCTCGTCGTTCTTGACGAGCTTGCGCAGGTTCTTCTGCGCCTGCATCCACACGAGCTCGCGCTGCTTGAGATCCTCGAACATGATCTCGTTGAAGCCGCCGCCGCCGATCGAGCTGTCGCTCTTCCAGGTGCTGCGGGTCTTGTGATCGGGCAGCTTGTAGGGCACGAGCTGGGTGGCGTTGAAGACGCGACCGACGATGATCGGCGCGTCGGGGTCGCCCTCGAGGAAGCCGACGAGGACCTCCTGGCCGATGCGCGGCAAGACGATCATGCCGTAGCCGGTGCCGGCCCAGCCCTGGCTGACGCGGATCCAGCAGGAGCTGTTGTCGTCGAGCTTGCCCTCGCGATCCCAGGGGAACTGGACGCGGACGCGCCCGAACTCGTCGGTGTGGATCTCTTGCCCGGCCGGCCCGACGATCACCGCGCTCTGCACGTTGTTGACGCGCGGCTTGGGGGTCTTGAGCGGGGGGCGGTGGGGCATGTCGGTGAAGACGGCGCGCCCCGAGATGGTCCACTCGTCCTGGGGTGAGCCCTCGAGCGAGAGCTCGATCACCAGGAGATCCGTGCCCTCGCCGACCTCGGGGTGCGGGTGATGACCGATGTTGAAGATGGAGCCCGGGGCGATGTCAGGCACGTTGGTGTCGAACGCGACCTGGCGCCGGCCCATGCGGCGGCCGAGGAGCGCGCGATCGGCCCGGTCCTTCCCGAAGGGCTGATCGTTGCGCGCGATGCCCTTGTCGTCGGCGACCGGGGTGCCGCCGCCCTTGCCGCCCTCGACGAGGAAGGCGGCCGGCTGATAGTGATACTGCTCGTAGCGGTCCTCCGGCGCGGCGGCGTGGGCGGCGGGCCCGAAGAGCTCGTAAGACGGGCGGCGAAAGTCGTAGTCGCGGATGACGTGCGCGCCCGGCCGGACCTCGTGCGAGAGGCGCACGTTGGTGACGAACTCGCGCTCGCTCGCCTGGTTCTGCTCTTCGATGTAGTGAATCGGCAGGCCGCCGCGCTTGGTGCCGCTGTGGAGCTTGTCGCAGAAGGTGATGTTGGAGCCGCCCTCGTCGGGGAAGGTGAAGGCGATGCCCGCCTCCTCGACCAGCCGGCTCAGGAAGGCATAGTCGCTCTCGCCGTACTGGACCTTGTATTCGAGCTTGGGGTAGCTGCCGCGGTCGATCTTCCACGCCGGGGTAATGCCCCACTCGCCGAGGAGCTTGTCGGCGATGTCGGGAATCGAGAGGTGTTGATAGATACGGTAGTTGCGCCGCTGGGTGAGCAGCCAGGCTTTGGGGGCGATGCGGAGGAAGTAGCTGGACTCGGCCTTCTGGCCGGGGATGGGCGTGACGCCGTGGACCTGCTCGGCGTGGGTGCAGACGCCGCTCCAGGTGCGCGAGCCGAGCCCGGCGACATGGATGGTTCCATGCACGATGTGCAGGGAGGCGTCCTTGCCCATGATCCCTTCGAGGTCCACGTCGGGCTCCTGGATGCGTGCCCAGACGGCCACCGTGAAGAGGCCGGAGACGGACTCGGAGACGGTGAAGCGGCGAACGGACAGGGACTGTCCGGAGGCGACGGAGAGCTCGAGGATCGGCATGGTCGCGCTTTCTTCCCCTGCAATGGGAGAGCAGTCGCTGCGCGCGCAGCGAGCAGTCTGGGGGGCCACGGTAACACAACCCCCCACCAGATCCGTCGGCGATTTGCGCCTCGAATTCTCGAACCGGGGAGCGGAGCGCGTCAATCGCCGGGAGCAGAAAACTCTACCTCTGCTGTCGCAGATCGACGGTGCTCTGGAGCGGGCTTTGGCTTCAGCGAGCGTGCTATCGAGATCGGCAAGAGCGATCTTGAGCGGGGCGGACGCTGTTCATCCGCGCGCGGGACGGCGCCACGCGTCGAGCGGGAGCGACCGGCCGAGGGCGATGACCCGGAGCGCGTAGAGGCTGGCCTCGTACTGATCTTGCTGCGGGTGCGCCTCGACGATGAGGCGCGCGCGCAGGCCGATGACCATGGGCAGCTTCTGGTCGAGGTCCTTGGGGAGGTAGACGGGCACCGGGGCGTCCGAGGATCGCGGCGGCGCGAGGAGGGCGCGGATGAACTCGCCGCCGAAGACCTTGCGGATCTGGTAGCGCCGCTGCTCGAGGAGCGAGCGCTCGACGTAGGCGTCGAGGTAGTCCGGCGGGAGCGCGCGGTTGGACTGCGCGAACTGCTCCTTGAGCTGCTGCGTCAGCCGGGTGATCACCGAGGTCGAGCCTTGCAGGTACGACATCTTGAGGAGATCGTTCATGGCGTCGAGCGTCTCCTTGAGGCGCTTGTCGCCGCCGGAGAGCGGGGTCGCCGCGACGATGGTGGCCTTGAGGGTCTCGAGCTCGTCGAAGGGGAAGCGCAGCTCGCCCGCGAGGAGCAGCAGCGGCGCGGTGAAGCGGCCCTTGTCGTTGACGGCCCCGAGGACGGCGGGCGCGACGCCGGCGCTGTCGGTGGCGTCGCCGTCGCTGAGCACGCCGAAGACGTTGTGGCGGCTCCGGGCGTTGTCGGGGTTGGCGGGCTCGAGATCCTGGCGCGTGTCGGCGGGCTCGAAATCGAGCTCGGTGATCAGCTCTTCCCACCAGGCGCGCACGCGGGGCACCGCGCTCTCTTCGTGCCAGAGCAGCTCGATCGCGTCGCTCGGCTCTGAGCGCGTCGGCGCGGCGACGATCGGGGCGACCGGCCGCGTCGGGGGCGCGGGCGCCGGCGTCGAGTACGGCTCGTGATCGGTGGCGGCGTCCGACGCGGCGGCGGCGCCCCCCGCGGCGGCGGCGACGGCCATGGCCGGGCGGAAGCCGAGCCCCGGCGTCGGCGGCGGCACCGCGAGGAACGAGGGGCTCGCCGAGCTGCCCGCCCAGGGGCTGCTGTCCGCGGCGGCGGCGCCGCTGCTGCTCGACGGCGCGGGCAGCGGCACCGAGGGCGGCGGCTCGAACGCGGGCGCGACGACCGGCGGCGGCTGCGGCTGGCTGAGCGGCATGCTCGGCGGCAGGCCGCTCGGCGACGGCGCGCGCGGCGCCGCGAGCCACGACGGCGAGCTCGCGCCGAGGCTCGACGGGAGCGGCGCGGATGCGGCGCCGAGCAGCGGATCCGGCGCGCGCGCGGCGCGGCTGTCGGGCGCGAAGGGCAGGTCCGACGTGGGCGACGCGGGCGGCGGGGGCGCCGCGAAGGGCGAGAGCGCGGACGACGAGGTGCGCGCGAACGGCAGCACCGCGGCGCTGCTCGGCGGGCCCTGACGATCGGCTCCGATGAACGTCACCGTCTGCGCGCGGACCCACGGCGTGGGCTCCTTGCTCTCCTCCGGCGGCTTGCGCTCCGACGCCGGCTGCGCGCGGCTCTGCTGCTCGAGGTCGGGCCACATGAGCGCTTGCCCGGGCCGCTCGAGCGCGATGCGGATGCGCCCGCCGGTCGGCGGGTTCTCGAGGTGGCCGCGCCAGGTGAGGGTGCAGATCGATCGCCCGCTGTCGATCCACAGCGTCTCGCAGCGCATGCCGACCTCTTGCGGCGCGCGGCCGACGAGATCGAGGAACGCGCGCGGCCGCACGCCGGGCAGGCTCGTGACGAGGCGCGGGTGATCGGGGTGGAGGTTCTCGAGGATGATGCGCTCGTTGACGCGGAGCTCGTCGATCTGCTGGTCGCGCGGGGCGCTGTTGAAGTACGCGGGATCGATGTCCAGCGGCAGCGGCGCCGCGCTCCACCGGCCGAGCAGCCCCGTCGCGGCGAGCCTCCCGAGCTTCTCGCGGCGGAGCGGCCACGTCGGCGCGATCGGCCCGAGGCCGATGGGCGCGATCACGTCCGACCGCGCCGCGATGTTGAGCCCCGGCGGCTGCAGGTTGGGCAGCGGCACCATGCCGAAGCTGTTCGGTCGCGCGTCGGCGCGCATGCCGATCGGGTTGGAAGTGTCGGGGCCGCCGGCGGCCCGCTCGTAGCGGAGCGGCATGCGCGCGAAGCGCGCGCCCTCGTGGAGGACGTTGTCCTGGCTCCACGCGCGATCGACGAGGACCTCGATCGCCTTGTCGATCTCGCCGACGATCATCCGCACCACGACCGATCGCGCCGGCTCGCCGCGCGGGGCGAAGGCGTTGCCGACGAGGATCACGTCCGCGCGCGCCTTGAACGGCACGAGGTCGCTGGGCGCGTAGATGCTCTTCGTGGGATCGTCGTCCCAGTACGCGTCGTCCTCGTGGACGCTCTCCTGGCTCTCGGCGAGCGCCGACTCGCCCGGCGCGAGCTTGAACGTCGCCTTGCAGACCAGGGTCAGGACACGCGAGGCGCCGCTTTGCCAGACGACGGAGCTGGCGCAGAGAGGCTGAGCCGGGACGACTTCCATTGCCGCGAATTTATCAGGAAGTCGCCGGCCGGCGGTCAAGAGCCACTAATAAAAGCGGACCGAGCCGGCCAAGGAGACGCAAGCTCGACAAGGCGCGAGGGGTCCGGCGTGCCGAAGCACGTCGGACCCTGAGCAACGCAGGCGAGCGCCGCGGATCCGCCGGTCGGCGACGGGAGCTTTTGTTAGTGGCTCTTGAATCACTCGATCTTGAGGAGCTCTTTCACCTTGGCGATCACCTGGGGAGCCTGGATGGGCTTGGTGATGTACGCGTTGGCTCCGAGCTGGAGGGCGCGCTGGCGGTCCTCCTGCGAGCCTTCGGTGGTGATGATGATGATCGGCGTATCCTTGTGGACCGGATCGGTCCGGACGCGCTTCACCAGCTTGAGCCCATCCATGATGGGCATGTTGATGTCGGTGATGATCACGTCGTACTTCGTCGACGCCAGCTTGCGGAGGCCGTCCACGCCGTCGTCCGCCTCGGTGACGCGCAGGTTCTTCACGCGCGCGAGCGCGAAGACCAGGAGCTGGCGCATCATGGGCGAATCTTCGACGATAAGGCAGGAGTACTCGGCCATCAGTCAGTCCTCCAGATCGAGGAACGCCTGGAGCCCAGGCACCTTCCGACCTGCGTCGGTGAAGAGTCGCGCGTTGATGAGCGCGGGGGCCGCCTGCGCGCCCAGGAGCTTGAAGAGCTCGCGATCGATGTACACGAACTCTGTCTTCTGCGGCAACGTGCCAAAGATGGCAATGGCGCCGAGGACACGGCCATCCATGTGGAGCGGGATGATGACGACCGGCTTGTCGATCGACGCCTCCGTCATTTCGCCTTCGAAGCGGATGGCGACCTCGCCGTCGGCGAAGGCGCGGCCGATGGCGCCGTGGGTGACGGAGAGGCGCGCGACGGCCTCGGCCTCGACGCCTTCGCTGGTCACGGCGATGAGATCGTTGCCGTCGTCCGAGAGGAGGTACACGGCGAACGCGGCGGCGCCGAGGAGCTGCGCCAGGAGCTCTTTCAGCGCGCGGAGCACGCCGCGGACGCTGCGCGCCGTGTGGAGCTGCGAGGTCGCGACGTAGAGGTTGGCGAAGTGCGCCAGCTCGTTCTCGACCTCGGCGTACTGCGCCGAGAAGTTGTCTTGCACGGCCTCGGCGCGCGCGGAGCGGCTGGCGAGATCCATCTTCTCGTTCTCGAGGTCCTCGATCTTGCGGAGCAAATCGCGGATGGCCTCGTCGCTCGCCAGGTGAGCGCGCAGCTTCCGGTTCTCGGCTTCGATCTCGACCATGCGATCGCGCACGCGCTCGTTCTCTTTCAGCAGCTCCTCCGTGAACTGGGCGCCCTTGCGAAAGAATTGTTGAATGAACGCATCCCGCTCTTTTTTGAGGTCGTCCGGAGGACGATCACTCGGCGTCAGCGGACGCCCTTTGAACTCCGTCATCGTGCCCTGAGTCCTCCAGAAGCGCCCGAGAGTAGCATGGAGCGCGCGGCTCGCGAAAGAAGCGATGCCCCCTTGGTCTGTCTTTGTCGAGCGCCCTGTGTCACGAACGCTGACCCCTCCTCGTGGGGGCGAGGCGGCCTCAATCATCCTTGCGCGGGGAGCGGGCGAGGGCGGCCCAGAGGGGCAGCTCACCGCGGAGGAGCACCGGCGTCTTGCGCAGCGATCGCACCGATCCGGCGCCGACCAGGAGCATGACGGCCCGGATCTCGGCCTCGACCTGGGTGAGGAAATTGAGAGCGGCCTTGCGCCCCCCGCTGAGCAGCGCCTGGAGCACGGGCCTGGCGATGCCGACCGCGTGTGCGCCCAGGGCGAGGGCCTTGGCGGCTTCGACCCCGCTCGTGATGCCCCCGGTGGCGATGATCGTCGAGAAGCGCGGCTTGCTCCGCTTGACGATCATCACCGACGCGGCGGTGGGGACGCCCCAGTCGCGCAGCGCCTCGCCGAGGGCCCGGGCGCCGTCGGCGGCGCGCTCGGTCTCGACCGCGACCCACGAGGTGCCCCCCGCGCCGGACACGTCGACGTGGCGCACGCCGACCCGCGCCAGCCGGCGCGCCGTCCGCGGCCCGATGCCGCAGCCCGTCTCCTTGGCGATGACGGGGAGCTCGAGCTCCTCCACGAGCCGCTCGATCGCGCCGAGCGCGCCCGCGAAGTAGCGATCGCCGCCGGGCTGGACGATCTCCATCGCGGGGTTGAGGTGCACGCACATGGCGTCGGCGCCGACGCGGCCGGCGAGGTTCTGCACGGCGTCGGTGGAGAGCTCGCGCGCCTGCACCGCGCCGATGTTGCCGAGGATCAGCGCCGTCGGCGCCACGTCGCGCACGGCGTAGGTGTCGTCCTTCTCGTCGCGGAGCATGGGCCGCTGGCTGCCGACGCCGAAGCCGTAGCCGCGCTCCTCGGCGATCGAGGCCAGCTCCCGGTTGATGTCGCGCGAGCGCGCCGTGCCGCCCGTCATCGCCGCGACGAGGATCGGCGCCTTGAGCTTCTTGCCCAGCAGCGTGACGCTGGTGTCGATCTCGTCGAGCGCGAGCTCGGGCAGGGCGTCGTGCACGAAGTCGACGCACTCGAGGAGCGTCGTCTTGTGGCGGAAGCCGACGTCGCCCGTGGCGCAGAGCTCGATGTGGTCGGCTTTTCTCCCGGCGATGTCGGTCGCTTGGCTGGTCATCGGCGCCACTTTACCGCACGGGGCGGCGCCGCGACCGGGAAGTCGATCTCATCCGCTCAAGTTGCCGGACCTGTGCGCAGGAGTTGCGTCGCGGCCCCGGCGGCCGCCTTCGTGCGCTATGCTCGTCGATCATGGACCTCCCGGCCGAACTGCAGCTCCGCTGGCTCCTTCGCCGAACCGCCAAGCTGCTCGAGCTCGGCGCCGAGCCGGTGAGCGGGCTCATCCTCCCCACGGGCGACTTCTTTCCTGACAAGTTCGACGGGAGCGCCGCCTCCTTCGCCGCGCTGATGGGGCGCATCCAGCGCCACGCCGGCCTCGGGGACCTCGCGGTCGAGCTCGCGCTGGTCACGCCCGAAGGCGAGGCCCAGACGGTGAGCTGCTCCTCCGGCGCCTGCGGCGGCGGCGGCAAGATCGACACGCGCCTCGATCGCGTGGCCCGCCGCGACGACGGGACCTACGCGGTGGCCATCGGCGTCGGCGAGGCCAAGAACCCCACCGTGCTGACGACGACGCTCGTCCGCGCCGTGGCCACGATGTTCATGATCGAGTGCGGCGCCTACGAGGGCGAGATCCCCGCCGATCGCGAGCCGCTCACCGATCTCGCCGCGGTCCTGCTCGGCTTCGGCGTCATCGTCGCCAACGGCTCGTACATCTACATGAAGGGGTGCAGCGGCGTGCAGGTCCACTCGGCGACGCGCATGCCCGTGGACGAGGTCACCGTGGCCCTCGCCCTCTTCTGCAAGCTCCACAAGATCGAGGGCCGCGCCGCCGCGCGCTACCTCGAGCTCACCCCGCGCGAGCACCTCGACGAGGGCCTCGTGTGGGCCTCCTCGAACATGGCCCTCGTGGAGATGCTGCGCGCCGAGCCCGAGGCCGTCGAGGCCGACAAGTACGTGATCGCGCCGGCGCGGAGCTGGCTCTCGCGCGTGCTCGTCGGGTTCGCCGGAAAGAAGAAGGCCGCCCCCTCGCCCGAGGACGACCTCGACGCTCTCGAGCGCGCCTTCGCCGGCAGCCCCGCGCTCCCCGCCGCCAAGCGCGCGCCGGCCGACGCCGCCAAGGCCCGCAAGCTCGCCGAGCTCCGCGCCCTCGTCGACGAGAGCCTCGAGGGCTGAAGCTCTCGCGACGGGGCCCGCGCTCCCGCGCGTATACTCGGCGGCGCGAGCATGACGCCCACCGAGACCTTCCTCCGCGCCCGCGACCTCCTCTTCCGTCACCGCGACGACTACGCCGCGGCGTACCGCGAGTTCACCTGGCCCGAGCTCCCGCGCTTCAACTGGGCGCTCGACTGGTTCGACGTCCTCGCGCGCGGCAACGCCCGCACCGCGCTCCACCTCGTGCGCGACGAGGGCGAGGACGTGAAGGTGAGCTTCGCCGAGCTCGCCGAGCGCTCGTCCCGCGTCGCCAACTTCCTGCGTGCGCGCGGGGTCCGCCGCGGGGATCGCGTGCTGATGATGCTCCCCAACGTCCTCCCGATCTGGGAGGTCATGCTGGCGACGATCAAGCTCGGCGCCACGATCATCCCGGCCTCGGCGCAGCTCACGCCGGACGATCTCCGCGATCGCCTCGCCCGCGGGAACGTCGGCCACGTGGTCACCGATCTCGCCGGCGCCGAGAAGCTCGCCCACGTCCCCGGCGAGTACACGCGCCTGCTCGCCTCCGGCGCGTCGCCGGGCTGGACGCCCTACGAAGACGCGCTCGCGGCCTCGGTCGACTTCACGCCCGACGGCGACACCGGGCCCGAGGATCCGCTGCTCCTCTATTTCACGTCAGGTACTACTGCCAAGCCCAAGCTCGTGCTCCACACGCACCAGAGCTACCCGGTCGGCCACCTCTCGACGATGTACTGGATCGGGATCAAGGAGGGCGACGTCCACCAGAACATCAGCTCTCCCGGGTGGGCCAAGCACGCGTGGAGCAGCTTCTTCGCCCCGTGGAACGCCGGCGCCACGGTGCTGGTGCACGACGCCGCGCGCTTCAGCGCCAGGCGCTCGCTCGAGGTGCTCTCCGCGCACCACGTCAACACGCTCTGCGCGCCGCCGACGGTGTGGCGGATGCTGATCCTCGAGGACCTCGGCGCCAAGCCCGCCGCGCTGCGCGAAGTCGTGGGCGCGGGCGAGCCGCTCAACCCCGAGGTCATCGATCGCGTCCGCAAGGCGTGGGGCCTGACCCTGCGCGACGGCTACGGGCAGACCGAGACCACCGCGCAGATCGGCAACTCGCCCGGGCAAGCGGTGCGCGATGGATCGATGGGGCGGCCGCTCCCCGGCTACCGCGTGGCGCTGCTCGACAGCGAAGGTCGCGAGGCCTCCGAGGGCGAGATCGCGCTCGCCCTCGACCCGCGGCCGCGCGGGCTGATGGTGGGCTACCTCGACGACGCCGATCGCACCGCCGAGGCCATGGCGGGCGGCTTCTACCGCACCGGGGACGAGGCCCTCCGCGACGAGGCCGGCTACTTCCACTACGTCGGCCGCGGCGACGACGTCTTCAAGAGCAGCGACTACCGCATCAGCCCCTTCGAGCTCGAGAGCGCGCTGATCGAGCACCCCGCCGTGGCCGAGGTGGCGATCGTGCCGAGCCCGGATCCCGTCCGCCTCGCCGTGCCCAAGGCCTTCGTCACCCTCGCGCCGGGCTTCACCGAGAGCGCCGAGCTCGCGGGCGAGATCCTGGCCTTCGCCAAGGGCAAGCTCGCTCCTTACAAGCGAGTGCGCCGCCTGGAGTTCGCTGTTCTGCCCAAGACAATCTCTGGAAAGATCCGCCGCGTCGAGCTCCGCCACCGCGAGCGCGATCTCGCAGCGGAGCGGGCTCCACGCGAGCACCGCCTCGAAGACTTCGACCGGAAAGCTTAAGCGGCACCGCTCCACATTCGACGCGCCCACGGCGACGAAACGGCAGAGCCGAGCGCGGCTTGATGGTAGCGTCGGCGCCGATGCGATCCTCCGATTTCACCCACCAGGCCAGCGACGGTAAGAGCCTCTTCGTCTATCGCTTCCTGCCCGACGAGCCCGCGACGGTGAAGGCCGTCGTCCACCTCGCCCACGGGATGGCGGAGCACGCGGCGCGCTACGCCCGCCTCGCCGAGGCGCTGACCACGGCGGGGTACGCCGTCTACGCCAATGACCACCGTGGACACGGGAAGACAGCGTCGCCCGAGGAGCTCGGCTTCTTCGCCGAGAAAGACGGCTTCGCCCGCGTCGTCGGCGACCTCGTCGAGCTCGTGGCCCACGAGAAGAAGGAGCACCCCGACCTCCCGCTGGTGCTCCTCGGGCACAGCATGGGCTCGTACATGGTCCAGGAGTTCATCATCGATCACGGGCGCGAGATCGCCGGCGCGGTGATCTCCGGCTCGGCGGGCAAGCCCAACCTGCTCGCCTCGGCCGGCCGCCTCGTCGCCCGCGCCGAGCGCCTCCGCGCCGGGGCTCGCGGCAAGAGCAAGATCCTCGGCGACCTCTCCTTCGGCGCCTTCAACAAGCAGTTCGCGCCCACCCGCACCGCCTTCGACTGGCTCTCGCGCGACGTGGCCGAGGTCGACAAGTACGTGACCGATCCGCTCTGCGGCTTCGACGTCACCACCTCGCTCTGGGTCGACGTGCTCGACGCCCTCGGCTCCATCGCCCGGCCGGAGCGGCAGGCGCGCATCCCCAAGGATCTCCCCATCTACGTCTTCTCCGGGAGCGAAGACCCGGTGAGCGAAAAGACCAAGAGCCTCGAGCAGCTCCTCGCGGCCTACCGCCTCGCCGGGGTCCGCGACGTCGCCCACCGCTTCTACCCCGGCGCGCGCCACGAGACCCTCAACGAGACCAACCGCGACGAGGTGACGCGCGATCTGATCACCTGGCTCGACGCCCACACCGAGCTCCGGGCCTCGGCCGCGCCGCCCGCATAAGAGCGACAGTGCCGGCAGGAGGCCTGCTAGCGTGGTTGCTCGACCGCGAGCAGGAGCAGCCCCATGCCTGTCACCATCAACGTCAACCGACTCTCGCTGGTGCACGAGCAGAGCGGGGGAGTCTCGGCGGCGACGCTGCCGAACGTCTGCGCCACGCCTGACGCAGGCCTCGTCGCCTATCCGAGCACTGCGCTCTCCCGGGATCTCGCGTCTGGCTCGCGCGACGTGGTCGCCGACGGCGGCAACTCCATCGCCGTGCGCGGCTCGCGGTTCGCCGTCAGCAGCGGCGATGAGGCGGGCACGCTCGGAGGCGTGGTGTCGCGCGTCCACGGGGCCGAGTCGAGCTTCCTCTCGTGGTCGCTCGACGTGAAGATCGAGGGGCGGAACGCCTGCCGCCTCACCGACAAGATGCTCCACAACGGCGCGAACACCCTCAACTGCTCGGGGGTGACGCAGCCGGCGCTGCGGCCGGGGGCTCGGGCCACGGCGGCGGCGGCGGCGAAGCAGAAGCGCGCGGAAGGGTACGGCCTCGAGGTCGACGTCTTCTATCAACCGCCCACGCCTCCGCCCGATCCCAGCGCGCCGGCCGGCACGCCGCCGCCCGCGCCGCCCGCGCGCGTGCCGGTCGACAAGGCCCACGTCCACGCCTTCACGGCGAACAAGGCCGTGAGCCTGCTCGGCTCCACTCACCCCAGCAAGAAGCACAAGAACCCGCTGGGCACGTTCACGTTCACGCACCTCAAGGCCGGTCGCTATCACGTCGACGTCCAGCACGACTGCCTCGCCGAGGCCCCGAGGGAGCAGGACGCCGCGAAGCCGGCGGCCCAGCGCGCGGCGATCAAGGGCTACGCGACCGTGATGAAGCGGCCGACGAAGTACGCGACGTGGATGGTCGCGCCGGACCTCAAGAAGGCGGCGAACGAGAAGGGGGTGATCCTCGGCGCGCGCATGGACTACATGCCGCCGGGGGTGGACAAGCAGGAAGCGACGGTGCTGAGCACGTTCAATGACGTGATCTCGGGGACGTTCCTGGCCTCGCGCTGCCCGGACAAGCTCCGTGTGCAGAAGAACACCGATCCTCCCGCGCTGGTCGATCTGGCCGTCAACCGGGACCTCGTCGATCTGACGCAGGAGCACCCGAGCTACGATTTCGCGCTCTCCGCCTCGCTCGCACAGCAGGGCTACTCCGCCGCGCCCTCGGTGGTCAGCTACTCCGACGGCTCCATCAACTTCGCCCAGCCGCGAAAGCTCCAGATCATGGTGACGCCGCTGGTCTGGCCCGCCCCCTCGAACACCCCCGGGTGGCCGTGCGGGACGCCGATATCGCACCTGCACCCGACCCACGCCAACGCGGGGCACGCCGCGGCGAGCGAGTATATCCCCTTCGAGCAGAGCTACGTTTACCGGCGCACCAAGGCCCAGGGCAAGCTCGGTGACGCCCACGCCGAGGCGGCGGCGGCGATGGAGGTCCACAAGAGCTTCATCACCGACGTCATCAACCACTACAAGCCGCTCGACTACGAGCGGCCCGCCTTCCCGGGCGCCGCGGCGCAGCCCTGGTACGTCGTCGTCAACGAGTGCCTCAACCTCCGTTACAGCGGCGCGCAGGCCAACGCCACCGCCGACAAGGACCTCGCCCGCGATCATCCGCTCTGGAGGCGCTTCGGGCTCTGGGACGTCGACGAGTCCAAGGAGAACCTCGACAAGGGCTTCAAGCACGCCATCAAGGACAAGACCCTCTGGAGGCACATCCGCGACTGCTTCGTCGCGGCCCACGCGGCCTCGGAGGGCAAAGCGCTCTTGATCCTCAACGACTACAGCGTCGAGTCGTTCCACCCCAAGCACGACTTCTACAAGCTGGCCCGGGCGCGCAACGACGCCGACAAGGACGTCCGCGTGGCCCGCCAGAAGGCCTGGAGGTCCGCCGAAGCCAGGGAGCGCGTGGCCAACGGGAAGGCCAAGAAGGCGCGCAAGCACGTCGACGAGAACAAGCACCCCGCGTCGAAGTACCCGCCCAATCAGGTGTTCGCGGCGACGTTGAGGACCGCGGAGGTCGCCTTCGACAACGCCGTGAGCCACGCCTACACGGCCTATGTGCATGAGGTGCAGATCGCCGAGGATCTCTCCGACGGCGTCAAGGCCAAGAGCCGCGTCGGGGTGGACAAGGAGGATCAGTACCGGATGAACCTCAAGGACGCCGAGAAGAAGTACGGCGACGCGGTGGGCGCGGCCAGGAGCGCCTACAGCGGCGCGCTGGCCGGCGCGACCACCGTGTACCAGGCCGCCCACGATCTCGCCGTCACCAACAAGGCGCTCCCGGCCCACGCCGACAGCGAGCACAAGGCCATCAAGGACGACGCCGCCGCCCGCCACGACGCCGCGTCGGACTACCACAAGGCCGTTCACGCCGGGAGGAAGCGCTACTGGGTGGCCTACCACAAGGCGCAGATTGCCTATCAAAAGGGCTACGACAGCGCGATGAAGAAGGCCTCTGGCATCTACGATCACGCCGAGAAGCCCCAGCTCTTCTATCGCCTCGCCGAGTGGCTGATGAAGGATCCGGACGGGCTCCCGCCCGCGGTGCGGCAGAAGCTGGTGATCGGCTTCCAGATGCACTACCCGAAGAGCCCGGCCAGCAGCGGATACGACCCGCTCGCCATCGCCAGGAACATGCGGCGGTATGCGGCGCTGCACCTCCCTGTGGTGATCACCGAGCTCGACGTCTCTCACGAGGGCCTCGAGGCCATCCGGGTGCGCCCCACGACCAACGCGAGGAACGCCAAGCTCAACAAGAAGCGCGCCGGGCACAAGGACAAGCATGGGAAGCCGATCAAGCCGCTGCCCATCCTGCCCGTGCTCGACCCCATGGATGCCAAGAGCCAGCCCGAGTTCATGAGCCTCTTCCGCGCCCAGGCCGAGCGCTGCCGCGAGCTGATCGAAGCGTGCCTGTCCTGCGGGAACTGCATTGGAATCTTCACCTGGGCCGTGGCCGATTTCCCCAACGGGTTTCGCTACCAGGCCTACTGGTTCCACCCCGCGTTCACCTGCAAGATCCCCAATTGCCCCGGGAACGGGCCAGAGGCCGAGTACTGGCGCAAGCCCTCTTATGCCGCGACCGTGAGCGCGTTCCTGCGAGCGCCGAAGCAGTTCAGCGAGGCCGAGATCCGGAGCGGCAAGGCCGCGGCGCTGGCGAAGAAGCTCAACGCGGCGGACAAGGGCATGCGATGAGCGCCAGTAGCCGGATCCGGTCAATAGCCAAATCACCGCGGGTGTTCTCGAACAACACAAGGCTTGGAACCGCGCGCGCTAGCAAGCGGACCAGAGCCCCGCGCGCCAGCAAGGGGACCTTTAGCTAAAGGGTCCGCTTGCTGGCGCGCGCGGTTCCAAAGATCGTGGGCTCCGCGCTGATCAACACCGCAGCGCGGAGCCCGTCCTCCGAGCTCGCCCACAGCAAGCTATGGCGGTCCCGCGCATGCCCGCGCGCCACCGCCGCCGTGACCAGGCCCGCGAGGAGCGGCCCTGTCGCCGCGCCGATGTCGCCCCAGCCGTCGGCGGGAGCGACGATGGCGCTGGGGTCGACGAAGCGCCTCGCCGTGCGGACCAGGGTGAAGCCGAGCTCGTCGGTGCGGTACGGCTCGCCGTTGAGGTCGCAGAGCTGGCGATCGACCCGCGCTCCGTCGGGCAGCGCCGCGAGCGCGCTCTCGAAGGCTCGCGTGAGGCCCTCGCCCGTGCAGACGGTGCCGCTCTTGATCCGGTGGGGCTCCTCGGCCAGGCCCACGCCGAGCACCGCGGCGAGCGAGCGCAGGCGATGGCGCGACACGTAGGCCTCCGAGGCGAGGACGCAGAAGCCCGCCGCTTCGCCGGGGGTGAAGCCCCAGCGGTTCTCGGTCGAGCGGAGCTGATGGGTCTCGTCGAGCCAGGCGATGGTCGCGGGATCGAGGTACGAGTCGATCCCGCCCGCGAGGCAGATCTCGGCGCGGCCCTCGCGGATCGCCTGGTGCGCGCGGGCGATCGCCGCGAGCCCCGCCGCGTGGCCGCGCGGGATCACCTCGATCGCGACCTCCGAGCCGAGGCCTTCGAGGGCCTCGCCGAGGCCGGTCGCGACCTGCGCCTCGAGATCGGGAGCGCGGCCGGGGCGCGGCGGTGGGAGCGCCAGGAACACCTGGAGCGGCGCGCCCTCGAAGCTTCGCCGTGAGCGCCGCCCGGCCTGCGCGAGGGCGCCCCGAACAGCGCGGCGACCGAGCTGGATCAAGCGCGCCGCGCCGTCGAGATCGTCGTCGAGCCAGGGCGCGCTCGCCACCACCACCGGCTCGCCGCTGCGATCCACGAGCTTCGCGTGCTCGACGAGCTGCCCCAGGCCCGCGCGCGTCGCCGCGGCCGACGCGACGAGCGAGTGGCCCACGGCGGTCTGGGCGCCGGCGCCGAGGAGGTGGGTCATCGCGGCGGCTTCCTCAGCGAGACGGTGGTGCGCTCGAGCGAGCCGATGGTGAAGTGGCAAGGCAGCTCGGCCTGCCAGACCAGGGTCAAGCGGCGGCGATCCGGCTCGATCGTCACTGTGTGCAGCCGCCCGCGGTGCTTGACGTCGGCGCCGTCCACCCGCGTGCGGAAGCGCAGCGGGACCTTCGGCAGCGTGAAATGGAGCACGCCCTCCGGCGTGAGGTGCCGCAGCTCGAACGCCTCGCCGCCGCGCAGCCCCTCGGCCGCCTGCTGATCATCCGGCGCCGCCTGCTGGCAGCGATCGTCGTGATCGCGCGGCACGAGCGGCATCCGCTCGCGCTCCCAGGCGTCGTCGTGGGTGCCGGCGCGCTCGCGGCGCGGCGACCAGCCGCGATCGATCGGCCCGAAGCTCATCGGCCGCGGGTGATCGCTCCAGGCCACGATCCGGTGATCGGGATCCTCGAGGTTGGGCCCGCGCATCCCGAGGATCGCCGCGGCGCGCGAGGCGAAGCCGGTCCCGATCGGGTTGCGCATCTCGACGTCGTCGCCGCAGCGGCCGCCGAAGGCGCGCTCGTAGCCGAGGGGTATCCGCACGAACGGCGTGGGATCCGAGAGCGCCGGCTCGCCGAGGCGCCGCTCCCAGACGCGATCCCCGATCACCAGCACCCGCTTGTGGATCGGCCCGGCGCGCAGCGAGGCCTCGGCCGCGATCCCCGGCACGCCGCCGGCCGAGTACGCGTGGCCGAGGACGAGCACGTCGGTCGCGCGCTTGCCCAGCGCGAAGTCCGCCTCGTGGAGCAGGCTCGAGGCCCCGGCCTCGCCCGCGTAGATCGGCGCGCGCGCGATCGGCTCCTGCGCCTCGGCGAGGTAGGTGCCGGCGACCGGGTCGATTTTGTAGACCGCCTTGACCACGACGAGGAGCACCTCGGCGCCGTCGCGATCCCGCGCGAAGGCGCGCTCGGCGGCGAACGGCGTGCGGTTGACGAGCTCCCACATGGCAATCAGGCCGCGCTCCGCGTGGCCTTCGCGAGCGCCGCGATCTGGCGGAGGGCCGGCGCGCGCACCTCGAAGAGCGGCGCCGCCGCGTTCGCCAGCGAGAGCTCCAGCGCCGCCGCCGCGCGCTGCCGCTGCGTGCCCCGCAGCAGCGCCTCGCCGAGCCACGGCGCCGCGATCGGCTGGCCGAGCAGGTAGCGCTTCTCTGGAGCGAACGCGCCCGCGCGGCGATCGAGCCAGGCGCGCGCCGCCTCGGGCCGCAGCCACGGGAGAGCTTCATCGGGGTCGGGCGTGACGTCGTCGTCCGCCGCATCCTCGCTCGGCCCCGAGCGTGCGCCCGCGGGCCGCGGCGAGACGAGGTCGCCCTCGGCAGGCGCGCCGGAGATCATCACGAAGGCCTCGCCGGCGACGCGCCGGAGCGAGGGGTTCTCCATCACGTCGAGCAGCCACGGCAGCAGCGCCGGATCCCCGAGCGCGCCCGCGCCCTTCACCGCCACGCGGCGGTTGGCGAGGCCGAGCAGGTAGGCGCGCGCGTCGCCCAGGCTCTTCGCGCCGAGCCGCCGCGCCGTCATCGCGCAGGCCCGCTCCGCCGCCGGGTGGCCGTCCTTCACCAGCGCGCGCAGCGTGGCCTCCGCTCCGGCTCCGTCCGCGCCGAGCAAGCACGCCGACCACGCCGCCTCGAAGCGGCAGTCGGGATCTTCGTCCGCCAGCGCCTCGCGCACCTCGCCCAGGAGATCGACGCGCCCGAGCTCGCCCGCCGCCCGGAGCGCGCGCCGTCGCAAGGCGAGATCCCCCCGCCCGAGCGCCGCCGCGAGCACCGGCCCGGGATCCCGCCGGTGCGCCGCCGCCGCCGCGAGGCCGATCCGCGCCACGGTCGGATCCGCCGAGGCGAGGTAGCGCTCGCTCCACGGCGAGGCCTTCGCCCAGGGGATCCACGCCAGCGCCGCCGCCGCCGCGCGCGGGCGATCCTCGGCAGCGAGGGCCGCCGTGATCACCGCCTCGGCGCGCCCCTCGTCGCCTCCGCCGAAGGCCAGCGTCGCGGCGACGAACACCTCGCCCGGGCCGGCCATGAGCTCGACCATGGCCTGGGCGGCGAGGGTCCAGCCCGGTCTCCGGGCCACGCGGAGGGCGTCGAGGTAGCTCTCCAGGCGCTCGTCGGTCGCCGCGAGATCGGCGAGGCGGTAGTGCGGGGCGCGCGTCGCCGCGTCGCGGAGCAGCCACACGAACGCGGCCCCCCGCGCGCAGTCCTCGACCAGGCCCCGGATCACGCTCGTACGATATCCGAGCCAAGCGTCCTTCCAACAGGGCAAGCGCTTGACCGAGCCGCGACGGGGGCGATAGCGTCGAGGCCGGAGCTTTACGCGCAGACATCGGTGATTCGCCGGGGCGCGTCGCTCGAAAGGAGCCTGCTGTGGTCGAGGTCATCGGCGGTGCGGCGTACGCGTTCCACGTCGACGGGCTCGCTTCGCGCCTGGAGGTCGTGGGGTTCGAAGGGGAGGAGGCGATCTCCGAGCTCTTCGAGCTGCGCGTGACCCTCTCCTGCGCCGACGAGGCGCTGGCCTTCGCCGACGTCGTCGGCCTCCCGGCGACGCTGACCCTGCGCGGGGGGCGCGAGCCGCGCTTCGTGCACGGGATCGTCTCGCGCTTCGAGCAGGGGGAAGATGGTGAGCCGCTCACCACCTACCACGCGACGCTCGTCCCCTCCGTCTACCGCCTCCAGCTCCGCCGCACCTCGCGCATCTTCCAGCAGCGCAGCGTCCCCGAGGTCGTGCTCGACGTGCTCGCCGAGGCCGGCCTCCCCGAGAACAGCTACCGCTTTGAGCTCCACGAGGCGTACCCGCCCCGCGAGCACACCATCCAGTACCGCGAGTCCGACTGGGCGTTTGTCTCGCGGCTGCTCGAGAGCGAGGGGATCTTCTACTTCTTCGAGCAGCGCGAGGACGGCTGCGTGCTCGTCATCGCCGACACGCTCTACGCGCACCACCCCATCGTCGGCGAGGCAAAGGTGCCCTTCCACGGCTCCCGCGGCGCGCTCGCGGGCGGCGAGCACCTCGCGCGCTTTCGCTACGCCGAGCAGCTCCGCCCCGGCCGCGTCACCATGCGCGGCTACAGCTTCCAGCACCCGCAGCTCCCCCTCGCCAGCGAGCAGCGCGTGCCCGGGGACGCCGCGCTCACCATCTACCAGCACGACGACTTCGACGAGCCCAAGCACGCGCCCGCCCTCGTCGACCGCCGCGCCCGCGTCGCCCTCGAGACCGAGCAGGCCACCCGCCGCCTTGCCGACGGTGGCGGCACCTCGACCCGCTTCGCCGCGGGCGCGACCTTCACCCTGGCCGAGCACCCCCGCGACGCCTTCAACGGCGACTGGCTGATCACGCGCGTCACGCACCACGGCGGCGGGCCCGGCGCCGGCTACAAGAACCGCTTCACCGCCATCCCCGCCGACGTGGCCTTCCGCCCGGCCCAGCGCACGCCCAAGCCCACCGCCCTCGGCGTGCAGACCGCCAAGGTCGTCGGCCCGCCCGGCGAGGAGATCTACACCGACGCCTTCGGCCGCGTGAAGGTCCAGTTCCACTGGGACCGCGAGGGCCAGTGGGACGAGCGCAGCTCCTGCTGGATCCGCGTGAGCCAGGCCTGGGCCGGCTCGGGCTGGGGCGCCCTCTTCGTCCCCCGCGTCGGCAGCGAGGTCGTCGTCGACTTCGTGGAGGGCGACCTCGATCACCCGCTGATCCTCGGCGGCGTCTACCACGGCACCAACGTCCCGCCCTACGGCCTCCCGGCCGATCGCACCGCGAGCACCCTCAAGTCGAGCTCTACCCCGGGCGGCGGCGGCTCCAACGAGCTGCGCATCGAGGACCGGACCGGCGCCGAGCGCATCTACGTGCACGCCGAGCGCGACCTCACCGTCGACGTCGATCGCGATCACTCGACCTCGGTCGGCAACGACGAGACCCTCCGCGTCGGCAACGACCGCGACAAGACCGTCGACGGCGACGAGCGCGAGATCATCGGCCACGACCGCTCCATCGAGGTCGGCGGCCAGCACGTCGAGCGCATCCTCGGCGACGAGTCGATCACCGTCGAGGGCGAGAGCGAGAAGACCGTGGGCGCGAGCGTGACCGAGTCGGTGGGCGCGAACCGCACCCTCTCGGTCGGCGGCACCCAGACCGAGGTGATCGGCGCCGGCCTGTCCATCCTCGTCCGCGGCGAGAAGAGCGAGTCGATCGAGGCCACCAGCGCCGAGACCGTCAGCATGGACAAGACCTCGACGGTGGGCGGCGACCTCCGCGTCAGCGTGGCCGGCACCACCACGACCACCGCGACCACCGCCGAGGAAGAGATCAGCGGCTCGAAGACCATCCGCGTCGGCACCCGCTTCGAGCTCGTCGCCGGCCAGAGCCGGATCGTCGTCGAGCGCAGCGGCAAGATCGTGATCGAGGGCCCCGAGGTGGAGATCCGCTCCAGCGGCCCGGTCAGGGTCCAGGGCGACAAGCTCCAGGTGAAATCCAGCGGCGCTGTCCAGGTGACCGCGGCGACCCGGGTGGATTTCAAGGGGCGGCGGATCGAGATCAACTGAGGGGGTCGGGGCCGCCAGACCACGCCGGGGCAGGGGGCGGGGTCGATTTCAGGCTGACAAACCATGCCGGAGCGACCCCGAGGGTCGGTCCGGCGTGGTTTGGTGGTGCCGGCTCGACCAGGGAGGTCGAGCGAGCGTGGTTGAGGCGCCTCCGGCTCGACCAGGAAGGTCGAGCGAGCGTGGTTGAGGCGCCTCCGGCTCGACCTCGCAGATCGACCCGGCATGGTTCAGCGCCCTCCACCCCATCTGCCCGGGGGTAGTGGCCGTGCGAGCTGCGATCGTGGCTGCTCTGCCCCCTAACCCCGGCCCTTTCCCCCAAATTTGGGGGAAAGGGAGATGGATGGCTGGAGCGCGCAGTCACCCCTTTCCCCCAAA